>Ga0105247_10002595_pt1 | contig 12225 bp, 5 predicted proteins | sample KBSS24metaG_FD_81519 | JGI IMG/M metagenome (GOLD analysis project Ga0105247, IMG submission 81519) | Switchgrass rhizosphere microbial communities from Kellogg Biological Station, Michigan, USA - KBS S2-4 metaG | ecosystem: Host-associated > Plants > Roots > Rhizosphere > Soil | place...
AAACTTTTGTGTTGTATCTATAAGGAGCTTTGCTTCTGTTTGCGCCTCTACCAATGCCCTTGTTTGTATATCATCTTTCGCATGTGTAATAGAATCAAGAAGCATTTTTTCCACTTCCTTATCGGTGAGCCCATATTGAGGCTGCACCTCGATTGTTTGCTCAACACCGCTTCGTAATTCTTTTGCTTTTACGACCAATATTCCATCTGCATTTACCAAAAAAGAGATTTCGACCTTCGGTAGTCCAGCAGGCATACCCGGTATGCCTGTAAGCTCAAACTCTGCGAGCTTCCGATTATCATGAACAATATCTCTTTCTCCCTGGTATACGGCTATCTTCATGCTTCCCTGTCCATCTTTCTGAGTGGTATATTGCCTTGCAGCTTTGGCAGGTATTTTTGAATTACGGGGGATTAGAACATCCATTAGCGCACCCATTGTTTCTATACCTAATGAGAGCGGAGTAATATCAAGCAATAAGAAGTCTTTATTGTTACCCGCTAAAATATCTGCCTGCACTGCTGCACCCAGTGCTACTACTTCATCCGGGTTCATTGAATCATGCAGTTCCTTTCCAAAAAAATTTCTGACTTCACTTTTCACCAATGGTACTCTTGTTGATCCTCCCACCATCACCATTTCATCAATATCTCTTGTCGTAATTTGTGCGTCCTGTAATGCATTTTTACAACATTGAATAGTGATCTCAACAAATGACCTGATCAACTCTTCAAATTTTTCTCTGCGTAGAGAAACTTTATGTTCCGCAACTTCTCCCTCAAAAGAATCATGTGTGCTTAAATATTTTTTTGCTTCTTCTGCTTGTAATCTCATTTCCTGTGCCAGTTCTTTATGAATGATCAATTCATGCTCTGAAATACCCAAATCATCTGCCCAATACTTTACAATCGATCTGTCAAAATCATCACCACCTAAATAGGTGTCTCCATTTGTCGAAAGCACTTCGAATATTCCATTAATAATTCTAAGAATGGAAATATCGAACGTACCTCCACCCAGGTCGTACACCGCAATCGTTTTGATCTCATCTTTTTTTAACCCAAGACCATAAGCAAGTGCAGCCGCAGTAGGTTCGTTCACAATTCTCAAAACGTCAAACCCGGCAAGCTTTCCGGCGTCTCTTGTAGCCTGTCGCTGGGCATCATTAAAATAAGCAGGTACCGTAATTACAGCTTTCGTTACCGGCGTCTTTAATATATGTTCAGCTCTTTTCTTTAATTCTTTTAAAATAAAAGAGGATAGTTCAACAGGAGAGTAAAATTTATCGCCAACCTGAATTTTTACCAGGCTTTCGGTATTATCATCGATGACCTTATAAGTAAAAAAAGATGTATGCTCCCGAACATCATTATAAGATTTACCCATTAATCTTTTAACAGAAAAAATTGTATTCTGTGGCTCCAGAACCAGATATTGTTTTGCCTCATCTCCTACGGTAATGCCACCACCTTTATCAAAATGAAGTATCGAAGGCACTAAAGCATTCCCATCATGCTCTTTGAGAATTACAGGTTTTTTATTTTCGGGGTGAATGATTGCAACAAGACTATTCGTTGTTCCGAGATCAATTCCCACGATCATTTCTTGTTGCTGCAAGCTGCCTGTGGCTATATTTATACCAATTTTTGCCATAACTACAAAAATAAAGCTTAAGCTCTTCACTGATTTACGGAGTTGGTAAAACAAAAAGCGGCCTACTGAGGCCGCTTTTAATTTTTATTCGAAAGAAATTTATCTCATTAAATACATTTTACCATATCCTTTATTGAAGTATTTGTCTGTATTATTTTCATCCGTGCTATACTTATCAAGCGCCTTACCATTCAGATTTGTAACAACACGATAAAGGTAAATACCATTTGCAAGTCTTTGGCCATATTGATCTGTTCCATCCCATTTGAATTCGGTAATATTTCTTCCTATATGTAATGGACCTAATTCATCTTTTGTGATCTCTCTTACTATTTTACCGGTAATGGTCATGATCTCCACTTTTATATTTTGCGGTACCTGGCTACCGGTAATTGTAAATACAAATGCTGTGGAAGAAGTAAAGGGATTCGGATAGTTAAGCATATTAGAAATCATCGGTTTGTTGATCACCTCAAATGCTACACGATATTCAATGGTGCCGGCGGTATTTCCGCTTTTATCTTTTCCAGTAACGAGAAGTTCATATTCTCCATCTGCAAGCAGGTATGGTTTAAAATTAACGGTTGCAGTATTATCGGGATTAGGAGCCTGCCCCGCTGCCGTAAAACGTAAGGTATCATTATTGAAATAAAATCTTCTTGTACTACCATTGGGGTATCTTAATTGCAAAGTAAGAAGTGATGTATCATCAAGAACCGCCCATTTAGTTTCGTCTTTAAGTTTTATAACAATATCAGGCTTTGAAGAAACAAGATCCCGGTTCAAAATATGTACTCCATCAAAAGTTACGTCCAGCAGTGGATTGAGACTATCTGCTTTTACAACAAAATTTCTATAAGCAAAATTATTAAAATGAAATTGTTCGGGTTGATCATCATCAGGATTTGCTTCTACATAAAGTGTGTTCGTACCGGCAAGTCCACCAGTATTGATTGGTAATGCCAGGTGCAAATATATTGTATCTCCATTAGCTAATAGGGGTCGTAACCGGTTTGTATAAGTATGAGTTGCATTATTTTTATCTGTAACTACTATTTTAACTTTTAAACTATCAAATGGTGCGTTACTTATATTTTTAAAAGCAACTTTGAAATCAAGGGGTTCACCGGCTTCCAAAGTATCTTTCATTTTAAGATAAATATTTGGGGCAATTGCTCCTTCAGGAACAGGCTGATAAGTTAGTTTCCAGTAATTAAGCTGGTAAGGAGTAAGATTTACTGAATCGATATTTCTCATTTTAAGTTTCAAATAAGGATAGGAGTCAATGTTCAAACAAGAAAGACAATAATCTTGTTGTGTAGTATCAATACCAGTTGCTAATACAGTTTCATTACCCGATTGATCGATACCAATAATGTCAATTGTTGGATGATCACCACCTAAGGTTTCTTTTGGATTGCCTGCCCAATAAAGTCTTTTCCATGCCTTAGCCGGACCGAATACAGGGGAAGTAATATATCCAAGGGTGTCTAAAAATTTTACGTTTTTCGTTAGAGAAATAACATCAAACATCCCATTCGAAACAGTTGAAACTGGAACAAATCCATTATCTCCTTTTCTGTATATATGTATAAACGATCTTCTTGTATAAAAAGAATCAAGCTGGTTAAACCCCACTGCTTTCAATTTATGATAGAGTGAATTGTTAGAACCATATAATGTCGTATCTGCTTTCCAATCATCGATAAATCCTGTAACCTGGCCGCTGTTAAGGATGTTTCTTACTACAACAATAGAGCCATTAGGAATAGAATCCATGAAATCCATAGCAAGTTTCCTGCTGCCTGAATTCATGTAACTGTATTCAAAATTCCATTGCCGGCTTGGTTGACACGGTAATGCGCTACCATATTGACCAGTAAGATTGATTTTTGGTATAAATTTTAAAGGATCAAACACATTAAATATTAACGAAAATCCGACACAGGCGCTTCTTATAAATGGATCGCCATCTGGCGAAACAATCAGATCTCCTTCCTGGCTTGTAGCAATACCATAAACACCATTCTTCGCATATATAAAATGTGCTACAGAATCAAATTTCCAGTTTCTATCCTGCCCATCGAGCATGATCCTTTGTTTATCTGATTTGTCATGCTGGTAATAATGCGATTGGTTAAAACCATCTTCACTATTCGAAAGATAAATAAAGGAACTGTTATTCCAGTTTGGAGAACCAGTATCTATTACAGCAACTCTCCAATAATAAACAGTGCCATTGACAAATGTAATACCCGGATCAAAATCGATCAGCCCTCCAATTGAGTTAACAGTGCGGGTAACTTTAAGAGAAGAATTGAATAGTTCTGTTGTATCGATCTCCATTTTATACTGCTTACTTGGTGCAAAAGGATTAGCTGTAGATGCAGATAATTTTATGGGTTGTTTATTTACGATTGCATAGTTTAATGGATAAACCGGTCTTACATCATCTTCAAAAACGTAAACATCTTTAGTGATGGTATTATTAGTTTCATATAGTTCATCTACATCATTATCAGCATCAACGGTAATTGTTATTTTATTCAATCCTTTATCTCGTGCCGGTATTACGTGAATATAATAAGTAAGGGAGTCGGCAAGCCTTATACCTGGGATAGTATCTCTTTGTATTACAGCAATGCTGCCATCGGGGTAAGTACGTTTTACTTCAACAATAATATTTTTATTAATAGCTTTTCCAATGTTCATGAATTTCGCATCAACTCTAAATGCTGTATCAGCAACAGAAACAAAAGATGGTGAAGTTTTCACTAATTGGTCTTCTATTACATAATCTGGCTTTGTAAAATTATTAAGTTTAATTGCGGGATCACCATTCAACGTGGCCTGCTCACATTGCATACGGGCATAATAATCATTTTGAGTTTTAATATTAAATGTTTGCCTCTGACCTTCGATCATTATCTCACCCAGCGTGTGACCATACTTAGTAGTAGAAGCTGCAATGTAAGTTTGATTATTCAATACATCCAGGTAATGAACTATTCCAAAATGAGTACTCGCTATACAGCCAACCCCACCTCGTTGTGGAGTAAGTGTATATTTTTCGGAGATTGTTTCAAGTGTTTGAAAACGGGCAAGATTAAAGTTGAAAAAATTTCCCGCATTACAACCCAATAGAATAAAAACAGGATATTTCCCGGGATTATTATAATTAAAAGGATTATCCATGTTAAAAGCCATCGAGGTTGAAGAGGAATGTCCAAAATAAGTGACTAATCCGGTTCCTTCCTGAAATAAATCTTGTAGTCTGCTATTGGAAGTTTGGTCAATAGCTTCAGGTGTACTTTTAGAAAAAGTGTGAACATTAGCTCCATAAAAAGTGTCTGAAATAATGGTTTTATAGTTAGCCATATAGCCATCAAGAAGAGTCCCGAGATTCTCATCACTGGCCCCTACAACATGTACCACGTTTTTCATCCATGCTTTATCTTGTATTAAAGGAGATGACACAGCTTGCACTTGCTCATATTGTTTTACTTTGGCCAGATATATATTTACTTCATCACCAGATATAACCGGTAAACGACCAATAGGTACTTTAGCAATCTGATCAAGTCCTGGTTCTGCTGCCAATAGATTATCAGAAGCAGGCTCACCAAATGTGGGAACAAGACAAAGTTTTTCAATATTTGGATTGCTTTCATTAACCCTATACTGGCCAAAATTTACACCTTTACCAATCAGAAAAACATTTCTGATTGGTAAAGTGTTAAAGTTTGCCCGTGCCCATCTTATAAAATTTCTTATTGACAAAGGATGCTTTTTTATACCTAATCCGAACTGATCAACTAATTCATCGATCATATATACTTTTGCATTATAACTACCACCTGCAACAGAACTGCGATAAGCACGGTAATCTTCTATAGGATCATTACCTGTTGTGCTATTCGTTAATATAGAATGAGATATAATTAGATAATTTCCCTGATTAGCAGGAAGATTAAAATTGATAAAATTGCGTTGTTGAAATAATGTCACATCTTTAATACTTGCCGCTTCTTCATTTACCAATAAAAGCCTTCTGTTCACAGACGATGGAAGCAAAGCAATTTTAATCAATGCAGGATTGCTGATATCTGCTACATATCTTTTATCGTTGCTGAGGTCATATAACACAGGGGCAGTTATACCATAATTGAAATTCGATATTTCAAGATAATTTCCATTAGTATTCGCCGGCAATTCAAAAGAAAAATTTTTAGTATTGTCAAAGTCAAATGTTCGTGGATATATCAGTTCATCTGTGGCAACAACAAACCTGTCATACGCCACAGGGCTATTATTAGTAATTTCAATACTTGCAGTACCGCTGCTTATTTTCGACAAAAGGCCGGATGAGCTTCCTTTTATATAATCAAAAAAATCCATTGCCTGGTTTATGATCGTATCCCCATTTAATTTTACTATTACATTACGTTGATTGAGCGCATTGCCAGACGCATTTATCTTATAAGTTGCCTCTGGTGCGCCTGGCCCACTATAAACATTTAAGTTTGATAAATTATAACTTAGCATGAGATTGCTGGGAGGATAAGGTGTATTTCCTGAATATATTTCGGATGATGTCCATCCTTCTCCTATATCATAAGCCGAAGAATAAACATACTCCCCCACAACGGCTGCATATCCCCTGTTTAATAAGGATTTGTAATAATTTCCTTTCGTATATATGAAATATGGCTCAGGAGCAAGAAGATTGCCAGCCACGTCGTTGATCGTCGGTTCCAGACGAAGATTAGCGCCTGTAGTATTTACTGTAAGGAAAAAGGCAGCAGTATCTGTTTGCAAACTCCATTTATCATTTAATTGATAAGTCGAAGTACGATACATAATATTATCCGCCTGCCCATCATTCATTTCTCCCCAGAATTCTATATAATCATTATTACCAAATGGCCCGGTTTGAACAGTAGTATATAAAGGAACTTCTTTCCCATTTCGCCATAATTGAAATTGTTCTGCTGGTATGCTTCCCAATCCTATTGAAGTAAGTGTAGCCTGGCTGATACGATATAAGCCCGTAGCTCCTACTTTAAACTTATAATAAGTATTGTTGTAGTTGATCCATTCATTATTGTATGGCTGCGCCAGCAGATTGCAATTGTGAAGTGCAATCATACCTGCAATAATCAATACTTTAAGTAAAAAACGTTTCATAGTTAAAGTTTATAGGTCTTACGGATCAGTCTTTTTTCTTTTTGTCATTTACAAGATTTACTCTTAAAGAAAAAACATGAGTAAATAATGGGTTCGATTGATTTGCCAGGTTTGTAAATGCATAATCAATCGTTACGTTCTGAATACGAAAGCCGGCACCAGCACTTGGCTGGTATATCCACACCTTCTTTTGATTCAATGTATCACCGTCTGCTAATGCTTTTTGAAAATTATTTATACCGGCACGTAAAAAGAAAACGTTGTTTACATTCAATTCTAACCCAAGTTTTGGATCTGCGCTTACAGGATCAGCGCTAATCAAAGTATTACGCTGACCATCAAATGTCAAATCAATATTTGCTTCTGCAAGCAAACTTGTTTTTTTGCTTAATTTAAAATCACGGGCCACACCTAAGATCAATCTTGGGGCTGTTTGCTCGGTAGATTTAACAGGTATATCATTATTTGTGAGATATAAAACTTGTTTTTCTTTTTCAGTAAATGTAAATGACCATGAATTGAAAGTAGTGCTGATATCACGGGCTGCAATTCCAAACTTCCATTTATTATGAATGATCTGAAGCCCCGCATCCAAACCAAATCCCCAAGCCTTGGCAAACTTGCCGACATTCCGATGGATCACCTTTGCATTTAATCCAAAATGAACATTCTTATTTGTACTTTCTTTTAATTTTTGCGCATAAGAAATCAGGAAGGCATAATCCGCAGAGGAAAAAGATTGGATATTGTTATAATTAATAGAACCATCCGGTTCCACAAGAAATAAAGTATTCATTATGTCATCTACAGCAAAACGTAACCCCGTAATTCCAATTACTCTTTTATTATTTACCGTAGGAAATACAAGACTTGCATAATCATATTTACCAATGCCAGCAAAATATTCAGCATGCATTAAGTTCAATTGAGGATGATCTTTTACTCCTACTAATCCGGCAGGGTTCCAATAACCAGCAGTACCGTCATTAACGGATGCAACCTGTGAACTACCCATAGCAAGACCACGAGCACCTGCTCCGATGTTTAAAAATTCATTAGAATATTTTCTGAATTGTGCGGTAGCGGACAGACAGAGAATAGTTGTAAATAGGGTTAGGTATAAAGTGGATGGTTTCATTCGGACAATTTTCGATAAGCGTTTGAATAAGACAGTATTTCATAGGGGCGGGCTGCTTGTAAATTTACTCTTTAAGGCTCTAAATACATAGCTATAAAAGAGAAAAAGAGTAGCTACTGAAAACGAGTAGCTTAGAAAAATATTGCACCGAACTGTTGCCAATATCTTTCTGCCTTACATTTGCTGCCAATCACAGGTTTTTACTATGAATTTTATAGAAGAATTACGATGGAGAGGAATGTTGCAGGATATAATGCCCGGCACGGAAGAACAACTTTCAAAGGAAATGACGACGGCTTATATCGGCTTTGATCCCACTGCCGACTCATTACATGTAGGCAGCCTTGTACAAATCATGATATTAAAACATTTCCAAAGATCCAGGCATCAACCCATTGTTCTAATTGGTGGAGCTACAGGTATGATCGGCGATCCATCAGGAAAAAAAGAAGAAAGAAAACTGCTAACCGAAGAAGAAGTAAATCATAATGCAGCTTCTATCCGAAAACAATTATCAAGGTTTCTTGATTTTGATAATGGCGCCAATGCTGCATTGATGGTAAACAACGCTGACTGGTTTAAAGGAATTACTACTATTGAATTTTTACGTGATGCCGGGAAATATCTTACAGTAAGTTATTTACTTAATAAAGGTTTTATCAAAGACCGCCTGGCCCAGGAACAGGACATTTCATTTACTGAATTCAATTATATATTGATGCAGGCTTATGATTTTATGTGGCTATACCAACATAAAAATTGTAAGCTTCAAATGGGTGGATCTGATCAGTGGGGAAATATAACAGCTGGCACAGAGTTAATCAGAAAAAAACTTCGTGGTGATGCATTTGGAATTACCTGCAAATTGTTGACAAAAGCTGATGGTGGAAAATTTGGTAAAACGGAAGAAGGAAATATATGGCTCGATCCTGCAAGAACATCGCCCTATCAGTTTTATCAATTCTGGTTAAATGCAAGTGATGAGGATGCAGAGAAGTGGATAAAGATCTTTACGTTCCTTTCGCAGGATGCTGTTAAGATACTTATTCATGAGCATAGTACAGACCCTTCAGCAAGAGTTTTACAAAAAACATTAGCGCAGGAAATAACAGTCTTTGTTCATGGAAAAGAAGAATATGAAAAGGCAGTTGAAACGACAGCAAAATTATTCTCTAATCAAAATGCCCCTGCCGAAAGCTTAAGCATAGAAGATCTTGAAGGAATGGATGGAGTTGTAAAATCAGATTTTCCGAAAGAAAAAATTAAAACAGGTATTGATATAGTTTCATTTCTGGCAGAATCAAATATTTTTTCAAGCAAAGGCGAAGCAAGAAAAACGATTCAGGGTGGTGGAATAAGTATTAACAGGAAAAAAGTTGATAATGTGCAATTGGCAATTGACAATTCATTGCTGCTTCATAATAAATATATCCTGGTACAAAAAGGAAAGAAGAATTATTACCTGGTGAAAGTTATTTAACTATAATCCCTTTATCGCTTTCCACATTTCATCCGCCACGAGTTGATTTCCTTTTGCGTTTAAATGAACACGGTCAGTGGTGAGAATTCCCCTATCCTTGTTATCAGGATTATTCCTGAGATCATAATCAAGAAAAGCTTTTCGCAGATCGACCAATGGCAAATTATTATTTGCTGCAATATGGCGGATGATATTGCAATACTGATTCATATCGCCGTCCTGCTGATTGCTGAAATCGGTCTTCTCTCCTATTACGGCAGCCGTGCAAAGAATAACTTTAATATTCCTGTCTTTTAATTTTTTAATAATGGCATTATAAAATCTTTCAAACTTATCAGCATCCGTACCTGTTCCTGAAGTTGCTTTATGCCAAACATCATTTACTCCGATATAAATAAGAACAATGTCAGGATTTTTCATCAGCACATCGCTGTCCATTCTTAAATACAGGTCATATACTTTGTTACCTCCAATTCCTGCACCTATAAATTCATATAAAGCCGATTTATTTTCAATTCTGCACATGCTATCTATCCTGGTAACATATCCACCCGGTTGAACACCCTGCTGTGTAATTGAATCACCAAAGAATATAATCCTTGATCTTTTTTGAGGTAAAAAAGCAAACAATAGTAGTATCGGTGCTAATGAAAGAATTCTTTTCATACTGGCAATTTGTATCGAATATAAAAACTTTGTTTTATAAAGAGCTTATCTATCTTCATTGCGCTCTGAACTCCTGGCTCTAACCTCCAATCACTCTACATCCACTTGTTTCTTTATCACAGCACCTTCATTTGCTTCAGGGATAAATTTTCTTTCTTTTATCAGGTATCCATTACCCTTTTCACAAAAATGAACTTTCATATTTTCAATACTCACCGGGTTGCCATCAGGAATATCAGCAATATTAGAATGCATTATATCGTGTCCATCAATGATCACCACCAGCCCGCTGCCGATCGCTTCCATTTTATTTTCCTCTGTTATCAGCATACCCGTATCTTCCCCTAAGCCTATACCGATACAACCGGGATTGCTGGCTACAGCCTGCGCTAATCTTCCAAACCTGCCTCTCTTTTCAAAATGAGAATCAATAATGATCGAACTGATAAAACTAAGGCCGGTAGTCAATTTCACTTCCCCTTTTAAATGAGCTTTTGCCGCATTGCCTTCATAGATCATCACACTGCTCATGGCCATAGCGCCGGCGCTGGTACCTGCAATCAAAAAATCTTCATCTCTATATCTTCTTTTTAATATGGAAAGAAATTCTGTCCCACCATCTGTAGCGCTAAGCCGCAATTGATTGCCACCGGTAAACATCACTGCATCACAATGACGTATTCGTTCAATGTATTTATCATTCATTGCATCCTGTCTTGTACGGATATGCATTACGCCAACATTAGTACAGCCTGCCTTTCCGAATGCATTCAAATAATTTTCTCCCACTTCATACGGTATCATGGAAGCAGTAGTGATTATCTCGATCCTTGCAGAAGGGCCGCCGGCTTCCTGTACAACCCGGCGTAAAATACCGAGCTCAAAAAAATTCAGATTACTTCGGTGTATTTCTCCGGTTTCAAGATTGGTGCCTTTATCCTCTGCACCGCCAACAGCTATAAGTTTTCCCTTAGGATGATTCATTCATTCGGGTTTGATTATCAACAAATGTAACAGAAAAACAATTTAACGGAAAGGTAATACACGGCAGTATGTGGATATGTGGAGAAAGAAATAAGACTAATTGTTATTACATATAATTCTGGCAGAAGTGATTATTATTTTCCCGACTTCAATACTACTATCATCGCTTCTTGCGTCGCACTCTTCAACGTTCTGTTCGCTATTCAGCCTGTTTCGAAAGTTTTTGTTTAATAAAATATACACCAACACCGGCAATTGCAATAAGTCCTCCATACAATGCAAACTGATTATGATAAAGAAGAAATATCCAAATAGCAATGGATAAAATAACCGGTAAAGGATATAACCACATTTTAAATGGAAGATATATAGATCCTAATCTCCGCCGCAACAATACAACACCAACAGACTGTGCAATGAATTGTACCACTATTCGCATAGCAAGTATGGCTATAATTACATCTGACAGTTTCATAAATAAACTAAAGATCAAACCCAAAACACATAGAACAATCAAAGAGATATAAGGGAAATTTTTTGCAGGATGCAGCTTGCCAAATATTGTAAAAAAATTTCCATCAACAGCAGCCGCATACGGTACCCTGGAATAACCGAGTATCACAGCAAACAAAGAAGACATTGCAATACATAAGATCAAAACAGTAACAACAATGGCAGCCTGGTGACCATATATATTTTCCATAAAAGTGCTGACAAGATATTTATCATTTGCTTTTACTGATTGCCAGGACACAACACCCATTATACTGATGTTCATTAAAAGATATAATACTGCAATGCCTGTAATAGAAATAAAAATGCTTCTGGGAATATTTACTTCGGGTCTTTTTATTTCACCTCCGAGATGACAGACATTATAATAACCAAGATAAGTATATACCGTTTTGATTGATCCCTGCGCTACTGCCGACCAAAAAGCAAAGCTGAAGAAAGATTCATTTTCTTGGGGCCATATTTTTATTGCATGGTGCTGATGTGATAACCCGCTTACAATGATCCAGGTAATAGTAAGAATGACAATAGAGCCAAAGACTACTGATATTTTCCCAATAGCTTCAATTCTTCTATACAATAAGAAGAATACAACAATGATCAG
>Ga0105247_10002597_pt1 | contig 12210 bp, 8 predicted proteins | sample KBSS24metaG_FD_81519 | JGI IMG/M metagenome (GOLD analysis project Ga0105247, IMG submission 81519) | Switchgrass rhizosphere microbial communities from Kellogg Biological Station, Michigan, USA - KBS S2-4 metaG | ecosystem: Host-associated > Plants > Roots > Rhizosphere > Soil | place...
CGCGGCGCGGCGCGGCGATTCTACCGAGCTCGGCCACGGCCCGCCGGGCGTGGTACACGGAGTGGATGGAGTCGTCCTCGGCGAATCGGAGCCTCGTCCCGCTGGCGTACCTCGCGTTCGTGCTCGCGGCGGGGGCCGTCGTGTTCGGCTTCGTCACCGTCGTGCGCGAGGGGGAGACGCGGCGGCGCTGCGCGGCCGAGTGCATGCTCCGTCCGAACTACGCGTCGGCGTCGAGGCGCGCGCCGGGCTTCTCGCTGGCGAACATGCGCGGCGAGACGCGGACGCTCGACCAGTACCGCGGCAAGGTCGTGGTGCTGAACTTCTGGACGAAGACGTGCGGCCCCTGCCTCCAAGAGATGCCGGAGATCGCCGACCTCACGAAGGTCCTCCGCGATCGCACCGACGCGGTGGTCGTCACCGTCTCCACCGACGAAGGCCCCGACGACGTGCGCGACACGCTGAAGGCCGTGCTCCGCGAAGACCCGCCGTTCGAGGTGCTCTTCGATCCGGACTCGAAGGTCGTGAACGGCCAGTACGGGACGCACCTCTTCCCCGAGACGTGGATCATCGACAAGCGCGGCGTCCTGCGCGCCCGCTTCGACGGCGCGCGCGAGTGGAGCAACGCGGCGGTGGTCGAGCTGGTCGACGAGCTCCGCCACGACGGCTACTGCCCCATCGAGATCAAGGACGGACGCACCACCGGCGAGGCCGAGAAGCTCTGCGCCGAGCTCGGCGGGAGCTGACGATCGCCGAGCCGCGAGCCCCGCGATGACGGCGATGACGGCGCGGCCGCCCGCAACCGCGGGCGCTCGCGAGGCATCGAAATCGCGCCTATGTCGCGGCTCATTCTCGTATCGAACCGTCTGCCCGTCACGGTCAAGCAGGAGGGCAAGCGCGTCCACGTGACGCCGAGCACAGGCGGCCTCGCGACGGGGCTCCGCGGCCCGCACCAGCGATCGGGCGGCCTCTGGATCGGGTGGCCCGGCGACACGTCGCGCCTCTCGCCCGACGGCCTCGCGCAGATGGAGCGCGAGCTCTCGGACCTGCACTGCGTCCCCATCCAGCTCTCGGCGAGCGAGGTCGCGCGGTACTACGAGGGGTTCTCGAACGAGGTCCTCTGGCCGCTCTTCCACTTCCTGCTCGATCGCATCCCGAGCGGCGCGCGCGACTGGGAGTCGTACCGCAAGGTGAACGAGCGCTTCGCCGATCTCGTCGCGTCGCATTACCAGGAGGGCGACCTCGTCTGGGTGCACGACTACCAGCTCACGCTGGTCCCAGGGTTTCTGCGGAGGCGCCTCCCGCGCGCCAAGATCGGCTTCTTCCTCCACATCCCCTTCCCCCCGACCGACGTGTTCCGGGTCCTGCCGTGGCGCGAGCAGGTGCTCGAAGGGATGCTCGGCGCGGACCTCGTCGGCTTCCACACGTACGGCTTCTTGCGCCACTTCGCGAAGTCGGTCGTGCGGACGCTGGGCTCCGGTTTCGACATCGACCGCATCCATCACCGCGGGCGATCGGTGAGCCTCGGGGTCTTCCCGATCAGCATCGACTACCAGGCGTACCAGGCGCTCGCGCGGGAGCCCGAGGTCGAGGCGCAGGCCGAGCAGCTCCGCGCGCAGTCCTCGGGGCAGCGCGTCCTTTTGGGGATCGATCGGCTCGACTACACGAAGGGGATCGGCCGGCGCCTGCTCGCGATCGAGCGCCTCCTCGAGCGCGAGCCGCACCTGCGCGGCAAGGTGCGCTTCATCCAGGTGGCGGTCCCGTCGCGCGACAAGGTCGAGGCGTACGCCCGCTTCCGCCGCGAGATCGAGGAGCTGGTCGGGCGCATCAACGGCGCGTACGGGACCCCGTCGTGGGTGCCGATCCACTACATGTACCGCGCGTGCTCGGAGCGGACCGTCGCCGCGCTGTACCGCGTCGCCGACGTGATGCTCGTGACGCCGCTGCGCGACGGGATGAACCTCGTCGCCAAGGAGTTCGTCGCCGCGCGCGTCGACGGCGACGGCGTCCTCGTCCTCAGCGAGTTCGCGGGCGCGTTCGCCGAGCTGGGCGAGGCGCTCTCGGTGAACCCCAACGACATCGACGGCATGGCGAGCGCGATCAAGCAGGCGCTCTCGATGCCCGAGGACGAGCGGCGCACGCGCATGGCGGCGCTCCGCGCGCGGGTCGAGCGCCACGACGTGCACCGCTGGGCGGGGTCGTTCCTGTCGACGCTCGACGAGATGCCCGAGACCCCCGTGGTCACCGACGACGGCCCGTCGTCGCGCGCGGACATCGAGCGGCTCATCGAGCGGTGCCGCGCTGCGCGCTCGCTGGTGCTGCTCCTCGACTACGACGGGACGCTCCGGCCGATCGTGGCCACCCCCGAGCTCGCCGTCCCGCCCAAGGAGCTGAAGGCGCTCCTCGCCGCGCTCGCCGCGCGCCGGGGCACCGAGGTGCACGTCGTGAGCGGGCGCACGCGCGAGTCGCTCGAAGGGTGGCTCGGCTCGCTGCCGATCGCCCTCTACGCCGAGCACGGCGCGTGGTACCGCGACGCGCCGAGCAGCAACGGGGGCGGCGGCGACGCCGGGTGGCGGATGTTCCGCGAGGTGCGCGCCGACTGGAAGGACAAGCTCCGGCCGATCCTCGAAGACTTCACCGATCGGACGCCGGGGAGCCGCCTCGAGGAGAAGTCGGTGGCGATCGCGTGGCATTACCGGATGGCGGACGCCGAGTTCGGCCCGCGCCAGGCCAAGGAGCTCGCGGTGCACCTCGCCGACATCCTGAGCAACGCGCCGGTCGAAGTGCTCCAGGGCGACAAGGTCGTCGAGGTCCGTCACCAGGGGATGAACAAGGGCCTGGTGGTGAAGCACGTGCTCGCGCGGGCGCCGGCCGACGCCACCGTCCTCGCGATGGGCGACGACCGCACCGACGAGGACCTCTTCGCGGCGCTCCCGCCGGGCGGGATCGCGGTGCACGTCGGCGCGGCGTTGAGCCGCGCGCGCTACCGCGTCGCCGAGCCCGCCGGCGCCCACGCCATCCTCCGCGCGCTCCTCGAGTGAGCGTCAGCCATGGCGCGCGACCGGGCGGCCGTACAGGACGAGTATCCGGCCCACGTCCAGAGCTGCTAAAATCGTGGCACGCGCCGCGGCCCACCTGCGGGGGGCGGCGAGGCGAATGAGCGACGAAGAGGCCCACAGCGAGAGCGAGACCGAGGCGCACGCATCCGAGGTCGTGGTGCGCCCTCGCGCCGTGGCGGGCGGGCACGACCGCGGCGCGGCGCTCGCCGAGGCGGCCGCGGCGCCCCTCGCCGGGGCCGCGGCGAGCCCGCTCCACGTCGCGGGCGCGGGGCCGGCGCGCGTCGCCGGCGCGGTCCCCTCGGACGACGAAGAGGCCGCCGACGCCGACGCCGACGCCGAGCGATGGATCGGCGCGCGCGTCGATCACTTCGACATCGAGAGGCCGCTCGGGCGCGGCGGGATGGGCGTCGTCTATCTGGCGCGCGACCTGTCGCTCGATCGCGCCGTCGCGCTCAAGGTGCTCCGCTCCGCGCTCGCCGGCAAAGTGAAGCTCGAGGATCGCTTCACGCGCGAGGCGCGCGCGCAGGCGCTCCTGCGATCGCCCTACGTCGTCCACATCTATTACATCGGCCACGCCGAGGGGGGCGAGGGGCGCAAGGCGTCGCTCTACTTCGCCATGGAGCACGTCGACGGCGAGAGCCTCGAGGCGCCGCTCGAGCGGAAGCAGACGCTCGACGCCGAGACGGCGCGCAGGCTCATGATCGAGGTGGCGGAGGGGCTCCGCGCCGGGCGCGAGGCCGGGATCATCCACCGCGACATCAAGCCGTCGAACATCCTGCGCGGCAAGGACGGGCACGTGAAGATCGCCGACTTCGGGCTCGCGAAGCCGGTCAGCGACAACACGAAGATCACCGAGATGGGGATGCTCGTCGGGAGCCCGCTCTACATGGCGCCGGAGCAGGCGCGCGGCGACGACATCGACCACCGCGCCGACATGTACTCGCTCGGCTGCACGTTCTTCCACCTCGTCGCCGGCGCGCCGCCGTACGACGGGCCGAGCGGCCTCGCGGTGGTCGCGAAGCACATGACGCTCGCCGTCCCGCGCCTCCGCGAGCGCGCCGCGAAGACGCCGCGTCCCCTCGCCGTGATCATCGAGCGCCTGATGGCGAAGGAGCCGGGCCACCGCTTCGCCGACTACGACGATCTCATCGCGGCGCTCGAGCGCGCGGCCCCCAAGGCGGTCGCGCGCGCCGGCCTCTCGACGCGCGCCGCGGCCGCCGCCATCGACGGCGTCGTCGCCGCGACGTGGATCGCGCTGGTCGGCGCGCCCGGCCTCTTCGTCCACCTCCTCTACGTCATCGTCGGCGACGCGTACTTCGGCCAGACGATCGGCAAATACCTGATGAGGATCGAGGTGAAGTCGATCGACGGCGGCCGCATCAGCATCGTCCAATCGGCGGCGCGCACCGTCGTCGCGATGTGGCTGCCGCTCCTCGTCGGGATGGTCATCCTGCTCACGCAGGGGCGCGCCCACCTCGCGCAGGTCATCGACCGCATGCAGCCGGGCGAGCTCAGCGACTTCAAGAGCGTCGTCGTCGCGTTCGTCGTCTCGAACGTCCTGCTCTCCGTCCTCTACGCCACGGGCTTCGCCTTCGCCGCGTTCCACCCGCAAAAGCGCGCGATCCACGATCTGCTCGGCGGCTCGGAGGTCGTCTACCGCTTCGACGACGAGGACACGGCCCGCCCGGGGTGAGCGGATCGAAGCGAGGGCGCCCGCGGCGCGGTCAGCTCTCGGCGGCCGGGGCGAACGCGCCGGCGTCTTCGGCGCGCGCCTCGGCGCGGCGCGGGGCCGCGCGCCAGCGCCTCATCGACGCCGAGCCCACCGCGACGGCGAGCATCTTCTTGGCGCGGGTGAAGACGCCCTCCTGCACGTACGGGACGCCGTATTTCTCGCAGAGGGCCGCGACCTTCGGCTGGATTCGCTGGTACTGGAGCATCGGCAGATCGGGCCAGACGTGATGCTCTATCTGGTAATTGAGCCAGAGGTGCAAATGGTCCGTGACGTCGCCGCCGCACGCGTAGTTCACCGAGCCGATCACCTGACGGAGCATCGCCTCCGCGCGCGACGCGGGGCGCTCGTCGAAGCGATACAGGTCTTCGCCGGTGTGGTTCGGCCCGACGACGAGGAACGTGTGCAGGTTCGTGAGCGCCTCGGCGCCGAGCGAGTTCGCGAGCGCGCTCGCCGCCGCGGCCGGGCCGAGGGGCAGGAACATCGCCGGCAAGAGGCCGAACTGGAGCGCGGCGTACGGCAGATAGCAGCGCAAGACGAGCTGCGAGATCAGGCCGCGCGGCGCCGCGTCGCCCCGGCCGGCGCGCTCGCCGCGCGCGAGCCACGCGTTCAGCGTGCTCGGCGCGTAATAGAAGGACCGCCACGTGAGCCCGAGCCCCGCCATCGCCGCGTAGCGCACCGGCATCGGGAGGCCGGAGCTCCGCAGCAAATCGGCGTTGCGCTCGATGAGATCCGGATCGCGCTCCTCGCCGGTGTGGCTGTGATGGAGCACGTTGTGCTCGTAGATCCACGCCTCGGGGATCATCCAGTCGGCCCAGTCCAGGAACCGCCGCGTGCCGCGCGCGAACACCTTGCTCGTGTACTTCGCGGGGACGCCCGGCACCTTGTCGTAGCCGCGATGCCCGATGTGGTGCATCAAGAGCCAGCGCGTCGATCGGCCGAACGACAGCGCCGCGACGCTCACCGGGTTCGGCGCGATCCAGCACGTGGCGAGGCCGATCGCGGTCGCGATCTTGCCGGCGCGCTCGATCTTCCGCAGGTGCGCGAGGTCGTCCTCACCGAGCGACGCGTCGATCGCGCGGCGGAGCGCCTTGAGCTCGGCGAGGAACCCGTCGACGTCGATGCGATCGAGGTCCGGCGGCGGCGAGGGGGGCGGCGTCTGGGAGGGCAGCACAGCCGCGCAGACTAAGGGGTCCCATGGACTTCTGCCAATCACGCCCGCGTCACATCGCGAGCTCGGACGGCGCGCTCGCGCGCGGCGACGCGCGGCGCGGGTGCCTCTGCGTGTACTCGACGCTCCGCGCCCGCTCGAGGGTCGTGCGATCGGGGTACGGCTGCGGGCGCTCCGCGGTCGCGCGGAGGTAGCCGGGCAGATCGACGATCTCGTAGCCGCTCCGCTCGGGGTGCGACGGGTCCCACCTCCGCCTGTGGAGCCAGTCGAGCACCTTCGGCAGCGCGTCGACCGTCGAGCGCCGGACGTCGTGGAGGAGGACGACGCCGCCGCCGGCGTACTCGATCTGCCACTCGAGGCTCGACGCCATCGCGTCGCTGTCCTCGCGCTTCATGTCCTGCGCCTCGATGCTCCACAGGACGAGCTCGGCGCCGCGCGCGCGGAGCTCCCCTTCGAGGAAATCGTCGAGCTGCCCGTACGGCGGGCGGAAGAAGATCGGCCGCGCGCCGAGGACGCGCTCGATCGACGCCGCCCCCTCGTCGATCTGCGCCATCGCCTGGGTGCGCGTGACGTTCGTGAGGAGCGCGTGATCGTGGGTGTGGTTGCCGACGAAGTGGCCCGCCGCCGCGACCTGGCGCGCGACGCCGCGCGCGAGGCTCGCGCGCCCGCTGTCGCCGTCGAGGTAGCGGCCGATGAAGAAGAACGTCGCCCGCACGCGGTGCTCGGCGAGGATCTTCAAGATGGGCGGCGTCGCCTCGGGGGACGGCCCGTCGTCGAAGGTGAACGTGACGAACCGCCGCCCGTCCGCCTCGTCGCGCCGCGGCCCCTCGGCGAGGAGCCACGCCGTGTGCGCGCTATCCTCCGGGTTCAGCCGCGGCCACGGGACCGGATCGGGGAGCGCGCTCGCGTCGATCGTCGGCGACGACGCGGGCGACGCGCCTTCGGGCGGGCTCGCGACGCGCTCGATGAGCGGCGCGGTCGCGACGCGCTCGACCGACGAGGGCAAAGACCGCGGCGCGCCGAGCCCGACCCACGTCCCGGCCGCGAGGCACAGCACCGGTATCGACGTTCGAGAGGCGAGACCCATGCGATCCCGACGAGCGTAGGTGGACCTCCCACCTACGGCCAAACTTCGGACAGTCCGCGCCGCCCGATCCAAGGTCGCGGCCCCCCCCGGGCCCCGCGGAGACCTTCCGGCGCGTCCTGGGACCTTCCGGCGCGCTCCGGAAGCCCTCCGGCGCGGGATTTTGGCCGATCCGCCGGACTACCGACGGCCTCCGGCGCGACCCGAAGCGTGGATTTCGGCCAAAATTCACCGATCGGCGCCGCGCCGGAAGGTCCAGGAGCGCGCCGGAGGGTCCCGGGACGGCGCCGATGGCCGTCCGGAACGCGCCGAGGGCCGTCCAGAGCGCGCCGATGGGCCTTTCGCGGCGATCGCGCGGCGAAAGCGGCGGCGCGCTCGCGTCGCTCGACGACCATCGCGAGCCTGTGCGGCGGGATACGCATCGCGCCGGCCTAATTGTTCCGGAGGACGTCGCCCTCGGCGGTCACGTCGACGGACGTGCCGCGCGAGACGATCCGGACCTTGGCGGAGGTGACGCTCGCGAGGTGCGGGCGCTCGCCGCGGCGCGTGCGATCGCCTCGGTCCCACTGCGCGACGTCGAGGCCGGTCTGCGGCCACGCGAGCGTCCCCGCTTCGCGGAGGAGCTGCGCGCGCGCGCCGTCGAGCGACGCGGCGACGACCAGCCACCCGTGGCCGGGCCAGTAGAGCGACGAGAGCGCGTCGCAGTCGTCGATGTCGAGGACGTGGTAATCGGCGAACGGGCCGCCGTCCGCCGTCCACATGCGCCCCGCGACGAGGCGCGTCGGCGGATCGCACGCGAAGAGCGCGACCCCGCCGTCGCGGCGCGGCGCGAACGTCACGTCGCCCACCGGCGGCTCGATCCCGCCGACCGGGTGCTCCTTCGACCAGAGGAGCGCGTGCGCCGGATCGAGCACGAGGACGAGCGGCTTCGGCTCCTTCCCCGGCGCGCTCAGGAGCCACGCCACGTTGGCGTCGGCGAGATCGATCCGCTGCGCGACGAGCGGCGTCGGCCCGCCGAAATGCGCCTTGAGCGCCGCGACGTGCGGCGCGAGCGACGGCTCCTTCGTGAAGCTCTCGAGCGGCCGCCTCGTCGCCTCGACGATCGTCGACGGCGGCTCGGGGTGGTGACGCGGCGGCGCGGACGACGACGGTGACGCGGCGTCGGGGGCGTCGTTCGCGGCGGCGGACGCCAGAGGCGCGGACGACGACGCGGGCGCCAGCGAAGCCGACGACGCGGGCGCCGCGTCGGCCGGCGCGTCCGTGTGGCGCGTGCACCCTACGAGGATCGAGACCGCCGCGACGGCGGCGCACGAAGAGCGCTTCATCCCGTGACTCTACATCTCGCCCGCGCATCCCGCGGCTCGACGTGCCTGCGCGCGACGCGTGATCGTCACCCCCCACCGTGGCCGCCGAAGACGCCGCCGATGCCGCCGTGGGCCGCGCCGTCGCCGCCACCACCCCCTCCGCCGCCGTGCCCGGGCACCACCGGATGATGGCCGCCCGGAACGCCGTGGATGCCGCCGAAGCCGCCGCGGGCGCGGGCGTAGAACGCGGGGTCCATGATGATCGTGTAGCGGGGATAACAGACGTAGCGATACCAGGTGGCGAAGTCGTGCCACCGGCCGCCCGCGGCGCGCACGCTGACGAGCGCGTCGAGGTCGACCATCGTGAGCGTGATCCCCGCGTCCTCGTACGCCTCGAACGTGGCGTGGAGATCGTCCTCTTCGGTCTGCCTCTCCGCGAGCCTCTCGACGACGTAGACGACCTCGTGGATCCCGCGCGCGCGGAGGGTGTCCGGATCGGGGAGGTCGGCCGGCGTCAGGATGTAGCGGTTGTCGGCGACGTCGTCGCCCGGGTCGACGCCGCGGTACGAGAGGCGCGACGCGTCGAGGAGGAACACCGGGGTGGTGGGCGCGCCGCGCGGATCGGCGGTGACGGGCGGCGGGAACTGCACGAGCGCGGCGAGCGTCTCGTCGGCCGGGACGAGCTCGTCGTCGACGGGCCAGTTGTTGAACGTCGGCACGAGCGAGACGCGCTGCATCGCCGTGCGCGCGAGGGACGACCCGAACGCGACCGACCCCGCGCCGGGCAGATCGACGACCCACATCGTGCCTTCGGGGACCCCGTGCGAAGAGACGCTGGCGCCCGCCTCGCGCCCTCGCTCGACGATCGGCAGATCGTTCGCGTCGGGGAGCTCGTCGATCGGCCCGTACGCGTCGAGCGACGCGATGAGCGTGTACTTGGCGTACCGCGCCCAGAGATCGCCCGGCGGGAGCGTCCACGCGCTGAGCACCTGCGCGGTCGACGGGACGATCGACGGGAGCGGCACCTCGTGGTCCCACGGCGAGTGGACCGCGGGGGCGTTCACCTCGTCGGCGCAGCCGCCGACGAGGAAGAGGAGCGGGCCGAGCGCGAGCACGCGGCGGATCACGGGCCACCTCGCGCGTCGCGCGGGCCGCGGGCGACGAAGACCGGCAGGCACAGCGCGTCGTGCGACACGTGGCTCTCGCGCGAGACGCGGGAGAAGTAGCCGACGAACCGCCCGTCGAGGACGTACGCGCCGAGCGTGACGAGGCGCGGGCCGAGGTGCGTCGCGATCGCGCGCTGCGGGACGAACTCCTGCGCGATCCACGACTCGCCCGCCGCCTCGAGGAGGAGCACCTCGGCGACGATCGACGCCCAGTCCTCGTCCGAGGCGAGCGCGCCCACGAACACCTGATCGCCGACGCGCCCGAACGCGCGCTTCAGCACCCACCTCGCGCGGTTCGCCAGGAGGTCGTCGCGCGCGACGTCGCCGAGCTCGAACGTCGCCGGGAGGTGCGCGTGGAAGCCCGCGTCCCAGGCGCGCGCGAACGCGAGCTTCGACTGGGTGTAGACGTGGGAGAAGCCGCTGATCGTCCGGACCTTCCCGGCTTCGACCGCGCGGATCACGTCGCCGACGTTCCTCTGCCCTTCCATGTACTCTGCAGGAAAGAAGCGGTAGAGGACGTCGACCCGCTCGCCGCGCACGGTGAGGTGATCGCCCAGGAGCCGCGGCGCCGTGGGCGCGCAGAGGACCGCGCGGACGCCCCTCTTGTCGAGCGCGCGCTTCAGGAGCGCGCAGATCTGCAGGTCCTCGGCGTACGCGGTGGCGTAGAGGAGCGCGCACGTCCCCGTCGACCCGTCCGGGCGCGCCGCGAGCTCGGCGATCCGCTCGACCAGCGCCGGGACGACGAAGGTAGGGTTCGTGCCGTCGTAGAAGCCCGCGGAGCGCGCGAGCCGCGGGAGGCCGTGCGCCTCGTTGTGGCCGCCGGGACAGTCCGCGTTGATCTCGCACGCGCGCCAGGCGCCGTGCTCGTCGAGGAGCAGGTCGACGCGCATCAACGACGCGTCGTCGCCGGCGCGGTGCGACGCGCGGGCCAGCGCGATCACCTCGTCGTGGAGGCGGTAACGCGCGCGCTCCTCCTCGTCGAAGAGCGCGCGCCGCGCCACCGCGCCGACGCCGGCGACGACCTCCTCGGCCGCGCGCACGGCCGCCTGGTGGAGCGCGATCGGCAGGACGAGCGGGTGGACGTCGACCCGCCGCTGCCCGGCGACGAACGCGTCGAAGAGGAGGTACTCGAGCGTGAGCTCGCGCCGGAGCGGATCGTGATCGAGGGCGTCGAGCGCGCGGAGCGGGCGCACCTCGGGCCCTTCGGCGATCACGGCCACACCTTGCCGAGCTCGGCCCAGAGGGCCGGGTCCTCGGCGCCGAGCCCGTAGAACACGACCCCGACGCTCGGCGAAAGTACGCTCGGCGTCCACGCGTGGAGGACGCCGAGCGTCGAGGCGGCGTCGTCGAACCAGCAGTCGTGGCGGGTCCCCTCGGCGTCGGTGTAGAGGACGTGCGGGGCGCCGGTCGACCCGCGGGCGATCGGCGCGCGGTACGCGTCGGCGGCGCCGCGCGCCTCGAGGTACGTGACGGGGCGCGCGCCCGCGCTCGTGAAGTCGTATCCGTAGAGCGGCACGGCGACGTCGACCGCGGCGCTCCCCGCGCCCCCGGCCGCGAAGGCGCCCGCCGCCGCGGCCCAGCTCGCGTCGATGGTCGGGCCGGGATCGGCGCTGTAGTCGAGCGTCATGACCCGGAGGCGGTCGACGTGCGGGGCGATCGCCGCGACGTCGAACGAGTCGAACCCCGGGATGTCGCTCGGCGCCGCCGACGACGCGGGCGGGACGAAGGCGTCGACGGCCGCCGCGGGCCGCAGGGCGCCGTCGAGGCGCGCGAAGAGCGAGGTCACCGCGGCGCGGACGTTCGTCGGGAGGTGCTCGAGATCGACGTCGACGCCGTCGGCGATCGGCGCCGATCCGGAGAAGAGATCGCGCAGGTTCGCGACCACCGACCCGACCCACGCGTCGTCGAGGAGCAAGGTGGACGCCTGCGCGCCGTCGAACTGCGTCCCCGCCTCGTCGGTGAACGAGAGGCCGAGCTTCACCTCGTATCCGAGCTGCCGGAGCGAAGCGACCTGGGCGCGGAGCGACGCGCGCGCGCTCGGATCGGCCGGGCCGATCTGCCCGTCGAAGCGCGGCACGAGACACAAGAGGACGACCTCGCGCAGGACGCGACGCGAAGGCGCCGACGCGAGCGCGCCCATCTGCCACGTGTCGAGCGAGCAGCCGTCGGCGATCACCGCCGCGCTGCGGGCCGTCACCTTCGTCGTGTCGTCGAGCGCCGGGGCGGGGGCGAAGGCGCCCTCGCGCTCCTCCGAGCGCGAGTCGCTCGAGCAGCCGAGCATACCGCCCAGATGAAGCGCCGCGATCGCCGACAAGAAGACCGACCGGAGAGCTCTGGTCATCGCGTCACCCTTCCGTGGAGCGAACCTCAGTGTGCCACCTGACGGGGCGAACGGCGCCCCGCAGGCGTAAAAGCGACGGGAGCGTGCGTCGCCGCCGCTCGACGCCCGGCTTCGGCGTCCGCCCCGAAGTGTCGACGTCCACCCAGAGCAACATCGGGCCCAACGCGCGCGCGCGCCGTCCGCGGGCCGCCCCGCGCGGGACGATCTCCGCGGAAGGCGCGGCGACGCGCGCGTCCGGCGCTCGACGACGCGCCCGCGCCGGCGCGCGAGGCCGCCGCGCTAGCCACGCGCCCGCCCCGATGGGCCCGGCGCGGGCGAGGCAGATCGCCCGGGGTGACCGAAAAAACCGGCTCGGGCCG
>Ga0105247_10002600_pt1 | contig 12204 bp, 9 predicted proteins | sample KBSS24metaG_FD_81519 | JGI IMG/M metagenome (GOLD analysis project Ga0105247, IMG submission 81519) | Switchgrass rhizosphere microbial communities from Kellogg Biological Station, Michigan, USA - KBS S2-4 metaG | ecosystem: Host-associated > Plants > Roots > Rhizosphere > Soil | place...
CAGCCCGAGCACGCCACTCTCGGGCTAGGTGCGACGGTCGGCAGCATGACCTGGCAGTGTCAGTCGCGCTTCGAGATTGCGCTCGGGCCGCTCGGCACCGCGGACTTCGTCAATTTTCTCCCGGGTGCCCGCGGCCTCACGCAGTTGAAGGCGCTGGTGCGTCTCTACACGAATGAGGAGTGGTCATGGCAGGTGCGGTTGCTGCTCGAGCCGGGGCAGATACCCCCCATGCGCCTGGGCGAGGGAGGCTGGCTCGGGTGGACGAGCTGGCTCGGATCGCGAACGCAGGTAGCTCGCGATGCTGTCATCGAAGGATCGCAACCGCCAGCACCCCGGTGAGGAGCTGACACGCAGGACAAGAAGTGAGGCACAAAAATGAGTGACATCAGCCGCGCCGCCCTGTTTGGCAAACTCAACTCCATCGCCTACAAAGCGGTCGAAGGGGCGACCGTTTTCTGCAAGTTGCGGGGTAACCCGTACGTGGAGCTCGTGCACTGGATGCACCAGGTATTGCAGCTGCAGAATTCGGATCTGCATTGCATCGTGCGGGCACTGGAGCTGGACGCCGGCAAGCTCGCCCGGGATCTGACCACGACACTCGACAGGCTGCCGCGCGGGGCAACCGCCATTTCGGACCTGTCGCCGCATTTCGTGGACGCGGTGGAGCGTGCATGGGTGTGGGCAACACTCAAATACGGCTCGGGACGCATTCGCACCGGTCACATTCTGCTCGCGCTGCTGAAAACGCCCGGCCTGCGCACCGTTACAATCGGGATCTCGCGCGAGTTTGAAAGGATCAAGGTCGACCAACTCACGGATGAGCTCGAGCAGATCGCTGCCGGATCGCCGGAAGCGGCGTTGGCGGCCAGCGAGGGAAGTGACTTCGCGTCTTCCGGCGAGCCAGGTGAGGCGAGCGAATCGCTGGCGCCGGCACAGATGGGCAAGCAGGAGGCTCTCAAGAAATTCACCGTGAATCTCACCGAGCAAGCCAAGCTCGGGAAAATCGATCCCGTCGTCGGACGTGACGACGAGATCCGCCAGATCATCGACATACTGATGCGGCGCAGGCAGAACAACCCCATCCTCACCGGTGAGGCGGGGGTGGGCAAGACGGCGGTTGTGGAAGGGTTTGCGCGCCGAATCGCCGCGGGAGACGTACCTCCCATGTTGAAGGACGTGTCGCTGCTCGCGCTGGATGTTGGTCTGCTGCAGGCAGGCGCCAGCATGAAGGGCGAGTTTGAACAGCGCCTGCGTGGAGTGATCGACGAAGTCCAGGCATCGACGAAGCCGATTGTGCTGTTCATCGATGAGGTGCACACGCTCGTGGGTGCAGGCGGCGCCGCCGGAACGGGCGATGCCGCTAATCTGCTGAAGCCGGCTTTGGCCCGCGGAACTCTCCGGACGATCGGTGCGACCACGTGGGCCGAATACAAGAAGCATATCGAGAAGGATCCGGCGCTGACCAGGCGCTTCCAGACGGTCAAGATCGAGGAACCGTCGGAGGACAAGGCGGTGTTGATGATGCGCGGTATCGTTTCCGCCATGGAAAAGCATCATCGGGTACAGGTACTCGACATCGCCCTGGAATCGGCCGTCAAACTCTCTCATCGTTACATCGCCGATCGCCAGCTACCCGACAAGTCGGTGAGTTTGCTGGACACGGCGTGTGCTCGCGTAGCGGTGAGCCATCACGCAACACCGGCCGAGGTGGAAGATTGCCAACGCCGTATCGAGGCGCTCACGAATGAGAGCGAGATCATCGAGCGTGAGCAGGCGATTGGCATCGAAACGGCAGAGCGTGCCGACAAGGTCGCGAAGTTGCTTGCGCAGGAAGGCAAGCGGTTGGATGAGTTGCGCGAAGCCTGGGCGCGCGAAAAAAAGCTCGTGGAAGAGATTCTGGCGCTGCGCAGCCGGCTGCGCCAGGCGACCGGTAAGGCCGATGTCAGCGCGGGCGCTCGCCTGGGCAAAACTGAAGCCGCCGCCGCTCTCACCACCGCCGCAACCGCGCCCGCAGCAAATGCACCTGCCGACCAACCTCCCATGTCCGAGTCCGAGCAACGCGAGGCGCGCGAGCGTCTGCGCGAATTGCAGACCGAGCTCGCAACCGTTCAAGGTGAAAGTCCCCTCATGCTGCCCAGCGTGGACGAGCAGGCCGTCGCCTCCGTCGTGGCCGATTGGACCGGCATTCCAGTCGGCCGCATGGTGAAGGACGAAGTGGCCACCGTCCTCAATCTGGCCAGCTCACTGGGCAAGCGCGTGATCGGGCAGGACCACGCGCTCGAGATGATCGCCAAACGCGTGCAGACCGCGCGCGCCAGCCTGGAGAATCCCAACAAGCCCATCGGGGTTTTCATGCTCGCGGGTCCTTCCGGTGTCGGCAAGACCGAGACCGCCATAGCGCTCTCGGAGGCGCTGTATGGCGGTGAGCAGAACATGATCACCATCAACATGAGCGAGTTCCAGGAGGCCCACACCGTCTCCACGTTGAAAGGCGCGCCCCCCGGTTATGTTGGTTACGGTGAAGGAGGCGTCCTGACGGAAGCCGTTCGCCGCCGCCCCTACAGTGTCGTATTGCTGGATGAAGTGGAGAAAGCGCACTCGGACGTGCACGAGATCTTCTTCCAGGTGTTCGACAAGGGCGTGATGGAAGATGGCGAAGGACGCCTGATCGACTTCAAGAACACACTGATCATCCTGACGACCAACGTCGGCACCGATCTGATCATGAACATGTGCAAGGATCCGGAGCTGCTGCCGGAGGCCGATGGCATCGCCAAGGCCTTGCGCTCGCCACTGCTGAAGGCTTTCCCGCCCGCGCTGCTCGGACGAATCGTCACGATCCCCTACTATCCGCTGAGCGACTCCGTGCTGGGCCAGATCATACGGCTGCAGTTGAACAGAGTAGTGGCACGCATCGGACAGAACCATGGCGCGGCGCTGACGTACGACGACAATGTGGTCAAGCTCATTGCCGCCCGGTGCTCCGAACCGGAAAGCGGCGGCCGGATGATCGATGCCATCCTGACCAACGCATTGTTGCCGGCCATCAGCCGCGAGCTGCTGCAGCGTATTGCGGCTGCCGAACCCACCAGAACCATCGGCGTCACCGTCAAGGATGCCGAGTTCTCTTACGCCTTCGCGTAAGCAGCCAGCCAAGGACCAAAGCAGTGGCAAGTCACGACTCCAGAAGCTTCGAGCTGAAGACCCCTCTCGGCAAGGATGTGCTGCTGCTGAAGGCGATGCACGGCCGCGAGGCCATGAGCCAGCCTTTTCAGTGGGACCTCGACCTGCTGAGTGAGAAGAACGATGTCGACCCTGACGCCATCCTGGGAAAGAAAGTGTCGGTGGGAATGACGCTGCCCAATGGCAAGAAGCGTTTCTTCCATGGCTTCGTCAGCGAATTCTCGATCGGCGGTTGGAGTCAGAACTACCACGAGTATCGCGCCAGCGTGCGGCCATGGTTCTGGCTGCTGACCCGCACCGCGGACTGCAAGATCTTCCAGGAGATGACGGTTCCGCAGATTTTCGAGGAAGTCGTCAAGCAGTACGGCTTCACCGACTACGAGCTGAAGCTGGCCGGGACCTACGAGCCGTGGGAATACTGCGTGCAGTATCGCGAGACGGATTTCAACTTCCTGAGCCGCCTGCTGGAGCAGGAAGGCATCTACTACTTCTTCGTTCACGAGGAAGGCAAGCACACGATGGTGCTTGCGGATGAGCCCGGCAAACACGAGACGCTGCCCGGTTACGAGACAGTTCCGTATTACGCGCCGAGTGGCGCAGGAGCGGGAGGCCCGTCTTCGAGCTCGAGCAGCTCGTCCGCGGCCTCCGCGGGCTCCAGGGCACGGCGCGAGCGAGATCACCTGGACGCCTGGGAATGGACCAAGGCCGTCCTGCCCGCCACGTTCGCGACGACCGACTTCGACTTCGAGAAGCCGCGCAAGTCACTGAGCGGCACCAGCACGATCTCGCGCAAGCACGATCAGGCCGATTACGAAATCTTCGACTACCCGGCCGAGCTGAGCAAACTCGAAGCCTCCCAGTCGGAGGCAACGGCGAAGGTCCGTATCCAGGAGCTGCAATCTTCCTACCTCATTGCGAAGGGGCGCGGCGATGCGGCGGGCCTGGGCACCGGCTTGAAATTCAAGCTCGACAAGTTCCCACGCAAAGATCTCAACATCGACTACCTGATAACCCAGTGCACCTACACGCTGAAGGTGGACACCTACGAATCCGGTGGCGTGGCCGTCGGCGAGGAATTCGAGGTCGCACTGGAAGCCATCAATGCGAAAACGCAGTTCCGCCCCGAGCGGCGCACGCCGAAGCCGGTGGTACAGGGCGCGCAGACCGCCATGGTCGTGGGCAAGGCCGGCGAAGAGATCTTCACCGACAAGTATGGTCGCGTGAAAGTGCAGTTCCACTGGGACCGCTACGGCAAACAGGACGAAAAGAGCTCCTGTTGGATTCGTGTTGCCCAGGTCTGGGCCGGCAAGGCGTGGGGTGCCATCCACATCCCGCGTATCGGGCAGGAAGTCATTGTCAGCTTCCTGGAAGGTGATCCCGATCAGCCCATCATCACCGGCCGAGTTTACAACGGCGACTCCATGCCACCGTACGGCCTGCCGGGCAATGCCACGCAGAGTGGGATCAAGAGCCGTAGCAGCAAGGGCGGCGGCGAGGCCAACTTCAACGAGATCCGCTTCGAGGACAAGAAGGGCTCCGAGCAGCTCACCATTCATGCGGAGAAGGACCAGGACGTCACGGTTGAGAACGACGAGGTCGTCTCGATCGGTCACGATCGGACCGAGACTGTCGGGCATGACGAGACCATCACTGTAAAGAACAACCGCACCGAGAAGGTCGGTGTTGATGAGACGATTACGATCGGGGCCAATCGCACCGAAACCGTGGTGGCCAATGAGACGATCTCGATCGGCGGCAACCGGTCGATCGCGGTGGCCAAGAGCGAGACGGCTTCGGTCGCCTTGCAGCGTACGCACAACGTTGGGATCAACGAGACGATCAGTGTGGGCGCGGCCCAGGAGGTCAACATCGGCGCCGCGCAGACCATTACGGTCGGAGCGGTGCAGGCGACCACGGTCGGAGCCGATCAAGCGACCAAAGTCGGTGTCAACCGCTCGGTCAACGTGGGCGGGGATCAAACCGTCGACATCGGTTCAAACGGGTCCATGAAAATCGGCGGAGATGAGACGCGGCAAGTTGCCGGTAGCCGTATCGGGACGGTCGGCAACGACGACACGCTGACCGTGTCAAAAAATCTGTCCATCACCGCAGGTGACTCCATCACGATCAAGACCGGCGATGCGAGCATATCGATGCAGAAAGACGGCACGATCGTCATCAAAGGCAAGGACATCACGATCCAGGGCAGCGGCAAGATCAACGTCAAGGCCGATAGCGACATCGTGATGAAGGGCAGCAAGATCCTGCAGAACTGAGTTTGAGGGAGACAGACATGAGCACCGTAGAAGAAGCGGCCATCGATGCTGGCGATCGGGCCGGGCACCAACAGTTCCACGGCGTCCTGACAGGTGTGCTGATAGGTTTTAACGATGAGGGCCGTACGCCCCTCGTTCTGTACCCGGGCCAGCCCGGTACGGCCGCGATAGCAGCCGCAACCACCGTGGATCTGCACGGTGCCCACATAGGACGGCAGCTAGTCCTGATGTTCGAAGGCGGTGATCCCGCGCGGCCGATCGTCATGGGACTGTTGCGCAACCGTCAACAGCCGTGGCCCCTTGCGCCCCAGCCTGGGCAGGTTGAAGTCGAAGCGGACGGCGAGCGCTTGACCGTCAGCGCGAAAGAATCGCTCGTGCTCCGGTGCGGCAAGGCAAGCATCACGCTGACAAAGGAGGGCAAAGTGCTCATTCAAGGCGCCTATGTATCCAACCGCTCCTCCGGTGTAATCCGTATCAAAGGCGGATCAGTCCAGATCAACTGACAACGCTCCCGTGGAACTCATCAACGCAACCCGGATGGCGGCCGGCTATGCCATGGGCCTCGAGCCCAGTGGGCGCGAGCATCTCATCATCGCGGTGAAGGGTACCTTCAGCATCCCTGCGGAACAGGGGGGGCGGCTGCAGTTGCATGAAGAGCAGCTGCCGCTCGTCCTGAGCGATGTCTTTCACGGCGCACCAGGACTGTCTGCGCCGAAATATGAAATGGATTTGCCGCTGCGCAAACACCGCCGCGACATTCTGGTGAATGGAAGCGCACATGCCCCCGGTGGACGTCCAACGGACCGAGTGCCTGTTGCTATTCAGGTTGGCGCCTGGCACAAGAGATTCACGGTTGTTGGCGATCGTGTGTGGTTCCTGGACGGCGGCCCGCGGTCGACTACGCCCACGCCGTTCATAACCATGCCAATCACTTACGACCTGGCTTTTGGAGGCACCGACCAGCGGCACGAGGATCCGGCGCAGCATGCGGCGTTCATGCAAAACCCCTCGGGGCGCGGCTTCCACAAACATCTCACCGCCGAGTGGCTCGAGGGCTCGCCACTACCCAACACCGAGGAGCTGGGCAGCGTCGTGGATCAGCCCGACGGCAACTATCGGCCCATGTCGTTTGGGCCGGTCGGCCGCCACTGGGAGCCGCGCATTCGTTACGCGGGGACCTACGACCAGAAGTGGTTGGACGATGTATTCCCGTTCCTGCCCGCCGATTTCGACGAACAGTACTACCAGTCGGCGCCATCCGATCAGCAGCTGCCCCTGTCGGTCGGCGACGAAATGGTCACTCTGACGAACCTGACGCCCGAAGGGCGCCGGGACTTCGTCCTGCCGTACTTCGAAGCGCCGATCAGCTTCCTGCTGAAGAATGAACAGCGCGAAGACGTAGTGGCACGGGCGGACACGGTCGTCATCGAGCCTGACTTGCAGCGGGTCACCGTGACCTGGCGCACGAGCCGGCCCTTGCGCAAGAACATGTTCGAGGTGGTTGAGGTGCTGGTCGGGCGCAAAGGCACCGAATGGTGGCAGCAGCGCGCGACGTCATTTCCAATTCCGATTGTCGTCGAGCCGGTGGCGACTCTACAGGAGGGCGAACCGGAGCCTGCAGAGGAAGACGACGAATGACCGCACTGCAGCTCGCAATCGTGAATACGGGTCTCGTGTCCTCAGTGGGGTTGAGTGCGCCGGCCGCGTGTGCCGCGATCCGCGCGGGACTGACCAATCCCACCGAGACCCGTTTCGTCGATTCCGAGGGTCAATGGATCATGGCGCACGCGGTGCCGATGGAATCGGCCTGGGATGGCCGTGCCAAGCTGCTGCGGATGGCAACCCGCGCCATCGAGGAATGCCTGGGCGACATTCCCCGCGAAGACTGGACCGGCATCCCGCTGATACTCTGCGTGGCCGAGCGCAGCCGCCCGGGCCGCACGCCCGGACTCGATGACGAGTTGTTTGCCGAGATCCAACAGCAGCTGCAGGTTGAGTTCGCGCCAGCCTCTCTCATCGTGCCGCAAGGCAGGGTGGGTATCGGCAGCGCTCTGCTCAGGGCGCGTGAGTTCATCGCACGCACGCCGGGCAGCCGGGTTGTGATCGCGGCAGCCGATAGCTTGTTGACTTGGCCGACTCTGCGCGCATTGTTGAGCGAGGAGCGCCTGCTGACCCCCGGTAACTCCAATGGATTCATGCCGGGTGAGGGAGCTGGAGCTGTACTCGTCCGTGCGGCGGAACCGCACGATCAGTTGCTCTGCCTCGGGATCGGTCAGGCAATGGAACCGGCTCACATCACATCCGGGGAGCCACTGCGCGGTGACGGGCTGGCCCATGCCATCAAAGCTGCGCTTGGCGAGGCCGAGTTGCAGATGCACGAGATTGATTTCCGCATCACCGACATATCCGGTGAGCAGTACTACTTCAAGGAGGCGGCGTTGGCACTGTCGCGCGTTCTGCGGGTTCGCAAGACCGGACTCGACATCTGGCATCCGGCGGAATGTGTCGGTGAGGGCGGCGCTTTTGCAGGCGTCGCGATGCTAGCGGTCGCGAATGCGTCACTTCGCAAGAACTATGCTCGCGGACCCACCGTATTACTGCATGCCGCCAACGATGCCGGCGAACGGACGGCGATGATCCTGGAGTTCCGAAGGCACTGATGGCAAACCAAGTCTACGCAAACAGTATGGAAGTGTCGTGTAAGGCGGCCAGCGGAAAATCCGTGGCTGCTTTTCCTGACGTGTGCATGACACCGCCACAAACGCCGGCCACTCCGCCTGGAGTGCCTATCCCCTATCCGAACACCGCCATGTCGTCCGACTGCTCGGATGGCTCATCGACTGTGCAGATCTCAGGCCAGGAGGTGATGCTGAAGAACAAGTCCTATTTCAAGACCAGCTCCGGAGACGAGGCTGGGTCCGCGCCCATGAAGGGAGTCATAACTCACGTCAACAAGGGCAAAGCCTACTTCAATGCCTGGTCCATGGACGTGAAGTTCGAAGGCGAGAATGTCGTCCGGCATCTGGATCTTGCAACTCACAATCATGCGTCGATGCCCGGTTCGACGCCTCCATGGCCGTATGCGGACGCTCCTGCGCCCGGCAAGAAGGATCCGTGCAAGACAGAAAAGGAGGCGGCGGACACGGCGTGCAAGAAAGTCGTGGTCTTCAGGAACACCAAGGCCGGTCCCGTGGTTTCCAAGGGGGCGACCAAGAAGAAGCTTTGCAACAAGACCAACAAGGACGCGGAGAAATGCCGCAAGGCGCTGCGTTGCCGGCTGGAGCCGCAGGATAAGGCCGCCAACCCTAATGCCATTGGCTGTTGCCCCGGCGAGCAGGCCCACCACATTGTCGAGTCGCATGGCTTTTGCGAGGCCGGCGGGCGCGAGGGTGTCAATGCCACGGCGCTTGCTCAATTTACCAACCAGCCCAATACGTACCGCCCCGGTGATGCACCTTGCGTTTGCGCTGCGGGTGATCGGTTTACCGCGCAACATGGAGGTTTCCACGCACTGGTAGGCAAGCGGGAGATCGCCGCGGTCTGCGCTGCTGAAAAAAAGAGAGGCGGAGATCCGGACCACGCCTGGAAATACAAGGACTCGAAAAAAGCGGGATTGGATGCTCACAAGAAGCTCTTCCCGGACTCGGAGTGCTCCCGTCCCTGCATGGAGGCGCAGTTGGACAAGTATCACGAGGATGTCGGGGCAAAGGAAAATACACCCCTGCGCACGGAAAAGCCTGGACTGCAGGACTGGCAGAAGGCGTCAGATCCAAAAATCGTGTCCCAGGTGAAGGCCGATCTCGGTGCTGATGTCGCCGGGACCGGTTTCTGACGATGTAACGAGAGGTGATGCGTGACAGCTCCCAAGGGATTCAAGACCAGTTTTCGTGATGTGTTCGTGCGCGACGCGGGCCGGGTGTACTTTGTTGCTGGCGATGATGAGGCAGAGAAGAAAGACATCGTGATGAGCTGGGTGCTGCGCTGGACGGGAGTCTGGGGAAACCAGCGCATCCCGCTGCGCGCCACCGGGGTTACGATAGTAGGTGAGCCCGATCCGGCTGCCCTGTTCATGGGTATCGACGGCGTCATCGCTCGCTGGGGCGCCGGAGCTGTCGAGCAGGAGATCATCGACCCCTCCGACGAGGGCCCCCAACGTATTGGTGATCTGCGGGATATCAACACCATCGCTGGAAAGGCATACGTCGTCGGCATGGGGAGGACGGTGTACCGGTGCGATGGACGCCTGAATTGGAAGCGGATCGACGCCGGCATTCGCGAGGGTGAGGAAGAGGAAAGTGACGCTGGATTGAATTCCATTGACGGCTGGACGGGCACGAGCCTCGTGACGGCTGGCTTCGAGGGCGAGATCTGGTCGTTCAATGGCAAGAAATGGACTCAGCATTCGTCTCCCACGAATCTGACACTCAACAAAGTCGTCTGCATGCCGGATAAACAGAGTGTAATTTGTGGCCAGATGGGAACTGTGCTGCAAAGCTCCGGACGCGCGTGGAAGATTGTCGAGAATGATGCCACCGAGGATGAATTCTGGGGCGCAGCCTGGTTCAAGGACGCGGTCTACCTGTCAACACTGGATGACCTGTACCGGTTGCGCGGCGGGCGCATCGAGAAAGTCAAGATTCAACCTGCGGACAAGAAGAAGCCCATTGAGTTGAGTCCGAAGCTGTCGTTCTTCAGGTTACACAGTGACGGCAACGTGCTGTGGTCGATTGGCCGGAAGCAGGCAATGTACAGCTCGGATGGCGATCATTGGACGGAGACGCCTTACAAGTGAGTGCCGCCGGATCCAACTCGCGGCATGAATACATACCGGTTCCGGTAGTGCTGCAGCAGCATGTGGAAGATGCGGCCATTCTGCACGCTACACGCACGTACCTTGCTGACGCAGGGCATGCCAAACTCCTGCATCTGCGCCGTACTGACGAGCGGCTTGCTGCCCAGCTGGACGGTCTGAGAGTCGCCGGTGAGCATTCCTGGCCGCTGTGTGCGAGCGCTCTCGAAAATCCTTCGCCTGGAACCGTGTTCGCTGCGTCCATACGAGCCGTGGAGGACCGCAGGGGTGACCGGCTGGATCAGCTCTTTGCACTGACGGGGTCAAAGCCGCAATCGCAGTGCGGCCTGGTGTCTGCTCTGGGTTGGCTGGAGGCGAGCGATGTGGAAGAGCTCGCAGGCCGGTTGCTGACCTCAGCGGATCCGGCCCGGCGCAGTGTTGGCCTCGCAGCATTCGCTTTGCATCGTATTGATCCGGGTGTTGCCGCGCAGCGCTTGTTTGAGGATGAGCACCCGCTCGTACGCGCATGCGCGTGGCGAGCGGCGGGTCAGATCGGTATACGAGAGCTCGTGTCCACGGCAGCCGCGGCAATCGTCGACAACGATCCGGCATGTCAGTTCTGGGCGGCCTGGTCGGCTGTCCTGTTGGGCGACAGACACAACGCTCTGGATGTGCTGGCGAGCATCGCGGCCGTGCCGGGCCCGTTCCGGGCACGCGCTTTTCAGCTGGTGCTGCAGGCAAAGGGCGTGCAGAGCGCACATGGCTGGTTGGCAACCCTTGCCCGCAACCCTGCCAATCTGCGCTGGCTGATTCGCGGCGCTGGGTTGGTTGGAGATCCGACTTACGTACCCTGGTTGATCGGACACATGGCCGAGGTCACCACGACGCGGCTTGCCGGCGAGGCGTTCAGCTTGATCACGGGACTGGATCTGGCGTGGCTGGACCTGGAGGTGAAGCCACCCGAGAGCTTCGAGCCCGGTCCGAACGATGATCCGAATGACCCGGATGTCAGCATGGACGAGGACCACGGTTTGCCCTGGCCGGATGCGATCAAGATACAGGCCTGGTGGCAGGCCAACCAGGAGCGTTTCGGGCCTGGCACCCGTTATTTCATGGGTGAGCCCCTGAATCGGGACACCTCTGTGCAGGTTCTGAAGAGAGGACTGCAGCGTCAACGCAGGGCAGCCGCCATCCACCTGTCACTGTTGAATCCGGGCACGCCCTTGTTTGAATGGCGCGCGCCCGCACCGCGCCAACGACGACAACTGGCGGAGATGAGCTGATGGGTGGCGTCCGCGCGGGAATTCTGGGAACTGACGCCGGTGTCCGAGGTGGCACAGGCGATTCGAATGACGTGCTGGGCGGCGGCAACCCACCGGGGGTCCTCGGCCTTGGCGACGATGCGATCCCCCTGGATGACGTCCAGCGCATCATCGCGAAGGTCACCAAGGACTGGGATCCACCCAACCCGCGTACCACGCCCCCGATCATCGTCAGTGGGGCTACTCTGGAGAAGGCCGCCGACGAGCTGAACAAGCTGGCCGAGTGGGGCCAGGGGGGCGGCTCGTTGAGGACCGAGCCGATTGCGGCTGGAAACTCCACCAACCTGACGGTCAAGATGCATGCGAACCTGGTGCGGCGCCTGCCCACCTGGGCGGGCTACGCGAAGGCATCACCTGCGGCCAAAGCCGAATGGGACCAGATGGTGCGCAAGCTCGCGGCACACGAGGACCGGCACGTGGCCATTGCGATCGAGGAAGCCGAGCAGCTTGCGAAGGACCTGGTAGGCAAGGAAATCTCGGATATCGCTCAAATGGTCACGGACGCAAACGCCCGCATGCAGGCACGGCAGGATGAGTTGGATGATCCATCCCACACGGACCATGGTGCGAAGGCGGGGGTGCCGTACGGCGATGTCAACCTGGATATCACCATCAAATGAGTGCTCATCGCGGC
>Ga0105247_10002601_pt1 | contig 12198 bp, 10 predicted proteins | sample KBSS24metaG_FD_81519 | JGI IMG/M metagenome (GOLD analysis project Ga0105247, IMG submission 81519) | Switchgrass rhizosphere microbial communities from Kellogg Biological Station, Michigan, USA - KBS S2-4 metaG | ecosystem: Host-associated > Plants > Roots > Rhizosphere > Soil | place...
AGGTTCAGCGCATACTCGCGCGAGCGCTCGCTGCGGCAGCCCCAGATGCGAATGCAGATCATCCCGACCGCCGAGGCGACGCGACGGCAGTATTCGAACAGATCGTCGAAGGTCTGGTAGCGCGTAGTGTCGAGGTCCATGGCGACGCCGTCGATCACGTCCTCGAACGCCTGCCGCGGCAGATCGAACTGCCGCACGAACGGCTGAAGCCGGCGGCCCTGGTCCGTCTCCGGCGTCTGCCCGGCGAAGATGCGGGACAGCTCGTCGCGCCAGAACGGCACCGCGGCGCATCCAGTCGGCATGCCTGGCGCCACCGACGGTTCCTCGTCCACCGCATCGTCCACTGCCCGGCACCAATCCCAGACGGCGATGATGGCGCGGCGTTGGTCGGCGGGAAGCACGAGGAACGAATAGTAGAAGCTCGTTTTGCGCGCCATCGCTATCGACTGTGCCCGGGCTGAGGCGACGTCCAGCGCAGCGCGCGCCAGAGCAGGAGCGGCATGTCGCGTTTGCCGACCGTCGGCCGCTGCGAGAGCAGCGCGGCGCCCGTGCGCTCGACCTGGTCGAGGATCCGCATGCCGCCGAGCCAGGTGAAACGCAGCTCGTGGCGCAGGCGGCCGCGCACGCCGTCGCAGACGGCACGGCCGGCGTCGTACTGCACGCGCGTCTGATCCACGCATTGGCGCAGCGCGGCCGTCCACGCGTCGTTGAGGAACGGGCCGCTCAGATCCATTTCGCGCGCGCGGCAGGCCGCCGTCACGTCGCGCGGCACGTAGAGGCGTCCGATGATCCAGTCGTGGCCGAAGTCCTGCCAGAAGTTCGTCAGCTGCAGCGCGGTACACAGTGCGTCCGATGCGCGATCGAGCGCCTCGTCGCGGTAGCCGGCGATGCGCAGCACCAATCGCCCGACCGGATTCGCGGATCGGCGGCAGTAGTCGAAGACGTCGGCCCACGAGTCGTACCGGGTCGTCATGGTATCCTGACCGAACGCGCTCACGAGATCGTCAAACAGCGTGATGGGCAGCTCGAGCGATCGGATTGAATGAGCGAGCGCGACGACAATCAAATCTTCATGGGCATGTGGCGCCGCTTCCGACCGCTCGACGGCGACGGCCGCGTGCAGGCGCCGCTGCCACGCGTCGAGCTTCGCCAGACGCTCCTCCGCCGGCATCGTCCCCTCGTCGGCGATGTCGTCGGCGGTACGGGCGTAGGCGTACACCGCCGCGACGTGCGGACGCATGGCGGCCGGCAGCAGCCTCGATGCCACGGGAAAATTCTCGTAATGCGCTCGGGCCATCGCCTCGCACGCCGCGTAGGCGCGTGCGAGCGGCTCGGGCCAGTGGGACACCGACGCATTTTAGTCCGATATGCGTGACGTCTTCGCCGCCCTCGTCGCGATCGTCCTGCTCGTCGTGGCCGCGAGCCTCGGCACGACGCTGACGGCGTTCCGCCGGCGCCGGCTGCGCGCGCGCGATTCCGAGCGCGCATTGGGCCGCACGGTCCTCGCCGAAATCCCGGCCGACGACGACCTGCGGCTGTTCAGCGAAGATGAGGTGCGCTTCTACTACGGCGAGGCGTCGGTGGACAAGGATCTGATTGTCGCCGTCCGCGTGCTGATCAACGGCTCGCCGATCGCCGCGTACGTGTCGAGACGGCATCCGGTGGACATCGCCCGCCAGGCGACCAGCTTCGAGGATCGCCCCGAAGGGATCGCACGCGATCGCTGGGACGTGGCGATTGAAACGGTGAACGGGATGATGCTCGTCGAATGCGGCGCGATCAGAGAACGGGTCTCGCAAGAGCTCGCCAGGACTGTGTTTGACGCCGTAAAACGAGAGCTCGAGCGCCGAGACGCCTCGTAAATCTACAATTCACCATTGTGAATTTACAACCACTCGGTCTCCGGCACGCCTGCGCGATGGTTGGCCACGCGGGCGAGGACGAACAGCAGGTCGGACAGGCGGTTGACGTAGCGCAGCAGGACCGGATCGATCGGCGGATCGAGCGAAACGATGCGGCGCTCGGCCCGGCGGCAGACGGTGCGGGCCACGTGCAGCGCGGCACCGGCCGTGGTGCCGCCGGCGAGGATGAAGCGCCTGAGCGGCGGCAGATCGGCTTCGAACCGGTCGATCAGCTGCTCCAGCCGCAGGATATGGTCGTCGTCGATGACCGCTTTTTTCACGCGCGGCGCGAGCTTGTCGGCGGGATCGGCGAGCTGGGCGCCGAGGGCGAACAGATCGCGCTGCAATGTCACGAGCTCCTGGTCGAGCGCCGGATCGAGTGCTGAGGCGCGAGCGAAACCGAGCCAGGCGTTGAGCTCGTCGATTTCGCCGTACGCGTCGACGCGCGGATCGTCTTTCCGCGCGCGGTCGCCGCTGAACAGCGACGTCTCGCCGGTGTCGCCGGTGCGCGTGTAGATTTTCACGGACGAATTATACGAAATGCCCGTCAAGAAGAAGAGCGCCCGCGCGACCCCGCGACCCGTGCCCGTGCCCGCCGATCGCCGCCGCTTCCGGCAGCGGCTGCTGACATGGTACGGCCGTCACGGTCGCGATCTGCCGTGGCGCAAGACCGACGATCCGTACCACATCCTCGTGTCCGAGATCATGCTGCAGCAGACGCAGGTCGATCGCGTGCTGCCGAAGTACGCCGAATGGCTCGACAAGTACCCGTCGATGGAGTCGCTCGCGGAGGCGCCTGAACGGGACGTCACGAAGACCTGGTATCCGCTCGGCTACAACATCCGCCCCAGGCGCCTGCAGTCGATCGCGCGCGAGTCGGTGGCGAAATACGGCGGCCGCCTGCCGTCGGACGAGGCGACGCTGCTCTCCTTCAAGGGCATCGGCGCCTACACGGCCGGCGCGATCCGCAGCTTCGCCTTTCGTGAGCGGGCCGCGATCCTCGACACCAACGTGGCACGGGTGCTGTTCCGCGTCTTCATCGCCAAGGGTGACCCGAAGAGCCATGCCATGAAGCAGCACCTCTGGAAGATCTCCGAGACGGTGATGCCGCATCGTCAGGTGTTCGACTTCAACCAGGCGCTGATGGACTTCGGCGCGATGATCTGCGTCGCGCGCAACCCGAAATGTCTCATCTGCCCGATGGCGAAAAGCTGCCGCGCCTATCCGTTCACGCCCGACAAGTGACCGGCGACCAATGACCAACGACCAATGACTACCGTGGTCGTCACCGCAGCGGTCATCGAGATCGCCGGCCGGTTTCTGGTCACCCGGCGGCAGCAAGGCGTACACCTCGAAGGGTTCTGGGAATTTCCCGGCGGCAAATGCGACAGGGACGAGCCTCTGAAGGATTGTCTCGCGCGCGAGCTGTTCGAGGAGCTCGACGTCTCGTCGCGCGTCGGTGAGGAGCTCTTCGCGACCACCCACGCATATCCGGATCGATCGGTCGAGCTCCACTTCTTTCGGTGCGAGCTGCTCGGAGAGCCGCGACCCGCGCTCGGTCAGGAGATGCGATGGGTACGGCGCGAAGATCTCGCGGCGCTGGCGTTTCCGCCGGCGGACACCGAGCTGATCCAGATTCTGACGCAGGGCTAAAAGCCCTGCGCCACGGGCCTGACAGCCTTGAAAGAGTGGAGCCGTGGGGCAGGGCTTCAGCCCTGCCGGTGGACGAACGGCAACGCTGTCACCGTCGCGCTCTGATCGCCAACCGTCACGGCCGTGCCCGGCTCGAGGAAATCCCGGTGGACGTAGGCGAGCGCGATCGGCCGCTTCAGTGCCGGCGAGGCCGTACTGCTCGTCACGTGGCCGATCTCGCGATCGCCGCTGCGGATCATCGAACCGGCCTCGGGGACCCGGTCGCCGGCCAGCGTCAGCCCGACCAGTTTGCGCGCGACGCGGCCGTGGCCGCGATGCAGCACGCGAATGATGACTTCCTGGCCGACGTAGCAGCCTTTCGAGAAGCTGATCGCGCGCGCCTCGATGCCGGCCTCGAGCGGGATGGTCTCCTCGTCCATGTCGCGGCCGAACAAGGGCGCACCAGACTCCACGCGCAAGGCTTCTGCGGTTGCGGCGTCGAGCTCGACCACGCCCGCGTTGATCAGCGTTTCCTTCAGCGCGCCAGCCTGCGGGTGGTCGACGTAGAGATCGAAACCGGGCTCGCCGAGGTCGGTGACACGCGTCACGATCGCCGCGCCTCCGGCCCACTCTCCGCGCACGTTGGCGTGTTCAGGCATCTCGTACAGCGCGTCCTCGCCGACGCCGCTGACGATCGAGGCGACGGCCGCCGCCGCTCCCGGCCCGACAATCGCGATTTGCGCGAACGTCTCGGTCACGTCGCCGAGCTGCACATCCTCCGAGAAGATGAACTGATCGAGCTTCGCCATCACGCTGTCCTTGACGCCGCCAGTCACGGCCAGGAGCATGACGTGCCCGAGCTCGTACGCGTAGAGGTCGGCGATCATGCGGCCCTGCGCAGTGAGGTACGCGGCATAGCAACCCTGACCTGGCTTCAGCGCGACGATGTCGTTGGTCAGCAGGCCCTGCAGGTAGGACGCGCGCTCGGCACCGGAGACGACGATCCGGCCGCGATGCGAGCGATCGAGAAACGCGGCACGATGGCGCGCCGCGTCGTACGCGGCGGCCGAGACGGCCGGAATCATGGTGTTATGCTGAGACATGCTCTCGCTCCATTCTATCCGTGCGGCGGTCGCGGCGGCGGCGCTGGCGGTGCCGCTCGGCGCGGCGGCGCAGGTCGTCATCCCGCAGCCGCTGGCGGACACGACCGGGACGAGCTTCTCGATCTTCCTGCGCGGCGCGCCGATCGGAACAGAGCAGATCGCGGTCAACCGCGTCGCCGGCGGCTGGACCATCGTCAGTTCCGGACGTCTGGCGGCGCCGCTCGACGCCGTCGCGCGGCGGCTGCAGGTGCGTTACACCGCCGACTGGAAACCGCTCGAGTTCACGCTCGACGGCCTGATTCGCGGACAGACGCAGACGATCCACACCGTCGTCGAGGGCACGTCTGCGAAAAACGACGTCACCGCCGCCGGACAGACGACGCAGAAGGTCGACACCATCGATCCGAACGCGCTGCTGCTGCTGCCGACAAATTTTTTTGGCCCGTATGAGGCGGTCGCGGCACGGCTGAAGACGGCGCCGGCCGGCAGCGAGATCCCGGTCTACATCGTGCCGCAGGGCTCGATCACGATCGCCGTCGGCGAATCGTCGGCCGAGCAGATCCAGACCGCCGGACGCCTGGTCAGCGCGCGGCGCACGCGTCTGGCGCTCGTGCTGCCGGGCGGACGGCTCGACGCCGATCTCTGGACCGATGACTCCAGCCGCATGATCCGGTTCAGCGTGCCGCAGCAGTCGCTCGAGGTCGTGCGCGAGGACATTGCCGCCGTGTCGTCACGCAGCGTCACGATTTCCAGGCCGAACGACGTACAGATCAACATCCCGAGCAACGGCTTCTCGCTCGCCGGTACGCTCTCGCGCCCGGCGCAGTCCACTGCCGCGCGTCTGCCCGCCGTTGTCCTCGTCGCCGGCAGCGGACCCACCGACCGCGATAGTCTGCTCTTCGGCATTCCCATCCTGGGACAGATCGCCGGCGCCCTCGCCGACGCGGGCTACGTGGTCGTGCGCTACGACAAGCGCGGCATCGGCCAGAGCGGCGGCCGCGCCGAGGCGGCGACGCTCGCCGATTATGCCGATGACGTACGCGCCGCGGTGAAGCTCCTGGCGGATCGCAAGGACGTGGATCCCAAACGGATCGCCGTGATCGGTCACAGCGAAGGCGGGTTGGTCGCGCTGATGGCGGCCGAGAAGGACAAACGCATTGCGGCGGTCGGCCTGGTGGCCACGCCCGGAATGACCGGTGCCGACATCATCCTCGCCCAGCAGAAACGCCTGCTCGACCGCTCGAAGATGACGCCGGAGGAGAAGCGGGCGAAGGTCGACGAGCAGAAGAAGATCCACGAAGCCGCGACGACTGGTAAAGGCCTGGAGCTGCTGCCGCCCGCCGTCCGCCGCAGCATCGATAATCCCGAATTTCAAGGCATCCTGATCAGCGACCCAGCCAAGCTCGTGCTGCCAGTGCGTCAGCCGCTCTTGATCGTGCAGGGAGGCCTGGACACGCAGGTGGAGCCGGGCAACGCCGATCAGCTCGAAGCGATCGCGCGAAAGCGTAAGAACGCGCCGGCGGTCGAAGTCGTGAAGGTTGCGGACGTGAACCACCTGCTCGTGCCGGCGACAACCGGCGAGGTCAGCGAGTACGGCGATCTCAAGGACAAACACGTCAGCGCGGCAGTGGACCAGGCGATCGTTGCATGGCTGAACAAGACGCTCTCGGCCGCGCGCTAGAGATCGCGCGGGCCTACGCGGCGTCGCGCGGCGGCCGTCCGGTGTGGGCGACGGCGACGCTCACCGAGCTGCGTTCCGCGCTTGGCGGACCGCTTGCGGCGTCACCCATCGATCCGACCGATGTCATCGACGCGCTCGCGCGCGCAGCCGAGCCCGGCCTCGTGACGACGACAGGCCCACGCTATTTCGGGTTCGTCACCGGCGGCGCGCTGCCGGCGACCGTCGCGGCCGAATGGCTCGCAAGCGTGTGGGATCAACCGGCGGCGCTCTACATCATGTCTCCGGCCGCGGCCGTCGCCGAGGAGGTGGCCGGCGCGTGGCTGCTCGACTTGCTCGGACTGCCCGGCACGTGCAGCGTCGGCTTCGTCACCGGCTGTCACATGGCGAATTTCACCGCCCTCGCGGCTGCGCGGCACGAGCTGCTCCGCCGCGCCGGCTGGGACGTGGAGGCCGACGGGCTGCAGGGCGCACCGCCGCTTCGCGTGATCGTCGGCGAGGAAGTTCACGTGTCGGTGATCGGCGCGCTTCGGCTGCTAGGAATCGGTTCCCGGCAGATCGTTCGGGTCGCCGCCGACGATCAGGGACGGATGCGGCCGGAGGCGCTTGCCGCGGTACTTGCAGGATCCTCTACGACGGTCCGCCTGAAGGCGGACACTAGCGAAATCATCCCAACGATCATCTGCGCGCAGGCGGGGAACGTGAACACCGGCGCGTTCGATCCGCTCGAAGAGATTGCCGATGTCGCCGGCCGACATCAGGCCTGGCTGCACGTCGACGGCGCGTTCGGTCTGTGGGTCGCGGCCAGCGACGCGTTGAAGCATCATGTACGCGGCATCGAGCGCGCGGATTCGTGCGCGACCGACGCGCACAAATGGCTGAACGTGCCGTATGACTCCGGTCTCGTCTTCGTCGCGCATCCGGCCGCGCACCGCGCCGCGATGAGCCTCAGCGCGGCGTATCTCGTGCGATCGGCGGACGAACCGCGCGAGCCGATGGACTGGGTGCCCGAGTCGTCGCGTCGGGCGCGCGGCTTCGCCGTCTACGCCGCGCTGCGATCGCTCGGGCGGAGCGGCGTCGCGGATCTCGTCGACCGCTGTTGCCGGCTTGCACGGCGGTTCGCTGAGCGGCTGCAGCAGGAGGCGACGATCCGGATCCTCAACGACGTCGTGCTGAATCAGGTGCTGGTCCGCGTCGTGCCGCCGGCCGGCGACGCGGACGCAGCCACGCGCGCCGCGCTTCGGCTCGTGCAGGACGAGCGCGTCTGCTGGCTCGGCGGCTCGCGCTGGCACGACATGGACGCGATGCGAATCTCCGTATCCAACTGGTCAACGACTGACGCGGACATCGATCAATCGGCGGAGTCGATCATCCGCGCTGTACGACGCGTCTTGTAGGACATCCGCAAACCGTCGTACGTGGGGTCCGGCTTCAGCCGGACCTAGAGCGGTTTCGATATGGCTGTAGTGGCGCAGCCCTTCAGGGCTGCGAAAACGCAGGGCTGAAGCCCTGCGCCACACAAGTCGAAAGTGCCCCAGATAGACGATCGCGTCGCTGTGGGTCCGCCTGAAGGCGGACCCCACGTACCACACCGATCTGAAACGCGCTCTGTTCCGATCAATCATGTCGCAGGGCTTGCGCCGGATCGATGATCAACTCGCGGCGCGCCGCGAGCACGCAGGACGCGAGCCCCGCCGTACCGACGAGCACGACGACGGCCGCGACGATCAGTGGGTCCCGCGCCGGGACTTCGAACAGCAGGCTGGCGACGAGGCCCCCAATCGCGAGCGCACCGGCGGCACCGGCCACGGCCCCGGCCGCAAGCGGTCCGCCGGTCTGACGGATGATGAGCCCCAGGACCTCCGACGCCTTCGCGCCAAGCGCGACGCGGATGTTCATCTCCCGCCGGCGCCGCGCCACGCTGTACGCCGTCACGGAATAGACACCCATCATCGCGATCAGGAGCGCCGCCGCGGCGAACGCGATGAACAGCGTCGTCTGATAGCGTCTGGCCGCAAAGGAGATCTCGACCAGCTGCTCGAGCGGCCGTGAATCTCCCAGCGCGATCTCCGGATCGATCTCGTGCACCACTCTCCTGACGGCGGGCAGCAGCACGGCCGGATCGCCCTGCGCCTTGATCAAGAGCGACGCGGATGCCCGGCTGCGCCACCAGTACGGCGCGTAGACCATCAATGGCGGCGTCCGCTCGATCGAGGTGAGCCGCGCGTCGGCGACGACGCCGACGACCTCGAAGCCCTGTTCGTCCGGATATCCGCGGCTGAACCGCTTGCCAACCGGATCCTGTCCCGGCCAGAGCCGCGCCGCCGCCGGCTCGGAGAGCAGCGCGGGCGCCGGACGATCAGGCGCGCGCTCTCCATCGGTGAACGATCGGCCGCGGACGATCGGGATGCCCAGCGTCCGGAAATACTCCGGGGCGACGAAACGGAAGTTCGCGGACGGCAACGTAAAGATCGGTTGCGTGTTGCCGCTGACGGCGACGAAATTGACCTGCCCGGATCCGCTGAGCGGCAGCATCGACGTCGTCGCCGCTGCCTGGACGCCCGGCAAGGCGTGGATGGCGGTGAGGATCCTGTCGTACGCCGCTTGCCGCACCGGCTCCTCGGCGTAGCGCGCCGCCGGCAGCGCGACGTCGACCGTCAGCACGCGTTCGGTATCGAACCCGCGATCGACGCGCAGGAGCCGGCCGAAGCTCAGGCTCAGTAGCGCCGTGACGACGAGCAGGGTGACCGAGAGTGCGACCTGCAAGGCAAGCAGCATCGCTCGCGTGCGGAGGCCTTCTCGATCGCCGGTCGTCGCGCCGCCGGCACGCAAACCGGCCTGCACGTTGCCTCCGGCGATGCGCCATGCGGGAAGCATCGAGACGATCAGGCCGGCAATGATCGACACACCGGCGGCGAACGCCAGGACGCGGGCATCCAGCGTCACCTCGTCGACACGCGGAAGGCTTACAGGCGCGGTGCGCACGAACAGCGCGAGACCGGCCCACGCCAGCCACACGCCGAGGAGGCCGCCGGTGACCGACAGCAGCGCCTGCTCCAGAGCTGCGCGCCCCACCAGCCTGGCTCCGCTGGCGCCGAGCGCCGATCGAATCGACGACTCGCGCAGGCGCGCCGCCGTCCGCGTCAGGCCGAGATTCGCCAGGTTCGAGCACGCGATGAGGAGCACTGCGCCGATTGCGGCGAAGAGCAGGAGCAGTCCACGGCGCGAGCCGCTGACGATCGATTCGGCCAACGGCATGACGTCGCTTGCCAGCGTCACCGGCTCGTGTGCCTCGCGCGTCGCGATCGCGCTGACCTGCGCCTGCAGCACGTCGAGCTCCGCGCGCGCTTCTTCGGCCGTTACTCCGGCCTTCAGGCGGCCGATCGCCTCGTTGTTGTGATCGCCGACCCAGCCGACGCGCTCGGACGCCATGCGAATCGCGACGAATCCGTCCAGCTTCGCGGTCAGCTCCGTGCGGTTTGGCAGGCGAAAGTCGCCGGGCAGCACGCCGACGACGGTGTGCGGGATGGAGTCGAGCGCAATCGCGCGCCCGACGACTGCCGGGTCCGCGCCAAAACGCTGCCGCCACAGACGATCGGTGATCACGACCGCCCGCGGCCGCTCCTCGCGCTCGTCGTCAGGTGTCAGAGTTCGGCCGATGGCCGCCTTCACCTGCAGCGCATCGAAGATCGATCCGGTGGCGCGGACCACGTCGATGCGTGCAGCGTCGCCGCTCCCGGTGAGGTTCACGGGCCTCACGATGTATTGCGCCAGCGATTCGAACGAGCTGGCGTGCGCTCGCCAGTACTCGAAGTGTTGCTCGTTGACCTCCATCGGCGAGACCCGCCGGTCGGCGCGGCGCCAGATCTCACGTACCGCCACGAGGCGATGCGATTCGTGGTAGGCCAGCGGCTTCAGCAACACGCCGTTCACGATCGAGAAAACGGCCGTCGTGGCGCCGGTCGTGAACGCGAGCGTCAGGATGACGGTGACCGCGTACGAGGCATCGCGGCGCAAAGACTTGAACGCGTCGCGCAGGTCGAAAGACAGGGAGCGCATACCGCGTTAGACGGATGGTCGTCCAGCTCAGTTGTCAGGGGGCAGACACCGTACAAGACGTGACAAACAGGAAGCGGACGAAGCGGAGCCGATTACTCGTAGCGCAGCGCGTCGATCGGATCGAGCTTCGACGCCTTGAGCGCCGGCAGGAATCCGCTGACGAGACCGACGAGCATCAGAATCGTCGAGGTGATAACGACGAGCCGTACCGACAGGACGAGGTGGATGTCCGTCACTCGGCTCGCGTCATCCAGCAGTTCGGCCAGGAATGGACGCGGGCTGAGCAGCCACACGAGGCCCCACGACACCGCGATGCCGACGACGCCGCCGGCGAACGTCGTCGCGAGCCCTTCCAGCAGGAACTGAAACAGGATCTCGCGCGGCCGCGCGCCGAGCGCCTTGCGGACGCCGATCTCGCGGGTGCGCTCCTGCACGTTCACGAACATGATGTTCATGATGCCGACGCCGCCGATCGCCAGCGTCAGCACACCAATGAACGTGAGCACGATCTTGAGGCCGCCGACGATACCGCCGACGACTTCCTGGTTTTCCTCCGAGCCGCGCATGGTGATCGCGCGTGTGTCGGCCGCGTTGTAGCGGTAGCGCTTGGCCAGGAACTCGCGGACCTGCACGAGCGCCTTTTTCTCGAGCACCGGCGACACCGCCTGCCACACGAACGTCCCGACGTACCGGTTCTCCGTCAATCCGCCCATCGTCGTCCAGGGGATGAAGACGCAGTACTTGTCCGGCTGGTTGTAGTTGGAGAGCTGCACCTTCTCTTCCATCACGCCGACGATCTCGAACGGCTGGCCTGCAATCCGGATCGTCTCGCCGACTGGGGGGATGCCGCCGAACAGCTTTCGCTGCACCTCGGTGCCGATGAAGGCCACGCGGCGGCGCAGGCGCACGTCCTCGTCGTCGAGAAAGCGCCCGCCGGGCTGCGCATGCTCCGCCCGCATCGTCCCGTACGACGCGGCGACGCCGCGAATCAGGTGACCCGACTGCTTGTTGCCGTAGACGATTGGGAACTGCTGCATGAATTCCGGACTGACGTTCTTCACCAGCGGCAGCTCGCCGATCGCCAGCACGTCGTCGGCGGTCACGCGGACGCGCTTGCCGGCACGCTCGCCTCCCGCCTGCATGCTCGTCTGCCCAGGGAACGCGACGACGGTGCCGTCCGAGAAGGCGCCGCGGAACCCGGCGTCGAGCGCGCCGCCGAAGCCGTCGCCGTACGAAAGCAGCACGACAACCGAGATGATCCCCCATGAGATGCCGAGCATCGACAAGGCCGCGCGGAAGAGATGATGGTAGAGGCCGAAGCAGGCTTCGCGGACGATCTCGCGCGTCATCGTCAGCCGGCTCCATTGCCGATTCGACAAGGAGGAGACCAAGGGCACAAATGGAACGGGCGCAGCGTCCATGATCACATCTCGAACCGCAGCGCTTCGACCGGCGGCAGCTCCGCCGCGCGGCGCGCGGGATAAGTGGAGGTGGCCACGCCGATCACGATAAGCGTGAGCAGCGACAGCATGGCCGACTGCCACGACAGGATCATTCCGGAGAAGCGCTCCGGCATCGGCGCGAGGTTGATCAGCTGACAGAGGCCGAGGGCGACGAGCATGCCTCCCCCGCCGCTCAGCAGCGTCAGAAAGAAGCCTTCGAGAAAAAACTGCCGCTGGATCAACCTGGTCGTGGCGCCGAGCGCCTTGCGGACGCCGATCTCGCGCGTCCGCTCTTTCACCGCGACGAGCATGATGTTCATCACGCCGATCCCGCCAAGCGCCAGCGTCACGATGCCGACGATGGTGAAGAACTGCTTCATGTG
>Ga0105247_10002604_pt1 | contig 12191 bp, 9 predicted proteins | sample KBSS24metaG_FD_81519 | JGI IMG/M metagenome (GOLD analysis project Ga0105247, IMG submission 81519) | Switchgrass rhizosphere microbial communities from Kellogg Biological Station, Michigan, USA - KBS S2-4 metaG | ecosystem: Host-associated > Plants > Roots > Rhizosphere > Soil | place...
AATGCGCTCCATCCAAACCGTAGTGAGCCGCTAATTCTGCATATGTACCAGAATGGATGTAATGCAATCCGCCTTTTGAGGTAGTATTAACCGGAATTAACTTTTGTGTATTGATACTCGTTTCATGCTCAAACAATACTTTCCTAAAGTGTGACCACAAATACCCGTTGTTCTGCTCAGCAATAAATACTGTTTTTCCTGAGCGGTATAATTCCACAATCGCATCTTCATCTATTGTGGGCATGTCAAGTACATTGATGCTTACACCTTCCGCTTCTGATTTTTTTGCAGCCTCCAATGCTTCGTACACACCACGGCCAGTGCTAACAATTGTGGTTTCGGCATCTTCAGCGTATTTTACATAATATGCTTTGCCAAATTCGAATGTAAAATCTGCATCGTAAATAACAACAGATGGAGCCCTTAACACACGCAGATATATCATGCCCTTGTTCCCTTCCATGATCCATTTCAAAATACTGAGCAATTGTTGCGGGCAGCAAACATTGATGATCTTAAGCTGGGCAACTTCCTTAAAGAGCATCACATCATCATTACCCATGTGAGTTGCACCATTGGATTGAGTTTCTAAATCAGCAGCAGTTGCTACCATAGTTAAATCCAATCCATGTCCTTCGGAAAGCCATCCATTTTTATCGGCGATCACTTCTAATCTTTCCTGGTGACCAACTGCAATGCGCCGCATCACCTTCCAATCAAAGAAAGGACAGAAAGTACTTACCCATGCATTGGCACCGAGAATTGCGAATGCTTCCCCGAGCAACATCATATTTGCTTCAGCAACGCCGGCATTTAATGCACGATATTTATCTACAAAACCAATACCTGCCTGCAAACCACTTGTTGATGCAAGATCAGAATCAATGGAAAACACTCTTTCATCCTGCGCAAATGCTTTCATCGTGAGCTCAATTACTTTATTAACTGCATAAGGTTTGCCTTTTTCCAGTTTGGGTAATTGCGAAGGAGAATATTTTATTTTTTTATCTCTTACAGGTGCTTTCTTTGTTTTAACAGCAACTTCAACACCTGCCACTTTATCTTTTTCTATTTTGAAATTCATTGATGTCGCATATTTCAAAATAGAATTTTTTGCTTCAGCATAATCTTCGACTGATAACTGATTAAAGAATTGGAAGAATTCTTTTTCTCTTGCAGCTCGTTGTTGCAATTGCATTTTATCTTCCTGGTCTAATATATCATTCGGTATGGTAGCCTTGTGTGTATTCATGTAATCCGAAAGTCCGCCATGACCTTTTGTTGATTTACAAATGATCGCTGTTGGTCTGCCGTCCCTTTCACCATATTTGAATTCAAGTAATGCGTTGTAAACTGTGTGGTATTTGGTAGCATCTACTTCAATTACTTTCCAGCCAAAACTTTTAAAACTTTCGCCCAAACTATGATAAGGAAAATGAAGAGTAGTTACTATATCTAACTGCCCGCTATTATTATCTACCATCACGCATAAATTATCAACCCGTTTATAACCGGCAAACATTACACTTTCCCAAATAGGGCCTTCCTGTAATTCACCATCCCCCGTTATAGCATACACATCAAAATGCGGTGAACGTTGTCCTGCAATAGCGAAACCTTGCGCAACACCAAGACCTTGCCCCATGGGTCCGGTAGCCACATGCACTCCGGGCAACAGCGGACCCGGATGTCCATTTAATATACTTGAAACAGAACGTGAATTTTTTAAAACAGAACGATCAAAATATCCAAGATCAGCATAGATAGATGCAAGCGTAGCGACTGCATGTCCTTTACTTAGCACAAACATATCTTGCCCAATAGCTGTTGGCTGTTCTACATTAACATTAATGATACCGCCGTAGAAAAGACTAACCATAGGGATGGTAGCAGAAGATGCGCCACCTATATGAATTGAACTATCTATTGCATATCGGCATTGATACAGATTCATTAACCTTATATCCGAATCTTTTATCTGCAGCAATTGAAGAATACCTTTATTGGTCAATGACTTTTTATCTTCTGAATAAATCAAAACAATAAGTTTAAATTTTAAAACAAAATGCTTTACATAATTGACCAGCCGCCATCGACAAAATAAGCGGCTCCGGTTACAAACGATGCTTCATCAGAGGCGAGGAAGTACATCACATTCGCTACTTCTTCCGATTTACCCATGCGGCCAAATACACTTTTTGATCCCAGAAACTTTTCTGTAGCTGCAGGATCGGGTGAATCGTTGATAGAGCCTCTTAACAAAGGCGTATCGATAGCGCCGGGCACTACACAGTTCACACGAATATTGTTGGCAGCTAAATCAAAAGCCATTGTCCGGGTCAATGTATCAATAGCTCCTTTCGAAGATGCATAAGCGGCACGTTCACCAACAGTACGATAACCAAGGATAGAACCAGTATTTACAATAGCGCCTTTGCCCTGTTCCAGCATCATCGGCGCAAAAGCATTGGACATGTAATAAATTCCTTTGAGATTGATGTCATACAAACGAGTCCAATCATCTTCGGTGCATTGAAGAATACTTCCACGAACTTCCAGCCCTGCGTTATTAATTAACACATCGGCTCTTCCAAATTTTTCTTTTGTTACTTTAGCTGCTTTCTGTACTTCTTCTTTATTAGATATATCACATTTGCAGAAAACAGCATCAACACCCATTCCTTTTATTTTTTGTTCTGCCTTTTTTCCTTTCTCTTCATTGATGTCAATCAGCACAATATTGTATCCATTCTTTGCAAATTTCTCTGCAGCCGCCAGGCCTAATCCCGATGCGCCGCCACTTACTATCATTACTTTGTTGCTCATGTTGGTTTCGATTTTATTTTATTTTTTATTAATATTTATACATGAATTGTTTAAAAAGATGCAGATCATTTGCTGTTTTAAGTTCGTGTAATTCGTGCATTTTAATTCGTGTTATTATTTTTAATTCATTCCATTGGGTTTGGTGGCTACTTTAATAGCGCCATCTTTTCTTTTTTCAAAAACATCCAAAGCAGTTCCAAATTCTTTTAAGGGGAAACGATGTGTCATCAATGGTGTCAGATCAACCCTGTTGTTTAAGAGTAAATCTATTGTGGCTTGCGCCGTGTTTGGATTGGCCCTATTACCGATCAATTCTATTTCATCCAATACAATTCTTTTCATTGGTAAAGAAGGATCACTATGCGGAATACCAATGATTGAAACCACGCCACCTTTTGCAGCAGCTAAACATGCTTGTCGTATTGAATCTCCTGTACCGGCGCATTCCAAAACTACAGGAGCGCCGAGACCGTTGGTAAGATCTTTTACTTGCTGCACAACATCTCCATCTTTATAATTGATCGTAACTGCGCCGAGCTCTGCCGCTTTTTTCAAACGTTCACCACTACCGGTAGCGAGTATGCGACCGGCGCCAAGAGCTTTTGCAATAAGGATGGCCATCAAACCTTGCGGACCTGTTCCTAAAATAAGAATATCATCACCGGGTTGCATGCGTGATCGCTTCACTGTATATAAAGCAATACTCAACGGATCAACACAAGCAGCATACTCCAATGACATTGAATCAGGAATTTTATAAATACTTTTTACAGACGTACGCATGTATTGTGCATAAGCGCCGGGTGTATAATGTCCGTATTGTCTATGACCTCTTTCTTCATGACCGTAATTCAAACATTCATTATAGCGGCCTTTCAAACACATAGCGCAATAACCGCAACCGCAATGAGAGATACCACAAACACGATCACCTTCTTTCCATCCAAGTTTTGATGCTTTTGCTCCTGTTTGTACAACCGTACCTGACCATTCATGTCCCGGAATGAAAGGATAGCCCTTTGGCCAAAAGCCCGGAAAGTCTCCATTAATAATATGTGGGTCAGTACCGCAGATAAAAGTTGTATCTACTTTACAGATCACTTCATCAGCATCAGGTTGCGGCACCGGCACTGTTTCAATAGCAAAATCACGAACACCTTTCAACACGAGAGCATCCATTTCCTTCGGTAAATTCATAGATCACTTTTATTTAAATCCATTTATTTAATATCCTTTTCCGGAACAATAGCTACACCTCTGAATGGAGAACCAGAACCTCCTTTTATCTTCCATGGCAAACCAACAAACCAAAACTCATGAGCAGGTATCATATCTACATGTGCTAAGTTTTCAGTATTGAGCATTTCTCTTTCCCTGCATACAATATGAGCAGGTTGTTCTCTCACAACAGCCACTTCATTATAACTATCAATACTTGGAGCATCTGCGCCAACGCATATAGCGCCTAAATCATTCAAATATTCAATAGCGCTTCTGTCCACCCCGGGATAATTACGGATATACTCAAAAGGTTTTTTCCATTTTTTATACCAGCCTGTATAATAAAAAACAACAGACTGTGGTTTGATTGTAACGCCTGTCTTATTAATTGCTTCTTCCACATCTGCTTTGGTGATATAGCTGTTCGGTTCTTTATGTGAAAAATCAAACCATACACCCGGACACATGAACCATTCCAATGGCAATTCATTAATAGCACGGGCACCCGGTTCATTTACTACATGATTGATGGCATCAACATGCGTATTGGAATGATCGCACATAGTAAAACCAGTTACCTTATAAGAATATGGAGGTTTTGTCAATCCCATCTTTTGTGTTTCTTCATGCGTAAGATGATTCCATATCAATGTTCGCTGGTGCCCTATGAATGTGGGATCCTCTGTTGTGATGGTATGACTGAGATCGGTAACGACACAATCAATTCCCATAAAATTCATCTTAGTCTGTAATTGAAAAGGAGGGCAAAAAGTTTTTTTTAATGTGAGCATTGCTGTGTATAGTTAAAATTATTATTCAGCTATTAGTTTTAAATAGCCACTCAACTATTAATAAACTTATTACTGAAAGAAATTTTGTATAAATTATGTTTCACTTATCAAGCTGTCTTCTCATCAAACTTATATTTCAGCCCGGCAAGAAAATCTCTTGAAATCTTAGCTGCTTCATAATTTGTATAAGGCGATTTACCGTTTGCCTGGTAATCCAGTTCAAACATGATCATACCCGTCATTTCTTTTCTTCTTTTTTCAAGCATGTTTAATATTTCTTCAATCTTTACTTTTCCTTTACCTAATGGTGAATAACCGAGATAACCTGTTTCACCGCCTGCATAATCTTTTAAATGCACATGCTCGATCAATGGCATAAAGTCTTTACAAATTTTTACCGGGTCGCCTCCGCCTTTTTGTATCTGGCCAACATCAGGACCAAACTTCATATACCTTGTATCAAGGTTATTCATTACGTAATAAATCTCCTCCTCTGTTTCTACCGGCGTACCTGTATGCGGATGCAATGCACAAACAAGACCTTCATCAGTCACTGCTTTAGCATATGCATTCATTGATTCGATCATGTTCTTTGCGTAATCCTTATAATTAAAATCTTTCGTTCGTCTGCCACCCGCACAATATTCTATCAATTTTCCGCCATTTGCTTTCAACAGTTTTGTCCAACGCACCAGTTTTTCCAGTTCACTTTGTGTCTTTGCGGGATCCAATACATCGGTTGCACAAAATGCAGATACTATAGGTATGCCATACTTTTGAACTACCGGGCCAAAACCGCCACGTTTAGTTTCCCAATCCTCAATCACTCCTCCAAATGTTTCAAACGAATGATAACCCAATGCAGACATGTCTTTCAATGCGGGTTCAAGATTATCGGCACCATATCCCCAAAGAATAAATGTTGAACCGATTTTAAATTTTCTTTTTTTTGCTTCTTCAAAAGCAAAATTGGGAGCTATGAGAGCGGCCGCACCAGCCATCCCGCTCAACTTAACAAACTCCCTGCGGCTATATGAATTATTATTTTCCATAAGTATAAAATTTAAATGCTCACTTAGCGAGTGTAACAACAGCTGCCCCAGCAACTAATAACACAACACCAATAAACTTTACAAAAGTAAACGGTTCTACAGGAGAACCTAACAAACCAAAATGTGAAAATATCATTCCTGAAATTACCTGTCCGGCAATCAACAATACAAATGCTGTTCCTGCGCCTAACTTAGGCATGGCCCATGCAATACCAAATACTAAAGCTCCCCCCATTATCCCCGCTGTAAGTAACCAAACAGGCACTTCCTTCAATTTGGAAAAAAAAGCAGGGTCCCAACCGGTAAGCCCAATAATAATAGCGGTAGCTGCTCCTATAGCCCAGAATAAAGCATTGCCCATTCTTGGATTTTTTACAATGGCTCCTACCTGTGAGTTCATTGCAAGATGCAGGGTTAATACAAACCCGATAAGTAACATCAGAGCGATCAAAGGAACTTTCATGTTGTGAGTTTTTATTAGTTAATTAAAAATATAATCTCCATGTTTAGTGGTGCGCACAAACCATTTGTTTTCCTTTTCAAAGTGTCACACAAAAAATTTATCGGGTATTTGTCCTGAAAATATCTACAACTATGTATTGTATTGGAGCAAAAAAACGCTGAACAAGAAGTAGCGGGCTGGGCTTCATACAGCATAAAAAAATATTTAAGCAATACGTTAGTTCGTCCGGTTCAAGGCCGATAAAAGCAATTTTGCCATAAACCTTCTCAAAATTCTTTTTTTCATTTTAGAATAATTTCCACCCAATTCGCAACAATTGATACTATAGTAACATAAATTTGAGGAAACAAGACTTACCAAAGTAGATTTTATATCTTTTATATATGAAACCGCATTTACTGAAAGTTTCATTGAATCCTGAATCATCCTTTAACATCCTTCAAAGGAAAGGTATTGATTTTTACAACCAGTGGCATTTTCATCCTGAGATAGAACTCATTTATATACACAAAGGAAGAGGCACAAGATTTATCGGAACTGATGTTCATCGTTTTGAAGCGGATGAATTGTTTTTATTTGGATCTAATCTTGCTCACATGTGGCGTTGCGATCCTGAATATTTTTCGGAAGGATCTAAATTAAAAGCAGAAGTAACCATTATTTATTTTCATCATGATTTTTTGGGCGATAAGTTTTTTAATATCCCCGAATTAAAGAGTATTGAATCATTATTGGAAAAAGCGAAGCAGGGAATTAAGATAACAGGTAATACAAAAATACAAGTGAGAGAACTGATTAGTAAATTACAGGAAGCAAAAGGACTTGATCGCATCACTACTCTATTAACTATTTTAGAAAAAATTGCGAACGCAAAAGAGAAGCAATACATCAATACTTTATATCACGAAGTCAAAATTGAAAGATCAGAAGCAACCCGGTTGAATAAAATATTCCAGCATGTCTCTGATAATTTTCAAAGAAAGATAACCTTGTCTGAAATTGCTTCGGTAGCTAACCTGAGTGCCAAAGCTTTTTGCCGTTACTTTAAATCAAAAACAAGAAAAACTTTTTATGATTTTTTGCTGGAAGTAAGGGTAACTCATGCATGTAACCTGCTACTGGAAAAAGATATGACTATTTATGAAGTGTGTTACGACTGCGGCTTTAATAATCTCTCCAATTTTAACCGGTATTTTAAAAAAATAATGAATAAAACACCAACTGATTACAGGCATGAATTTGTAAGCGTATAATAAATGCAAAATAAACAGTTTGTATTGTCAGCAAAAAAAGAAGCGCAACAAATTGTTACGCTTTTTTAAAATTATTTTAAGCTTATCATAACTGTTTATCCGGAAGTGCATATACTACATATCCTCTTGGTAAAGCGCCTGGTTCTTTGGAATGGTCATAACTATCTCTTGTAAATCCGGCTGTGGCATTTACAACCAGGTATTGTTTGCCATTTAATTCATACATCATCGGTTGCGCATTTGATTCATGACTCAAGGTTGTTTCCCATAAAAGATTACCATTGTCTGCATCATACGCATATAATTTTCCTCCTTTACCATTACAGAACAATATTCCTGTAGAAGTAACTATAATACCTTTTCGCTGCGAACCGTTTGGCGCACCTGCAGTTTTATCTCCGGCTTTTGAAGCTTTGGCATCTTCACCCAATGGTTGTTTCCATTTGATTGTTCCATTATTAAGATCATAAGCCATAACCCATGACCATGTTGGGCTTAATAATTCAGGCCATGAAGTACCATAGTCCGTTGTATAGCGATTTTTAGGATGTGCCACACCAAGTGGATAATCAGACATTGCAGGAACAGGTTTTGCATCTGCCGGCACAGGAGCGCCGCCTGATGCTACAACAGGCCCTCCAGGCATTTTAACTTCCGTGTTTCTCCTGGCACCAAAAGCGCCAAATCTTGAAATGTTTCCGCCCAAATAACGATATACGGCTGTAACACTTTGTTCATCTATGTGAGCAAATCCCGGCATTTGCCCACGACCAACGGCAATCAAAGTTTTAAAATCATCAAAAACCATACGTTGCCCGGCATTTACTATAGAAGGAGCAATACCTCTTCCTGTCATATTTTCACCATGACATGATTTACAAACAGTGCTATAAACAGTCTTTGCTTTATCAATATCAGTTGCAGACATCAATTCTCTTGGAGATTTTATTCTTTCTAATTTATAAACCGAGGGATACTCCTGTGTTAAAATATATACTATCCCTTTGCCGGGATCTGAAGCGGAATTACCGAAGTTTGCGCCGCCCAATGCACCGGGCATCATGATTGTTTCATACTTATCAGACGGAGGAATAAATAAACCTGATTTAGCAGCTTCAATTCTTTTTATCCATTTCTGTTTTTCTTCTTCGGAGTAATAAGGGTTGAGTGTTTCTTTTGTTACTTCATGTCTTGTAAAGCTGGGAACTACAGTTGGAATTGGTTGTGTTGGCCAGGCTTTTTCTCCCGGCATTGTACTGGCAGGGAATCGTTTTTCCTGGATAGGAAATATTGGTTTTCCTGTTACACGGTCAAACACAAATATAAACCCATGTTTGGTAGCTATAGCTACGGCATCAATTTCCTTACCATTACGATTAACAGTAATTAATTGGGGTGCAGAAGTGAGATCGTAATCCCATAGATCATGATGTACTGTCTGGAAATGCCAAATACGTTTACCTGTCCGGGCATTCACCGCAACCAGGCAATTACCAAATAGATTCTGTCCCAGGCGATCTGCTCCATAATAATCATACGTAGGTGATCCGAGCGGTAAATAAGCAATACCTCTTTTAGCATCTACGGATATTTCACCCCATACATTCACAGCTCCAACATATTTGTATGCGTTTTTGGGCCAGGTATTATAACCAAATTCTCCGGGATAAGGAATTGTATGGAATGTCCAAACCCGCTTACCAGTTATTACATTGTATGCTCTTATATGTCCCGGGGGAGAAAAATATCCTTCACCGGGAGCCGATCCCATGATGAGCAGGTCTTCAAATATTACACCCGGCATCATCGACTGCATTCTTCTGATAGAAGAAACAGGGCGATCGAGCCCTTCTCTCATATCCACATATCCTTTTTTACCAAAGGTCATAATAGATTTTCCCGTCAATGCATCTATTGCCTGTATTGTATTGTTGAGTGTAAACAACAAACGCCTGTCTTTCCTGTCCTTACTTTCCCAATAATTAATACCCCTGCGTGTTAACCCTTGCAGGTTTGCATGTATCCAGATTTCCTTACCAGTTTGTGCATTCACAGCAACCAGTGAAGAATTTTTCGCCATTACATACATGATGGTATCAACAACGATTGGGCTAAAAAAATTAGGTATAGAATCCATCGTGGGATAAATCCAGGCCACTTTCATCTGGTTCACATTTTCTTTAGTGATCTGAGAAGCCTCAAAATATTTTGATTGGTCCGGTCCACCTCCATATTGCTTCCAGGTAGAATAATCTTGATTGGGTGCGGAATCAGAATTGAAAGTAGCATAAATGAACAAAGACAATACAGCAATCACGGCAAATGTAATCCTGGCTGGCAATTTTTTCGGTGTCATGTAGCAATAGCGTTAAATAAGTGAATCAGTAATGAATAAAAATAGTGGAAATTTACAAAGTAATATGACGCTAAATGAAAAATAATCCTGCGGAAGACACTTTGACAAAAAAGAATATTTGATCAGCATTCATCCTGCTGTCGCAGTATTGTAAAAACGAATAAATCGTTTCAATGAATTATACTACTCCTATGATGTTTAAGGTAAATTGGTAACAACTTTCGCATCCTCATCTGCGGAAGAATTGCCTTCCGAAAATTCAGCTATTGTCTTTCTATATTGCAATACTTCTGCTTTTGTTAATGTTGCTTCACTTCCTTGTCCTTCAAAATAATAGTGTACACCAATAAATTTTTTCACATGATTTCTTGTTTCAAGAGGTAAAAAATTCTGCAATCTCCAAAAATCATGGCTGCCTGACATTTTGATAGCATAATGAACTCTTCCTGATCCGACATTATAAGCAGCAATGGCCAATAACCAGTCACCAAATTCATTGTGCAATACTTTTAAATATTTGGCAGCAGCCACTGTGCTTTTATAAACATACCTGCGCTCATCATATTTACTCGTTACTCTTAATCCGAAAATTCTTGCGGTGGATGGCATTAACTGCCATAAACCCAATGCTCCCACATGTGACTTTGCTGAAGTTTTCAATTCTGATTCAACAACTGCCATGTATTTTAATTGAACAGGAATGTCATAGATGCAAAAAACAGAATCCATGATTGAAAATACAGACTCACTTCTCTGTTTGACGCCTGTTAAAGTGCGATCATAATCTTTTAGATATTTCTTTACAAAAGAAGCGGCTCTTTTATTAAGTGCCGGGGCTGGAACATTAGGAACTACCGGTTCTTCGGATATTATCGTATCGTCAAACGGAAGTTCCTGTGCAATATCCTGGATGGTAATAAATAATAAACAAAATCCCAGTGCTGCAGTACGGTATAGTTTTCTTTTCAACATCGTTGTCATTTTTAAAGATGAAACAATGCCGACCCAAGGTTTGGATTAACAATACGGGTTTAACAATGGAATTGGGAGATATTTTATAAGATATTGGAAGAGATGCAGTGTAATACCGGGGGTACGGGTAACAGGCTTTTCATTTCCGGCTTCTGCATTGATATTGGATCAAAGATACCCTGCGATATCGGCTGGTCATAGCTTTCAAGGGTGAAAAACTACGATTCATTTGTAACCACGTGAGCCTCAAAGAAGGATTTCTACGATTCCCGTTTAAATGTGATGGATTGCTTATTTATATAATACCTGGCAATTATTACAGAAAAAAGTTCTTCTGTTTGTCTTCCCGAGATATCCTTTTATTATCGGCAGATTACAGCGATGGCAAATTTTCTTTGTATGAGCAAGCCAGTGCTTCTTTAATTCATAAGCCTTTTTCCATTTTAAAAAATCAAAGCTATAATTGCGAGCCTCTTTAATCAGTAAAGAAAGTTTTGCTGCCGGCAGCTTCTCAACTTTGCTTTTCGGATGAACCATAACCCGGTATAAAACCTCGTTCTTGATAATATTTCCAACTCCTGCAAAAATAGATTGATCTAAAAGTGCATCACATACCAGGATAGACGGTATATCTTTTAATTTCTGTTTTGCTTTTCGCGGATTCCACTTATCACTCATAACATCTGCTGTCCAATCATATACTTTATCAAGATCTCCCTCAATTATCTTCACTGAATTGGTGTAGAAATACAATTCACCATTTTCAAATTTCATGTAAAGACGTGGAGGAGCCGGTTTCGTTTCATTAACACGGTAACTGCCATATAACATGAAATGAATGCGAATAGTAGCTATATCAAAACAAATAAGGAAATGTTTGCCCCAGCTTTTAAAGTCCCTTATCTTTTTTCCTTTTACCCATGCCACGTCAACCTTTGTGTTGCCTCCGACTTCAATAACCGTTTTTCCTTTGAACGATTTCACTTCTTCTTTAAGGATAACAATAGAAGGGCCCTCCGGCATAGATAAATTTTCATAAGAAAAACAAATTTTACACCAGTTAATATTGGCTTTGCTTTTGCAAAAAGAAAATAAAATCATCAATGAACTGGCATATCGGCTGTTCGGGTTTTCATTATAAGGAATGGAAAAATGTTTTTTATCCTGGAGGATTACCTCAAACTAAATGGTTTGACTACTACAGCAGTCAGTTTGATACTGTTGAACTAAATGTTACTTTTTATCGTTTTCCTCAAC
>Ga0105247_10002608_pt1 | contig 12175 bp, 13 predicted proteins | sample KBSS24metaG_FD_81519 | JGI IMG/M metagenome (GOLD analysis project Ga0105247, IMG submission 81519) | Switchgrass rhizosphere microbial communities from Kellogg Biological Station, Michigan, USA - KBS S2-4 metaG | ecosystem: Host-associated > Plants > Roots > Rhizosphere > Soil | place...
GCGTCGGTGTGGAACACCGGCAGCTACGATCCCGCGCTCGGCCTCGCGTACTTCGGCACGGGCAACACGTACGACACGGGACCTCTGTTGCCCGCCATAGGCGCGCCGGGCGTGACGAACTCCGCGCTGTACACCGACTCGACGCTCGCGATCGATCCCGACAGCGGCGAGCTCAGGTGGGCGTTCCAGCATTTTCCGAACGACCAGTGGGACCTCGACTACGCGTTCGAGCGTCAGCTGATCCGCTTACCCGTGTTCGGCGCGCGGCGCACGATCGCGGTCACGGCGGGCAAGCTCGGCATCTACGAGGGCGTCGACGCGGAGACGGGCGACTTCGTGTTCGCGTTCGACGTCGGTCTCCAGAACATCGTGACCGCGATCGATCCGGAGACCGGCGCGAAGACGATCAATCAGGATCTGATCCCGAAGCGCGACGGCAAGGTGAGGCTCGTCTGCCCGCATGGCGCCGGCGTGAAGAGCTTCCTGCCCGCGTCGTACAACGCCGCCACGCAGATCCTGATTGCGCCGCTCGCCGAGGCGTGCATGGACGTGTTCCCGATCCCGGGCGGCGGCGAGCAACGCGGCGCGCTGTCGTCGGGCGTCAACTGGGGCATCCGGCCCGTGCCCGGGGGCGACGGCAAGATCGGCCGGCTCGAGGCGATCGACCTCGGCAAGCGCAAGGCGGTATGGACGGTGCGCCAGCGCGCGCCGCAAACCTCCGGCGTGCTCGCGACCGCAGGCGGCGTCGTGTTCGCGGCGTCGTTCGACCGGTATTTTCGCGCTTACAACACGGCCGACGGCGCGAAGCTTTGGGAGCAACGGCTGAACGACGTGTCGAGCTCGAGCCCGATCACGTTCAGCTTGGACGGCAAGCAGTACGTCGCGATCGTGACGGGTCAAGGCGGCTTCCACGCGGGCAGCTTCGCGCCGCTGGTGCCGGATCTGAAGAGTCCGCCGGATCGCGGCGCGGCGATCTGGGTGTTCGCGTTGCCGAACTAGCGGCGCATCCCTTGCATCCTCGACAGGAACTCTTGTGCCTGTCGCTCCTGCGCTGCCTTGAACACCTTCCATTGCGCCGGCGTTCCGCAGACGTTGATGATCATATTGCTGTTCGGCTTGAGTATCTCTTTGCACACTTGCCCCGTGTTTTCGACCGCGTTCGCCGATTGCTTGCTTAGATCGACGACGGGTGCGCTCGTCGCGACCGCAGCGGTCTCCGGCTCCGTCGGGGCTCGCAGCACTTCGCTAGCCGCCTCTTTGGGGGACGCGGCGCAGCTCGCGAGGAAGGGAACCAAGATGCAGATCGAGCAACAGGTTTGGACCGATGCCATGGCGGAGCCCTCGATTTCAGAGGATGGCCGCGAATAGTCCGCGTGCGGACTAATCTAAATCCGTGCTAAGCGAACGACAAGAACATTGGCGAGCGCGCGTTTCTTTCGCTGAGGTCAAGATCCTATGCTGCCCGGACAGGCTCGTAGCGCGACAAAGCGTGGCAGAACGAATCGCCCGTTCCACAGATACGCACGAGGAGTCTTGACGAGCTCGACGTGCGGAAATGCAGAGAGCACCGGCCGCGTGAGCCACAGGCCAGGGGCCAAAGCACGTAGAGTGGCTGACGACTCGACCGAGTCGTCGTTTCGGCGCGCACGAAGCTCGAGTTCGTCACCGATTTTTCGGATGTAAACGCGCCACGCCACGGAACCGAACGTGCCTACCGGCAGCTCCGGAGTCGCGGTTGACCGTGCCGGAGGCTTGATCTCGAAGAGCTCGGGTAAGTGCGCGCCAAACACGCGCGCGGCCAGGACGGCGGCGGAATGAGCGCCGCCTGCGGCAACGAGCGCTAGCTGACGTCGCGGATGGGCACGGACTAACACCGAGTGACCGGGCCAAACGGATTGGTGACCGAGCCAGCCCGCTCCATGGTATTTCCAGCCGAGATAGATGCCGCGCTCGAGCGGATTCCATCCGGGGAGCCGAGTCGCGAAGCCATACTCCCCGGCGCTCTCGTCGTCGGGCCACACGTGGGGAGCAGGGAACGTTGCTTGCGCGACGAGATCCAGAAACACGCTCGGATCGAGAGCGAGCTCACCGCCTGTTGCCGGACAAATCACATCGGCAGAACCGACGACGCCGACGCCGACGCCGAGCGACTCGAGCGCCTCAGCTAACAGCGCCGTGTAGGGACGAGAAGCGAGCCGCTCCAACAACGCGGCTACAACGAGCGCGCCCGCATTGCCATAGCTATAAAGGGCACCTGGCATCGCAAGCGGCGGCGCCGCACGCAGCTCGCGTGCGAGTGCTTCGGTATCGATTCGACCCAGCGAATCTCGTGGCGCACCCGGCAACATCGAATCGTCGAGGCCGTGCGTGTGCTCGAGGAGCTGCCTCAACGTAATTCCGCGCAGCGCACCACGCGCCGAGCCGGCGGACAGCAAATCGGACACGTGCTCGTCCGGGGCGAGCCGACGCGTTTCAAACGCGCGTCGCGCCAGCATCGCGGTCAGCAGCTTCGCAATGCACCCCACTCTTACTCGGACCGGACCGGGCGCCGACCAGGCCGTGCCCTCCTCTGACGCTACGCACGCGCTCCGACTGCCGCAACGCAATCCGACCACGGCATCACGCGGCACCGCACCTCCAAACGCACGCTCGAGCTCGTGCTGCAACCGCTCGGGTTGAACGAGCTCAGTGATGCGTTCGATGCACGCTTGCGCGCCCACGTCACAACGGTAAGACGTCGACGCGTCGAACGAGCGCTCGAAATCTCGCGACAGCGCCGAGGTTCACGTGTCGCGAGCCAGCCGTCTCGGCCCTAGTGTTCGTTGCATGAACAAGCATGGATTTCACTACTTCGCTGCGCGCAACTCGGACGCGGCCGCAGTGATCGATCACGACGGCACGACTTGGTCGCGCGGCTCTCTACGCGATCTCGCTGACGGCATCGCGGGAGCGTTCGCGCTCGCCGGTCTGGCGCCAGGCGATGTCGTCGCTGTTGTCGCACCGAACTGCGCGGAATACCTCGCCGTGTATCTCGCGGGAATCGCGGCAGGCCTCTATGTCGTTCCCGTGAACTGGCATCTCGCCGCACCCGAGATCGATCACGTGATCCTCAACTCGCGGGCGAAGGCGATCGTCGCGCACGCGAAGCTTGGATGCAGGCGGCTAGATACTCTGCGTGCGCATGCGGAGCACATGAAAGCGTGCGTGTCGATCGGTCCGGCCGATGGCTTCGAAGAGCTGCACACCTTCGTTGCCGGTGTAGCGGGACGTCCGCTCGACGCCAGCTTGCCGATGGGCCGCATGCTCCCTTTCACCTCTGCCACTACGGGGCTGCCGAAGGCAGTCTGGCGCTCGCTGGACGGCGCGCCGAGCGCAATGCGCAAGTTCATCGAGTGGCATCTGGCGCTCGGTGTCTCGCTCGAGGACGACAACGTGCATCTCTGCTCGGCGATGCTCTATCACGCCGCGCCGCTCGAGGGCGCTCGCAACGCGCTCGAGATGGGTCACACCGTCGTGCTCATGCAATCGACGGATGTGCTTGCCGTTCTCGACGCGATCGAGAGGTTCCGAGTCACGACGACCTTTCTGATCCCCACGATGTTCGTGCGCCTGCTCCAACTACCGGCCGAGGAACGTGAACGTCATTCAGTGCGTTCACTACGCTTCGTCGTGCATGGCGGCGCGCCCTGCGCGTCGGAAGTGAAACGTCAAATGATCGCTTGGTGGGGTCCGGTTCTTTGGGAAGCGTACGGCGCCACCGAAGCTCAGGGCACGATCGTGAGCTCCGAAGACTGGCTCCGACGGCCTGGCACTGTCGGCAAGGCAATCGCGGGGTCGCGCCTCGCGATCCTCGACGGCACAGGCCGCGAGCTGCCGCCCGGCGAGATCGGCGCCGTCTATGTCGCGCACTACACGGGCGAGCGGTTCGAGTACTACGGCGACGGATCGAAAACGCGCGCCTGCGTGCGCGGGGACCTCGTCTGCGTCGGCGATGTCGGCTACGTCGACGACGAGGGCTATCTATTCCTCTGCGGCCGCGAGACGGACCTGATCATCTCGTGCGGCATGAACATCTACCCAGCAGAGATCGAGAACGCGCTGATCGCCCACCCGGCCGTGGCCGACTGCGCCGTAGTCGGAATCGCGGATCGATTGCTGGGTGAGACGCCACGCGCGATCGTGCAACTCGCCGACAACGCCGTGCCAAGCGCCGACCTTACCCGCGATTTGCTGGCGTTCCTGGGTACACGCCTCGCCGTGATGAAGTTGCCGAGACGCATCGAGTACCGCCGCCGTCTGCCGCGCGATGCCAACGGCAAGCTGTTGAGGCGAGCTCTGCGGCAGGAAATCTCCGCATGAGCGACCCTATCGCGCGCGGAGAGCGATTCAGCGTGTCACCGCTTTATCGCGTCTATGTGCTCGCCTTGCTCGTATCGGTCGGGATCGCGGGCTGGGTCGACCGCAATGTGCTCGCGGCACTACTCCAGTCGATCAAGGTCGATCTTGCGTTTTCTGATACCGAGCTCGGCCTGCTCGGCGGTGTTGCGTTCGGCCTGTTCTACGCGACGGTCGGGTTGCCAATCGCATGGCTTGCGGACCGCAGTGATAGACGTTCGTTGATTGCAGCCGCGGTCGGCCTCTGGAGCGTGATGACGGCGGCGTGCGGTCTCGCAGCAGGCTTCACGACGTTGTTTCTGTCGCGAGTCGGTGTCGGAATCGGCGAGGCTGGCGGATCGCCCCCGTCGCAATCGTTGGTCTCGGACTATTTCGGCCCGGAACGGCGGGCACGCGCATTCGGCGTGCTGTACTTGCAAATCCCGCTTGGCTTCGTCGTCGGCTACTGGCTAGGTGGCTGGATGGATGGCCTCTTCGGCTGGCGGCTCACGTTCTTGCTCGTGGGCCTGCCTGGCGTCGCGCTGGCGATCCTAGTGCGCCTTACGCTGCGGGAACCGCCGCGAGGCCACGCCGAGGTCGTCAACGCTGCCGAGACACCAAATCCTTCGCTCGCAGCCACGATCCGCTTCTTCATCACACAGCCGGCGCTGCGTTACTTGGCACTCGCGGGCGCGGCGCATGGCATCGGCGCGTTCGCTGCGGCGCTTTGGCTGCCCGCGTACTTCATACGAACGTTTGCAGTGACGGGCGCGACGGCAGGCGGCTGGCTCGCGCTCGCTTACGGTTGCGGCGGCACGGCCGGAGTCCTCTGCGGAGGGCAGCTCGCCGACGCGCTCGTGCGCAACACGAAGGACGCGCGCTGGTACGCCTGGGGCTGTTCGAGCGTGATCGCCGCGACGCTCCCCTGCACTGCGCTCGTTTACCTCGCCGACACGCCGGCGCTCGCCATCGCTGCCCTCGTGCTCACGACACTGCTCGGCCACATGTTTCTCGGGCCAGTCACCGCGCTCTTGCAGAGCCTCGCCGGCATACGACGGCGAGCGATGGTCGCTGCGTTCTATCTGTTCCTCGTCAACCTCGTGTCGATGGGGCTCGGCCCGACAGCGGTGGGATTGGCGAGTGACGCTTTCGCAGCCACGCTTGGCAACGACGCCCTCCGCTGGGCGTTGTTCGCGGTGGTCGCGCTTGCAAGCGCGCTCGCGTCCGGGCTCTTTTGTGTGGCCGCACGCAACGTTCCGCGCAACCTCGATCACGAAGGTCTGGTCGGCACCGGCCGCGCGCTGCACTCTTCATCACCTGCCCCGGCACCGTGACCGTAGCCGCCATCGACCGGCTCGCGCTCGGTCCGCGCAGACGACTGCCGGCTTTGCTGCAAACCGAAGCCGCGGAGTGCGGTCTCGCCTGCCTTGCGATGATCGCGTCGTATCACGGGCACTGCGTCGACGTTGCGACTCTACGACGGCGCTTCATGATCTCGACGAAGGGCACGACGCTCTCGTCGATCATCGATTTCGCGAGCCGGCTCGAGCTTTCCGCACGGCCGATCAGGTTGGAGATCGAAGACCTGGGTCGCTTGCGCCTTCCTTGCATACTGCACTGGAACTTCACTCACTTCGTCGTTCTCGCCCGCGTCGGCCGCAAACGAATCACGATCCATGACCCAGCCACCGGAAAGCGGTCGATGCCGATCGAAGCCGCCGATGGCGGTTTCACCGGCGTCGCGCTAGAGCTCTGGCCCACGCCGCATTTCGAGCTCAGCGAGCGGCCGCCCGCCGTACGGCTACGCGATCTCATCGGGCGCGTCGAGGGTGCGCGTGCCGCGTTCTCTCAAGTTCTCTGCCTCGGTGCAGTATTGGAGGGATTCGTCATTGCGAGCCCCCTATTTCTTCAATGGGTCGTCGATCACGCTCTCGTAACGGGCAGCCGCGACCTGCTCGATCTGCTCGCGCTCGGATTCGGCGCGCTCGTGCTCTGCGAGCAGAGCATCACCGCGCTCAGGGCATGGATCATCATGCACTTCGAGACCACCTTGAACGTGCAGTGGCACGCGAATGTTTTCGCGCACCTGCTCGAATTGCCGCTTCCGTTCTTCGAGAAGCGTCATCTCGGTGACATCGTCTCTCGTTTCCGCTCGATCGACGCGATCCAGCGCACGATCACAACGTCGTTCATCGAAGCAGCCGTGGATGGATGCATGACGCTGCTGCTCTCGGCGCTGATGTACTCATACAGTCCGCGGCTCACCTGGATCTGCGTGGCGGCCACTGGGCTTTACGCCGTCGGCCGGTGGCTCGTCTACGCACCGTTGCGCGCAGCTACCGAAGAGCAAATCGCCAACACGGCGCGGCAGGAGAGCCACTTTCTCGAAAGCGTGCGCGGGCTGCGCGCGATCAAGCTCTTTCGACGGCAAAACGAGCGTTGTTCGGCGTGGCTTGCGCTGCTCGTGGAGCAGGTGAACTCCGGTTTGCGGGCACAGAAGCTGCAAATCGCGCTGCGACTCACGAATGGCCTGCTGTTCGGCATCGAGAACATCGTCGTGATCTTTCTAGGCGCACACGCGGTACTCGATGCGCAGTTATCGGCCGGCATGCTGGTGGCCTACGTCTCCTACAAACGCCAGTTTTCGAGCAGACTGAGCGCCCTCATCGACAAGGGCTTCGAGCTGAAGCTGCTGCGGCTGCATGCTGAGCGGCTCGCCGACATCGTGCTCACTGATCCCGAGGTACGACGTGGCGCTCCCGGGCGGCTGCTGACGAGCGAAGGCGGCCGTTCAGACTCGACCGTCGAGCTGCGCGATGTCTGCTTTCGTTACGCCGAGCACGAGCCTTTCGTCCTAAACGGCGTGAACCTCAGCGTCTGCTCCGGCGAGTCGGTTGCGGTGGTCGGCCCATCCGGCTGCGGAAAAAGCACGCTCATACACGTGATGCTCGGCATCCTGACACCCACCGCGGGCGACGTGTGGATCGGAGGATTGCGCCTAGCGGCGATCGACCCCGACGCTCTGCGACGCACGGTCGCTAGCGTCACGCAAAGCGACACGCTGTTCGCGGGCTCGATCGCGGACAACATTTCCTTCTTCGACGCGCAGGGCGATCAAGCGTGGATCGAGGAATGCGCGCGCATCGCAGCGATTCACGCCGAGATCGCGGCCTTGCCGATGGGCTACAACACGTTTGTCGGCTACTCCGGATCGATGCTTTCGGCGGGACAGCAACAGCGCATCCTTTTGGCGAGGGCCCTTTATGCGCGACCCTCGATCCTCGTGCTCGACGAGGCGACGAGCCACCTGGACGTGAAGCGCGAAATCATCGTGAGCTCCGCGATACGCGCGCTGAATGTTACTCGCGTGATCGTCGCACATAGGCCGCAGACGACAGCTACCGCCGATCGAATTGTGACGCTCGATGGCGGACGCATCGTCCGCGAGGCACGCCTCGCATCGGGCCCGGTTCGTCGCCCGCATCTCGAAGCGGTAGCGAGCGGCTCGGGCGCAGCGCTAACGACGGAAGGAGGCAGTCGGTGACCGGCGCCGAGTCGAAAGACGGCAGCAAAGCGAACGTTCGCGAGCGCCCTCTCGCATCTAACGACATCGTCGAGCGTACGGAGCGGACCGAAATCGAATGGGCCGATGCATCCGAGCTCCGAACAATCACGCCAGAAGAAGTCCAGATCCTAGCGGCGACGGGGTGCTGAGACCTTGAGCATCCCGCGCGAACAAGTCGATCGCTTCGTGCTGGAGGCCGTTGCGGACGCCACGGCCGTCGATGTCGCCTCGCTTCGCCAATGGACGCCATTGCTCGATACGCAGATGGACTCGCTCACCCTCGTCGCGATCGTCACCCGAGCAGAGGCGGCATACGCCGCGGTCTTCGACGCAGACGAGCTCGCCGAGATCCTGCGCGCGCGCAGCGTCGGCGAGCTCGCGGCCATCGTCGCCCGAAAGGTCCATGCGACCTGACGCGAATTCCGCCAACACGCCGAGAAACGAGAGCTGCCGTTGACGGTGACGCCGGTTCTAATGAGCTCGAACCACTTGCAAGGAGGAATCGATCATGGACGGATGGACGACGACGATGCGCGAGCTCACCAACGACGAAACCGCGCTCGTGAGCGGCGCGTTCACTTGGCAAGGGCTCGGCGGCGCCATGCTCGCCGGGGGGCTCGCCGGAGGCCTCGCCGCCGCGGCAACGGGCGCCGGGGTACCGCCGGGAATTCTCGCCGGCATGCTCATCGGCGGGTGCACCTACTGCATCACCGATCTGATCAACCAGTGCGTGTAAACGGGACAGCGGCGGCGCCATTTGGCGCCGCCGCATCTCGAGAGGGCAAGGGGCCACGATGACGATCATGCGTTTCAAGGGCAGCTCGACAAGCATCGCCGTCACGCTGCTCAGCGCAGCGGTCGTCGGCGCAGCAACAGGTCTAGGCGTGGCACACATGTCTTGGCCGAAGGCTCTCGCTGTCGCGTTGGTTGCCGGGCTCGCCGCCGGCGGCCTGCTGTACGCGGTTCTGTCGGCTTGGATGCGGCGCCGACCGAAGTAACCGGAGACAGTCCCCGGTACGGACGCCGGCGCTGCTCCCTCCGATGGGCGCGCAGCTTGAATTACGGCAGTCGAGGGCGGACCTTGACGCGCCTATGGCTACCGACGTCACCACCAAGACTTTCGAGCAAGAGGTCCTCGACGCGTCGAAGACCGTTCCCGTCATCGTCGACTTCTGGGCGCCCTGGTGCGGCCCGTGCCGTTCGCTCACGCCGATCATCGAGAAGGTCGTCGGCGAGTTCAAGGGCCGCGTGAAGCTCGTCAAGGTGAACTCCGACGACAACCCCGAGCTCTCGCAGGCGTTTCGGGTCCAGTCGATCCCGAACGTGATCGCGTTCAAGGACGGCCGCGCCGTGTCGCAGTTCGTCGGCGCGCAGCCCGAGTCGCAGATCCGCGCGTTCATCGAGAAGCTGCTGCCGTCGCAGATGGAAGCGGCGCTCAAGAACGCCGAGGACCTGCTCGCGGCCGGCAACCTCGACGACGCGGAGCGCCAGCTCGCGGTGATCAAGTCCGATCCCTCGATCGCGGCGCGCATCGAGGCCGTGCGCCAGGGCATCGCGTACGCGCGCGCGGGCGATCAAGGCCCGGCCGAGGCCGAGCTGCGCGCGAAGCTCGAAGCGAATCCGGCGGATCACGAGACCCGGCTCGCGCTCGCTGGCGTTTACGCGGGCCAGCGCCGCTATCAAGAGGCGATGGACGAGCTGCTCGAGATCCTGAAGCGAGCAAAGAACTGGCGCGAAGGCGAGGCCCGCAAGCAGCTGCTGTCGCTGTTCACGCTCGCGTCGAGCCAGCCCGCGCTCGTGGCCGAGTACCGGCGCAAGCTAGCGAGCGCGATGTTCTAACCCGCCGCGGCAAAAGCGCGTCGCTTCCGAACACGCCGGCGTGGCGCCGATACCGACGCAACCGATGCATCCGACGCAACCGTGCAACGCTCGCTGATCCTGCTCGGCCTCGCGATCGTCGCGGTCGGATTGCTCTGGCCGTGGATCCGCCGGCTTGGGCTCTTCCGCCTGCCCGGCGACATCAAGATCCAAACCGAGCACGGCGCGTTCTATTTTCCGATCGTCACGTGCCTCGTGCTCTCGATCGTGATCTCACTGCTGCTTTGGCTGTTTCGGCGCTGAAGTTCCGAGTCGCGTATGCGCTGTCGATCAGGGCGCCCGCTGGTCTCCAGTGCAGCCCTGGATCGACTCCATGAGTCTCTGAGCCCGAGCGAGCCCGTTCGACAGGCTCACCTGCGTGCCGCCCGGCCCGATTCCGTACGGGCCCGTCCATGTGAACCCGAGCAAGACCTCGTCGTCCACGACGAATGCCATCTTGAGACCGTCGTGATCCGTGGTGGCCTCGAGCATCCTCTGCGCGGCCGCCGAGTAGAACTTGATCAGGATCCTCGCCTCGACGCCGTCGGTCGCCAGCTTGATCTCGGAGATGTCGCTCGTCGTCGTGATCGCGTCGCGCCGGACGAAGATCGTTTGATCTCCGAGCTTGACGGGCCGCGTCTCGGGTGATGCGCCCGGCTCGACGAGCGTGAACTCCACGCGCGGGCAGACGCGCTCCGCCGCGGCCTCGTACGAAACCCCTGCGACCACGAGCGCCACCGTCCAAACGGCGATCGATAGCTTGATCGATCTGAACACGCGTGCCCCGATACGCCGGTTCCGAATCAGCGTGGCCGGCACGCCCCGACTGCTCCGCTGGCCAACAAGCTTAGAACCCACCCGCCGGCACACGTACCGCACAGGTCTTCGCGGCGATGTTGTCGTCCGACGGTAACTGACAAATCAGCCTACTTACGCACGTGCCGACGCTCCAGGCCAGAGCTACGCCAGAGGCGCGCCAATCGCCGCCAGGGCCGACCCTGGCGGATGCGTGTCCCGGTTCTGAGCTCTAGGGTTTGCCGACTGCCGCGCCGAATCAGCGCTCTATGCGCCCGATTTCGCAAGCGTCGCGAGTCGTGAGTCCTTCGCTACTGTCGCACGTCGGTAGCCAACCCCTCGCGCCACAAATACATGACCATTTGCGGCGTACCGGAGCCATCCTGGATCGCCGCGAACCAACGAGGGTCGAGTCCGAGCGAGCTCGCCAAATCGTTGGGCTGACCCGGCGCGTTCGATCCCGGAGCGGGACTCCCCGTTTTCGGCAAAGCCAATTGCAGCCGACACATGGTCGACCTGCACTCGGCGCGCAGACCCGTGAGCGCTAGGCCCGGGATCTGCGCAACCTTTCCAAGAAGCTTTGCTTCGGCGCCGGGCGCCCACCTCGCGTCCACGGGCTCGGTCGCAAATTCCCGTTCGCCTTCCACGAGCTCCGGAGGCGCATCGCGCCTGCCTTCCAGAAGCTGCGCTATCGGCATCACAGGCGTCTCACCGGGCAACGGCGCACGCGCCGGCGTCGGCGCGCTCGCCGTCGCGGCGGCTGCGGGCACCGACGGCACCCCTGCATCCGACGGCACCTCGGCGATTGTGGGAGGCCGCACCGCGTTGCTCTCCGACGAATCGGGCGACACCGGCCGCGGCGCGTCGTCACCCACGCTCCCGCGTTGGGCCGCCACCTCGGGCACGGGCCGCAAGTACCAAGCAACCGCGATTGTTAATCCGATAATTGCGACGCCGAACGCCGGACGCGCGAAACGCATCGAGCTCCCCCCGGCGCGAGCGCGCCTACCGATCTCGGCGTCGTGCCCCGGGCGCTATCATGCGCCCATGGAACTGCCTTCTGCGACGCGCGCGATGCGAATCGGCGCTCCGCATTCGCGGCTCACGCTCGAGACCGTCGCGTTGCCCAGTCTCGGGCCGCAGCAGGTGCTGCTCGAGGTCTCGGCCTGCGGCGTCTGCCGCACGGACCTGCACGTGCTCGACGGCGAGCTGCCGCACGCACGCTATCCGGTGACGCCGGGCCACGAGATCGTCGGCCGCGTGCTCGCGGTCGGCGGCCCCGACGTGCCGTTCGAAGCCGGCGAGCGCGTCGGCGTGCCCTGGCTCGGCTTCACCTGCGGCGAATGTCGCTACTGCAAGCTCGGGCTCGAGAATCTCTGCGAGCGCGCCGGCTTCACCGGTTGCACGCTCGACGGCGGCTACGCGGAGCACGCGATCGCGGACGCGCGCTACTGCTTCCGAATTCCCGACCGCTACGACGACGCTCACGCCGCACCGCTCCTCTGCGCGGGCCTGATCGGCTATCGCGCGTACGAAGCCGCGGGCGACGGCCGGAATCTCGGCCTCTACGGCTTCGGCGCCGCC
>Ga0105247_10002609_pt1 | contig 12174 bp, 10 predicted proteins | sample KBSS24metaG_FD_81519 | JGI IMG/M metagenome (GOLD analysis project Ga0105247, IMG submission 81519) | Switchgrass rhizosphere microbial communities from Kellogg Biological Station, Michigan, USA - KBS S2-4 metaG | ecosystem: Host-associated > Plants > Roots > Rhizosphere > Soil | place...
CCGCCCATGCCGAGCTGCAATGGCTGCTCAACGGCACGGCGCGGGTCGGCTGGCTCAACCGCATGACCCAGTTCAAGGACAAGGCGGGCAAGAACCGCGAGGGCGCCTCGGTCGCGCTCTACACCTATCCGGTGCTGCAGGCCGCCGACGTGCTGCTCTATCGCGCGACGCACGTGCCCGTGGGCGAGGACCAGAAGCAGCATCTGGAGCTGACCCGCGACATCGCCGCCAAGTTCAACCTCGACACTGGGACCGAGCTGTTCATCCTGCCCGATCCGATCATCCCCAAGGAAACGGCGCGGATCATGTCCCTGCGCGACGGCAGCGCCAAGATGTCCAAGTCCGACCCGTCCGACATGAGCCGCGTCAACCTGACCGATGACGATGACATGATCATGCAAAAGATCCGCAAGGCCAAGACCGACCCCGAGCCGCTGCCGGAAATGGCGGCGGGGCTGGGGGGACGCCCGGAGGCAACCAACCTTGTCGGCATCTTCGCGGCGCTGTCCGGCGGCACGCCCGATGCTGTCTGCGCGCAGTTTGCGGGACAGGGCTTCGGCGCGTTCAAGCCCGCGCTGGGCGAATTGCTGGTCGAGACGCTCCGGCCGATCCGGCAGCGTTATGAGGCGCTCTGCGGCGACGATGCGGCGCTCGACGCGATCTTGGTCAAGGGCGCCGCCCGCGCCGCCGCCGCCGCTGCACCGACGCTGGCCGGGGCGTATCGGGCGCTGGGGCTGATGCGATAGAAGTCGTCAGGTGATTCCATCTAACTGAAAATCGCTGCAGAGATTGGCGAATGTTAGATAGGATCGCATCCTTATCCGTTCGGTTCGAGCGAAGTCGAGAACCGCTTGCGCAAAGTGTCTCGACTTCGCTCGAACCGAACGGTTAATCTAAAGGCATCATGTTGGGGAAAGCCGTGCAAAAGCCAGAAGACCGCTTTTTCCTGGTGCTCCTCGCCGGTGTCAGCATCGCGCTGGCGCTCATCATCCTGCCGTTTTTCGGGGCCATTCTTTGGGCGCTGGTCGCCGCGCTCCTGTTTGGGCCACTCAACGACCAGCTGATCCGGATGACGGGCGGGCGCCGCAACGCAGCCGCGTCGCTCACCTTGCTGGTCATCGTGCTACTGGGGGTGGTGCCCGCTATCCTGCTGGGGATGGCGCTGCTGCGCGAAGCGGCGGGCATCTATGAGCGCATCCAGTCAGGCGGTATCAATGTCCGCCAGATTGTCGCGCATTTCCAGGGCCTTTTGCCCAGCTGGGCGGTCGGGCTCATGGAGCGGATGGGGCTGTCCGACGTCAACCTTGTCCGCGAGCGCATGGCAGGGACCATCGCGGGGGGATTTCAGACATTCGCGGCCAAGGCGATCGACCTCAGCCAGAGCGCTTTCGGCTTTTTAATCGCGCTGGGCGTCATGCTGTATCTCAGCTTCTTCCTGCTGCGCGATGGCGAAGAGATGGTCGAGCGGATCGAGCAGGCGATACCGCTCCGGCCTGAGCTGTGCCGCGCTTTCTTTGCCAAGATCGGGGCGGTGATACGCGCCACGATCAAGGGCAGCTTCGTGGTCGCGATCGTGCAGGGGATGATCGGCGGCATCACCTTCTGGGCGCTCGGGATCGGCGGGGCCTTGCTGTGGGGGATCGCCATGGGCTTCTTTTCGCTGTTGCCGGCGATCGGCACCGGCCTGATCTGGGTTCCGGTGGCGCTCTATCTGTTTATTACCGGCGCCGTCTGGAAGGGCATGGCCCTGGTCCTGTGCGGCCTGTTCGTGATCGGCCTGGTCGACAACCTGCTCCGGCCGGTGCTGGTCGGCCGCGACACGCAAATGCCCGACTATGTGGTCTTCATCTCCACCCTGGGCGGCCTTGAACTGTTCGGGTTCAACGGCATCGTGGTGGGGCCGGTCATCGCGGCCCTGTTCATGGCGGTCTGGGACATTTTCACCCGGTCGCAGCAACAAACCACCTGAAGGGCGGCGCTCTCGACCGCGCGCCGGATCGTGCCATCTCAGCGTTCAATTGCCATTCACCTGATAAAGCGCAATATCATGCCGACGGCGGAGAGGGCTTATGCCCTGAAACGCGATGGGACAGGATCATGAAACTCAGGACTTTCTCTCAATTGGTGGCGGCGTCCGCGCTGGCGCTCGCCACGCTTGGCGGCTGTGCGACGAACTTCAACGCCAATGTCGCGCGCTTCCAGCAATTGCCGCCCGCGCAAGGGCAGAGCTTTGCCATCGTCGCGGAGGACCCGCGCAAGGCAGGCGGCCTCGAATTCGGGCATTATGCCGATCTGGTTGCTGAGCGGCTGACGCAATATGGCTATACCCGCGCCGCCGACCCCGCGTCCGCGCAGCTGGTCGTGCGGCTCGACTATGCCGTCGACCAGGGCCATGAGCGCATCGAGCGCACCGGCTTCGCGCGCGATCCCTTCTGGTATGGACCATGGGGCTATCCGGGCTTTTATGGCTGGCGGGGCCGCTATATGTACGGCTTCTACGACCCGTTCCTGTTCGACGGCTATGGCGATGTGACCAGCTACACCGTCTATGGCAGCATGCTCAAGCTGAGGATCGACAGGGCCGGCCAGGGCAAGGCGCTGTTCGAGGGGACGGCACGCGCGCAGTCGCTCTCCAACAGGCTCACCTATCTCGTGCCCAATCTGATCGATGCGATGTTCACCAATTTCCCCGGCAATTCCGGCGAGGAGATCAAGGTGACGGTCGCGCCCGAACCGAAGAGCGCGACGCGGAAGTAAAATCATTCCATTTCGCGTCCGAGCCACTATGAGCGGGGCGTGATGGCGCGCGCGGCAAGGGATATGGATCAACGGTTCGGCACCGGGCGCCGGGTGGTGCTCGATGGTCCGCTCCGGCTGGACAGCGGCGCGGCGCTTTCGCCGGTCGAGATCGCCTATGAAACCTACGGCAGTCTTGCCGAGGATGGCAGCAACGCGATCCTGATCTGCCATGCGCTGACCGGCGACCAATATGTCGCCTCGACCCATCCCGTGACGGGCAAGCCCGGCTGGTGGACGCGGCTGGTGGGACAGGGCCTGCCGATCGACCCGGCGCGGCATTTCATCATCTGCGCCAATGTGCTGGGCAGCTGCATGGGCACCTCCGGCCCGGCGAGCATCGATCCAGCGACCGCCGAGCCCTATGCGATGCACTTTCCAGTCATCACCATCGCCGACATGGTGCGCGCGCAGGCGCTGCTGCTCGATCATCTGGGCATCGAGCGCCTGTTCGCGGTGATCGGCGGCTCGATGGGCGGCATGCAGGCGCTGACCTGGCCGACCATCTTTCCGACCCGTGTCGAGGCAGCGATCGTCATTGCATCGACCGCGCGGCACAGCGCCCAGAACATCGCCTTTCACGAGGTCGGGCGCCAGGCGATCATGGCCGATCCCAAATGGCGCGGCGGCGCCTATTATGTCGATGGCGACGCGCCCGCCGCCGGCCTCGCGGTCGCGCGCATGGCCGCCCACATCACCTATTTGTCCGAAGCGGGCCTCACCGAGAAATTCGGCCGCCGCCTGCAGCAGCGTGATGCCAAGACCTTCGGCTTCGACGCTGATTTCCAGGTGGAGAGCTATTTGCGCCACCAGGGGATCAGCTTTGTCGAGCGGTTCGACGCCAACAGCTATCTCTACATCACCCGCGCCATGGATTATTACGATATCGCGGATGACCATGGCGGGGCGCTGGCGGCGGCGTTCGCGGCGACGCGGGCGCGTTTCTGCCTGGTCAGCTTCGACACCGACTGGCTCTATCCCACCGCCGAATCGCGCATCATCGTCCATGCCCTCAACGCGGCCGGGCGGGAGGCGAGCTTTGTGGAGCTGAAAAGTCCCTTCGGTCATGACAGCTTCCTGCTCGATGCGCCGGAAATGAACCGGGTGATCGACGGCTTCCTGCGCGCGGGCCGCCGGTGAGCGACCAGGGATCAGCCTTGCGCCCGGACCTCGGCGTCATCGCCCGCAATATCGCCACGGGCGCGCGGGTGCTCGATGTCGGCTGCGGCGACGGGTCGCTGCTGGCGGCGCTGCGCGACCTCAAAGGGGTGGATGCGCGCGGGCTCGAGCTCAATGCGGAAAATGTCGCGGCGGCGGTCGCACGCGGGCTGTCGGTGGTGCAGGGCGACGCCGACACCGACCTGGCCTATTATCCAGGCGGCAGTTTCGACTATGCGATCCTCAGCCAGACGCTTCAGACGACGCGGCGGCCCGATCAGGTGGTCGAGGCGCTGCTCAGGATCGGGGCGCGGGCCTTTGTGAGCTTTCCCAATTTCGCGCATTGGCGCGGGCGGATGGCGCTCCTGTTCGGGGGGCGTATGCCGGTCACGCGGCTGCTGCCGGAACGGTGGTACGACACGCCCAACATCCACCACCTCACCATCGATGATTTCCGCGCGCTGGTGAAGGAGCGGGGCTGGCATATCGAGAACCAGTGGTTCCTGAAGGGCGACCGGGAAACTGGCGACGCGAACGCCAATCTGTTCGCGGAGCACGCCGTTTTCCTGCTGAAGGCATGAAGGACTGATCGCCATGGCGGGGCATCATGATCATGGCCACCACCATCATGGACGTGGCCATGCCCGCCGAAGCTTCGGCAAGGCCTTCGCGGTCGGGGTGGCGCTCAACCTGGGTTTCGTCGTGGTGGAGGCGACGTTCGGTATCCTCGGCAACTCGCTCGCCCTGCTGGCGGACGCGGGGCATAATCTCAGCGACGTCTTCGGGCTGCTGGTCGCCTGGGGCGCGGTTGCGCTGGGCCGCGTGCTGCCGTCGCAGCGTTTTACCTATGGCCTGCGCGGATCGTCGATCCTGGCGGCGCTCGCCAACAGCGTGGTGCTGATGCTCGCCGCAGGCGCAATCGCCTTCGCCGCCATCGAACGCTTCGACCAGCCGCAGCCGGTGGCGGGCGGCGTGATGATCATCGTCGCGGGCGTCGGCATTCTCGTCAATGGCGCGACGGCGCTGATGTTTCTCTCCGGCAGCAAGGGCGACATCAACATTCGCGGCGCCTTTCTCCACATGACGGCCGATGCGGCGGTGTCGGCGGGCGTGGTGCTGGCGGGCCTTGCGATCGGCGCGACCGGCTGGCTGTGGCTCGACCCGGTCACCAGCCTCCTTATCGTTGCGGTCATCGTGTGGGGGACATGGGGCCTGCTCAAGGAAGCGGTGGCGCTGGCCCTGAACGCAGTGCCGGCCGGCATCGACGCGGCGGCGGTGGAGCGGCATCTCGCCAGCCTGGACGGCGTGTGCGCGGTCCATGACCTCCACATCTGGCCGATGAGCACGACCGAGACCGCCATGACCGCGCATCTCGTCATGCCCGGCGGCAATGGCGTGGATTCCTTCCTGCACGATGTCGCGGCGGCGATGCACGCGCGCTTCGGCATCGGCCACACCACATTGCAAATCGAACGCGACCCGTCGGCTTGTGCGCTGGAGCCGCCGCATATCGTCTGACCTGTCCCGCAATGCCATGGTGCGCTATCATGGCAGTGTGCGTTTCAGGAGAGACCGCCATGCAGGGCACCGGGCCTGACCCCGCCGAAGCCGAGTTGCGCCGCGATCTGGCGGCCTGTTATCGTCTGGTGGCGCATTTCGGCTGGGACGACCTCGTCGCGACCCACATATCGGTGCGCCTGCCCGGTGAGGACGCCTTCCTGATCAACCCGTTCGGCATGCTGTTCGACGAGATCAGGCCCGCCGATCTGGTCAAGGTCGACCTCGACGGCAAGATCCTCAGCGAGACCAGCTGGCCCGTCAACGAGGCGGGTTTCGTCATCCACAGCGCCATCCATCTCGCCCGGCACGATGCGGTCTGCGTTATGCACCTCCACACCCTGGACGGTGTTGCGGTGTCGACGTTGGAGGAGGGCCTGCTGCCGCTCAACCAGACCGCCCTCATCGTCGCCAGCGACATCGCCTTCCACGACTATGAAGGCATTGCCGTCAACCGGGAGGAGCGCGAGCGGCTGGCCGCCGATCTTGGGACCAGGAATCTCATGCTGCTGCGCAATCATGGCACGCTGGCGCTCGCGCCCTCGGTGGCGGAGGCCTTCGCATCCATGTACATGCTTGAGACGGCCTGTTCCATCCAGGTGCGGGCGCTTGGCATGGGCCGCCCGATCCACCCCGTGAAGCCGGAGGTCGTCGCTCTGGCCGGAGCTTTCCGGCAGGGCAGCGGCGCCGCGCTGGCTAGGCACCTCATCTGGCCGGCGATGTTGCGCAAGCTGGACAGGCTCAGTCCAGGTTGGGCGGAGGAGGTCGGAGCCTCATGCTGAAACAAGTTCAGGATGACGAAGGGTGGTAATATTCCGGTGGGAGATATGGCCCCTACCGCTCGCGTGTCGCGCTGAAGGCGAGGTCCGGGTTGCGCTCGGATTGATAGCCGACGTCCCAGGTCGATCTTGCCAGGAAGACGGGGTTGCCGTCGCGGTCCTTGGCCATGGCGTTGCGGTTGATGCCCGCGAATGCGTCGACCTTGCCAGCCTCGCCCGACAGCCAGCGCGCGGTGTCATAGGGGGAGGGCTCCAGCGCCGCCTCGACCTTGTACTCGGCTTCCAGCCTTGAGATCAGCACGTCAAGCTGGAGCTGGCCGACGACGCCGACGATCCACTGGCTGCCGATCTCGGGATAGAAGACCTGGATGACGCCCTCTTCGGACAGGTCGTCCAGCGCCTTCCTGAGCTGCTTGGTCTTGGTCGGGTCCTTCAGCACCACGCGGCGCAGGATTTCCGGCGCAAAATTGGGCAGGCCGGTGAAGCGCACATCCGCCTTTTCCGACAGCGTGTCGCCGACCCGCAGCGTGCCATGATTGGGGATGCCGATGATGTCGCCCGGATAGGCCTCGTCCGCGATCTCGCGGTCCTGCGCGAAGAACAGGATCGGCGAGTGGACGGCGATGGGCTTGCCGCTGCCCGACGGGACCAGTTTCATGCCGCGTTTGAACTTGCCCGAGCACAGCCGCATGAAGGCGATGCGGTCGCGATGCTGCGGGTCCATGTTCGCCTGCACCTTGAAGATGAAGCCGGTGACGTCGGGCCGTTCCGGCATGACCGGCGCGGGCTCGGCGGGCTGCGGACGGGGCGGGGGCGCGTGTCGGCTGAGCGCGTCGATCAGCTCCGCGACGCCGAAACGCTTGAGCGCGGATCCGAAATAGACCGGGGTGAGGTCGCCATGGCGATAGGCCGCGAGGTCGAACGAGGCATAGCCGCCCTGCGCCAGCTCCGCCTCGGCCCGGAAATGGGCGAGGCCGTCGGCGGAGAGCATCTCCGCCAGCGCCGGATCGTCGATGCCCGTATAATACGAAACGTCGCCGTCCAGTTCCTTGCTCGGGCCGGTGGGGCGCATCAGCCGGTTGGTGGCGAAGTCGTAAATCCCCTCGAACGTGCCGCCCATGCCGACCGGCCAGCTCATCGGGCAGACGTCGAGCGCGAGCGCGTCGGCCACCTCGTCGAGCAGCGAGAAAGGCTCGCGCCCCTCGCGGTCGACCTTGTTGACGAATGTGATGATCGGGACCGAGCGCAGGCGGCAGACCTCGAACAGCTTGCGGGTCTGCGGCTCGATGCCCTTGGCGGCGTCGATCACCATGACGGCGGAATCAACGGCGGTCAGGGTGCGATAGGTGTCCTCGCTGAAATCCTCATGGCCCGGTGTGTCGAGGAGGTTGAAGGTGATGCCGCCGCGCTCGAAGGTCATGACCGAGGAGGTGACGGAAATGCCGCGCTGCTGCTCGATCTTCATCCAGTCGGAGCGGGCGCGCCGGTTTTGCCCACGCGCCTTGACCTCACCCGCGAGATGGATCGCGCCGCCTTCCAGCAGCAGCTTTTCGGTGAGCGTGGTCTTGCCGGCGTCGGGGTGGGAGATGATCGCGAAGGTACGGCGGGAGGGTATGGTCATGATCTGTCTTCACTAAAGGTCATTCCCGCGCAGGCGGGAATCCATCTCCTACCGGTTGTGTCTGCTGTGACGCCGGAGATAGATTCCCGCCTGCCCGGGAATGACGTTCCTTTGGGGGCGGGCCTTAGCCCTGAACCAGCGTCACGTCCATGCGGAAGGACTGGCTCGCGCCGGGCTCGAGCCGGATGATGCCGGGCTTGTCCCAGATCGTTCCCGAGAATCCCAGGGGATCGGCCGTGCCCGCCCAGGGCTCGATGCAGAGATAGCGCGCACCGGGCTTCTGCCAGAGGCCGAGCCAGGGCGTGTCGGGGAAGTCGACCCTTAGATGCGGCTGGCCCGGCGCGCCCCAGGTCAGGGAGCGGCTTTCAAGCCTGTCCCAAATCAGCGCATCGGCCTCGAACAGCGCGTGGGTGGGGCTGAGCGTCCGGCCCTCGACGGGCGTCGGGCGCGGTTCCGGCGCGACAAGGCCGGTGGCGAGGTCGAGCTGGCGGATCGGCGCTGGCTCGTCCTTCTCGAAGACGATCCGATGCGCATCGGCTACGCTGCCATAGGGGAGCGGCCAGGCAAAGGCGGGATGATAGCCGAAGCTGAACGGCATCGGCTCGCCGCCGCTATTGGCGACGGTTGCGGTCATGGCGAGCGTCGTGCCGTTCAGGCGAAAGGCTATGTCGAGGCGGAAGTCGAAAGGATAGGCCGCGCGCGTCTCCGCATCGGGCTCCAGCCGGAACAGCACATGCGCATCGTCCCGCCCGATCAGGGCGAAGGTCCTGCGCCGCGCGAAACCGTGCTTGGGCAAGGTGAAGCTGCGGTCATCCTCCAGCCGGTAGCGATCCTCGCGCAGCGCGCCGACGATCGGGAAAAGCAGGGGCGCACGACCCGTCCAAAAGGCCGGATCGGCATCGGTCATCAGTGCGCGCCCCTCGGCATCGCCCAGTGACGAGAGCTCGGCGCCCAACGGATTGATTGTCGCGGTGAGCGCGGCCGAGCGGATGGTGACGAGGGTCTCAGCCATGGATAGTGTCTCCTGATCGGAACGCGGACCGGCGGGGTATATGGAACAGGTGCAGGGCGCCGCAAGTTCTCTGCCGCGACGGAAATGGAGTCAAACGGCATGGTCGTCAGGGCACCGCTGCTTGCCATACTCCTCCTGGGCTCCTCCACGGCGGCGGCTACACAGGACAAGAAAAAGGATGATACGCTCAAGAAAGCGGGCGAGATCGCGACCCAGCCGGTGCGCGACGTCGGGATCACCAGGAAGAGCATCCCGCCCGTCCTGATCGCGGCCGCCGAGGCGCCCTATAAACCACCGGCAACCCACTGGTGCGCGCCGATCATCACCGAGCTGGCCGACCTGGACGCGGCGCTCGGCCCGGATTTCGGAGCCAGCTTGCCCGCCAATGAGAATCGCGCGGGCAAGCTCGCCGCGGCCGGCGGCGAAACGGTGGTGAATTCATTGATCCCCTTTCGCGGACTGGTGCGCGAAATCAGTGGCGCGGCGTCCACCGAACGCCGCCGGGAGGCCGCGATAGCGGCGGGCCTCGCCCGGCGTGGTTATCTGCGCGGCCTGGCGGTGTCGCGGCGATGTACGATGCCGCCGTGAGCGGGCGTGCGGGTTGCGGGCCAGGCGCCATCCGCTCGCTTCCGTGGGGCCTTTCGGTCCCGCTAGCCGCGCAACATGCCGCCCAGTTTATCGGCTGCCTTCACCACCTTGTCGGCGATCGTCTTGAGGTCCTCATCGCTGAAGCTCTTGTCGCCGGGCTGGAGCGTGACTTCGACAGCGAGGCTCTTCTGCCCCTCCGGCACGCCTGCGCCGGTGAACATGTCGAACAGGCGGGCCGCGACGATATTGGCCTTGTCGGCGCTCCTGACCGCGCGGACAAGCGCGTCCGCTTCCAGGGTGTCGGGCACGAGGAAGGCGAAGTCGCGTGTCACCGCCTGCAGCGGGGGCGGCGCATAGGGTGGGCGCATGAAGCCGCTTTTGCGCTTCGCAGGGATCGCGTCGAGATAAAGCTCGGCGGCGACGACCGTGCCGGACAGGTCGAACGCCTTCGCCAGCGCCGGGTGCAGCACGCCATAGGCAGCCAGCACCGTCTTGGGGCCAAGGCGCAGCGTGCCCGACTGGCCGGGATGATAGCTGGCGCCGGCCTCGCCCATCATCTGCAGGTTCTGGGTGGGCGCACCGGCGGCGGCGAGGAGCGCCAGCGCCTCGGCCTTGGCGTCGAACGCGTCAAAGGGTTGCGCCTTGCCTGTGGCCCAGCCGCGCGGAGCCTTGTCGCCCGCCAGCACGAAGCCGAGGGTCAGGCGTTCCTTGCTCGACCCGTCGCCCTCGCGGAAATAGCGGCGGCCGATCTCGAACAGACGGATGGCGCCAGCGCCCCGGTCGGCATTGCGGCGCGCGGCGGAGAGCAGGCCGGGCAGCAGCGACGGGCGCATGACCTTGAGGTCCTCGCTGATCGGATTGGCGAGCATCCAGTCGCCGCCGCCGACGCTCTGCGCTTCCTTCTCGCTGATGAACGACCAGTTGACCGCTTCGGTGAGGCCGCGGGCGGCGGCGGCGCGGCGGGCGCGGCGCTCGATCATCTGCTCGGGCGTGGCGGTGGGCCGGGCGACTCCGGGCGCGCGGGGGAGCGGCACGGACTGGACATGGTCGAGGCCGAGGATGCGCACGACTTCCTCGACCAGATCGGCCGGGCCGTCGACATCGCGCCGCCAGCTGGGCACGGTCACGGTCCAGTCGGCCGCAACGGTGAAACCGAGTCGCTCTAGGATCGCCTTCTGCTCCGGTTCGGGCAGGTCGACGCCGCCAAGACGGCCGCACAGGGCGGGATCGTAGTGAATCATACGCGGCGTGACCGGCGGTTCGCCCGCGCGGGTCATCGCGCTGGCCTTGCCGCCGCACAGGCTCACGACCATGGCGGTCGCGATGTCGAGGCCGTCCGCGAGGAAGGCCGGGTCGACGCCGCGCTCGAACCTTTGCCGTGCGTCCGAGGTGAGGCCGAGCGCCTGGCCGGTGCGCGCGATGCTCTCCGGCATGAAATAGGCGCATTCGATGAGGACACGGCTCGTGCCATCCTGTGCGCCCGAATGCTCGCCGCCCATGATGCCGCCGATATCGTGCACGGTCCCGGCATCGGCGATGACGGTCATGGCTTCGGTGAGGGTGTAGCTCTTGCCGTTGAGCGCGACCACAGCCTCGCCCGCCCTGGCCCGGCGCGCGACGAGACCGCCCGACAGGCTGTCCATGTCATAGACATGCAGGGGCCGGCCAAGGTCGATCATGATGTAGTTGGTGATGTCGACCAGCGCGCTGATCGGCTTTTGCCCAATGGCTTTCAGGCGGCGCTGCACCCATGCGGGCGCTTCGCCGTTGGTGACGCCCTCGACGCTGCGCGCGAAGAAGGCCGGGCAGCCCTCAAGGTCATCCGTGCGCACGTCCGGGCCGGGGCCGTTTTCGGCGATGGCGGGGACGGCGAGCGCTTTGAGCGTGCCGATCCCCTTGGCGGCGAGGTCGCGCGCGATGCCGCGCACGCCCATGCAGTCCTGCCGGTTGGGGGTGATCGAGACGTCGATGACCGGATCGTCGAGGCCCGCATAGTCGGCGAAGCTGGTGCCGACCGGCGCGCCGTCCTCCAGTTCGATGATGCCGTCATGATCGTCGCCCAGCTCCAGCTCGCGGGTCGAGCACATCATGCCGTTGGATTCGACGCCGCGAATGGCGGTCTTCTTGAGCACCATGCCATTGGCGGGCACGACCGCGCCCTCGCTGCCGAACACGCCGAGGAGACCGGCGCGGGCATTGGGCGCGCCGCACACGACCTGCAAGGCGGTGCCGTCGCCCGGATCGACGGTCAGCACCTGCAGCTTGTCGGCTTGCGGGTGGGGCGCTGCGGTCAGCACCCTGGCGATGCGAAAGCCGGAGAATTTCTCCGCCGGATTCTCGACCCCCTCGACCTCATGGCCGATATCGTTGAGCGCGGTGAGGATCTGCTCCAGGCTCGCATCGGTATCGAGATGCTCGCGGAGCCAGCCAAGGGTGAACTTCATGCGCCCACTCCCTCGCTCAGCGTCGGCACATCGAGCGCCGAGAAGCCGTAATGCCTCAGCCAGCGCAGGTCGCCATCGAAAAAGGCGCGCAGGTCGTTCATGCCATATTTGAGCATGGCGAGCCGGTCGACGCCGGTGCCGAAGGCAAAGCCCTGCCACTCGTCCGGGTCGAGCCCGCAGGCCTCGATGACGCGGCGATGGACCATGCCGCTGCCCAGC
>Ga0105247_10002616_pt1 | contig 12154 bp, 10 predicted proteins | sample KBSS24metaG_FD_81519 | JGI IMG/M metagenome (GOLD analysis project Ga0105247, IMG submission 81519) | Switchgrass rhizosphere microbial communities from Kellogg Biological Station, Michigan, USA - KBS S2-4 metaG | ecosystem: Host-associated > Plants > Roots > Rhizosphere > Soil | place...
TTATCAAACGAGCCTATATATTTGTTACCATTGCTCCATTGATAAGTTCCCTCCCCATCCGGTAGACCTGATTTGAATTCACCTTCATACGTGTGTTCGCCAACTGCCTTGCCTTTGCCATTAGCTTTTCCTTTCTTACAATCACCTGTATAAATTCCCTTTAATGAATCTGGCTCTACTGTACATGACTGAGAGAAAAGAGATGAATTAATGATTATCAGAATAAGAAGTGTAAGTATTGAGGGCAAGCTTGCTTTTTTCATATAAAAATTTAATAGCCGAATCTACGAAAGATAATAGGGCCAGCAATAGTATAATAGGTTTCCTTTTTATTCTTAACTGAATCTGAACAATTCTGTTTATTGAAGAAATGAATCAATCATTTTCTTTCTTCTCTTACGATTTACTTTCTTGTGAACAAAAAAGGCAATTCCTAAAAGTATCAGCCCGAGTATGAAAAAAAAATTATAGCCTATTATAAAAGCAATCTTATTTTCACTACTTGTTTCGGGCACTTTCATATTACCAGAAAGATATGCCAGGCCGTTAAAGAGAATCATTATACTGGCTAAGACTATTAAAATATTTCTTCCTTTCATATAGACTAAAATAACAAAAACTGATTTGATAACTAAACAATATCGTCGTAACTATTTATAAAAAATGAGCAATGAACTATAACGCCGAGCCCACGGCTATCACACAAGGCCACGGGTGAGACTCGTCTGGGAAGGAGGCGTTCTATTTTTTTATTCTTTTTTACAATATTCGCTTAACTCTAAAATCAGCTTTCAAATGGTGTGAGGTATTTAAATTATCTAAATAATATAAATCTATAGAGCCTTCGATATATCCCCCGGCAAGCAAATCGTATCTCCGGAATATTAATGTTGCGGGGTGATTGATATCAAAGTTTCGATAAACGCTATTGACAAATAGACCTGTTACTGATGTATTGGTAAAAGTTCCTGCCTTAGAACTATATGTAACAAATTCCAAGCCTATACCAAGCCCTGATGGAGAGCTATTGCAAGCGATTCTTGTAGTATTTCCTGAGATAGAATAATATGCTGTCAGAGGTGGGTTTTGTGGATCAGATGCATCTCCTGTGATCGAATAATTGGTGCCGTCAATAGAATAATTCAAAAACAGATTAGTAGCGTTCAAGCAGGTGTTCATATTAACTATATTATCCTGTCCGGGGTACAATACTATAGCTGAATCTCTGCTGACCTGGTTGGTAGTATTATTAATTGCCTTTACCCTAAAAATCGTATTTGCTTCTGTTATCAGGGCAGAAGCATACTGTCCGTTGATAACCGGAATATAGCAATAAATAGTTCCCCCTTGATTAGCAACCGTAAACGTACCATTTTGTAAAGGACTGCCATCATTGCATAAGTTTACGGTTCCTTTTATGGTCATCACATTAGAAGAAGTGGACGGAACAGTTAATGTAATATCTGAGATTGAAGTAAAAGCGGGAATCGATAAAGTAAAAGCAGGTGGGGGAAAAGTATTATCCTGCCAACTAAAAGGTATAATGACCGTTAAAGATTCATTAGTAGGTAAAAAACAGTAAGCATTACCATTAGCATCGGTTCTGACGGCTGCAATTTCACGACTGTCGCTTTTGATGCGTAAAATCGCATTTGTAATGGATACACCATTGGATGTTCGAAATTTTATCGTTTTGTATTCGCCATGAACTGGACTGGCAAAATTCCAAAAACCAGTTTTGTCAATTTTTTTTTGATAAAAATTATTCACTTTTTTGGCATATCCATTTTTAATCCACTGGTTGCCTGAAAAAAACCAAGCTTCAACACTGTCTGGTGCTGTAACTAAAAGCGAAGCAGGGATTGGATAATCAATTTTTAAATCACCACCTGCATCTATGGGATAAGGGGTGGATAAAAAAAATGTTCCGAATGTTTTTAGAAATCGTCTTTGATTATCAAAATCTGCAATCACATCAGGAGTTGCGATGGAATATGTTTTTTCAGTAGGATTTAAAGATGCATAGGCAGCACTTACACCGTTACCTCCACTAAGAAAAGTATTTGCTGAATAGCTAATTTTCCCTCCGTCAGGAAGAATCCACACACCGGGGTTATAACTATAGATTACAGTCCCGATAGGAACCTTTTTTACATCGAATACATCCGCATAGTTTCTTGAGGAGGCAGTAACAGTAAAATTCCTTGTAGTAGACGTATTTGAATTTGTCTCCCTTAGTGTACTACGATATTTATCAGCCGGTGCTGCAATATTTGATGTATAGCTTCCATCAATTTTTGTTGTAACGTTATTATTAATTAATAAAAAAGAAGGGTTTGATGATCCATTAGTAGATTGTATATAAGCACTAATAATTGTACTGATAGAAACAGGAGCAGGAATTGTTGTTGTATTGGTACCACTCACAACATTATTGTTTGAGCTATTGCCTGGTTTGCTGCAGGATGCTAACAATGATAATAATATTATTAAACAGAAACCCCTTGTGACTTTGAAAGTATTTTTCATTTTAACTAATGGCTTACTTGCATTTACATTAAATGTAGTGCTTTAAAATTAATCAATCACAGGCACGGCTAAAATTCATCTTAGCAGAAGTGTTGATTTTATTTATAGGCGTGCAGAAAATGCAAACAGACGTGTAATTTGATGCGTAATGCGTATTCATTATTGATCGTACCTCGTTAACTATTCATAAAAATGAGTAATGATCTATAACACCGAGTCCACGGCTATCACACAAGGCCATGGGTGAGACTCGTCTGGGAAGGAAACAAAATACATTATAACGATCCAAGAAAAATTTCAGCGCATCATATATTGCCCATAGGGACGATTTATTTTTTGCGGATACTTACCTTTAGGTTTATTTCCGCTTTTTAATTATCGTATAGGATCCAGATCGATTACAGTTGGGAGGAAGGTTATTTAGTCTTACTAATAAACAGTTTTTGTACGTTGACAGTTTTATCAGGAGCAATCACTACCAACTGGTAAAAACCACGGGTGATTGATGAAGACAATTCAATTGTTTCAATACTATTACCACCTGAATGCTCTGCAAATGCTGCAAATATTATACGCCCTGCTGCATCCAGCAAGCGAATATCATACCTGCCCTTTGATTGGTTTTTAAACTGCAGATTCAGTTCGTTGCTTTCTACCACGTTGGGCCATACCCTGATCATTGATGGCTCATTGCCTGAAGATAGTTTTACAATACCCGTGTATTTAATTATTCCTGGTATGTCAATACTTTTTACCCTGTAAAAGGATATCTGTTGCATAGCTGATACATCAGGCCAGTTGTATGAGCTGCTGCCATCAGCCAGCACTGTACCGACTTTGCTAAAGTTTTGTCCATCCGATGAACGTTCTATTTCGTACCTCAGCATATTCTGCTCCGCAGCTACTTTCCAATTTATTACTACACCGTTGCTGTTCCTGTTTGCACTGATGCTGATAAAATTAACAGGCAAAGTAATACATCCCGAATATCCTGTAGTCCAGGTTGGTGAGTTGATTAATGTTCCGGTGTAACCATGACCGGTTTGATCTCCCGCTGTAGTTCCCGATCCTTCTTCAAAATTATACGATGCCAGCAGCCCCGTTTCTGAACCTGTTAAACAACCGGTCATTGTGTTATTTATTTCTATCACTGTTCTTGCTGTTGTCCAGATGCGGACAGCATCTAATTTTCCAGTAAATGCTTCAGAGAGTTGATTGGCTCCGATCCTCACAGGATTAGTGGATGCAGGAAAAGATCCGGTAACACTTCCGCTTGTACCATCTAATACTCCATTAATATATACTTTTAATTGACTTCCATTCCATACACCGGCAAGATGTGTCCATGTATTAAGTGGTACAGTGGTACCTCCATTTATTACATTAAATCCCGTACCATTGTCTACCCAGAATGCAGGCTTGTTACCATCTATGCGCAATAAAAATTGCATACCGGTACCATAATTTCCTACAATGGTGGGAAGAAATGTATAGCTGGTTAAATAACACCAGCCTTCGGCAGTGATCGTGTTGGTTCCTGCAAGCACCGTGTTCATGGATGTTCCTACCTGTACATAATTGGGAATGCTGGAATTAAAAGTCAATGCCTTTTGAGCATTAATAAATTGCCCGCTAAAAAAAAACGGCATCATGAGAAAAAACAATTTCTTCATTGGTATTGGTTGACGTGATATTGGAAAACTGTCAGCGAAAAAAATGGATGACAGCTCAATTAAGTATTGTAACGTACAGGCAAGGGAAAAATTAATTTTCTAAATTGTATAATCGGGAACTAAGGGTTAATGATTATTATATTTCCTTGCTGCATCTGCCTGGGCGGCCTAATGCCCAATAAATGGAGATAAATAGCAGTTGCGATGGTTTTGTCAGAGGCAACACTCCAATTTATGATATAATCTGCAGTACTTAAAAGTTGCCGGCGAAGTGAAGTAGTATTAACGCCGTGTCCACGGCTAACACACAAGGCCAAGTGAGACTCGTCCGGAAAGGAAGGGTTTATTGATATTTACGCCATCGCGGAGTTGAAAAACTAAATTTCAACTACCACCATGCCTGTTTCCATAAAAGGAACCTGCCCGACAATTTTTCCATTGGGGTTAATTGCAGAAGTTGAACCATAGGCAATACGACCTTCTCTTTCACCGGTAACATCGGAAGATAACAGCCAAACCTTTTTTTCTTTTACTCTTTCACTACGCATTGAAAGATGCAGGTGTTTGAATTTTTTTGCGGTTTCATATCTCATCATGGTATTGGAAACGCAAAGGATCAGTGTAGCTCCTTGTTTAGCAAGCTTAGCTGTTGCCTCCGGAAATTGCGTATCATAACATATATTAATGCCGAACTTAAGGTCGTTTATTTCAAAGACAGGATATTCAGTGCCGCCAGTAAATACAGTTTCTCCATCCAGTAAATGTGTTTTGCGGTATTTGCCAATTAGTCTCCCATCTTTTATTACAACGGCTGTATTAAATAGACTCCCAGTATCTTCTTCGATCATGCCAAATACGATCATTAATTTATACTTTGCCAGCTGACCGAGTATCTTATCAAATAAAACAGATGAAAGGTTGATCGCATTTTTTCTTGCGGAGCCTTCTGTTGTCAGGTAACCCTGCAGAAAACATTCAGGGAAACAAATCAATGAAACATTTTCTTCTTCTGCCTGTATTACAAACTTACTGATCCATTTAACTGAAGATTCTGCATCTTCTCTTATATCGGGAACCTGGCAAACAGCAACTTTGATAGGCATAGTGGTTAAGGTAATTTTTATTTGTTCAGTCACTTTCCAGGTAAGTTGTATACTTAACGCCGAGTCCACGACTAACGCACAAAGCTTTGGTGAGACTTGGCTAGGAAGTAAGACAAACACCAACCAGCGTAAAATTAACCCTACGCTAAGAGGTGCCATAAACAATAAAGAATGACAAAACTCCGATAATAGATATTGTTCCTATCATTTTGTTTTCACTAACTAAGAATACATTTCTTACATCTTTTTTACAAATTGCATAAAGAGCTCCTATAAAAAATATAAGTTGGATAATGAGAGCTAAAACGGGTGGTTTTGGGACTAAGACATCAAATATCGCATTACCTGACGGTCGCCATAGGAGAGACCTGATTAAAGTCCACAATGTGGCAACAATGGAAAATGTAACATAGATAGTTAACAATGTCCAGCCAATACTCATCCTTCTCCAAAATATAAATACCGATACCGGTAAGAATACGAGAGGTAGCAGATATAAAATACTTTCATATGGAAAACGTGAAAGGTCTTTAATGTATGCAATATGCATACGAAAGTCTTTTATAAAGGAATACAGAAAGAGCACACCAAAAGCAGTTACAATAAATCTGATAGTTCTCTCTGTTGATGGTATTCCGGATTGTATCGGATTCAGAGTTTCAATTAGTGAGTATCCTGTTGTCTTTATCTTATTTTCAAATGCCTTTACTTTTTCCTTTTGCTTTTCTTTTTGTATTTGTTTAATGACAAGTGGTTCTTTTGCTTCCTTAATTTCTGAATCGGAAAGCTGCCTTGCTAATAATTCTTTTCTTGCAGCTTCAACTGCTGAAGGTTGATAATCATTTATGTTTTCAAGAATGTTTAATAATTCTGTATTATTAATTGTCTTATAATATTTTTCGAAGTCGTTTGCTGCTGTCATAAGTTTGCTGCCTATGCATAAATATACGAACCTCGCTAACTATTCATAAAAAATGAGCAGTGATTTATAACGCCGAACCGACGGCTATCACACAAGGACACGGGTGAGACTCGTCTGGGAAGGGAGTAGAGTTATATATCATCAAACGTAAATACGGCAGAATCCAATTCACCCTTTTTTAAAACGTTACTAGATAGATCAATTCTTTCGCCGAAAATATCTTCTTGCTTTCCTCTATAGTATGGTGGAGTAATAATCCATTCACATTTTTCTCCCTCTGTAAACATAAATTTGTCCTGAATGTTGATCAAGAAAAACTGATAAACATAACGACCGAAATAAATAACAACAATTTTTGATGGCAAATGCTCATTACTATGCTCCTCTTTCTTTTTATAGGTAACAACTAGTGGCGTTGGGTTATAAACAGGCAAAGTAAATTTTACAGCTTTTGCAAAGTTTCCAAGTTTTGTATCAAACATACCACTTGTGATAATCTGTCTTAAAGAGGGATAATCCTCTAACTCTGTTGGATCTAATAAAGAATATCCAATTTTATAAAAGCATTTCATAACATGCAAAGGAATATAGGAAGGTTTAATTGCAGTTAATACTATTGATTTTTCATTCTCTCTATATTCTGCCCCACCTTTGTCAAATACAGAAACTACGTCCATTCCCTTCTCATCCTTTTCAACCGCCATTATAAGTTTCCCATCAGCGCTTTTGAAATTTGGAACTCCCGATTGTCCTTTCATTGCATCAGCCGTACGCATCATCCCTAAAAATTTCGCAAAACTGTCTTCATAAATTCCAAATTTTTTATTGCAAGTGTCGCATTCGCTATCATGAATTAAATACCTATTGCCCATTAATTGAGGCATAATGTGGGCAACATTCTTAAAAGTAACTTTTGGTTCAACTTCATAACAAAATCGACACATTCTCTCACTTCTTTTTCTAAGGAGAAGTTTTTTATCTGGATGAGGAACAATAGTATCGGGAGAATAAAAATGAATAAATTTTTCAAATGCCACCGAATAATCGCCACTAAAATGATTTTCAAGAGTAAAAATTACTCTTCTTTTTTCAGTATAATTATATACTTCGTATCGATACACTCTGTTTATTCTATTTTCTCAAACTATCAAACTACAAAAATAATTATTACTTAAAAAAATTGGTCAAGAATGTTGAGCAGCCGACCGAACGCACAAGAGTGGGACCCTTCGTTACCTCAGGGTAAACTGCACAGACGATGATAGTAGTACTGAAGCTGGGCCAATAATTATGTTGAATGAAATACAAACAGTAATTCAAGATTTATCATAACTCTTATCCTCAATGGTTGAACTTATTTTGCCCAGGCATTTCCTTCTGCTGTTCTTCTCCATCTAAAATAAGCATCCAGCACTTTAAGTGATACAGCACTTGGTACAGGTCCGGGATGTGGTGTTTGACTAAAATACATTACCATCGGATTAGCAATAGTAAAGACCGGCCATTTCGGAACTCCCTGCCCATTGGGATCACCATATTTAGCAAAGTTGGTCCAGTAAGTGCCCATGGCATCTGAAATTTCGAAATCAGTTTTTGTTAATTGAGGGTTCGATGTCTTGAGATGTTCAAAAACATAGCCCACCTCCTGGCCATGCGATGATCCATAACCGGCACGTGGAGAATCAACCGGGTAATTAGGATGCTGATCGAAATAATAATAAAACACTTTTGCTTTTGCTCTTTTTGCCTGGAGACCTGCCCAACTCCAGGTATGCCATCCGAATGCAGCATCACGGGCAAGGTCACGTGCAGTTTTAGGAACAGTATTCGTTCCAACAGGATATGCTTTTATCAGATCATCCGCAAACTTGCCATAACGGGTTTTGACACCGTTGATATAATCTTCCGGTGTTTTGGGTGGTGCAAAGCTGGCGCCTTCATCAGAGTTGTAACCAACAAGTATCGGCGTTTCATTATATTTTCCGGCTTCATAAAGTTTATACTGATCGTCAGGAATTACCCATCCATCAATAATGGGCCATGCTAATCCACGTACCGCCGGAAGTTTGTCTGCATCAATTTTTCGTAAGTCAGCAATGGAAGAAAATCCGGCATTCTTTACATAAGTATCGCCGGCGGTTTCTGCATCATGAAGTCATTTTAAATTTTCCCCGGGAAAAGTAGTGAGCCGCGGCGGACCAAAAGAGCCGCCACTTTCTGAAATAGCGCCATGAAATAATCCTTTCGCCAATGGTGATGCACACAACATACTAACAGCAATGCCTCCGGCCGATTCACCAAAAATCGTCACCTTATTTGGATCACCACCAAAAGCAGCAATATTCTTTTGTATCCATTTAAGACCGGCAATCATATCCAGCAAACCATAATTACCTGATACATGGTTTGGGCTCTCAGCGCTTAATTCAGGATGAGCTAAAAAACCTAACTGGCCAACACGATAAGCGATACTTACAAGCACTACTCCTTTCTTCGCTAATTTTTCGCCACTATAATTTGTTTCGGAAGTGGAACCGCCATTAAAGCCGCCACCATAGATCCATACCAGCACGGGTATCTTATCGCTTGCCGATTTTGCAGGTGTCCATATATTCAGGTACAAACAATCTTCACTTTTTCCTGATGGAGGATTACCGCCTTGCATAGGTCCCGGAGCAAATTTATTGACCTGGCGAATGCCTTCCCATTTTGCTGCAGGTTGCGGCGCTTTCCATCGTAAGTCACCAACAGGCGGGGCAGCAAACGGGATTCCTTTGTAAACAGACAATCCATCTTCAATAGTTCCCTGCACTAATCCTTCTTCCACTTTAACTGCTGCTGTCTGCTGTGCTATGGTAGATCCATAGATAAATAGTATAGCAATAAGAAGACTTGTTTTTTTCATAAAGCTCCTTTTTAATAAACGTTATTTTTTCACGCAAAGGTTAGGCAAAAAAAATATAGATAAAAATAAACAGATCCTGGTTAACGAAGATCATATTAACAAGCGAAAGACTAACCGCAATAATAGCTTGGGGTAACATTCTTTTCCTCTCCTATCTTTGTTCATACAATTTCCCGGATGAATAATGACCTCAATAAGAATGGAGAAGCCATGAAGCAATCACTGTATGATATGCAGCAAAAGTTGCAGAAGATACAGGAAGGCGGCGGGCAAAAAGCAATTGCCAAACAAAAAGAACGGAATAAACTAACAGCAAGAGAAAGGATCAGCTATCTTATTGATAAGGATAAACCTTTTATCGAGATCGGCGCTTTTGCCGGGTATGATATGTATAAGGAACAGGGCGGTTGCCCGGCAGGTGGCACTGTTGGTGGCATCGGATATGTAAGCGGCAGGCAAGCTGTGATCGTTGCCAACGATCAAACCGTGAAAGCCGGTGCATGGTTCCCGATCACCGGTAAAAAGAATTTGCGGTTGCAGGAGATCGCCATGGAAAATCATTTGCCGATCATTTATCTCGTTGACAGCGCTGGTGTTTTTCTTCCGATGCAGGATGAAATTTTTCCTGACAAAGAACATTTCGGTCGCATTTTCAGAAACAATGCAAGGATGAGTGCGATGGGTATTACACAGATTGCTGCTGTAATGGGTGCATGTGTAGCCGGTGGCGCTTACTTACCCATTATGAGTGATGAAACATTAATGGTAGAAGGTGCATCTATTTATCTCGCCGGTCCTTACCTGGTAAAAGCTGCTATCGGTGAAGAAGTAGATACCGAAACATTGGGTGGCGCTGTTACGCATACAGAAATATCGGGCATTGCCGATTATAAATTCGATACCGAACATGAATGCATGGATCATATTAAGAACATGATGAGCATGCTTGGTGAAAAAAAGAAAGCCGGGTTTGATCGCATTGCTTCCCTCCCTCCATTAAAAGATCCGAAAGAACTGTATGAAGTTTTTCCTGTTGATGGAAAGCCTTATGATATGTTGGATGTGATAGAGAGGATTGTTGATCAGAAGTTGAGAGTTAAGAGTGAAGAGTTGAGAGTTGAGAGTAGTTCATCAAAGAATGAAATGGTTTCTTCTTTTGAACAGTTTAAAGAGGATTATGGTAAAACAATTATTTGTGGTTATGGAAGAATCGATGGTTGGGCCGTTGGTATTGTTGCTAATCAACGGAAGCTGGTAAAAACAAAAAAGGGTGAAGTGCAATTGGGTGGCGTTATATATAATGACAGCGCTGATAAAGCTGCACGGTTTATTCTTAATTGCAATCAAAAGAAAATTCCATTGGTATTCTTACAGGATGTCACGGGTTTTATGGTAGGCAGTCGCAGTGAGCAAGCAGGCATTATAAAAGATGGGGCCAAGATGGTGAATGCCGTTGCTAATTCTGTTGTGCCAAAAATTACGATCATCGTTGGTAATAGTTATGGGGCAGGTAACTATGCCATGTGTGGTAAGGCTTATGATCCAAGATTCATTTATGCATGGCCCACAGCAAAGATAGCTGTGATGGGTGGCGACCAGGCTGCAAAAACTTTATTGCAGATAGAAGTTGCTTCATTGAAAGCAAAGGGACAAGTGATAACTGCTGAGAATGAAAAGAAGTTACTCAATGAGATCAAATCAAAGTATGACAAACAAACTTCACCTTATTATGCTGCAGCAAGATTATGGGTGGATGATATCATTGATCCTGTTGAAACAAGAAGAGTGATATCGGAAGGAATCGCTGCGGCGAATTGTAATCCGGAAATTTCTGATTTGAAAGTTGGAGTGTTCCAGGTGTGATACCTCACCCCATCACTTGTCCGAAAACTGAAGACACGGCTTCCCCTCTCCTAAAGGAGAGGTGTTGAAGACTCTGCTATTGTAAAAACTTTTGATGGGGTGAGGTGGTATGATGAGAGGAATACTTTGAGAAGACTATGTTGAAAATATTATAATGGCGAACAATCAAGTTACAATCTATACAGACGGTGCAGCAAGAGGAAACCCAGGTCCTGGCGGATACGGCGTAATATTAATGAGCGGTAATCATCGTAAAGAAATTTCACAGGGCTATAGAAAGACAACGAATAACAGGATGGAATTGATGGCTGTTATTGCAGGATTGGAAGCATTGAAAAAAGATAGAATGAATGTTACTATATATTCCGACAGTCAGTATATAGTGAAAGCGGTAAAAGAAAAATGGTTGGATAAGTGGGTAGCGACCAATTTTAAAGGCGGTAAAAAGAATAAGGACCTATGGATGGAGTTTTATGAACTGGCAAAGAAACATACCATCAATTTTGTTTGGGTAAAAGGTCACGCTGATAATCCTTTTAATAATCGCTGTGATGAATTAGCTACTGCTGCTGCTGATGGAATAGATCTGTTGATTGATGAAGAGTATGAGAAAGAGAAGGACTCTCTTTCAAAGTAAAGATGCTATGATCCAGGAATCTTACTATGTCTTGCCGGGCTTGACCCGGCATCTATCTTTAATAAAGACCCCGGGTCAAGCCCGGGGTAACAGTACAATAGACACAATTATCTTAAAGTTTATGCAGTTCGCAGCGATGAAGGTGCTGAAACTTTCATGATCAGATAATAACCGCCGAATAAAACAGCACACCAGATCAAATCGCCTAAGATAAAGTTGCCGATGAAACCTTTTATCAATCCATAATCACGGTAGAAAGCAAGACCATCATAATAACATTGAAGCATTCCATTAAAAGTTATCGGTCTTCCAAAACCTCCGCCACCGATCCAAACAAAGAAGTTGGAAGTAATAAAAAATAATAAAGAACCGGAGATACCAAATAATAATACGTTCTTAATATTTATATTCTTTAAAAGAAACCCAAAGAGAGTTACTAAAGCAAAACAGAGATAGGTTTGCCATTGTCCTTCATAAAAACCGGCTCTTACAACTACATTGGTTTGATACAATACTTCTAAA
>Ga0105247_10002624_pt1 | contig 12136 bp, 11 predicted proteins | sample KBSS24metaG_FD_81519 | JGI IMG/M metagenome (GOLD analysis project Ga0105247, IMG submission 81519) | Switchgrass rhizosphere microbial communities from Kellogg Biological Station, Michigan, USA - KBS S2-4 metaG | ecosystem: Host-associated > Plants > Roots > Rhizosphere > Soil | place...
TCGACAAACCGATCACGCCGCAGATGATTCCCAGCGAAACCCAGATCGGGAAATGCCCGTCAAACAATTGATTCAACCAGACCATCTTCAAACCAACGAACACGAGCACAACGCCGAGTCCGTACTTCAGCAGGTAAAACTTGTCGACTGCGTCTGCGAGCATGAAGAACAGCGCGCGCAAGCCTAGGATCGCGAAGATGTTTGAGGTGAAGACGATGAGCGGCTCTTTTGTCACCGCAAAGATCGCGGGCACTGAATCGACTGCGAAGATCACGTCTGTCGTTTCAAGAAAGACGAGCGCGACGAGCAGCGGTGTCGCAAAGTGTCTGCCGTTGACGTTCGCGAAGAACTTTCCGCCTTGCAGCGTAGGCGTCACCGGGATCACGCGACGCAGCAACCTGATCAGCAGGTTCTTTTCCGGATCGACCCCCTTCTCTTTCGCGAAGAAGATCTTCAAACCGGTGAAGATCAGAAATACGCCAAACAACACGACGACCCACTGATACTGCATGAGCGCTGCGCCAAGCGCGACGAAGATCGCGCGGAAGATCAGCGCTCCGAGAATGCCGTAGAACAAAACTCGATGCTGGTACTTCGCCGGTATCGCGAAGTAAGAGAAGACCATCACGAAGACGAAGATGTTGTCGACCGACAGAGACTTCTCGATCACGTAGCCGGTGAGAAACTCGAGCGAGACGCGCCACGCTTCGGCGTCCGGATTGAACCCCGGTATCGCCATGAGACGCGGGTCCTGGGGAAACTTCCAGAGCGCGTACTGGTAAAGAAGAAAGTTGAAGATCAGCGAGAGCGTGATCCAAACGACGCTCCACGTCGCGGCTTCACGAAAGCCGACGGCGTGCGCTTTGCGGTGAAAGATGCCGAGATCGACGGCGAGGAGAACGAATACGAGACCGACAAAACCTGCGTAGAACCACCAGTATTCAGAAAACGGAAAAAGCTCAACCATACCTCACCCTTTCATAATTGAAAGGTCTTGGTCGTTGAGCTTTGAGCTTTTCCCGATGAGCCGGGCGCCATTTTGGCACCGTGTTGACGACTTACCGGACCCTTGATGGGTGACCTACTCCCCTTTGAAACCTCGGTCACTCTACAGCAAAACCAACCGAGAAGCCACAAAAAGGCACAAAAAGCACAAAAGAAGAACAAGCCTTACCTTGCCTGCGTGACTACAACAGCAGCCTAAACACTGAACTCTGAACTCCTTCCTTTGTGCTTTTTGTGCCTTTTGTGGCTAAAATGCGATCTACGTTGAGATCCCTACTTTTAGCAGTCGTAGCGGCGTATCTGATTGCCGCAATCCATTCGATTCTGGCGTTTGTAAATAAACGCCGCTCTCTGCAACGCGTTGCGGAGTGGTCGATTATTGTCGGATTCGTCCTGCACACCGGCGCTCTGATGGCTGACTGGGCAATCGACGGTCATTACCCGCTGTTCGGCTTGCGGGAGGCGCTCTCGTTCCTGGCCTGGGCTCTCGTCTTGCTGTATGCGCTGGCGCGTTATCGCTACCGGACACAGGCGGTCGGCGCTTTTACGCTGCCGCTGATCTCGGCGCTCACTTTTGTCGCGTTACTAATGGGAACAAACCCGAGCAATACGCCACCTTCGTTTTCGGCGACGTGGCTGTTCCCGATACATACGACGCTTTTGATCTTTGCGTACGCGGCATTTTTCATTGTCTTTATGGCGAGTGTGATGTACTTAGTCCAGGAGCGCGCATTGAAACTCAAGACGTTTGGCGCGTGGTTTCACCGGCTGCCGTCGCTAACCACGGTCAACGCCCTCGCGACGAGTGCTTCGGCTCTCGGATTGACGTTGCTGACACTCGGAATCGCGACGGGGATGTTCTGGTCGTCGGCGCGCACCGGTCGCTTTTGGAGCAACGATCCGAAAGAGATCTTTGCGCTGCTCACGTGGCTACTTTATTTCAGTCTGACTATCTATCGTTCGACTGCGAACTGGCGTGGTCGCAGCGCCGCGTGGCTCGGCGTGGTGGGCTTCGCGCTCGTGTTATTCACTTTCATCGGCGCACCGTTTTTGGGTGGATACCACGTTTTTAGATAAAGTCGTTTTTGTGGCTAAACAGATGTCCATTCTTCTCATCGGAGTCAATCACAAGACCGCTCCGGTAGAGATCCGCGAGCGACTCGCCTTCAACGACGAGGCCTGCGCCAGTGGCCTGCGCCAGCTCGTCGACGGCGATATCGTGCGCGAAGGGCTGATCGTCTCGACCTGCAATCGCGTCGAGATCCTAAGCGCGACTGCAAGCGATCAAATCAAGTTCGGCGCCGACCGCATCACGCAGTTTCTCGACACGTCCGGCCACCTGCCTACGGGTTTCCTCGAAGCACATCTCTATCACCATACGGACGAAGAAGCCGTTCGACATCTCTTCCGGGTCGCATCTTCGCTCGATTCGATGGTCGTGGGCGAGCCGCAGGTGTTGGGCCAGGTGCGTCACGCATACGCGCTCGGCGTCGAGGCCGGCACCGTCGGTCGCGTGCTGAACCGTTTGGTCCACCACACGTTCAAGGTTGCGAAACGAGTTAGAAGTGAAACTGGAATCGCCGCCAGCGCCGTGTCGATTAGTTACATGGCGGTCGAGCTTGGCAAGAAGATCTTCGACTCGCTGAAAGGCCGCGCCGTTTTGCTCATCGGCGCGGGCGAGATGGCGGAGCTTTCAGCACGACATCTCGTGAACGCCGGCGCCTCGCGTGTCATCATCGCCAACCGCACCGAAGAGACCGCACGACAGATGGCAACCGAATTTGGCGGCACTGGTGTTTCACTCGAGCAGGTGGACCAGGTGCTGCACGAGGCTGACATCGTGATCTGCTCAACCGGCGCGCCGGACTACGTCGTTACCACGGAACGGGCACGCAAAGCACTCGTGCGGCGGCGTCGCAATCGTCCGACCTGCTTTATCGACATCAGCGTCCCGCGAAACATCGATCCGGCCATCAGCAACATTCCCAACGTCTTCCTTTTCGATATCGACGACCTCGAGTCTGTGATTTCGTCGAATATTCGCGAGCGCGAGCGTGAAGCCGAGCGTGCTGAGCTGATCGTGCAGTCGGAAGTGATGCAGTTTCAGCAGAAGCTTCGTTTGATGGACATTGGTCCAAGCATCGGCGCACTGCGACAGAACATGCAGGACGTCGCGCGTGCGGAGCTGGCGCGACAGCGCAAACGGCTCGGCGTGCTGACGCAGGATCAGGAAGCTGCGATCGAATCGTTGCTGATGTCGACCGTCAACAAGATCTCACACCCGATCATCAGCCAGATGCGTCGCTTCTATGAGACGGGCGAGCCTGACTCAACCGATCTTCCTGAGGAGTGATCGACAATGTCTCGCCCTTTGATCATCGGTTCGCGCGGCTCGAAACTCGCTTTGTGGCAGGCTGAACAGGCGCGGACGCGTTTGCAAATCCTGAATCCTCAACTCGAGATTCACATCGACATCATCAAGACTACCGGCGACGTTAAGAGTGATCCGCTTTCGGTGATTGGCGGCAAGGGTGTGTTCACAAAAGAGCTCGAAGACGCGCTGCTCGACGACCGCATCGATCTCGCAGTTCATTCGCTCAAAGATCTACCGACGATCTTGCCGGACGGACTCTCGATCGCTGCGATCTGTGAGCGTGAAGACGCGCGCGACGCGTTAGTGCTGCGTTCGGGATCGAAAAACGGTTCGCTGCTGCATTTACCCCAGGGCGCGATTGTCGGCACGTCAAGCCAGCGGCGTCTCGCACAACTGAAAGCGTTGCGAAGCGATGTGGTTGTTCGAGATCTACGTGGGAACGTCGATACGCGGATACGAAAGCTCGACGAGGGACAGTACGACGCAGTAATACTCGCGTCCGCGGGTCTCGTGCGACTCGGTCTGCAGGAGCGGATCAGCGCGCGGATCGCGATCAGTGAGATGTTACCGGCCGTCGGGCAGGGCGCGATCGCAATCGAGACACGCACCGATAACGAGTTTGCCAATCAAACTATCGCTCAATTGGACCACCGCGAAACACGTCTCGCCTGTCTCGCTGAGCGTGCGTTTTTGCGTGGATTAGGCGGCGGCTGCCAATTCCCGATCGCCGCACACGCTGTTTTAGACGGAGACGCGTTGCAGCTCGACGGCCTCGTCGCGCGGCCCGATGGATCTCGAATCCTGCGTGATTATTTATCGGGATCCTCGAGCGACGCAGAAGCTCTCGGCTCCGCACTCGCCGGACAATTAATGTCTCAGGGCGCAGGCTCGCTCTTGCATCAACTGTAGGGGTGGCCCTCTGTGGCCACCCGATCGTTATTCTCCTGTGGATCATAAATCTCTTGAAGGGCGAACCGTTATCGTCACGCGCGCGGCGTCGCAAGCTGCAGACCTGACCACATTGCTCGAGGATTTCGGCGCAAACGTCATCATGTGCCCGACGATCGAGATCCGCGAGCCCGATAACTACGATCGGCTCGACGAAGCGCTCGACCATCTCTACGGTTACGACTGGCTCATCTTCACGAGCACCAACGGCGTCGAATATTTCCTGAAGCGTCTCACCGATCGCGGTCAACAAATCGCCGACCTCGACGAGATCAAAGTCTGCGCCATCGGACAACGAACCGCAGACAAACTTCACGACGCTCACGTTCATGTCGATCTCGTCCCGTCACAATCAACTGCTGAAGGCGTGTTTACAGCGCTTGCCGAATTTGCCGGCGGCGACGATCAGCTTCGCGGTCTGAACATTCTCTTACCGCGGGCTGCCGTCGGACGTGAAGTATTGCCGGAAGCGCTGCAAAAGGCGGGCGCGCGTGTGGACGTCGTGACCACGTATCAAACAGTTCTTCCGGACAACATCGATCGCGGTAAACTCGCCGCCATGCTCGCCGGCAGCGGTGACTGCATCGCCTTCACGAGCCCGTCAACGATCAAGAACCTCGCGAAACTCTTCGACACGCACGATCTCGGCAAAACACTTTCGGGCATGGTCGTCGCATGCATCGGCACCGTCACCGCCGAAGCAGCCGCTGAGTACGGCCTGCGCGTCGACATCCAACCGGATCAGTTCACAACCAGAGATCTGGCCCAGGCAATTGCCGATTATTTCGACGCGGAAAAATAGGGATAATACCTGTGCTACACTGGCGCGGATGTCAACGGATCGCATCGCCTACGGTGAACTCGTCGGTAGCTCGGATTCAATTCGCAAGATCTACACACTCATCGAACAAGTCGCGCCTTCTTCAGCTTCTGTTCTGATCACTGGCGAATCAGGCACCGGCAAAGAGCTCGTCGCTCGCACCATTCACTACATGAGCCCGCGTCGCGAAAAGCCATTCGTCGCGATCAACTGTTCTGCCATTCCCGAGACGCTGATGGAATCAGAGCTATTCGGACACGAGAAAGGCGCATTCACGGGCGCCGCCTCGCGACGACAGGGCTGCTTCGAGCTCGCCGACTCCGGCACGCTTCTCCTCGACGAGATTGGCGAGATGCCCGCGGTGCTGCAAGCGAAACTGCTGCGCGTGATCGAAGAGCGCGCAGTGCGACGTCTCGGCAGTCGCAAAGAGATCGAAGTCGACGTGCGCCTGCTCGCCGCCACGAATCGAATGCCGCAACAGGCAGTTTCAGAAGGCACACTGCGCAGCGATTTGCTCTATCGTCTCAACGTCTTCAGCATTCACTTGCCGGCTTTGCGCGAGCGAAAAGAAGATCTGCCGATACTCGCGCAGCATCTCGTTACCCAGCTCGCTGAAAAACACGGCAGGCCCGCGCGCTACCTGAGTCCCGCGGCTTTGGACGCGTTACAGTTTCACTCCTGGCCCGGCAACGTGCGCGAGCTTCGCAACGTTATCGAGCGCGCGGTAATCATCTGTTCCGGCGAACAAATCGAACGCAACTATTTCGCACCTTATCCGATCGATCAACGCGAGCGTATGCGGAACGAGGACACGCTCTCGCTGCCGGTGGGTACGCCACTCGAAGAAGTAGAGCGCCAGATGATCATGCGCACGCTTCAGAAGACGAAGAACAACAAAACCCGCGCGGCTGAATTGTTAGGCATCAGCCTCAAGACACTCCACAACAAGCTCAATCTGTATCGCGAGCGTGGGCTCCTTAATGACAACATCGGCGACGACTGACAAAAACGACCGCCGCGAGATCTTTGGCTGGAAGATGTATGACTGGGCCAACTCCGCGTTCTACACGACTGTCGTGGGTGCGCTCTTTGGTCCATATCTCACGCGATTGGCGCAGGCGGCCGTCGGCGAGAACGGCGTCGTGCTGGACCTCGGCCCGTTTGGTGAAGTCACGGCGAAGTCGCTGCCGACGTTGTGTGTCTCGATCTCGGTGGGCGCGCAGGTCTTCCTGTTGCCGATTCTCGGCGCACTCGGTGATTACTCGAATCTGAAAAAACGACTGATGGCGCTGTTTTGCTATCTCGGCGTCCTTGCAAGCTGCCTGCTGTTTTTTGTTCAGGGCAATCTTTATCTCGCCGGCGGGGTTCTTTTCATCTTCGCGAATATCTGTTTCGGTGCGTCGATTGTTTTTTACAACGCGTTTCTGCCTGAAATCACGACCGACGATCAATCTGACAAGGTGTCGAGTCGTGGTTATGCGTACGGCTATCTCGGCGGCGCGATCCTGCTCGTGTTTAATTTGATTCTCGTGTTGCAGGCCGAGCGATTGGGTATTTCGGCCGGTCTTGCGGTTCGTTTGTCGCTTTTGTCCGCGGGCGTTTGGTGGGGCGCATTTTCGATCTTCACATTCACGCTCTTGAAATCCAGGCCCGCGAAAAAGAACCTGCCGCCGGGCAAGAGCTACATCTCCGCAGGATTCTCAGAGCTCGCCGCGACTGTCAAAGAGCTACGACGATTGCCACTCACAGCGCGCTATCTGCTCGGCTACCTGATCTACAACGACGGGATTCAGACTGTGATCGTGGCGTCGAGCACGTTTCTCGAACAGGAGCTTTTTCCTGGGCAAGGTAATCCGATATTCCTGCTTGAGATCTTTTTGATGGTCCAGTTCGTCGCCGTGGCGGGCGCGTTGCTCTTCGAGCGACTCGCTTACCTGATCAAGACGAAGAACGCGATCATTGTTTCGCTCGTGATTTGGTCAGGCATTGTGATCTACGCGAACCGGTTTCTTCATACAGTGGCAGAGGCATGGGTGATGGCGGGTGTTATCGCGATCGTGCTCGGTGGATCGCAGGCGCTGTCGCGATCGCTGTTCGCGCGCATGATTCCGGCGGGCAAGGAGGCTTCGTTCTTCGGGTTGTATGAAGTCTCGGAGAGAGGCACTTCATGGATGGGGCCGTTGTTGTTCAGCCTCGTCGTGTCGCGTACGGGGTCGTATCGTTTAGCGCTACTGTCGTTGATCTTCTTCTTCGTGGTGGGATTGATCGTGTTGTGGCTTACGGATACCGACCGTGCGATCCGTGAGTCGCAGGAAGCAACCTAAGAAGAAGTACTCCCGCAACGGCGCGGCGGCGCAACGATTTCGGCTTTCGTTGCGCCGCTGCGCCGTTGCGGGAGTAAAACTTCTTCCTATCCTGCGATCTTTCGCTCTTTGGTCCTGTTCGCCATGCACTCAGCGGAACAGTAAGTCGCCAACCCTGAGCCCAGCCTCATCGCCCGATCAGCAGGAATCCACGTCCCACACCGATCACAACGAACCAGCTTGTTACGCGATGGAGTCTTCTGCTGCTCCGGCGGAGCATTGAGAGAGTTTGCGACCTGCTGAATTAGTTTCAGGTATGGCCGGATGCGCGAGTAGACGAGTACAAAGATGATGCTGACGAGCGCCGCGATAATAAGATATTTCATTACTCACCAGCGCTGGTGCCGTACGGTGCATCCTGTGCGCGGCGGCGCGGCATTGGGTCTGTCGCGCGCCGTCGCGGCTGTGATTCCTTCATGCGCCGATCGAGACTCCCAGGCGGCAGGCCTTTACCATGCACAGCCTCTTCCAGGATGCGCGTGATCTCCTGTGAGAGCGTTCGGTGTTCGGCAGCCGCGCGGCGGCGAAGTGATTCCTTCAAGTGGTTAGGAACGTATGCTCCTATGAAAACGCCTTTGCGATTAGCCATCTATCCACCCTCTAATCTTTGTGAGAATCGACCCTGCAAATACGGAACAGGTCTGTAAGCCGAATTCTGTACTTCGATCGAAATCGAAGTGGCGATCATTCATCTAGTCCAGCCGTTGCCGGCTGGCTCCAGCGACCTACCCGGAGGTCGTAGCGAACCGAAATTCGCTTCGGGCGGGCAGCCCTTTTGACGCCTCCCTATTTGGTCTTGCACTGCGAGGAGTTTGCCTGGCCGCGCATGTCACCACACGCGCCGGTGCGCTCTTACCGCACCGTTTCACCCATCACCCGTTAGGGCTGGTCTGTTTTCTGTTGCACTTGTCGTCACCCAGCAGCCGAAGCCGCCAGGCGCCCCGCCGTTAGCGGGCTCGCTGCCCTATAGTGTTCGGACTTTCCTCTCCCGGCTTGCGCCGGCAGCAACCGCCCGACCTGTTCTCTTGCAAGGCGGGTGGATTATAGCAAACCAGTGTTCAAACGGGTATAGCACTAACTAGCCAAAGTATTTGAAGCCGACGCGCAGGCTGTTCGTCCATTGAGGAGGCAAACAAACGGCGACGGTGATAGAGACGAGAGCGTGTGAGAGCGCGAGTGCGAAGAGATTTGGCTGGCGTTGATAAATGATGGCCCAGATCGCGCCGCCAACAAACGTAAGTAAACAAAGCAAAGGATTTGGTACGTGAACGAGCGCAAACAAAAAGGCGACTAACCCCGCGCTCTTCCATCCTCTTCCGGCTACGATTTGAGCGCGACGATTGATGAAGCCCTGGAGCGCGTACTGCTGGAACAAGGCCCAGAATGGGACCAGCAAGAATCGCCAACGCAGACCGGAAAAATTGAAACCAGAGACAAAGATGATCAACGCGATTGCGACGATCGTCGGCAGTAGCAACTGCTTTGCGGCGGCGACAAAGTTATCCAAGCGGAAGCCGAGGTCGTGCGGACTCTCCTCGTAGACGCGATGCGAGAAGATCATCAACGCGAGGGCGAGCGCGATCGGAATCGCGAGAACGACTTTGTTCGTGCCGGCGAACGCCAGGACCACCCACTCGGCGATCAGACACGAGATGACGACTGACGCAATCTCCCAGAGGGCCAATGTTTTTGATGAAGATGTCTTGTCAATCATGCAAATCATGAAAATCCTGTAAACAACTACCTCCAGTTTCCATCAGCCTCTACATGAAATCGGATTGGGTCACCCAACATCTGCAACGTGTATCGATCATCCTGCTGATGCAACGCATACACCTTCGCATCATGCATTCCCACACCTAACCCACTCACGACGAAGTTGTAGCCGTGCCACTCGTCTTTCGCCCATCTCGCCGCCACTACATCCGGTCGAGAGAGTTGGGCCACCTGCGTTCCCGAAAGCTTTCCATCGATAAACAACTGCACTTCCACACGCCGCCACGGATCGGCATCATCGACGACCCAACCCGAGATGCTTCGCGACTCGACAACAGCTTCGCCCCAACCATGAAACGTCGGCGGAAACAGTTTCGTGTACACCACGACCGCAATCGTGCCGACAATAATAGTTTCGAGGATTGATTTAGCGATCAGCAGGTTGACTAGTTGCGAAGTTGATCTCATAGGCTCTTCACGAGTTCTTCAACCTCATCGGCCGTTGCGGCAGCAAGACATTTCAGTGCAACTTCATGGACGTCGCTCGCATTGATCTCAGTAAGAACATTTCGGACACGTGGGATCATCGCTGGAATCATGCTCAAGTCGACCGCGCCTAATCCAACGAGCAACATAGCGTAAGTTGGGGTTGAAGCCATCTCACCGCACACGATCACAGGGATTTGCGCGTGTTTCGCGGCTTCAATTGTGCGACTGATCCCGTAGAGCACTGCTGGATGCAGCGTGCGGAACCAGTCTGAGACCTTATCGTTACCACGGTCAACGGCAAGTGTATATTGGACCAGATCGTTTGTCCCGAGCTCAAAGAAATCGACCTCACTCGCGATCTTTTCCGCTGTCAGCACTGCCGACGGAACTTCAATCATGGCTCCAATCCGGACCGCGGCAAAGTTAACACCTTCATTCGCGAGCCGTTCCACCTCTTCTTCAATTACGCGCTTCGCAAGCCGAACATCCGCCACATCCGCCACCATCGGAATCACGAGACTGAGCGGTCCAGCCGCGGCCGCACGCAGAATCGCACGCACCTGCGTCTGCATGATCTTCTTGTGAGTCAAGCTGAAACGCACAGCGCGCAGACCGAGCGCGGGATTGCGTTCACGCTCCTTCAGGTCGGGCCCAAACTCACCACCAACATCAAACAACCGCACCACCGCACCGTATTCACCCGCAGCCTCGACGAGCTCTTTGTAAACCTCGTACTGCTCGTCTTCCGAGCTCATCAGCCCCGGTCGCGACAACAAAAACTCCGAACGGAATAACCCAACACCGCATGCACCGAAATCACGTACCGCCTGAAACTCCGCCGGCAGCTCGACATTCGCGCGCAAAGAGATCTCGACGCCGTCGCGTGTCGTTACTGGCCCACACTCGAGCTTCGTCTGCGTCTCGACGGTTGGTCCAGCCTCGTGAACAGTAAACCGGTAATGCTCGATCGTCTCCGGCATGGGATGCAGAACCACTTCACCTGCACGAGCATCGACGATGACCTGATCGCCGGTGCGCGTGCGGTGATAGAAATCTCGCAAACCCACGACCGCCGTTAGACCAAGTCCACGCGCGATAATCGCCATGTGCGAGGTCCAGCCACCGGCGTCCGTCGCGATTGCTTTCACATGATTGAGATTGAGCTCAGCGATCGTCGACGGCAGTAGATCAGTGGAAACAATGACCGCATCTTCGGAGAGATCAGGATACTTCGGACTTTCCCCGGTGAGATTTGCGAGCAGACGTTGGATCACGTCTTCGATATCCGAGCCGCGCTCGCGCAGGTAATCGTCGTTGATCTGTGTGTAGATCGAGAGCAGGCGATCGCCGACAACCTTCGCGGCCCATTCAGCATTCGAGTGTTCCTTGACGATGTAGTCTTCAACGTCGCGCGTGAGTTTCGCATCCTGAAGAAACAGCAGGTGCGCGTCAAAGATGTAAGCGTGACCGCGCCCGAGCTCCTTTTCCGCACGATCCTTGATCGATTCGAGCTGCCGGCGCGAAAGCCTGACAGCCGCCCGAAACCTCCGGCGCTCGCGCTCCAGATCTGCGTCCGCGATGTGTGCCCGGTAAATCTCGTGCGTGCCCTCCTGAAGTCGCAGCACACGACCGATCACGATTCCATCCGAAACACCGAGCCCTTTGCAGCGCAACTCGTTGATCGCGCGCGAAAACCGCGTGCCGTCGACCTTCTCTGTCTCATCAAAGTCGCGCGAGAAGAGACCAACAATCGCATCGAGCGCTTCCTGTTCATCGACGCCATGCGCAACAACTCTCATCTCCGTACCACGACTCGCAGCAAGTGAGAGAATGCTAAGGATCGACTTCGCGTCCGCTTCGGCGTTGCCATCGAGACGTTGAAGAGTGAGACTGCTTTGAAACTGGATCGCCACGCGGACGAGGTTTGCGGCGGCGCGTGCGTGTAGACCGAGGCGACTGGTGACCTGGACTCGTCGTTCAGCCACTTTCAGTCAGCTCCGGATTTGGACGGCGGTTCGAGCAAGGCGCCGGCGAGATAAATGCCCTGCCTTCCCTGGTCGCGAATCTTAGGTGCGATCTCGGCGAGCGAGTCTTCTGCAGTCGCAGTCGCGAGCTTGATCACCATGGGCAGGTTTACCCCCGTCAACACTTCCACCGCGCCTTCTTCTAAAAACATCGACGCGATATTCGTCGGCGTGCCGCCAAACATATCAGTGAGCAACAACACACCCGCGCCCTGCGAGACGCGCGTGATCGCTCGTTGCACTTCATCTCGCGCGGCGTCGACGTCGTCGTGCCAACCAATGGAGACAGCGGCGATGTGTGAGATTGGACCAACGATCATCTCGGCCGCTGCCAGCAACTCGCCGGCGAGCTGGCCGTGAGTCACGATCACGCCCGCCACTCTTTTTGTGTCTGTCA
>Ga0105247_10002627_pt1 | contig 12121 bp, 3 predicted proteins | sample KBSS24metaG_FD_81519 | JGI IMG/M metagenome (GOLD analysis project Ga0105247, IMG submission 81519) | Switchgrass rhizosphere microbial communities from Kellogg Biological Station, Michigan, USA - KBS S2-4 metaG | ecosystem: Host-associated > Plants > Roots > Rhizosphere > Soil | place...
ACGCGCCGTTATCAATGTCAATGTGACTTGCGGTCAAACCCAGAAACTGCATCGCCGTCGCTTCGGGAAAATCGAGATAAAGAAACGCGACTTGCGCAATCGGATTGCGGCTCGGGTCCTGTATTGGTTTCAACTCCTGGACCAGTTTGCCGAACGGAACTTCCTGATGCGCAAACGCGCCGACACATGCATCCTGCTCGCGTTTGAGCAGCTCACGGAACGTCGGATCACCTGAAAGATCCGTCCGGATGATGAGCAGGTTGAGCAGATAACCAACGAGATTTTCCGTTTCGGGGCGGAGGCGCGTGCCAATCGGAGTGCTGATGAGAACGTCGTGCTGATTTGTGTAGCGATAGATCAAAGTCTTGAAGGCCGCCATCAACGTCATGAACATCGTGACGCCTTCGCGCCGGCTCAACTCCTTCAGCCCGTCAAGCAAACTCTTCGGATAGCTGACATAGACGCGCGCGCCGCGAAAGTTTTGAATCGGAGGGCGCGGAAAGTCAGTCGGAAAATCGAGGACGAACGGCGCGCCGGCGAGTCGCTCACGCCAGTACTCCAGATCTTTCTTGTACTCGTCGCCTTTCATGCGCTCGCGTTGCCAGACGGCGTAATCGGCGAACTGAATCGGCAGCTCGGGCAACGGCGACGGGTGTCCCGTAGCAAAGGCCTGGTAAAGCACCGCGAGCTCTTTCTCGAAGACGGCAAAGGACCAGCGGTCCGTAATCGCGTGCTGCATGTTGACCTGCAACACGAAATCATCCGGGGCCAGCCGCAACAGCCCCACGCGCACTAGTGGTCCATTCTCCAGATCGAAGGGACGCGCAAACTCTTCGGTCGTCAAACGCACTGCCTCGTCGTAGCGCTCTGCTGGTGGGTGATGCTCCAGGCTGACAGGCTCCAGAGTGATCTTCAGTTCGGGCGCGATGACCTGCACTGGCAGGCCGTCGACTGATTTGAGTGTTGTGCGCAACACTTCATGTCGTTGAATCAACTCATTGATGACGCGCTCCATGATGGGTATGTTGAGCGAGCCACGAATGCGGCTGGCGTTGAAGATGTTGTAGGCAGTGTTGCCGGGCTGCAACTGGTCTATGAACCAGAGTCGCTCCTGGTCTATCGAAGCCGGGCAAGTCAGGGAGTCGCGGTCCTGTCTGCGCGGGATGGTCTGCACTGCCGTGACATCGGTACGCAGTCCTTTCTGTTTCAAACGAGCGTCAAACAACGCGCGCTGTTCAGGCGTCAGGGCCGAAATTCGCTCGGAGATATCTTTCATTTTGCGTAGTGTTCTCTTAACTCGTTCAAGTGTTGCAGATTTTCCAGCACGGCATCTGCTGCGACGCCGAAATCGACGAGGCAGGCCACCTCATCGACATCTACTGCGAGTAGTTGATCGACGACGCGCGAGCATTTCGCCGGAGTGCCCATCAAGGTATTGTTTTCGAAGTAGAGCTCGAAGGCGGCGTTCATGATGGCGTCGCGGTCGGCCTCAGTGACGTCACCGGCAGCGACGCGCACGTTGTCATACTGTTTGAAGTAAGAGCGCAGGTAATGTGTGAAAGGCGCGCGTACCTGTTCTTTCACAACGCTATTACTCTGTCCGACAAACGTGTGCATCATGATGGAGACGACGCCGGTCTTCGGGTCGTAGCCGTGACGTGCACGCGCTTCACGGTAACTGCTGATACGATCCGCGAGCTCTTCAAACGAATAGCCAATCAGCGCGGCCAGAACGTTGGCGCCGATTTCTCCAGCGCGAATCCACGTCGCTGAGCTGCCTGCGCTCGTAATCCAGATCGGCAGGCGTTTTTGCAAAGGTTTCGGCAGCAGTCTGACCGCTACTTCCTGATCACCGACGCCCGGCATCATGATCGTTTCGCCACTCCAAAGCCTTTGAATCAGCTCGATGTGACGGAACATCACCTCCTTGCGATCTTCGTAGACAGCGGGCGCGAAGATGAAGTCGTCAGGATGCCAGCCCGAAGCGAAGGAGACGGCGACGCGGCCGTTGGAAAGATTGTCTACCACGGACCACTCTTCCGCGACGCGCACCGGATGATGCAAAGGCAGGGCGACGCTGCCGGCGCGAATCTGCACGCGCTCAGTGATCATCGCAAGGGCGGCACTGAGCACGGAAGGATTCGGGTAAAGCCCGCCGAAATCCTGAAAATGTCGTTCGGGCGTCCAAACAGCGCTGAAGTCATTTCGATCGGCAAACTTCGCGCTCTCTAAAACGAGGCGATACTTCTCAGGGGAGTCTTTCGAGCCGTCGTCGGAAAAGAAGTAGAGGCTGAAACTCAAACTCTTCTCCACCGGTCTGCTCTTCCAATCTAATTCTTCGTCACTCTGCTCTACCCGCGGCTGCACGACTTCCGCGGTCTGCTCGAGCGGCGAGCGCAAACCCTGCTTCTTCAGCCGCAACTCCAGCAACGCAAGTTGTTCCGGCGTCAGCGAAGAGAAACGTTTGGTGATGTCGTCCATCTGTTTTGCATCTGCGGCTCTCTGCGTATCTCTGCGTTCTCTGCGTTCTCTGCGTTAAAGCACTATTTCAACGCAGAGGGCGCAGAGATACGCAGAGGATCGCAGAGAAGTCTCATATTAGGTCATTCGTTCTTTAATTCCTGGGCCAGGGTGGCCTGTAGCTCTGCGGGCGAGAGGGATTCGATCTCGCGCAAGAGGCGTTCAATCTCTTCGGCTTCTTTCTCGCGCAGGCGGGTTTCCGCGATTGCTGCTGCAAGCCCCGCCGCTGTCGGTGATTCAAACAGAGTGTTCAAGGGTAATTCGATTTGAAAATCTTTGCGAACGCGCGAGATGAGCTGAATCCCCAACAGAGAGTTACCGCCCAGCTCGAAGAAGTTATCGTCGACGCTCAACCGTTGCATCCCGAACAGCTCTTCCCAGAGCGCGGCCATCGCCGCTTCGGTTTCATTTTGCGGTGGCACATAATCGCCATCCGCTTCCGTGCGCGTGCGCGCGACCGTTACACTCGTTTGCAACTGGTCGAGCACGCTCACACCGGCTGCCCGTAGTTGTTCGTCGATGAGTGCCTGGAAATCCTGTGTCGAGACGATGACCTGCGGCTGGGAGCTCGAAAGGAGCTGGCGGAAGAGCTCAACACCCTCGTCCAGTTTGATCCCATAGGCTGCACGCGTCTCCGCAAACTGCGCCTGAAATTCCGGCACTGACGCCAGCGATTCCTCCTGCCACGTCTCCCACTGTGGTACGTGCCAATCGATACTCAGCGTGAAGCTACCACGCAACGTATTCGCGTGTGCGAAGGCATCGAGAAACGCGTTCGCCGCACAGTAGTCCACCTGACCGAACACGCCCGTCAACGCAAGTGAAGTCGAGAACACGACGAAGAAATCGAGATCAGATCCCTCGAGTGCAGACTGTAACGCGCGTGTCCCAAAAACTTTCGGCGCAAAGACGGGAGCCACCATCTCTTTCGTCTTGAGTTGAATCATGCCACCCGAGTTGACTGACGCCGAATGAACTACGCCATTGATCTCGCCGAACCGCACCCGCGCCTGCGAAATCATTTCAGCTATCGCTTCGCGACTCGTGAAGTCAGCCTTCAATACCAACACTTCAGCGCCCGCTTCTTCAAGCTCCTTTACTTCGGGAGGCGCTTCGTCGCCGAGCAGGATCAGGCGCGCGTGCGCGGCTTCCGCGAGATAACGCGCCAGTGCGAGGTCGATGTCGCTCATGCCGGTCAGTAGATAAACTCCGCGCTCCCGCAGGCGCGGGGCCATTTGTTCTTCGACACGCAAAGGCTCGAAGATTTGCAGCCAGCGATGCCTCCCACGATAAGCAACAACATCTTCAGATGGCGCAGCCGCAAACTCGCCGTTGAGATTTTCCGCCAGCCTTTCTTCGTCAACACTTCCCGGCGCCGGCAGGGCGATGTCAACAACACGACATTTGATGTTGGCGTATTCCTGTGGAATAACTTTGCATGGTCCAAGCACGGTCGCCTTCTCGGGCAGCAGCGACTCATCCCCAGTCACCTCCTGCAGATGATTCGTAACCACTTCGATCTGCACTTCGTCCGTCAAACCATGCTCACCCAGCACCTGCGCGAGATAAATCAGACTGTAGAAGCCCCGGCCTTGTGTCTCGGTGTACCAGTCAAAATTCGAAGGCGTAGCCACGTCCGGTGTGACGCCCCACAGATGAACGATTCTGGCCGGCACTCTATCGAGCGCACGAATCTCCTTCATTAAAGATTCGTAGTTGCCTCGATGATGTGGATTAAGTGCGAAGACGCGTTCGCCGAGTTTGTCGAACTGCTCACTCGCCATCACGTTAATGACGAACCTTCCTTCACTCTCCAGGCGTTGGACAACCTGAGCGCCGACTCCGCACGGGTCCGCAAAAACAACCCAGCAGGACTTCTCTGGATCCGTGTCCTTCAACACCGGCGGAACCGTGCGTTTCCACGAAGGAACGTACAGGTAATCAGCGGGCTCAGTGCGTCGCTTCAGCGCATCTGTTTGTTTAGTGGGAGGGTCGATCCAGTAACGCCGTCGCTCGAATGGATAAGTCGGAAGCGGGATATGCCGGTGCTCCGGTTCGTGCGCGTGCAGCGCCGGCCAATCGATCTCGACGCCCGCCGTCCAGAGACGCCCGAGAGTATTCAGTATGTAGGCGACGTCGGATTGACTGTCGCGCGGATGGCGCAACGAAGAGAGTACGACGCGAGTTTCTCCGCGCGTGTCCGTTTGCTGCTTTGCGAGGGCAGATAAAGTCTGGCCTGGTCCGATTTCGAGGAGAATCGTTTCCGGTTCTTTCAAGATCTCGCTGAGGCCGTCAGCGAAACGTACCGTCTGCCGGAGTTGTCTGGCCCAGTAATTCGCATCGGACGCTTCTGCGGGTGTCAGCCATGTTCCGGTCAGAGTCGAAACGATCGGAATTTGCGGCGTGCCGATCTTCACTTCTCGGAGTTTCGCGGCGAACGTTGCGAGCAATGGCTCCATCATTGCGGAGTGAAGCGCGTGCGACGTATGCAGACGGCGACAGATCAGATCCTTTTCCGCAAGCCCTTGTTCGAATCGTTCGATCGCTTCAACCGTTCCCGACACAACACAGAGGGACGGCGCGTTGACGGCCGCGAGCGAGAGCTCACCATTGAGGAGCGGCAATAACTCTTTTTCAGAAAGCGGAACAGCAAGCATCGCGCCGTGTGGCGCCTGCTGCATCAAACGTCCTCGCTCAACGACAATCTTCAAAGCATCTTCGAGCGTGAAGGTCCTCGCGATACACGCGGCGACGTATTCACCGATGCTGTGACCAATCAACGCCGCCGGACGCACGCCCCAACGCATCCATAATCGCCCCAGCGCATACTCGATGACGAAGAGCGCAGGCTGAGTCAGTTCGGTCTGCTTTAACTGTTCACTCGCTTCATCGGCGCGCTCAGGCGGCGGATAGAGCACGTCGCGCAGATCGAGCTGGAGCAGCGGCTCGAGAATCTCGCAGCAGTGGTCCACGTCTTCACCAAATGACGGCTCGGTTACATATAGCTCGCGCGCCATTTGCACGTACTGCGCGCCCTGGCCCGTGAACATGAAGGCGACCGGTGGCTGTTGCGGCGACTCATGCACGTCGACATGTGCCTTACCTGCTTCGAGCCCGGCCGCAGCTTCCTCTGCATCACTACAGACGAGCGCGAGACGATGTGCAAAACTCCTCCGGCCCGTTTGCAGCGTGAAGGCGACATCGGCGAGATTGATTTCGGCGTTTCGCTTCAAGTATGCAGCGAGGTTTATTCGTGCTGCTTCGAGAGCTGAGGCGGTCTTCGTCGAGAGAGTCAAAAGCTGTAATGTCCGCGAGGGGCGTGTTTCGACAACGGGAGCTTCTTCCAAAACAACGTGCACGTTCGTTCCACCAATGCCGAACGAGCTCACGCCCGCGCGGCGCGGCATTCCATTCGTCTGCCATGCAGTCAGCTCCGTGTTGACGAAGAAAGGAGAGCCGGCAAAATCGATATTCGGATTCGGGTGGGTGAAATTCAGGCTCGGTGGTAGTTGCTGATGCTCGAGTGCGAGCACGGTTTTGATCAGGCCCGCCACACCGGCGGCTGCATCCGTGTGTCCGATGTTCGTTTTAAGCGAGCCGATGGCGCAGTAGTTCTTTGCCACAGTCTGCGTGCGGAAAGCCTGTGTAAGGGCCGCAACTTCGATCGGATCTCCAAGCGACGTTCCGGTTCCGTGTGTCTCGATGTAAGTGATCGTCTGCGGTTCTACTTCGGCCAACGCCAACGCCTCTTCGATCACGCTCGCCTGCCCGTCGATGCTCGGCGCCGTGAAGCCGACTTTCAGAGAACCATCGTTATTGATCGCGGTCCCTTTGATGATTGCGTGAATGGTGTCGCCATCACGGAGCGCATCCGCGAGTCGCTTCAAGACGACGACACCGACGCCATTACCTTTGACCGTCCCTTGCGCGCGAGCATCGAAAGCGCGGCAATGCCCGTCAGGCGAGATGATGCCGCCCTCCTGATGAAACGCTCCCTCTCCGTGCGGCACGCCGACCGACACGCCTCCAGCCAGAGCCATGTCGCACTCACGATTCAACAAAGCCTGGCAGGCCAGATGCACCGCGACGAGCGAAGTTGAACAGGCCGTCTGCACACTCAACGCCGGACCGGTGAGGTTGAGTTTGTAAGCGATGTGCGTGGCGAGATAGTCGCGATCGTTATTGATGACGACTTGAAAGCCGCCGGCTGATTCGATCAACGCGCGGTTCGGGTAAAGATTGCTGAGCAGGTATGAATTGAGGCTCTCACCCGCAAAGACACCCGTGCGCTGGCTACGCTCGGCAGCGTATCCGGCATTCTCCAAAGCCTCCCACGCATGTTCGAGAAAGAGGCGATGCTGCGGATCAATCAACGACGCCTCTCTCGGAGTGAAGTCGAAGAATGAGGCATCGAACATTTCGATGTCGTCGAGAACTGCTTCGGCCTTCACGTAATTCGGATCGTCGAGGAGTTCCGCGGCGACACCCTTGGCGAGAAGCTCTTCGTCCGTGAAGAACCTTATCGACTCGACACCGTCGCAAAGATTTTGCCAGAACTGGTCCAGGTTCCTGGCGCCGGGAAAACGCCCTGCCATGCCGATGACGGCAATCTCAATCCCGCTCGTTGCATCACTCATCTTAGTTCAGAATCTCGTGACGAATGTCTTTGAAGAAATCGATCCAGAGCGTCCACATCTGCTCCGCGTTTTTGACGATGTCGCGCTGCTCTTCACCGGTAAAAGCAGGTTTCAAAGTCGCGTTTGCGCTATCGACGTGTCCGGGTTCCTGGGAGACGTGAATGTTGACCCACGGAAGATCTCTCTTTCCGGTGCAGCGTCGCATCAATTCTCCGATAGTCGCGACCATCGGCAAATCGACGACTTCAGTTCCATAGAGAAATCCGAGGCCCGGCAACCAATTCGTCGAAGCCTGTTCATAGCCTTCAACGAGTTTTCGTGTTGCGTTTAGAGGTGGCGTGCCGGCTACCTGTTCTTTGGCGAAGCCGCCGTCGCTGATTGTCTCGATGTAGACCTTTTCATGTGAACGGCGTGGGTCGCCTTCGCCGAGTTCTTCCCAGAGAATACGCGAGACGTAAGTCTGCGTTTCAAGTTTGGGTAAGACTGAGATCAGGCGCGAAAGAAATGTCGGGAAGTAATGTAGCGGATGAAACCACTGTCCGAGAATGATGACGACCTGTTCGGTGGAAAGGGTTCCACAGTCATGTTTCAGGTCTTTGAGAAAAGTGACCAGCTCATTTTTCCGCTCGCTGGCAGACAGAGAGTCGGAGATGTTCGTAGCAAATGCTGTAGTACTCATTTGAAGATTACCTCATCTGTAAAATCAGATTTTCGGGAGGTCGGGTCCTGGGCTGGGTTGAGTCATAATACCCCATCCCCATCTAAATTGCTTCTTTGCGCCTTGTGTCTTCCTTTGCGACTTTGCGTGGAAAAATAAGTTTCACGCAAAGGCGCAAAAGGAAGACGCAAAGACGCAAAGGAGTTAGCGTGTGCGGGCTCTTTCCTTTAATGCTTCTCGTCGTTCCGCGGCGCGACGAAGGTTGGATGTATCCGCAGATTCTTTCAATTGATCCTGGCCAAGGAACGCGGCGAGGGATGCGATCGTCGGATATTTGAAGAGTTCGATTATCGACACTTCCGTTCGCAGTGTTTCATTCAGCTTCGCGTGCATTTGCACAAGCAGCAACGAGTGACCACCCAGCTCAAAAAAGTTATCGCGCATCCCGATTCGCTCAACGCCGAGGATGCCCTGCCAGATTTCTGCAATACGCCGTTCCAACTCGGTCGCCGGCGCAAGATAAGACGAAGCCAGAGCCGGACGTGACGCGTCGGGAGCCGGAAGCGCATGACGATTCAGCTTACCGTTGCGCGTTAGCGGCAAGGTGTCGATCATCACAAACGCCGAGGGCAGCATATACTCAGGAATCTTCTCCTTTAAGAAGCTATGCAATTCAGTCGTGGTTGGACCAGGCTGCTGCGCGGGAACAATGTAGCTAACGAGACGCTTCTCGCCGGGCACATCCTCGCGCACGAGCACGACAGCGTCGCGCACTGCTTTGTTCTCCAAAAGCGCACTCTCGATCTCGCCAAGCTCGATGCGAAAGCCACGAATCTTGATCTGCTGGTCGCGGCGTCCGAGAAACTCCATCTCGCCGTCCGCCCGGTAGCGCCCGCGATCACCAAACTTGTAGAGACGTGCACCCGGTTCGGTACTGAACGGATCGGGAATGTAACGATCAGCGGTCAGCACGGCGTCTGCATATCCGAGAGCGAGGCAGTCGCCGCCTGCGTAGATGTCGCCAGTAACGCCGATCGGAACAGGATTGAGTTGTGCATCCAGAATGTGATAGCGCGCGTTCTGTATCGGCTTGCCATACGGAATACTGGCCCAATACGGTTCAACTGTTCCGACCACGAAAAAGTTTGAGTAAACACTTGTTTCCGTCGCACCACCCATATTGACCACGTGGGCATTTGGAAAGGCAGCGTGTATCTGATCGGGCAAACCGAGCGGAATCCAGTCACCGGCCAGGAAGACGGTTTTCAAGTGTTCCCCACTGTTCGGCTCATTCGAAAAGTAAGGCGCCACTTGTTGCAGAGCCACGGGAGCAGAGTCCCAGAATGTTATCCGTTGCTCGTGGAGAATCCGTGCGAGCCGGCGCGGCTCGCGTAAATCCGCACGCGAGGCGACGTAAATCGTCGCGCCTGCTGCGAGCGTCCCCAGCATGTCATAGATGGATAGATCGAACGTCGACGAGGTGACGAAGAGCAGACGATCGCCCACGCCGACGTTGAAAGTGGTATGGATCCAGTCGATGAGATTGATGATCGGCCGGTGCTGGACCATCACGCCTTTCGGCTCACCCGTCGAACCCGAAGTGTGAATGATGTAAGCGACGTTGGCGGAACTGACCGTAGTGGACGGATTGTTCTCCGGCAACGTTTGTAGATGCCAGTTAGTCCAGAGCCGCTTGCTCGGCTGCATGGTCCAGTTAGCGCGCGCGCTTTCTCGCCCGTCATGTTTCGTTAGAATCACGTCGAAGCGATAGCCCAACTCGTTTTCGAATCCCTGCTCACGATGCTGGATCTGGACGTCAGACACGTCCGGCAACGTCGCTTCGATATCGAAGAAGTAAGCTTCGTCGAAATAGAGCTCGCCATCCAGCTGCGTTTTGGTTCGTGCCTGTGGGTTGAGTCGCTGAAACTCCTGCAGCGACTCGCCAAACTCCTGCTTGCGTTGCGCGTCCATGATGTCGCAGAGGAGGATCGTGCCGCCGGGCGCAAGCAGTTTGAGCGACCTTTCCAGCACGGCTTCAAAGTAGTTTGGACCAGGGAAAAACTGCGCCGTGCTGGCCATGACGATGAGGTCAAAGGATTCCGGCGCGAACATCGTGTCGATTTGATCTGCGAAGCCGGTCGCTAGTTTGATGTTGTCGCTGCCAACTCTGCTGAGGTTTTTCGCCTGTGTCACTTCGGACGGATCAAGTCCGACGTAGAGTCCGGCGTGTGGCGCCAGCGCGAACATGATAAGTCCCGAACCGCAACCGATTTCCAGCACGCGCCGGTCTGCACCGAGAAAGGGCTGGGCCAACTCCGCCACGCGGTCGACGTATTCTCTGACCTCACTTTCCGCGAAAGGCTGGCCGGTGTAACTGCTGATGAAACCGCCGGCCGTGACTTCATCAACCGACTGCTCGGCAACGTGATCCCATAACGATTTGACCAGGCCCTGGTCCAGTTTCTCGGCCTGCGGTCGTTGCGTATCCACGTCGAGGCAGATGACGTCGGTCAGGTGCGGAAGTTTCCATTGCAACTCGTGGATGGCGCGAAGCTGTGCGTGCTGTGTGAGTAGACAGCGGATGCCAAGCGTTGCGGCAATCCAACGGAGTCGCTCCCACGGCCAGGCTGGATCAAGCGGTACGTAAGTACCACCGGCTTTGAGCACGCTCACTATGCCCGGGACCATCTCGAGCCCACGCTCCATCAAAACGCCCACGCGCAGCTCCGGTCCGATTCCCAGTTCTATCAGCTTATGCGCCAGCTGGTTTGCCCGGGCGTTCAACTCGTCGTAATTCAATTGCCGATCTTCGAAAATAACTGCCGTCGCCGTGGGATACTTCGCCGCCTGCGACTCGAAGAGTTGATGAATACAAACGTCCTCGCGGAAAGGCTTGCGCGTATCGTTCCATTCAACGAGCAACTGCTGTCGCTCGCTTGCAGTCAAGAGCGGCAGGTCGGTAATGCTCGCGTCCGGATTATTGACTATGCCTTCCAGCAACGTCTGGAAGTGACGGAGCAGTCGCTGCATAGTCGCTTCTTCGAAGAGATCGGTGTTGTATTCAAGCGAGCCCTCGAGGTCTTCCGCCGTCTCCCACATCGCCAGCACGATGTCGAACTTCGACGTTTCCCTTTCACTTTCGACCAGGCTCAACTGCAAATCTTTCAGCCTGATCTCAGGTAACGGAGTATTCTGCATCGCAAATACCACTTGAAAGAGCGGCGTGACACTCAGGTTCCGCTCCGGCGCCAACTCCTCCACGAGCTTCTCAAAAGGTATGTCCTGGTGCGCGTAAGCACCTAACGCCGTTTCTTTCACCTGTTGGACCAACTCGCGGAATGTCGGGTTCCCGCTCACATCTGTTCGCAGCACGAGGGCGTTGACGAAGAATCCGATCAAGTCTTCCGTCTCCGCTCGCGTTCGATTGGCCACAGGCGTCCCGACCGCGATGTCTTCCTGGCCGCTGTAACGCCAGAGCAGCAGTTGGAAGGTAGCTATTAAGCTCATGAACAGCGTCACACCTTCCGTGCGACTTAATGTCTTCAGCTCTTCGGTTAACCATCGTGGCAACCGCAGCGAGAGCGACGCGCCGTTGAAAGTTCTCACGGCAGGCCGTGGATAATCCGTCGGCAGCTCGAGGACTGGAGGCACACCCGCCAGTTGCTTGCGCCAGTACGCGAGTTGCTGGTCCAGCACTTCGCCCTGCAGCCAATCTCGCTGCCACACCGCATAATCTGCATATTGCAGGCTCAGCTCCTTCAGCGGCGACTCAGCTCCAACCGCGTAAGCTTCGTAGAGCGCCGCGACTTCACGAACCAGCACGCCCATGGACCAGCCGTCACTAACGATGTGATGCATCGACAACAACAGGACATGATCTTCCGGCGACAGACGCAGCAGGCGCGCGCGCACGAGTGGGCCAGTTGCGAGATTGAAGGGCCGCTGAGCCTCTTCACGCGCGAGGCGTTGCGCTTCGTCATTGCGCTGCGCCGAAGAAAGCCCGCTCAAATCACTCAGCGGTAGCGTGAAATGTGTTTCCGGAGCGATGACCTGCACGGGCTGCCCGTCGATAGTAGTGAAGGTCGTGCGCAGGATCTCGTGACGCTGCGTCACTTCATGCAGACTTTTTTCGAGCGCGGTTACGTTTAGCGTTGCGCCAGAGATATTCACGATTGCGGGAAGGTTGTAGAACGAGCTGTCCTTTTCAAATTTATCGAGAAACCAGAGACGCTGCTGAGCAAACGAGAGCGGCACCACATTCCGTTCCCGCTGCGCTCTCTCCATCTTTTCAACTCGGGCCGGCATC
>Ga0105247_10002629_pt1 | contig 12109 bp, 11 predicted proteins | sample KBSS24metaG_FD_81519 | JGI IMG/M metagenome (GOLD analysis project Ga0105247, IMG submission 81519) | Switchgrass rhizosphere microbial communities from Kellogg Biological Station, Michigan, USA - KBS S2-4 metaG | ecosystem: Host-associated > Plants > Roots > Rhizosphere > Soil | place...
CCTTCGGCCGGGCCGGCTGTTTTTCGTTCTCTCCGAACAAGACGATCACAACCGGCCAGGGCGGCCTGATCGTCACCGACGACGAGGCGGTCGTCGTCCGGCTCCGCGAACTGAAGGATCAGGGCCGTCCGGTCCGCGGTACCGGCGGAAACGATGTCCATGCCGCCATCGGCTTCAATTTCAAGCTCACGAATCTGCAGTCGGCCGTCGGGATCGCGCAGCTGGCGCGGCTCGAGACGCGGGTCCGGCGACTCGCGGATCTCTGCCGCGAGTACCGCCGCGGCCTTGCCGGAGCCGGTCAGATCCGGCTGCTGCCGTTCGACATCGAGGGCGGCGAGACGCCGCAATGGGTCGATGCCCTCGCCGAGGATCGCGACGGCCTCGTCGAGCATCTGGCACAACGCGACATCCACTGCCGCCGGTTCTGGTTTCCCATTCATACGCAGGCGCCGTACCGCGAGCCCGACGATCGTTTCCCGAATGCGACGCGACTCGGTCCGAAGGCATTGTGGCTGCCGTCCGCGCTTTCCCTCACGTCCGACGACGTGCGGACGGTGTGTCATGAGATCCGCGAGTTCTACGGGATCCAGGCCGCGTGAAGGGGTGCGTCACCACCGGTGATGGTGCGAATTCCGTCGGCGACGTGATGGGGGAAAGGTAACGGATGTGACCGGGCGATCGTACCTCGTGACCGGCGGCACGGGATTCCTGGGCAGCGCGCTCACGCGGCGGCTGGTGAATGCCGCCGCGCGTGTCCGTGTTCTCGACGATAACTCGAGGGGCCGGCTCGCGCGTCTTCGCGACATCGAAGGCCGATTCGAGTACTGCGAAGGCGACATCCGCGACCAGGCAGCGGTCGACCGCGCGTGCGAGGGGATCGATGTCGTCTGCCACCTGGCGTTCATCAACGGGACCGAGTTCTTCTACTCGAAGCCCGACCTGGTGCTCGACGTTGCCGTGAAGGGAATCGTCAACATCATCGAAAGCGCAATCCGCCATCAGGTGCCCGAGCTGATGGTCATGTCCAGCTCCGAGGTGTACCACGAGCCGGACACCGTCCCCACCGACGAAACCGTCCCGTTGTCGATTCCCGACTGCCTGAATCCACGCTACTCGTACGCGGCAGGGAAGATCCTCCATGAGGTGATGGCCGTCAACAATGGACGGCACTTCCGGCGCGTCACCATCATCAGGCCGCACAACGTGTACGGGCCCGATATGGGCGATGAGCACGTGATTCCTCAATTCGTGGCACGCATGAGATCGCTGCAGAACCATCGGACCGACCCCATCCCGTTCACGATCCAGGGCACCGGGCTTCAAACTCGGTCGTTCGTCTACGTCGACGATTTCGTGGACGGCGTCATGCTGGTTCTGGAACGCGGCGATCACCTCGGCATCTACCATGTCGGCACACTGGAAGAGGTCACGATCGAAACGCTGGCGCGTCAGGTGGCCGAGCACTACGGCAGGCCGATCAAGATCGTCCCTGGCCCCCCGGCCGAGGGTGGAACCAATCGCCGTTGCCCAGACATCACCAAAATCATGAAGCTCGGCTACCGCCCTCAATTCACTCTGCGCGAGGCGTTGCCCGGCGTCGTGCGCTGGTATGACGAGCGGATCGCTCTCCCTGACTCTCTGCGATGACGACAGGAACCTTTGAGAACCCGACACTTGACTCAAGAGGTCAAGTTTCGGGGCTCGCAAATGAACTATAACGGGCCGAGGCCAGAGCCGGAGGCCCGTTAGAATTTGATGACGCAACAGCTTGCCAGAACCGCGGGCACCGGCGGCAGCGTGGTCGTCGACCGCTGCCAGGTGTGTGGCGCCGCCGATCTCGAATTGGTGCTGTTCCTGGGCTATCTGCCTCCCGTCAACCAGATGCGACCGATCGGTCAGCGTCCGCACGAACAACCGGCCTACCCCGCCGAGCTTCTCCAGTGCAGACGCTGCCAGCTCGTGCAGCTCGGCCTGATCGTCGATCCGGCGATTCTGTTTCCCCCGGAGTATCCCTACACCAGCGGCACCACGCGCATCCTGCGCGAGAATTTTGCCGAGCTCCAACGGGAGTCGACGGCGATCCTCGGCCTGCGCGGCTCGGAGCTCGTCGTGGACGTCGGATCGAACGACGGCACGCTGCTCGAGAATTTCCGGGCGGCGGGCCACCCGGTGTGTGGTGTCGAGCCGACGCTGATGGCGAATCTCGCGAACGAGCGCGGCGTGCGCACGATCATGAGCTTCTTCGGTCCGCCGGCCGCGTCGCGCGTGGTCGCGGAATGCGGCCGGGCGCACGTCGTGACCGCGACGAACGTGTTCGCGCACATCGAAGGGATCCACGAGATCGTCGACAGCGTGCTGGCGATCCTCGACGACGACGGCGTCTTCATCACCGAGTCGCACTATCTGATGGCGCTCATCGAAACGCTGCAGTACGACACCATTTACCACGAGCACCTGCGCCACTACTCGCTCGGAAGCATCGCCTACCTGTTGAACATGCACGGCCTCGAGGTGATTCACGCCAGGCGGATCCCGACGCACGGAGGGTCGATCCGCGTCTATGCGTCCCGTCGCGGCGCGAGGAAGGCACTGGCCACGGTCGACGAACTGCTCGCGGAGGAGCGCGACGCCGGAGAGCTGGCGGACCGTTTGACCGCATTCAGACGTCGCGTCGCCAAATCGAAGGTCGCCCTGCACGCGCTCCTGCGCGACCTGCTCGAGAAGGGCTCGCGCATCTACGGGGTCGGGGCGCCCTCGCGCGCGAGCACGCTGATCAATTACGTCGGCCTCGATCGCGAGATCCTCGACTGCGTGGTCGAGGTGAAGGGTTCGTACAAAGTCGGGAAATACATGCCCGGCACACTGATCCCCGTCGTCGACGAAGCACGTCTGTTCGAGGATCAGCCGGAGTATGCACTGCTCCTCTCGTGGCACATTGCCGACGAGCTCATTCCGAAGCTGACCGCGCGGGGCTTCACTGGCGGCTACATCGTGCCGCTGCCTGAACCGCGCGTGGTGCGCTCTGCGGAATCATCATGACCACGACTCCTTTGTTGGGCCGGAACGTGTGCTGGATCGAGGATCCCGCGGCACTCCTGCATGACGAGCCGCGCCTGGAGGAGGTCAAGGAACAGATCAGGCGTGGTGACGTCTACATTGCACGTCGACAGTACGACGCCGCGATGCTGCAGGACGTGCGCGACTACCTGAGCGGCATCGGACGCGGGTCGCTGCCCAATTACGAGGCGATCGAAGAGGGCGCCGCGAATTTTCATCGCATGAATCGGGCGGATCCCCGCGCATACGTCCAGGGGTGCTTCCACCAGTTCGTGTTCTTTCCGTGGAACCAGGACGTGTTCGATCTGTTCAAGCTGTTCGCGCCGCTCTACCACATGAAGAACCGTCTGAGCGGCATCCCGTCGGATCGCTTTCTCGGCATCAAGCCCCAGGACGGCTGCACCGCGCGCCTGGCGTTTCAGGTGTACCCGCGCGGCGGCGGTTTCCTCAATCGTCACGCCGATCCGGTCGACTACCATCAGCTCACCGTGCCGATCCTCCAGATGTCTCAGAAGGGCCGCGACTTTCAGAGCGGCGGTCTCTTCGTGCAGATGGCGAGCGGCGAGGATTTGATGCTCGACGACATCACTGAGCCGGGCGATGCGGTGTACTTCAATGCCAACTGCCCGCATGGTGTCGCGCCGATCGATCCTGACGCCGACATGCGCTGGTCCACGTTCGCGGGCCGCTGGATGCTGCTGGCGGCGGTCAACCGGCTGTCGCAGAACACGTCGATTGCCAACGCCACCGACCTCGCCCGATCGGCGCGGTGATGCGGCGATTCGACTCGCTCGTGCATGCCACGCCCGACGGCCGCTGGATGAGCGGCCGCCACGATGCCGGATTCCGCAGACTCAATGACGAGCTCGACCGCGCGAAGATCAGCCGGGCGTGCCTGGTGGGGCTCGCCGGTGTCGTGGACCATGACTATCTGATGGAGTGCGCCCGTTCCGCGCCCGGACGGTTCGTGCCCGTCGCCGGTGTCGATCCCGGCCGGTACGCGGACGTGGATGGATCGGACGCCACGGTCGACGCGGTCGCGCGCGCCGGGTTCCGCGCGCTGAAGCTGCACCCGCGGTTGAACGGCTACGACCCGCTCGATCCCCGGTGCATCGCCACCATTCGCGAAGCGGCACGCCGCGGGCTCGTCGTCTTTCTCGATACCCTGTTCAGGCAGCGCGGACGGCCGACCGCCCATGCCGCCGACGTCGTGGATCGCCTCGCCAATGCGTGCCCGGATGTCCGCATGGTGCTGCTCCATTCCGGCGGCGCCGCGCTGATGGAGGTCGCCGAGGTCGCCCGGCTGCATCCCGGCTTGATGCTGGATCTGTCCTTCACGCTCTTGAGGTACGCCGGGACCTCACTCGACAGCGACATCCGGTGGACGATGCGGAACCTCGATCAGCGAGTGGTGATCGGATCGGACATGCCCGAGTACACCCCGGCTGATGCATTCTCGCGAGCGGAGCAGCTGGCCGAAGGGCTGCCGGTCGAGAAGTGGACGAACATCGCGCATCTCAATCTCGATCGGTTGTTTCCGGAGCCGTCCGCCGGGTGATGACTGCGCCTTCAACCGGCGTGCCCGCCTCCGTGGAGATCGACCGGGACATCGCCGGCAAGCGTCTCTTGATTCTGGGTGCAGGGCTGTGGCAGGTCGAGTACATCCGCCGCGCGCGGCGCCTCGGCGCTGAAACGTGGGCGACCGACTGGTCGGACGACGCGGTGGGAAAGCCCGAAGCGGATCATTTCGCGCCCATCGATGTCACGCACGCTGAGGAGACGCTCGCATTTGCGAAACGCGCGCGAATCGAGGGCGTCTTCACCGCGGCGGACGTTGCCGTACCGACGGCGGCGTTCCTCTCCGCCGAAATGGGGCTGCCCGGGTATTCGCCGGCCCTCGCGGCACAGGCCACCAACAAGCTGAGCATGCGCCGAAGGAGCGAAGAGATCGGCCTGAAGTGTCCGTGGTTCCGGCCCGTGCGATCGGTAGCCGAGGCTTCGGCGCTTGCGGCGGCACTGTCGTTTCCGGCGATTGTCAAGCCAGTGGACAACTGCTCGAGTCGCGGCGTCCGGTTCGTGGCGGCGCCCGACGGGTTGGCCGCCGCGGTCGCGGAGGCACTCGACGCCTCGCGCGCCGGCGAGGCGTTGATCGAAGAGTTCCTCGTCGGGACCGAGGGCTCGGTCGAAGCGTTGGTACAGGACGGCCGGGTCGTCGTTCTCGGCGCCTGTGACAAGACGAAGTCGGCGCTGCCGTATCGCTACGATATGGAGCTTCGGTATCCGGGCGCCTACGACGCGGCGACGCGGCGGGACGTCGACGCGCTCGCGATGCGCATCGCCGAAGGATTCGGTATCGCCGACGGCATCCTGCACATCGAGTTCCTCGTCGCCGCCGATACCCGGCACGTATACTTGATTGAATTTGCCGTGCGCGGCTGCGGGAGCAAGGTGTGCACGCACCTGATGCCGCGGCTGACGGGCATCGACGTCGTCCGCGTGCTGATCCGGCAGGCGTTCGGGTTGTCGACGGCCTCGCTGGATCCGGCCCGATACCTCCACGGTGCGTTGCACTTCCTGATGTTTCCTCCAGGGCGCGTGACCGCGGTGCGCGGCGTCGACGACGCCCGCTCGCTTCCTGGCGTCATCGACGCGTGCGTGGAGCGCGTGGCCGGCGAGACGATCGACGAAGTCCGGGACGGGCGCAGCCGGCCGGGTCATCTCCTGGTCAGCGGCGCGACGGCCGCGGATGTCCAGCGCACGATCGCCGGCGTCCGCGATCTCATCGAGATCGACTACGAACACGTGTCGGGTGTGAAGGCCGAATGAAAGTCCTCGAGTGCACGATCCGCGACGGTGGGTACGCGATCGATTTCCAATGGTCCCCTGAAGAGATCGAAGGTATCGTCGGCGAGCTTGCCGCGGCCGGTTTCGAGTACATCGAAATCGGGCACGGCCTCGGTCTCGGCGCATCGCGCACGATGACGCCGGCGCGTTGTTGCGACGAGGAGATGGCGGCGGTCGCCGGGCGTGCGAAACGCGGGTCGAAGGTCGGCGCTTTCTTCATCCCCGGCGTCGGGGACGCCGACGATCTGCGGCGATTCCGCGACGCCGGCGGCGACTTCCTCCGCATCGGGACCGACGTGTCGAAGAGCGAATCGGCGTGGGAGTTCGTCGATCTCGCGGTCGATCTCGGATACGAGGTCGGCTACAACTTCATGAAAAGTTACGCCGCCCCGCCGTTCGAGCTGCTGCGCCGCGCCGTCCCCATCGCCGAACGCGGCGCCGCCACGATCGCGGTCGTCGACAGCGCCGGCGGCATGCTGCCCGATCAGGTCGTCGAGTACGTGCGCGTGCTCAAGACGGGCCTCGACGTGGAGGTCGGCTTCCACGGGCACAACAACCTGCTGCTCGCCAATGCCAACAGCCTCGCCGCGGTCCAGAGCGGAGCGTCGGTGATTGACACGACGCTTCTCGGGATGGGACGCGGCGGCGGCAACGCGCAAACGGAAACGATGCTGGTCGTGCTGGAGAAGGCGGGATATCCGACCGGCATCAACCCTCTCGAAGTCTCGCGGATCGCCGAGCGATACGTCAGTCCGAAGCCGACGCGCCTCAAAGGCGCCAACGAGCTCGAGCTCATCTACGGGTTCGCGCTCTTCCACAGCGGATTCACCAAGCGCGTGCAGGACGTCGCGGCCGCCTACGGCGTGCCGTATCAGGATCTGATGGTCGAGGTCGGCCGCTACGCCAAGGAGAATCCGTCACAGGCGCTGATCGAAGAGGCGGCGACGCAGCTGCGCCGTGACGGCCGCGTGGAGATTCACTTTCCGAAGTTCGTGCACAGGACGTGGAGCTGAGCACGATGGCCTCGGAAGCAGTGGCGGCGGTGTTGCGGGAACGGCTCGACGCAGCCGCGGCCCTGGCGAATCGCACGAACAAGGCCACAGTGCTCGTCGTCCAGCAGTTTCCAGTCGCGGAGGATTCAGGCATCCTCTTCCCGCACGTACGGGAAAGCATCGCGAATATCATGGCCTTCGTCGAGCTTGGGACCGCCGCCGATCTCGACTGGGTGCTCGATGCGTGCCGGGACCACGCGTTCAACTGGATCGTGGTCGATTGCGATCAGAAGCTGGCCGGATCGGCCGACATCGTCAGGCTGGCCCGCGCGCGGATCAAAGCGGGGCAGCTGCTTTTCTACAGCGACAACCAGGTCTGGTTCGATTCCGGCCTCGACATCGTGCAGCGGATCGAGGGCGGGCTGACGGCGAAGCGCGTGTTGTTGTGCGGCGCGGGCCCGCTCGCCGATTGCTTCTCGAGCGTGCTGCCGCGGATCGGCGCATCGGTGATGACGGCCGGCCCGTCCGCGCCGGCGGGCGCGCCGCCGTCAATCGTGCTGGGTGCGTCGCAGAAGCGCGTGAGCATCGACGAGGCGCTCGTCGATCAACTGCCGGCCGACGCCGCCATTTACGATGTTGGAATTGGAAACCTTTCGCAGGCGGCGGCGGAACGCGCGCGGTCGAAGGGGCTGCGGCTCTACCGCCTCGACAACCGCGCCGGCATTTCGAGTGCGGTGGTGCGCCTTCTCGAAACCGACTTCATGATCGGCAAGCTGATGGGGCGTCTCCGCCTCAAGAACGTCGATATCGTTGCCGGTGGCCTGCTGGCGCCGCCGGGCGCGGTGATCGTCGACGACATCAGCAATCCGACCTTCATCTTCGGTGTGGCGGACGGCAAAGGACGATTCAAAGAACCGCTGGATCCGGCCGATCGCGATCGGGTGGCCTTCGTGCAATCGCTGCTGCGGGCGCCCGCCGCCCCGGCGCCATGAACGATCAGGAAATCGAGAGCGTGCTCAGGCGGTACAGCGAACGGCTGGCCACGCTCGGTCCGGTGCCGGAGGCGCTCGGATGGACGAAGGGGCGGCACAAGCTTCGATACCATCTGCTGCTCGAACCCTGGCATCTGACGACCGGCCAGTTGCTCGACTTCGGCTGCGGTTTCGGCGACATGTACGATTACTGCCGCGAGCACTTTCCTGGCCTGACCTATCACGGATTCGATCTCAACCAGGATCTCGTCGCCGCCGGGCGGGCACGATACCCCGACGCGCATCTGACTGCCGGGAACGCGCTCAAAGACGGACTCGACGGTCAGTGGGATCTGATCGTGGCGTCGGGAATCTTCAACTTCCTGCTGTCCGACAACTGGAGCTTCATCCAGACGATGTTCGACCTGTTCGCACGGCACGCGCGGACCGGGTTCGCTGCGAATTTTCTGTCCGACCGTGTGGACTATCGCCTGGACCACACGTACCACGCCGATCCGGCCAGAGTGCTGGATCTCGCTTACCGGTACTCGAACCGCGTGATGCTGCGCAACGACTACATGCCGTTCGAGTTCACGCTGTATGTGGATCTGCGGACCGATTTCGACAAGACGCACGTGGTCTATCCCGATTTCATGCCGTACGTCGAAGGCGCCGGCTGATGCTCAACGCCCGCGCTCGATGGACCAAGCTCGGTCGGATCCTCGCGCCGGATCCGCGGCGCGAGTGGATGGCCACCTATACCGGGCCGTCGTTCGCCGTTCCGAGGCTCGGGGCGGAGTGCATCGACGTGTACGTCACTGGCCGCGATGCGCAGAACCGCTCGCGCATCGGCGTGATGACGATGAATCCGGAGCAGCCGTCGCGGCCAATCGCTATCGGGGACTCGCCGATCTTCGATCTCGGAACGCTCGGCGCCTTCGACGAAAACGGCGTGTCGTATCCCTGGATTGTCGACGCCGACGGCATGCAGTACATGTACTACGTCGGCTGGATGCCGACGGTGCTGACACCGTTTCAGAATCACGTCGGCCTCGCAGTGAAGCGGGGGACCGACCCCTGGCGGCGCTATTCCCGCGCGCCGATCCTGCCGCGCACCGACGAAGAGCACCTGTCGCTCGGGTCGACGGCGGTCCTGCGCGAAGACGGCCGTTGGCGCATGTGGTACACCTGCTTCCGGCGCTGGGGCCGGCAGCCCGGCGACCCCAAGCACGAGTACGTGATCAAGTACGCCGAATCGACTGACGGCGCCCATTGGCAACGCCCCGATATTGTCTGCATCGACACGGAGGCCCCGGACGAGTTTTCGATCGGCCGGCCGTCCGTGCTTCGACGCGACGGGGTGTACCACATGTGGTACAGCTATCGAGGCCCGTTCTATCGGATTGGCTACGCCTGGTCGGTCGACGGCATCCGGTGGACGCGTCGTGACGACCTGGCATGCATCGACGCGTCCGGTTCCGGCTGGGACGGGGAGTCTCTCTGCTACAGCCACGTCTTCGAGTGGAAGAACGCCCTGTACATGTTGTATTGCGGCAATCACTACGGGCGCGACGGCCTCGGCCTCGCCGTTCTTCGCAGCTGATCGACGATGACTGAGCGTTCGAGCGTCAATGGGAGCATCGGCCCTGCGCCGCTCCTGTCGATCGTCGCGCCGGTGTTCAGGAGCGATACGATCGTGCCGGAATTCGTCCGCCGCGCCTGCGCGGGGGCGGCGAAGGTGACCGACGACTTCGAGCTCCTCCTCGTCGAGGACGGCAGCCCGGACAATTCCTGGTCGGCGATTGTGCACGAATGCGATCGGGATCCGCGGGTCAAGGGGCTGCAATTGAGCCGGAATTTCGGCCAGCATCCGGCGATCACGGCCGGGCTCGCGCACGCACGCGGCGAGTACATCGTCGTGATGGATTCCGATCTGCAGGACGATCCCGTCTACATTCCGGAGCTCTATCGGAAGGCGCTCGAAGGGTTCGACATCGTCTTTGCGCGAAAACGGATCCGCCGCTTCGGATTGCTGAGAAACCTGACGACACGGCTCTATTACGCCATCTTCCGTTGGCTTGCCTCGGTTGACTACGATCAGCATATCGGAGCGTACTCGTTGATCACGCGGCGCGTGGTCGACGCCTTCCTGCAGTTCGGCGACTACCGGCGCGGCTACGTCATCGTGCTCGGCTGGCTCGGGTTCCGCCGCTCGCACGTTGACGTGGAGCACCGGGACCGTCCGGTCGGGCGCAGTTCGTACTCGACCTGGGGGCTGGTTGCCCATGCGATCACCATCGCGCTGGCGTACTCGGACAAGCCGCTCCGGATGTCGATCTACTTCGGCCTCGGGCTGTCGACCCTGTCGTTTCTCCTCGGGATTCTGCTGGCCATCTGGTACTTCACGAGCAACGTCGGCCAGCTGGCGCTCGGATGGACGAGCATCATCATCACCAATCTCTTCCTGAGCGGCCTGTTGCTGACCAGCCTCGGCGTGGTCGGGCTGTATATCGGACGCATCTTCGAGCAGGTGAAGCAGCGTCCGATCTTCGTCGTTCGCGAGACGCGCAATGTCGGAGTGGTGAGGTCCGAATGTTGACCGCCTTCGCGATCGATACTTCCCGGATCGAGCACGAGGTGTCGACTACCGGCCTGTCGATCGTCCGGCCCGCCGCGAGCTTTCTCGAACTGTGCGAAACGGCGAGAGCCGACTACCTCGCCGCGTTCAGGCGCTCGACGGTCCAGCCGCCGAAGAAGGCGTTCAAGCCCGCGGATCTGGCCAAGGGACCCTGGCGGAAATTTGCGATTGGGTCGAAGAACGGCGTCGGCGAGTCGTACGCGCAACTCCTGCAGACCACGTATTTCGACCCGACCTGCCCGGCGCATCCGTCGCTGAACCTGCTTTTCGAGGTCGTGATCGAGCTGCGGAATCAATTGATGCGCGTCGCGCCGGATTTCGGCAGCGATCCCGCGCGCGACGGCTACTGGAACGCGTGTCGCGTGCATCATTATCCGCGCGGCGGCGGCTTCATGATGGGCCACTGCGACACCTACTTTCCGGTCAAGCTCGGCGATCTGCCGTTCTATCAGGTGATGGCGCCGCTCAGCGTGAAAGGCCGCGACTTTTCAGAAGGCGGCGGGATGCTCATCACCCGGCAGGGCGAACGGCTGAACACCGACGAGATCGCCGGCATCGGCTCGCTTGTCGTCTTCGACGGACGCATCCAGCACGGCGTGGACGACGTGGATCCGCGCGAAGTGATGAACTTCGACGACGAGGCAGGACGATTGGCAGCCTTTGCGAATCTGTACGTTGCTTGATTCGACTTATCAGATCACGGCTGCCATTCGCCGGAAAATGTGCTGCGCACGCCCCGTGGGAGCCACGCGACGCAAACGACACACGGAAAATCGCGTTGAAGGGGCAGAGTCCCAGGTCACGGACCTGGCCGACGGTGTACCCGTTTTCTGGCCCAAATCGGGGCGATCTGACAGAGTCGACTCAATCGTGAGGACGTCTCAAGACTGCGAGTACCGAGGTGCCCCACGGAAAAGGGCACCACGCGCCGAGCGGCGTTTCGGCAGAGAAGATCGCCGCGAGCGCGAGGTTCAGCGGCGCCGCTGGAATCCGATCAGAACGGTCCAGATAGCGCCGGATGTCCTCCGCGGTCATCGCGGCGGGATCGGGACCGTTCAGCCGGGCCAGCCACATCAACGGGCTGAGGAAGAACATGAAGTACCGGCTCACCACCAATTCGAGTCCCGCTCGCGTTGCGAGCCTCGCGAAATCCGCGCGTGTATAGCGACGGACGTGGTGGGTGATGTTGTCCACGGAGCTTCTGAAACGTTCGAGCGCGGGGGTCGTCACGATCAGACAGGCGCCGGGGCGCAGCGCGCGGCGGATTTGGCGCAGCACGGCCTCGTCATTTTCGATGTGCTCGAGCACATCGGTCAGCAGCACCACGTCGCAGCTCTCGGCCGGCAGATTCACGTCATCCGGCAAGCCGCCCGATTGCACGCGATCGCCGAGCCGCCGCTTCGCGTATTCCAACGCTTGCGGCGAGTATTCGACGCCGACCACCTCATGCCGCTCAGCCAGCGCGGCCAGATTCCCGCCTGTGCCGCAGCCCAGGTCGCAAATCCGCAATCGCCGCTCCCGCGCGCCGTCCAGATAGCGCTCGACGAGCGACCACACGATCTGCCGCCGCGCCTGAAACCACCAATGGCGTTGCTCGATGTCGTAGA
>Ga0105247_10002635_pt1 | contig 12083 bp, 11 predicted proteins | sample KBSS24metaG_FD_81519 | JGI IMG/M metagenome (GOLD analysis project Ga0105247, IMG submission 81519) | Switchgrass rhizosphere microbial communities from Kellogg Biological Station, Michigan, USA - KBS S2-4 metaG | ecosystem: Host-associated > Plants > Roots > Rhizosphere > Soil | place...
CTCGAGCAGATCGCTCGCGTCATCTCGCTGCGCCTCTGCCAGGCCTGTCCGTCACCGCAGGCCTGCTCGTCGCAGACCAGCGACGTGCGCTACGTCGTGCCGCAACCGGCCGATGTGGGCACAACGCCGACGCGGCTGGCTGAGCGCGGGAGGCGTGACATGGTCGCGGCGTCGTGCGCGGGTGGTTGGTCTGCGGCCGGGGCTGCCCGCCGTCCGGCATGCGGATCCGCCGGCGGCGTGCGGCGGATGATTCGGCTTGTCGGTTGAGAGGGGATCGCCTGATGCGGGTGAGGGTGGTGGGCAGCGGGGACGCGTTTGGCTCCGGCGGCCGGTTTCAGACCTGCATCGCCGTGACCGACGACAGTGGCTCCCGGCCTCGGGTGCTGCTCGATTGTGGGGCGACCAGCCTGACGGCGATGCGTCAGCAGCAGCTCGACCCGAACGAGATCGATACCGTGCTGGTCAGCCACCTGCACGGCGATCACTTCGGCGGAGTGCCATTCCTGGTGCTTGACGGGCAGTTCCGCCGCCGCACCCGCGACCTCACCGTCATCGGTCCGCCGAGCACGCGTTCCCGGTTGGACCAGGTGATGGAGGCGATGTTTCCCGGCTCGAGCACGGCACCGCGCCGCTTCGCCGTGCACGTGGCCGAGCACGTCGACGGCCGCGCGGTAGAGCTGGCCTCGCTGCGCGTGACGCCATTCGAGGTACGGCACGCCTCTGGCGCCCCGGCGTATGCCCTGCGCGTGGACGGCCCGAGCGGCTCGCTGGCCTACTCCGGTGACACCGAATGGACCGACGGGCTGCTCGACGCCGCCCGCGACGTTGACCTATTCCTATGCGAGGGCTACAGCCCCGCCCCGATCCGCTGGCACCTCGACCTGACCACACTCTCCAACCACCGCGACCGGTTCACCTGCCGGCAGCTGGTGCTCACCCACCTGTCCCCGACAGCGCTTGCCAGCGATCTGGCCAACTGGCAGGTTGCCTACGACGGTGTCCAATTCGACCTCTAAAAGGGCTGCCGTGTCTCAGGATTGAGCGACCCTCTGCCGTCCCACTCCGCCAGTGGTGGCAGCCCACGACGATCAGCGTGATCGCCGACTATGGACGGCCTTGTGGCTGTGTCGCTGACGGCTGCTGCCGTTGTTATGGCGCGGGCGGGGCTTCGTCGTTCCGGATTTGTAGCCATGCTTGTAGCCATTGTCGGGACCACGAGATCTGCGCTTGCGCGGATGTCCCGGATGGGGAAGTAATGCTCTTCGACATGGCCCAGGTCCCAGTGGACGGGGGCCAGAATGTTGGCTGCGGACTTGACGAAGCCCGGGAAATCTTCCTGCCGGCCCATGCGACGAAGGCCTTCGTGGAAAGCGATCGCGGTGACCTCGGTCGGTCGAGCGTCGAGCGTGAGGGAGAACTCTCGCATGTATGGGGCGTGGCTTTCACTACCCGCGGTCGACTGAGGCAGTTCTCCTGTTGCGGATCAGGGACTCGTAAACCTCGACGTACCCCTGGCACATGCTTTCGCTTGAGAACCGCTCCGCGTGGCGCCGGCACTCTTCTGGGTCGATCTCAGCGATTCGTTCGGTGGCCTGCACCATGTCGCTCACGTCGTCGCAGATGAAGCCGGTGACGCCATCCTCAATCACCTCGGGCACCGATCCACGCCGGAGCGCGATAACGGGCGTGCCGGCGGCTAGGGATTCGATCATCACCAGACCGAACGGCTCCGGCCAGTCGCTGGGGAACAGGGTGGCCCGCGCACCGCCCCAGAAGGCTGGCTTCTCGTGTTCCTCGATCTCGCCGATGAAGTCGATGTCCGGACCCATCTCCGGCTTCACCTCGTTCTCGTAGTAGGGCACGTCGAGCGGGTCGACCTTGGCCGCCATCCGGAGCGGGATCCCCGATCGGCGGGCGATCTCGATCGCCGCGAGCGGTCCCTTCTCATCGGCGATCCGGCCGACGAAGCCCAGGTAGCCGTCGGGGTCGTGCGGCACGTCGTGATACGCGGTGAGGTCGAGCCCGTTGTACACCGTGGCCGCCCAGGTCAGGTCGAGGTCCGCCACGGCCTGCCGTTGGTCGTCGCTGATGGAGACCAAGGGCACCGACCCGTACCTGGGCAACAGGTCGCGGAGGAAGTCGAGGTCCAGCCGGCCGTGCATGGTCAGGACGGTGGGTACCTCGCTCAGGCGGGTGAAGGGAAAGGTCCAGATGTCGAGGTGGGAGTGCACGACGTCGAAGTCGTCTGCCCGCTCGTAGATCTCGGCCAGCATCTGCAGGTGCAGGTGGGGTGCGAGATCGACCAGCTCCTCCCGGCTGAAGCGCTCGCGCAGCGGTTCCTCGAACGCCTCCAGCACCGCCGCCGTCTCCGACGTCTTCGGCGCGAAAAGGGTGACCTTGTGCCCCTGCGCGACCAGACCGTCGCACAAGGTGGCGATCACTCGCTCGGTCCCGCCGTACGCACCCGGCGGGACGGCCTCGTAGAGCGGAGCGACCTGCGCGATCCTCACGACGGTGTCGGGGTCGTCGGACTGCTTGCCCGCGCCAGGGGCTGCGACGGCGGTCGCTCACCCACCGGGAACAGGTGACCCATGCGAGCGTGGTACATCCGCTGGCAGGTCGCACACTCCAGGCCGCCGTCGGCCTCGACCAGCATCTGCTGGCCGCAGTCCGGGCACGGCACCTGGAACACGGTGCTCATCGGGCGATCCCCTCCCCTCTGGCAACACGGTCGGGTGGAAAGCTCCTGACTCCCCACGGCGTAAGTACCCAAGGACGCCGAAATATATGCCGTGTTCTAGCCGCGATGTGCATCGTCGAGGGTTCGTTGTGCACAGTGGTCGGATGTCTGGGTTGCATCTCTCGGCAAACACGGTCCCCGCGGGCGCACGCCACGACCTCGTCACAGTGGACGGCCGCAGCTTCGCGATCAGCGGCGAGTCGGGCGACATGGCAGCCGCGACGCACGGTCTGGTGTACGACGACCTGCGTTACCTCAGCCGGCTGCGGATGACCGTCACCGGCGGACGGGTCGAGTTGCTGGCCGCCAGCACGCCCACCCCGCTGTCCGCTGTCGTCGTCTCGCGTGTCCTCACCAGCGTGGACAACGGCCGCGCTGACGCCCCCGCTGAGCCGCTCGGTGAGGTTGCCGATGTCCTGGCGATCCGCCGTCGATGGCTCGCCGGCAGCCTCGTGGAGGAGCTGACCCTGCGCAACCCGCACCCGCTACCCGTGAGCGTGCACCTCGAGCTCGAGATAGCGGCCGACTTCGCGCACGTCTTCGACGTCAAGAGCGGCACCACCAATCCGGCCACGGCCCGGGCCGAGGAAAGCGCTCCGGGCCAATGGACCCTGCGCTCCCCTCACGACCAGCACGACCGCACCGAGGTGACCCTGCAACCGCCGCCGGACAAGGCCGATCCGGCTCGCGGCACCGCGGGCTGGCGGCTGCGCGTCGCCGCGCGGGAGGAGGCGACGGTCACGGTCACGGTGCAGCCCGTCTCGGCCGGCGTTCCGGCCGACCTCGAGCGCCCCACCGAGCTGGCCCGTGGGGTGGCTATCCGCGAGCTGACCGCCTGGCGCTCGTCGGTCCCCTCGGTGGTGTCGCTCGACCCGCGGTTGCCGGCCGCCGTCGACCAGGCGCTCGCCGATCTGGCGGCCTTACGCATCGTCGACGGGGCGCACCCCGACCGCGCCGTCGTGGCCGCCGGGGCTCCGTGGTTCATGACGCTGTTCGGTCGCGACTCGCTGCTGACGGCCTGGATGACGTTGCCCTTCGACGGATCCCTCGCCGGCGGGGTGCTCGCCAGCCTGGCCGATCTCCAGGGCACCGAGGACGACCCGGCGTCCGAGGAGCAGCCCGGTCGCATCCTGCACGAACTGCGGCGCCACGGCAGCGGCACGTTCTCCTCCCGCAGCCGCTATTACGGCACGGTGGACGCCACGCCGCTCTTCGTCGGCCTCGCCGCCGAAGCCTGGCGGTGGCGGGCGATCGACGAGGACACCCTCCGCCGCCTGGCCCCGGCCCTCCGTCGCGCCGTCGACTGGCTGACCGGACCCGGTGACTCCGATGGCGACGGGTTCGTCGACTACCGCCGTCGGGACCCGCGAGGGCTCGCCAACCAGGGCTGGAAGGACTCCTGGGACGGCATCACCCGGGCGGACGGCACCCTGCCACCCGCGCCCCTGGCCCTCGTGGAGGTGCAGGGCTACGTGTACGCCGCCCTGCAAGGCGCGGCGGAGCTGGCCGCCGTTGTGGACATCGGCCACCAGGCCGCCGACCTGCGTCCGCGCGCGGAGGCGCTCAAGGACCGGTTTAACGAGAAGTTCTGGGACCCGCGCGGCTACTTCGTCCTCGGACTGGACGCGGACGGGCGACCCATCGACTCCCTCACAACGAATCCGGGGCACGCGTTGTGGTCCGGCATCGCCGACGAGGAAAAAGCGTGCCGATACGTCGAACGTCTCGTCGACCCGGACCTGTGGACCGGCTGGGGTCTGCGCACCCTGGCCCGGTCGATGGCGGCGTACGACCCGCTCAGCTACCACAACGGCTCCGTCTGGCCCCACGACACCGCCCTATGCATCGCGGGCGCAGCCCGCTACGGGTGCTGGGACGCCGTCGACCTGTTCGTCGACGGTGCCCTAGACGCCACCCGCCACTTCGAGGGTCGCCCTCCCGAGCTGTTCGCAGGCCTGGCCCGAGACGACGTAGCCATGCCGGTGGCCTACCCGTCCTCGTGCTCGCCCCAGGCCTGGGCGTCGGCTTCGGTGCTGCTGCTCGTACGCACGATGCTCGGTCTCGAGCCGGCGGCCGACCGTTCCGGCATCGAGCTTGTGCGAGCCGACCTGTCTGGGGTACCGGACCTCTCCCTGGAGCGCCTTGAGTTCGCCCGTCACCCCACGTCGGTCACCGTGCACGACGGCCGAGGCAAGGTCACGTCGGCTGACGCTCAGGTCAGGGCTGATCACTGCAATGGTGGCGGTGAACTGGACATCCATGACCTCAGCTCCCGGCATTGAATTCGACTCGGTCCGCCGATCGTCGCATCCGGCTCCCCAGCACCGGCGCCGAGCTCTACGGCAGTCTCGCAAGGCCAACCGCCAGCGGGCTCGACACCGGCGGAATACGGCTCACAGCAGCGTCGGACACTTGAGAGTCCCGCAAACCCGCCCGGTGAAACGCCTGGTAACGGCGCGGCAAACTGCAACGGCCGGAGGCGAGCCAGATCGCTCCATCTGTGTTCGTGTTGATCTCCGCAGCGGTGTTCCAGACGGCTACGAGCGCACTGGTCTGGGTAATAGGGCGCACGACGTGATACCAAAGCCTCCGGCGCCTGGTGCGCAGCGTGCATGGAGGGTGCACATTCCGGGAATGGCAGGTAATTCTTAGACACCATCCAAACGGATAGGCGGCTCCGGCCAGTGCACCAACATCGGTCTGGGCCCTAGACCGGACCTGCTGGGGAGGCCCAGCCATGGCCCCAACCGCACCAGGAACACCAGCCGCGCACCAGTACGACCTCACCCGAGAGCGGGCTGGCCAACCTCGGCCGAGTGCGCTTCGACGACGCCGGCCGTACCGTGGAGGTGCTGGTCGCGCTCACCCACGCTGGCAATCGCGGCGATCCTCGCCGATGAGGACAACCACGGCAGACGGTAGGACAACTACAAGCGCCCCGTACTGGTTCATCCGGGCGGGGCGCTTTCTATGTGTCGAGTGTCAGTCGTGACAGCTTCCTGCCACATGGGCACCGGATGGCCACTCGGGGCGTTCACAGCCAAGATCCGTTGATCTCGGGAGGATCGTCATGTCTGTCCCCGCATCCGGCGGGCGCAAGCGCTTGCTTTGCCGGTTCAACCTGCACCACAAATGGGTGCGACGCTTCAACCCGGAGGGCGAGGATTACCTGCAGTGCAAGGTCTGCGGGAAAGATCTCTATGACGTCGAGCGCGGCGAGCCGAACATCGCTGGCGGCGGCGGATTCGGCGGCGGGTTCTGATCAGAACCTGGGTCGGCCGGCTTGCCGTGAGCGCGGTGGTCTGCGCCGCGCTACTGGTGGCGTGTTCGAAGTCTCAACCCACCGCGGCGCCGTCTCGGTCGAGCACTGCGGTGCCGTCTCAGTCGAGCACCGCAGCGGACCCGTTAGCGGCCGCGATCGCGAACGTCATGAACTCCTACACCACGACCGGCAACGTCCGCGCCATCATCGTCGACGTCAACGGCCGGCCCCGGTTCGAGCACTACTACTCATCGTCCGCGGCCGAGTCGCGATCGATCTTCTCGGTGACCAAGAGTGTGACCTCGACGTTGGTGGGGATCGCGATCAACGAGGGCCGGCTGCGGCTGGACGAACGGCTGGCTCAGATGCTTCCGCGTTACGCCGCGGAGATGACCCCGACCGTCGCCCGGGTGACGCTGCGGCAGCTGCTCACCCATACCGCGGGCTTCACCGATACCGCCGAGCTGTCCGAAGACGAAATGTGGACCTCGCCGGACTGGGTGCGCTACATCTTGAAGCATCAGGACTACGCCCCAGGCACCCAGTTTCACTACTCCGACCACGGCGCGCACCTGCTGGCGCCGATCCTGGTGCAAGCGACCGGGGAATCGGTGTTGGCCTACGCCCGGGCCAAACTGTTCGATCCGCTCGGCATCGTGACCCGGCCCAGCGCCGAGCCCCATTTCGACCCACAGGCCGTGCCCCCGGCCTATGAGAAGGCTCGGTTCGCGTGGCCGATCGACCCGCAGGGCTTCCACATGACTGAAGCGTTGATCAAGCTTCGGCCCCGGGACATGGCCACCTTCGGGCAGCTGTTCCTGCAGAACGGACAATGGAACAACCGGCAGGTCGTGCCGACAGCCTGGGTGCGCCAAGCCACCACTGCGCAAACCGGCAAGGCGTTCCCCGCTTACGGCAGCTCGTCCCCCGGCTCGGCGTGGAATCCAACCAACTACGGCTACTTCTGGTGGGTGGAACCCACCAGTGGTGTCACCGCCTACTACGCGTGGGGATTCGGTGGGCAGCTGGTGGAAGTCGTGCCCGACCTGCACCTGGTCATCGTCGTATCCTCCAACGCCGACGACACGCACGGCGCGACCGTCGACCCGGACCAATTGCAGCACCTAGTCGACGCCATCGTGCCCATCATCAAGACCCATCCAACTCGCTGAATCAGGCGAGGCGCGAGCGACAGCCTCTCGTTGACGATCATTCCTACGCTCGAGACGATAAGACAGCGCGATCATGTTTCATCGGCTGTGCACCTTGGGGGGGATGACGATGACGATGACTACGCCAGACGCCGCCACGACGGTAAAGCGGTTTCTCGACGCAGTCCAGGCGGGTGACGTTGAGACGGCTATGTCCTACGTCGATGACGATGTCGAGATGAACACCGCGGAGCATCACCCGTTTCTGCCGGGCCCGTATCGGGGACGCCAGGGGTTCTTGCAGATTATGGCGAAGATTGGGGAGGTGCTGGACGGCTTTCGGCTCGACGTCCAGCGGGTGCTCGGGTGCGGAGATGTGGCGGTGACCCAGCTGCGTTACTCCGGCACGGTCAAGCAGACCGGACGCAGTTTTGACGTGCAGGCAGCGTTCATCTGGGACGTGCGCGACGGGAAGGTGATACGTAACCAGGAGTTCATGGACACTCTGCAGTTCATGAATGCTTGGCAAGCCAGCGACTCATAACCGCACCACGGTTTCCCAGCAAAGGGCTATTGCTCCGACCGCGACGCCTGCAACACACTCGTGCCCGGTCCGGCATTCGGCCGCGGCAAGGCGAAAGGCTGAGCGCCAGCCGCCTAGGTGCGTTCCACTCCTTGTCAGAGCACCTCATGATGACGGCTACAACCGGATTCTGATATGAACCCGGCTATCTCCTCGTCCGTACGGCCGCACGATCGCCGACTATCAACGTCGCCAACACGACTATGTCTGGTAAACGGAATTGTTCGACGAAGCGCCACATAAGAACTCATATGCGCGACGAAGGAAAGGTAGCGCACCCGCACATAACAGACGGCTCGTGCGCACGTGACCTCGGACGCTCAAGCACGGACTCGAAATGGACTTGAGCACACGCGGCTCCTGATTAAAAGACCGCGGTGCCTGCGGGTCTGCGCTCGGATAGTCGGTCGCGCTGCGGTCGTCCGTGCGCGCCGTCCGGACTAAGTTCATCGCATGTCCAAACCGAACGCCGACATGCGCAAGGCGTGGGACGGTCTCGACGGCGACATCTGGGCCGCAGCTGCTGACCAGTACGAGACCCGCGGGGCAGGGCATCGTCGGTTGTTGTTGCAGGCGGCGGCGATCGCGTCCGGTGAACGTGTCCTCGACCTTGGGTGCGGCAATGGGGCTTCGACGCGCGAGGCTGCGCGGATGGCCGAGCCCGGCGAGGTCGTGGGTATCGACCTGTCAACGGCAATGCTGACCAATGCGCGGGCGCGCAGTGCGGCCGCGGGGTTGACCAACGTCAGCTTTGTGCACGGTGACGCGCAGGTCCATGACTTCGGGCCCGAGAGCTTCGACGTCATCATCAGCAACGCCGGGGCGATGTTCTTCGACGACAAAGTGGCCGCGTTTAGCAACCTCCGGCGAGCGCTGCGCGCCGGCGGCCGCATCGTCCTGATGGCCTGGCAGCTACTTGAGGACAACGAGTGGCTGACGGTACTGCGCGACACGCTCGCCATGGGGCGCGACCTGCCGGCCCCGGCCGTGGGGATGCCCGGACCGTTCGGACTTTCCGATCGCGATCAGGTGAGCGCCCTGCTCTCGGCGACCGGCTTCACCGATGTCGGGTTCGCCGACGTCCGTGAGCCGATGGTGTGCGGGGCTACCACCGATGAGGCGTACGCGCTGCTGTCCGATGATGGCCCGGTCCGGGGTTTGCTTGCTGACCTCAGCGATGCCGACAAGGCCACTGCGCTCGACAAGCTGCGCGCGGTCATCGCCGCGCACGAGACACCGACCGGTGTCATCTTCGGCTCAGCGTCCTGGCTCATCCAGGCCCGCCGCCCCGCAGCCGAGTAGTGAGATCGAATAGTCCGAACCACCGCCCAGCGCTTCGTGTGAATTCCGAACCCGCCATCCCGTGATGATCTGAGTCGTTCAGCACACCCGAGTGCGCATCTGATGGATCCATTGTGCGGCCGGTTCAGCCGCTGGCGACCGCGCAGACGGTTACCGCACACTGTCGGCGGCAGATGCGGACGGTGCCGCTTCGCGGCAGTACGGTACCGCTTCGCGGCTCGTGAGGTTGCGGAACCCTACGTCGACGTGGGCTCAGCGTTGACTGGACCATGCGGCGGGCTAGCGTGCGTTGCTTCGGCCGGCGGTGGAGCGGCCTGTTCGTCCCCCGACGACGGCGACGATGGTTTGCTGGCGTTCGTGAGCCGCGCCGACCCCGATCGTCAGCTGGCAGCATTGCGGTGGCGATCGATCTTGCCGCCGGCTAGTCCCAGTCCTTCACGGTGCCCCCGGCGGCAGCCACAGCTTGGGCGCGGGTCAGGAAGTCCTCCATCCGGACGATGCGCCCCTCGCGGATGGTGTAGACGACGTAAATTTGGCCATTGAGCGGGGCCCAGGGCACTTCACGGAAGCGCGGACCCGCGAGGCCGACGAGGACGCGTTCGCCGGCGTCGATCAGTTCCAGGCGGTCGACCCCGAAGTCATCGCGGGAGAACCCGCGTTGCACGTTCTCGAGGACCTCTTGGCGGTTGTTGCAAACGAGTTCGGGCAGGACGCCCTGGTGGACCACACCGGGATCGAACTGCGACTCCAGGCGGGCCAGGTCCCGCGAACGCCGTGCATTCAGATGATCGAAGATGAGTTCGAGATTGTTCATGTCAGTCGGCCTCTCACCGCTGAACCTACTCGTCAGGCAACGGAGCGGGCGGCGTGGTGCACGCCCATGTGGCGGCTGGAATGCCGCTCGCCTGAGGCAGGGCAGCGAGCAGAGCTGGCAGTTCGGCTCAGGTGCCGCCCCCAGGGATGGCTTGCCGAAGCCGCACCGCGATGAGCATGTTGACCATCTCGGCGGGTAGCGGCTGGTCGACGGGGAATCGCAAGGCTCCGGATGACTTCTCATAGCCGGCTCGCTCATCGGCCAGTCCGGGGAACACGGAGCCCGCTGTGCGGCAGGTAGCTCAGGTGACTCTTGAACGAGGCGAACCCGGCGATCGCCTTGCCGGTTCAACCATCAAGCCTGGACCGTGGGCCAGTTGTTCTTCGAGGGCCAGACGTCGTAGATCTCGATCTTTACAACGAGGACGCGTCCTACGACTGAAACGTGGGCGCCGACGAGCACGTCGAGTTGATGAGTTGAGGAAGAGCGCTGCCAGTTCGGGACGCGCCGCACCCTCGGCGGCAAATGAGTGCGTTCAGTCGTGGGGCTACCGTGCATGAGTGCGGGTCTTGATTGTCGCTGCGCCAGGCGTGGCGGACATCGTTGCCCGTTGCGTGTCAGACAACGAGGTGCCTGACCATAGCGGGTGGATCGCTCGCGGATTCACGAACCTGAAGCGGATTCTCGGGAGCCCACATGACTTCGGTGTGGTGGTCGAGGAGTTGGCCAAGACGGTGCCTGAGGGACACGCACTGGCCGGTGCCGATGAAGGGTCCTGGGCGTTGGTCGGCGCGCTAGCGTTGAGGCTCGGGATTCCCGCAGTCCTTGTACGTAGTACCCCGAAGACCTACTTCATCAGTTACGGCGACGATCCGACTGTGGGCGATGGTCGTCTCGTGGGCGAGCGTCTCGCGTCGGCGACTCCGATCCACTTGGTGGATGACCTGGTGTACTCCGGGAAGACCTTGTGCGCTGCCGTTGATGCGTTGCGTCGAGTCGATCTCTCCTGCACGTCCGCTTCTGCAATTCTTTGGACCCGACGAGCGGAGGCATCACAAGTGGAGCTGGAAGCGTGCGGTCTACAGCAGGTGACCTGTTTGGTGAGCCAGGCCGACATGCCCGAGTAGACGCTAGACAGGTTCCGCTCATCGGCATGTCCGGATGGGCCGCAATCTGCAACTGAGCCGACCGACCACGCCATACGGACTCATCTGTGCGCCGCCGCTGATCGGCCATCGCGCGCAGAACGACGGTGTGGCGCGCCGAAACGCACGCACTCCGCGGCATGGTCGGACGCTAACGCACCCCGACAGCGGCAATTCCGGATGTTCACACTGAGGCGCCGCGTGAATAGTTATGCGTTCCTATCGCGTCGCGGCGTGAGCCTGCGAACCGTGTTGTCGGCGCAAGACGCGCCCCTACCCGTCTGGGACACGTTCGCATTCGCCCGTTGGCGCGCAGATCAATTTGTCAGGGCGTGCGGACTTTCACGTTCGCATGCCCGATGTGCGGGCGTTCCGCCGATGGCACTCTTAGCATCGGCGTGGTGAGGTTGCTGCGTATCGTGATCGTGTTCGACGCGGCCGACTTGAATGCCGAGAGCGCGTTCTGGGCCGGGCGCGCGCGTCCCTGCGTACGAGGCATGGCATAGCGTTATCGACGCCACTGGGGTGTGGCGGATCGGCTTGCGGCTGGACCGAATCATGTACCTATGGATTCGCCGCGAACTAGTTACTCCAGCCGGAGATCGTTATCGTTCGAGCGAGGTTGCTGGTCAGCGGTAGTCGGCGCCGGCCCGCGACTGGTTCCTCAGCACCTTGGCTAGCCGGGTAGCGGCTCGCGGCGCCCACTTGGGTCAGATGGCGAACAGCGGTCGGCTTCCAGTAGTTGTCACGCTGCTCATCTCGGCGGCCGCGGGCGAAGACCTGTAGACCAAATTGGTACAGCCGGTCATGCTGGGTCACGGCGAGGCCTTCTCGTTCCCAGGACCTGAGCGGTCAGGACGAAGGATCCGTGGCTGTTCTCAGTCGGTGGGGGCCGTGCCGGACCTCGCCAGATCTCGGGCTGGGCAGACAGCGCCGCTCGGCGTTGCGCTGACCACATTCGAGCGGAGGATCTGATGCCGCTGCTCACGGTCAATGGCACTGAGCTGTACTACGAGCTGCGCGGCGGCGGGCCGCCGGTGCTGCTCATCATGGGCTTCACCGGCGACGGCGGAAACTTCAAGACGC
>Ga0105247_10002636_pt1 | contig 12083 bp, 12 predicted proteins | sample KBSS24metaG_FD_81519 | JGI IMG/M metagenome (GOLD analysis project Ga0105247, IMG submission 81519) | Switchgrass rhizosphere microbial communities from Kellogg Biological Station, Michigan, USA - KBS S2-4 metaG | ecosystem: Host-associated > Plants > Roots > Rhizosphere > Soil | place...
GGTGGAATGCTAAACACGACGTCGTAAGCGAGATAAACCGGAACGCCGCTGTCCCAAAGTTTTGTAGCGCCTGCACCCGCGCTGCACAGGCAAAGCGCGCCGTCGTAGATGCCGTTGAACTGCTCCATGCTTTTGTAACCGACAAACGTTCCGAGCGATGCTGCGACGATGATCGTGTGTTGTGGTCGCGCGACGTTCTCGCGGAAGAAGACAGCAAGGTTCTTCACATCCTGAATCGCATCGCCGATGGCCCAGCCGTTGTCTTTGTAGGCGGTGCCGGCGAGTGCAAAACCCTGCGCGAGCAGCGGGGCCTCGAGCGCCGCGTTGGGCGCGACGTCAGCATTGCGATTGTCGACCTCACCGGGATGATCGGCCTTATCGCGATACCCGTGCGCGAAGATCAGAAGCGTTCCATTCCAAACATCTGGCACGCGTATCCGGTACGGCGCCCCATGAATCTCACCCGAAAGATCGAGCGGCGCCGCCTTCGCTGCGGGCGACCGATCGATCAGCGCGAGCGAGAGTAAAAGAACGACAATAAGAGCGAGCACGAGTCTGGCTTTCATCTCAGCGTCTCCTTAGTTGAAGGAATGGAGGGAGGTGACCGGGAGACTACCACTGCGAGGCCAGCGTCGGCAAGATTTTCTCTGCGTTCTCGGCGTATCTCAGCGTTCTCTGCGTGAAACGGCAACTCAAACGCAGAGGACGCAGAGGACGCAGAGATACGCCGAGAACGCAGAGAAGATTAAACGAATCAACCTGCCCTTTAGCGCGTTAAAGTACGCGTTACTAATAGCCACAGGTTTGGCTTCACTCGAGCAACAGCAGTTCTGTCACTTCCTCGCACCGGCGGACATAAATGGTCAAGAGAGTCCCGACAGTTGACCTTGAAGAACGATTCAACCTCGTCGTTGAAGAGTTTGGAATGCTTTTACGCCGGGCCATCGTCCGTTTCTGCCCGCGTGACAAGGGTTTACAGTTCGACGATATCGAGCAGGAAGCACGACTGCGGCTCTGGCGTGCGCTGCAGTGTGAGAGGGAAGTGACCAACTATGCGTCTTACCTCTATAGGATCGCGGCGACAGCAACAATTGACGCCCTGCGGCGGGTCCAGGCACGCCACGAAGAGCAATTGGAAATCTTGATCGAGCAAAGGACTGACGACGGCGACATTATGCTCGCGCCCGCGCCGGTTAGGGATTCACCTGAGCGTTTGGCTGAGTCTCGCGAGGCAGTCGATAGAGTCATGTCAGCGGTGGCGAAGCTCCCTGACGCCCAGCGGCGGGCGGTCGGGATGTATTTGCAAGGCATGACTAGCCAGGACGTGGCGGATCTGATGGGGTGGTCCGAGCCAAAGTCGCGAAATCTTATCTACCGTGGTCTAAAAGAGTTGCGCAAGTCACTTCGCGAAGAGGGAATCGACTATGAAATTGAATAGCGAAGAGCTGCGAAGTGTCTATCAACGAGAGACAGCGCGCTCAAATCGCCGTTCAACGAGCGACTGCCTGACGGAAGATATACTGGCTCGCGCCGTTGCCGGAGAGTTGGACCAGTCAGAACGCGAGCATGTTGGCGATCACCTCGCGAGCTGTTCTGACTGTGCAAAAGAATTTCGCGCGACAAAGCCGGTCAAATCATGGGCTGACGAGAATGCCGGCGGTCGCCCGGTTCGATTTTACTTGCCGTATGCGATTGCGGCGTCGTTATTCGTCGTCAGTCTGCTATTGGGCGCGTTGTTGATCTTGAAGTCGCGTGAGAACCAGCGGCTCGTTGCCGAAGCTAACAATCGCCACAGTGCGGAAACTACTGAATCACGCCGGTTACTCGAGGAGACGGCGAGACGCGCCGAGCAGGAGAGTGCGGCCAGACGTGTTGCGGAAGAAGAGCTTGCACGTCGAGATGCCGCCGCAAAGTCTGCCAATCTTCCCAAGCAGAGCCCCGCGCCCCAAGCTAACGTTCCGATTATCGATCTCAATCCTCAGGATGCCGGGCGCGGCGATCAAAGTCCGAAGGCAGCCACAGTTCAACTCTCTCCGGATACAGATCTCTTCACGTTGATTCTCAACCTCAGTGGCGAAGACTCGAGCCGCAATTACTCACTGGAAGTCACGGATCGAACGAACCGGACCATCTGGACCACTCGCAACCTCCGCAAGAGTCCTTACAACAATTTCACCGTCGCGCTGCGCCGTCGATCATTTCCGGCCGGCGAGTATCGACTCAAGATCTACGGTTTGCGTGATGGCCGTCGACAGTTGATCGAGGAATACGCAATCCGTCTTAACTATTGAAGGAATTCAGATCATGAAAATCCGTTGCTGCATCATCGTGTCGCTGCTGATCGTCACTCCAGCATTCGCACAGGATCCTCTCACAGCAGGCAGGGTGGCTTACGCAGAAGCAGAACGAGCACGTCTGGCGAAGCCCGCGCAGCGACAGGCAGCAATCAAAAAATATGAACAGGCAATCGAGTTCTACCGGGCCGCAGGCGAACGCTCGGGAGAAGCTTCAGCGCTGACTAACATTGGCGTGGTCTACAACCAATTAGGTGAGCGGCAGAAAGCTCTCGAATATCTCAACCAGGCACTCTCGCTTCACAGGCTCGCCGGCGATCGTCGCGAAGAAGCGCGCACGCTTACTTACATGGGTTTCGCCTCCAGCGGATTAACGGAGAGGTTGAAAGCCCTCGAATACTTTAATCAGGCGTTACAGGCGAGCGAGGCTCTCGGTGATCTTTCAGCTCAAGCCTACTCACTCGGGCATATTAGCGGGATCTACAACGCGCTGGGAGAGTCGCAGAAGGCGCTCGATTACCTGAACCTCGCGCTTGTGAAAAGCAAAGCCTCGGGCGACCGCGGTCGCGAGGCTTGGGCATTTTCCATTACGGGCGGTATGCACAACCAGCTCGGAGATGGTGCGCGGGCGCTGGAATATCTCAACGAGGCGCTATCACTTCACAAAGCGCTTGGTGATCGTTACAGCGAGGGCCTGGACCTTATCAACATCGGTTCTGCTTACGTCAACCTGAAAGACTGGCCGAAGGCGCTGGAATACTTCAACCTCGCGCTGCCGATAGTTAAAACCGCGGACGATCGGCGTTGGACCGAGGCCATGGTTCTCAGCAGCATGGGTCGTGCAACCAGCTCGTTAGGGAATGCTCAGGAAGCGCTGCAATATCTCAACGAGGCGTTGGCGATACATAAGGCACTTAACAATCGCATCTGGGAAGCTCACACACTCACCGACCTGGGCGTCGCCTATGACTCGTTGGGCCAGCCGGAGAAAGCGTTGGATTATTTTAATCAGGCGCTGACGCTGACTCGTGCAATCGCGCATCACAACGGCCAGGCTAGTAACCTGCTGCGAATCGCTCGCGTTGAGCGCAATCGCGGTAACTTGAGTGAAGCACGCAGACGTATCGAAGCGGCGCTCGAGATCAACGAATCGCTACGCACGAGAGTGGTCAACCAGGAATCGCGGACTTCGTTCTCTGCCTTCAGACGCGAGTATTACGTGTTCTATGTAGATCTGTTGATGAGGATGGGCGCGGATGCGGAGGCTTTGCAGGCGAACGAACGAGCCCGCGCGCGTGGTTTGTTGGAAACGTTGACTGAATCGCGTGTTGATATTCGACAGGGAGTTGACGCGCAATTGCTCGAGCGCGAGCGTGCGTTGCAACAACAGATCAACGACGAAGAGCTGCGGCGTGTACGCGTGCAAACAGGCGATGTTGAGGCTGTCGAGAAGCACATCAATCAACTGCTGGCAGATTACAACACGGTGCAAGCGGAGATTCGTGTTCGTAGCCCGCGTTATGCTGCTCTCACTCGTCCTGTGCCGTTGACTGTGAGAGACATACAGCAACGGGTGCTTGACGAGCGGACGATGCTGCTCGAGTACGCGCTGGGCCAGGATAAGAGTTACCTGTGGGTAGTCACGCAATCGGAGTTGAAGAGTTTTGTATTGCCGAAACGCTCGGTGATAGAGGCGGCGGCGCGACGCGTTTACGATCTATTGCTGGTTAGTAATAAGACGCAGGCCAGGCGACCGGCGGAATTGGCGTTGGCCGAGTTGGGCCGGATGATTTTGGGTCCGGCTGCGAGTCTCTTGAAAAAAGAGCGTATCGTGATCGTTGCGGATGGTGCTTTGGAGTATGTGCCGTTTACGGCGTTATCGATCGATTTTGCTTACCAGCCGCTAATCGCCCGGCACGAAGTGGTTAGTTTGCCTTCAGCATCAGTGCTGGATGCGCTGCGGCAAGAGAATCGTCAGCGTGCGCCCGAAGCACTCGCCGTGCTGGCCGACGCTGTATTTCAAAGTGATGATGCGCGTCTCAAAGCACATGCTTCATCTGTTGAAGAGCAAAGTGATCTAATGCGCTCAGCCGCAGACGCCGGCGTCGTTAATTTTCCGAGATTGCCTTTCAGCCGGCGTGAAGCGGAGGCGATCGTAGCCAAAGCCGGTGAGCCGCGCAGTCTCAAGGCGCTCGATTTCACTGCGAGCCGGGAAACGGTATTCAGCACGAAGTTGGACCAGTACCGGATCATTCACTTCGCCACGCACGCGCTTTTGAACAGCCAGCATCCGGCGCTGTCAGGCATTGTCCTGTCGCTTTACGATGAACAGGGCCGGCCTATCGACGGTTTCGTACGCGCGCATGAAATCTACAACCTCAAGTTGAACGCCGATCTGGTGGTCCTATCCGCTTGCCGCACCGCTCTCGGAAGCGAGATCAAAGGAGAAGGTTTGGTAGGGCTGACAAGGGGTTTCATGTACGCGGGCACGCCCAGCGTTGTAGCAAGTTTGTGGGACGTGAGGGATCAGGCTACCTCGGAATTGATGAGCCGCTTCTATGAAAAGATGTTCAAGGATCGAATGAAACCTGCGGCTGCGTTGCGTGCCGCGCAGGTGTCGATGTGGAAAGAGCGACGCTGGTCCACACCTTACTACTGGGCCGGCTTCATCCTCCAGGGTGAGTGGCGGTAAGCCCGCGGACTGAAACAATTGCCGATCGGTGCGGATTGAATGAGACTCTTGCGACCGACAACTTTCCGCATCCCCGGTCAGCCTCACTAATCCACACACAATCGGCAATCCTTTTACAGCGCGTTCAGGAAAGCGACGAGGTCGGCCCGCTCTTGATCTGTGAAGACGAAGCCGAGATGTCTTTCGTAGTGAAGGACCACGTCGGTCAGCGTTGGCGCGATACCGTTGTGGAAGTATGGTGCGCGCGCGGCGAGTGCTCGAAGTGTTGGTGTCTTGAACCTGCCGAGATCATTCCAGAGTCCGGTGACGTTGCCGCGGCCCGCGTCAGTCAACTGGCGAGTCTCTCCAGTGGTCCTGTTGCGGAACGTGTACAGCGGCAGATCCGGAGTGCGAGCCTCCGCGGATGCGACGCGAATGTCGAACAGGGCATTGTTGATATTGGTGCCGTTGTTCGCCGAGTTGTGGCAGCCGTTGCAACTGCGACCATTCGCGTTTGTGCTGTTGAAGATCTCCTGCCCGCGCGCGATCTGCGCGCGCCGTGGATTTGAATGATCAATCCAGGCGTCGAAGAGATTAAAACGGCCCTGGGTCTTATTCATGTTCGACAACTCTTCCGGACCGCCTCGCGCGCCATCCGAATCGAGCCTGCCGACGCCCGGCACGATCAACTGCGCGGTCGATAACGACCGCTCGAAATTTACGATGTCGTCAATGACTTCAGGCGGAGCCGGCGGGCCTTGCTGAGCGCCGGTTATGTTGCGTGCCGCCTGAGTATTCAAGCCCGAGATCAGATCGACGCCGCTGTTTCCACCATCCCAATTAACCGTCAAGCTGCCTTGTTGGAAATTGATAGTCGGCATCACGCGGCGCCAGTGAACGAGTCGATTAAGGTTTGCGAACCCGTGTGGATCTTCAACTGCGATCAACTCCCACTCAGAATTTGGACGCGGAGCTCCACCACGCCGGAACACGCCACGACTCAACATCATGCTATAAGCCGCGAGACGCGCATCCGGGGTGGAGACGTCCATGTTTGGATTGTTTGCGTCGAGCAGGTTAAAGACCGGGTGAGTGCCACCGGTTTGATCGAAGAGATCCTGTAACGTGCCCGGGTTGATGCTCCAGGCATCTTCAGCGATGTGACATGTAGCACAGCTACGCCCGTTCGTGCCCTGGGCCTGAAAGAACTCACCGGTGAGATCGACGGCTCCCTGTGTGCTGAAGGTCGCCGCTTTTCCGCCGGGGTTTGGATGAGGAAGGTTATTTGGTAGCTGCTGAGCGTCCATCGAATTTACCTGACCCGCTAAAACGAGTGCGGAGGCAAATCCGAGTACGACGCTCAGAGCGAGTACACCAATTCTTCTGCTGGTCATTTCTAATCTCCTTTAGTCAATGCTCCCTGGCTACAGAAGCAATGACGCAGGAGATTAGTTTTTCCTCTCAGTCGCTACTTTAACTTCAAGTTAACGGTCTGAGTGCCTCCGGCACTTACTTTTACCTTCGCTGAATCGCTCGGAGCGCTACCGGATTTTGAAGCCTGAATGTCGTAGTCGCCGGTGGGAACATTGTCAAAGTCATACTTGCCGTTCAGATCAGCAGTCTGCGTAAACTTTTTGTTGGTTCCCTGCGACAGTTCAATAGTCGCACCGGCGGCAGGCGATGAAGCACTGTCGACGACCGTGCCCTCGACGCTGCCAGTTCGTCCCGAAGTTGGCGCACCTGCTGCGGCTTCGGCGGAACGCGAACCAAAGTAGAAGCCTATTACGGTCGCGATGATGCCCAACAAAGACTCCGGTAAGTTGAAGGGTGTGAGACTTAGTACGCTGGCATAAACGTAAAAGCCTAGAAACGCCACCAGCAGGAAGGCTAGCACCGCCCGGAGAGAGCCGTCCGGTAGTCCGAGGGGACTACGAAAGGAGGATTTAGAACGCAGGATCACACGCATGATGGTCGCTGCAAATCCAATTACCAAACCACCAAAAATCAACGAGATTACGATTGGGTACCAGGTCGATTCGACCAGCTTTGTTTTGAGGTCTGGTGTCGGAGATGGAGTTGGGGTGGCGTTCGGATCAGTACCCTTTGTGTTTTGATTAGCGTTGGTGTTGGTGTTTGAATTGGCGTTAGCGTTGGTGTTGGTGTTGGCGGCTGAGTTGACGTTGCTCGTATTGGTGTTGTTGCTATTCTGCGCGTTTACGACGCACGCAGTGACCAGCAGCAGACTAAACACAACAACCAGCAGTGATCTATAAATTGGAGACGGGCGATTAGACGGGGCCATAGCTGCTCCTTTTCAGAATTGGTGATGTGGCGCAAGTTGACGGAAAGCAGACGCACACAAAGGGCTGGACTCACTCTTGTCCGCCCTCCGATAGCTTATGAGTAAAGTGAGAAATATATTTCAGAAGTGAGGGAGAAACCGATTTCTACTTCTTCTGTGTTGTATCGATTCGCGCGTAAAAGATGTTTGTCTCGGGGAGTTTTTCGTCCTGCGCTACGATGATCGCTAGGCCTTCTTCCTTGCCTCCATCGCGGCGGGTGAACATACACATGGCGCCGTGGTTCTTTTGGTCTTCCATGTCGCCCGTGCAGCCTTTGTCGTTTGCGGCCCAGCCGGCGGCTTTCATGCGATCGTTGGAATAGAAATCCTTCACTTCCTGCGCGGTTTTGTCAGTGCGGAACGAGATGAAGTTGACCTTGCCTTGCGTCATCCCGCGAATCAACAATCGCAGTCCCAGCGGAATCTCGATTTCAGCTTTGGTGGCGCCCTGAAACGGCGGTACGTCCGGCCAAAGCTCACTAACGGTACCAGCGTTTTTGTCGCCTCCAAGCCGCTCCGCAAGCTTGCATGAAATAGCCACACCTAAAACTAAAGCCAAAGCCAGAAGGGAAGCCGATACTCTCATACTTGCCTCCTTAACGAGTGTCGATTTTAACGCGTCACGATCGTTTTCACCTGAGCGCGTTTGAGCAGCGTGACCATGCCGTTGCGGCGATACCATACACCATCTTTCGTTCGCCAGACCTCGTCGGCTTCGATTTTTCCACCGCTCGTGAGCATTATTACGGGTTTGCCACCCTGACGGTTTCCCATTCCTGGTCCACTCGTCGAGACTGGATCACCAGTGGCGCGTGTGTGTGCAGTGGAGAATTTTTCCGGCGACGATCGTGGAGACGGCGCAAGCGAAGGTGACGGCGATGGTGAAGGTGAGACCTCGGCGGTTGGTGACGGTATGGCTGAAGGCGCAGCGACGGGCTCGACAGTGACGGGAGTTTGAGAGGCGGCGGAGGCTTTTTGTTGTTGACGGGCAAAACCGTAGTAGATCGCGATTATCAGGACGCCGAGCAGTAGACCAATCGCCGCGGCGATGGGCAGGGCGCGGCTTTTCGGCTTGCGAGTGGCGTTCTCGATGGCCGAGTCGTCGACGTGCTCGAGTGGAGTTTGATCGAAGTCACACTTCGAGTCTGAGTCAGGAAAGAGGAAGAGGCATTGGGGGCAGCGCTTCATGTGGGTGACTTACATGACGTCAGAATTTGAACGGCTTCTTGAGAATGCGGCCGGTCTTTTTCAGTATCGAGTTGACCTTTGAGTCGTCTTTCTTTTCTTCGGCTTTTGACTTGGCTGGCGTCGGCACGGGTTTAGCCGCAACTTTCTTGACTGGCGCCGGTGCGGCTGCAGCGGCGGCTGCCGGTTTCGCTGGTTCCGGCTTCGGTTCTTCAGCGGACGGCGGTTGCGACTCCGGCGTTGGATTTACATTTACTTCGGAGGGAGCGGGATTCGACGTGCTCGCAGCGCTCGGCGGTGGCGGTGTGTCGTTGCTTTGCGCGGCTCTGCGTTGAATAGAGACGTAATAAACGAGACCCAGAACCAGAGCGAGGATCAGTGTGGCAAACGCCGGGACGGCCCGGTTTCGCTTCGATGCTGTTTTGGTCGCGGGAACGGTTTCAAGGGCGTGGAGATTGGGCAGTGTCCGAGAGTCTAAGACCAGCAGAGCGCCGTCCATGTCGCAGAGACTCTGGTCGTCTTCGTAAATAAATTCACACTTCGGGCACCTTTTCATGCGAATCTCCTGGAGTGGCTTTTCGACGGGGCCTGCGGACGGTGGAAGCTGGAGTGAGTTCTCTCCGCAGGAGTCCAGAGTACACCTTAACGGGCTAGGGTTTCAACACTGTTTTTAGACAGGATTTACAAGATTTTTCAGGATTGACAGGTTTTAGCCTGTAAATCTTGCTTAATCTTGTCCATCCTGTCTAAAGATATTTTTCCCGTAGGACGTTCATGTGGTGCGTGACGTGGCCGGCGATGATGTAAGCGATCGCCCTGACCGAAGCAGGATTGTCACTCGCGACGCCCGTTCGATCCCACGCCTCCTCCGGCATGCTCTTGAAGAAGGAAATCGTCGCAAGGCGCACGATTCTGAACTCGTCGACGAGGTCGGCCCACGATGTATTGTTCGCGTGGGCGTATTGGACTGCGACATCCTGGTCGAAACTCGGCAACGCGTCATTAAATCCGCGCGCAAACCAGAACGCCCGGCCCGCAAACACCCGCTCACCGTCGTTTACGTGGTTCAAGACCTCGCGAATGGTCCACTTCCCCGGCGCGTAAGCATGAAGGCTCTGCTCCTCGCTGATCCCGCTCAGAAGCTGGAGCATCTCGCCCATCTGGTTCTCCATTGCGGGCACGATGTCGTCGCTGGTTATAAGGTCGATGTACCTGAAATAGTAGTCGGCGGCTTCGTTTGTGTTAGGTCGTGTCATTTGGCTGAAAATCCTAACAAAAATCGATAACTTTTGTAACCAACGCGGCCCTTCAGTTGTCTATCTAACGCTTATAGGAACAGAGGAGTTAGAGAATATGAAAACGAAGAAAAACTTGATTTCACAATGGGCAATCAGCATTTTTGCAGGGCTGTTGCTGGCGATTGCGCCGGCTGTCGTCCACGCTCAGCGTGGGGCCTCCGATCCGCAACTGGCGAGGCGCGTGCGGAAGGAACTCGTGACGCTGCCGTATTACGGTGTATTCGACAATCTCGCTTACCAGGTGAACGGCGGGACCGTCACTCTTTACGGCCAGGTCGTCCGCCCGTCGACACGTTCTGACGCCGCCCGTAGAGTGAAACGACTTGCGGGCGTGACGCAGGTTGTAAACAACATCAAAGTGTTGCCGCTGTCACGCTTTGACGACAACATTCGTCGCGCAACTTACCGGTCGATCGCGCGCACTGGTGGGCTTTATCGCTACCTCCAAGGTACGAACCCGTCGCTGCACATCGTGGTTGACAATGGTCACGTATCGTTGGAAGGCGTGGTTTCCGGCAGTGGTGATCGAAACCTCGCGTACGTAGCGGCGAACCAGGTCCCGGGTGTATTTTCGGTGAAGAATAACCTGCGCGTTGAAGGCGAAGGCGCGCAGTAATCCACAGATTCCACAGATTACGCAGATGATGAATCTGCGTAATCTGTGGATAAAGCTATTCCCATCAAGAACCAAAACATCATCGCCACCTCAGCATCCCCGTAGTTGTAATTCACCAGCGAGCTCATCAGAAAACCGGTCAGTGCGCCGAGTGTTCCGAGCAGGATCCCGTAAAAGTTAGTATCACTCAGATCCGCTGCGCGTCTTTCCGCACGCGCGATAGTGAGCCAAAACAAGATCATCATCCACAGCCAGAGCGCGAGCATCGGCAAGCCACGGTCGAACGCCAGTTGTAGCGGAGTCGAATGCAGGTGAAGCATGTCTTTGCCGGGAAAGCCCCACTCGTTCCAGTGTAACTGCATCGCGTCCATGCCATGCCCGAACACCGGATGAATCAGTATTCTCGACAAACCATTACGCGCCACCTGGTAACGCAGTGAAGAGCTCGGGTCGCCCAGCAACAGCGCATTTCGATCGCGTGTTTGCCAAACAACTACCGCCGCAAAAGCAAGCACAGCAAAGAGCGCGAAGGTGAACACGACTCTCAGCGTGGCTCGCAACGATCGCAACGCCATCACGCTCGCGCCGATCACAAACGCCACGATTACCGTTCGCATCGCCGTAAACACGAGTCCGGCAGTCAGCAAAGCAGCCGCGACAACGGCGATCCCGAAGATCCTGTTTGGACCATGATTCCTGAGATGGGCGAGGGCGAGTCCGATCGCGAGCAGCGCAATCATCTGTATCAGCTCGGCAAACGTCTCGTAGTGACGAGTCCAGCCGGAAGCACGAAAGCGATGATTGCTCTCGCGGCCGGTAATTCCGGAAGCAGCCAGCTGGGCCAACGTAAAAGATCGCTCGACTTGTTCACCCTGCGAGATGAGACCGGCACTCACCGGTGTGTTCGGCGTCGTCTGGGACAGTATTTGATCGATATCGGTTGTCGAATAGATGCGCCGGCGATTGATCTGCCAGATCGTGTCGCCCGGTCTGATCCCGGCGAGATTAAATGGACTACCTGGCGCGATCGTCTCAACTACAACGCCGCGTCCACGCAACAGATCAAACGCACTGTAAAGCGCGCCTGCCGACCCCGAAACAATCAGCAACACGACCAAAATCAATGCTGATCGTCTCGTGAGCGTCGCGCGCGCGAGGTAAAAGATGAAAACGCACCACGACGCCTGAAGCTTTGCCACACTGATCCGCGGCTCTTCGGAAAGTAGAGCCGAAGCGACCGTCCAGAGCAGTGATAAGACGATGATCAGGTCGAATTTAGTCCAGCGCAGGCCAAAACTGCGCGTTTGCAGCGTTCTGATCACCCATCCGACGCCGGCCAGTGCCACACCAATCACGCTTGCAGCCACCGAGTGCGGCGCAAACACGACATAGATTCCCAGACCTACGAGAGCGATTTGCTGTCCGGCTTTTCCACGCAAACTTTTTCCGTTCACTGATGTCGTTTTCATGCAGAAATGCTTGCGTTGACACGCTTTATTTACGCATGTTAGCGTATCTCGCGGCTATTTGCCGGACTTCCTGCTACGATTAAGCCGCCGACAATCTGTTAACCGAAATTAGATCCCCAGATGGCTTTCGATAAAGCTAAGGTCTTAAAAGCCGCTGAGAAATTCCTTTCACAGGGGAAGTTCAACGCTGCGATCAAGGAGTATCGGCA
>Ga0105247_10002638_pt1 | contig 12077 bp, 12 predicted proteins | sample KBSS24metaG_FD_81519 | JGI IMG/M metagenome (GOLD analysis project Ga0105247, IMG submission 81519) | Switchgrass rhizosphere microbial communities from Kellogg Biological Station, Michigan, USA - KBS S2-4 metaG | ecosystem: Host-associated > Plants > Roots > Rhizosphere > Soil | place...
GACCTCCGGCGCGCGCTCTACCTCGACGTGCGGGCCACCGCGGTCGACCTCGGCGTGCCGGCGCTCCACGTGACGCACCACCACGAGGAGGCGCGCGCGCTCGGCGATCGGGTGCTGGCGATGCGATCGGGGCGCGTCGTCGGGGCGGGGTCGCTCGACGAGATGCTCGAGGAGGGGACATGAGGATGAAACGAGGCGTCGCCGCGGCGCTCGCGCTCGCGGCCATGGTCGCGGCGTGCACCAAGGCGAGCGAGTCGCAAGAGGGAAAGCGGATGCCGAAGCCGCCGCCGCCGCCGAGCGCGGACGTGGCGAGCGCGCTGCGGATCGACGTGACGATCGACGGCGAGGCCGCGCCGCCCATCGACGCCGCGCGCCTCGCCGCGGTGAAGCCCGATTTCGAGGACGACGAGCGCCGCGCGTGGAAGATGGCGACGCTCCTCGGGCCGAGCGCGGCGCGCCCCGGCGTCGCGTTCGAGGCGACGGGCGAGCGCGGCGTCGCGATCGTCGCGCGCCCGCCGAAGGGGGCGAGCGACCCGATCCCGGTGCTCACCGCGAGCCGGCGCGGCGAGGCTCATTTCGGCCTCGTGCCGCCCGATCAGCCGTTCCCGGCGTACCATGGACAGGGCGGCCGTCTGGCGCGCCCAGGCGATCCGCTCCCGCGGATCGGCGGCGTGTCGCGGATCCGCGTGTACATGGAACCGCACGAAGGGGCGCCGGACGGTGGCGCGGCGCGTTGACAGTATGGATACAGAAAGCTAGACCACGCGCGAGCTTCGGGGTCGCGCAGCACATCGTGACTGGACCTCCGCGTCCGGTGGAAGTGGACGCGTTAAATGTTCAAGAAGGTCTGCATTTTCTCGGGTACCTCCAACCCGGATCTGGCGGCGGCGATCGCGCTCTACCTGGAGACGCCGCTGTCGAAGTGCAAGAACACGCGCTTCAGCGACGGCGAGTCGTTCTGCGAGATCAACGAGAACGTCCGCGGCGTGGACGCCTTCATCATCCAGCCGACGTGCAGCCCGGTGAACGATAACGTCATGGAGCTGCTGATCATGTGCGACGCGCTCCGGCGCGCCTCGGCCGGGTCGATCACCGCGGTCCTGCCGTACTACGGATACGGAAGGCAGGACCGCAAGGTCGCGCCGCGGACGCCCATCACGTCGAAGCTGGTCGCCGACCTGATCCAGGCGTCGGGCGTCACGCGCGTCGTCTCGGTCGACCTCCACGCCGGGCAGATCCAGGGGTTCTTCAACATTCCGTTCGACCACCTCTACGCGATGCCGGTGATGCTCGAGGACTACCTGAAGAAGGAGTTCGACTCGTCGGCGGTCTTCGTCTCGCCGGACGCGGGCGGCGTCGAGCGGGCGCGCGCGTACTCGAAGCGCTTGAACGCCAGCCTGGCGATCGTCGACAAGCGGCGCGAGCGGGCGAACGTCAGCGAGGTGATGAACCTGATCGGCGACGTGAAGGGGAAGGACTGCATCATCATCGACGACATGATCGACACCGCGGGCACGCTCGCCGGCGCCGCGTTCGCGCTGCGCGACAAGGGCGCGAAGCGGATCGTGGCGTGCGCGACGCACGGCATCTTCTCCGGCCCCGCGGTGCAGCGCCTCGCCGAGTGCCCGATCACCGAGGTCGTCGTCACCGACACCGTCCCGCTCAGCGACACGGCGAAGGGCTGCTCGAAGATCCGTCAGGTCAGCATCGCGCGCCTCCTCGGCGAGACCATCAAGCGGATCCACTCGTCCGACTCGGTCAGCTCGCTGTTCGCGTGAGCCGTCCGGCGGGCGCCTAGCGCGAGCTCTCGGGCGCCGTTCGCCGGCCGGCGGCGTCCCGAGCGCGCCCGCGGTGCTCCGGCGCCCTCGCCTCGTTCCAACCCACGCGCCAACCCCACGCGTCCGATCTCGACCGACCCCGCCGATCGCGATGTGGCTCGTGCTCCTTGCGTCTCTGGCGGTCGCGACCGCGTCGCCGCTCGCGAAGGCGGCGATCGGCGTGTCTCCGATCGCGATCGCGGCGGGGCGCACCGCGGTCGCGGCGGTCGCGATCGCGATCGCGATCCCTCGCGCGACGATCCGCGCGGTCGCCGCGCTCGACCGGCGCGGGCGGCGCGCCGTCGCGCTCGGCGGATCCTTGCTCGCCGCGCACTTCGCCCTCTTCCTCGGCGGCCTCGCCCGCACGTCGCTCCCCGCCGCGGTCGCGCTCGTGTCGCTGGAGCCGCTCAGCGTGGTGCTCGCGGCGTTCTTCGCGTTCCGGATCCGCCCGACCCGGCGCGAGCTCGCGGGCGTCGTCCTCGCGACGCTGGGCGCGGCGATCGTCGCGTCCGGGGCGGGGGAGGGGGAGCACCGGATGGAGGGTGACCTCCTCGTGCTGGGCGCGGTCGTCTTCTACGGCGCGTACGTCGCGATGGCGCGCGCGCTCCGCGACGCGATGCCGGTCCTGCCGTACGCGGCGGTCGTGTCCGGCGTCGCGTCGATCCTCCTCCTGCCGGCCGCGGTCGTCCTGTCGCGCGGCGCGGCCGCGCCGGCCGCGTCGTGGGGCGCGGTGGTCGCGCTCGGCCTGGTCCCGACGCTCGTCGGCCACACGCTGACGCAGGCCGCGGCGCGCCGCGTGGCGCCGCCGGTGGTGGCGCTCGTCGCGCCGGGGGAGACGATCGGGTCGCTCGCGATCGGCGCCGTCGCGCTCGGCGCGTTCCCGTCGGCGGTGGAGGCGTGCGGCGCCGGCCTCATCGTCGCCGGGGCGACCGTGGCGATCCTCGCGCGCCCCTCGCCTCCGCCGGCGGAGGCGCCCGGCCCGCGCGCCGGGTGAGCGGCGCTCGCGGGTTCACCGGATTGGGCAGTGGATCCGTGGAAAAGCCTACCGTCGCTCGGCGCCTTCTGGTAAACGCATCGGCCCCGCCATCATTTTCGGCGGCTGTTGCCGGATGATCCGGCCTTCGAGGAGATCTTCGCCATGACCGCGGCCACCCAAGATTCTTCGTCCCAAGCCATGCCGAAGCTCGCGGCGTCGACCCGCCTCGCCGCCGGCAAGGGCGAGGCGCGCCGCCTCCGCCACACCGGGCAGATCCCGGCGGTGGCGTACGGCCGCGGCCTCCCCGCCACGACGATCGCCGTCTCGCCGAAGGAGGTGCTCGGCATCCTCAAGAGCGAGCGCGGCCGCAACACCGTCATCCAGATGAACATCGGGGCGAGCGCGGGCGCCGGCGCGCCGCAGGATCTCCTCGTGATGATCCGCGACTACTCGTACCACCCGGTGCGCCGCGACCTCGAGCACGTCGACTTCGTCGAGGTGAAGCTCGATCGCGAGGTCGACGTCGAGGTCCCGCTCGTCTTCACCGGCAAGGCCGAAGGCGTCACGAAGGGCGGCATCGTCCGTCAGGTGTACCGCACCATCCCGGTGCGCTGCCGGCCGGACCGGATCCCGCTCAAGGTCGAGACCGACATCACCGCGCTCAACTTGAACGAGCACATCGCCACCCGCGACCTCAAGCTCGACGAGGGCGTCGTGGTGCGCCTCCCCGCGGAGCAGACGCTCATCGCGATCGTCACGCCCGAGAAGGAGCGCGCCGAAGACGTCGCCCCGACCGGCGCGCCCGGCGCTCCGGCGGCCGGCGCCGCCCCCGCGGCCGGCGCCGCGGCCCCCGCGGCCAAGGACGCGAAGGCCGCCGCTCCGGCCAAGGCCGACGCGAAGAAGAAGTAGTCCGTCTCGTCCGAGGGTCCCTCGTGGGGGGGCGCTCGTTTTTCATGCGGCGGCGAAACGTCCACGGGCGGTCGCCGCCGCGGTTTCATCTGCGCCGCGCGCGCGGTCCTAGTGAGCATGCTCCTCGTGGTCGGCCTCGGGAACCCGGGGAAAAAATACGAAGACAACCGGCACAACGTCGGGTTCTTCGTCGTCGACGAGCTGCGACGCCGCCACGGCCTCCCCGACTGGAAAGAGAAGTTCTCCGGCGTGTGGACGCGCGGCGACGCTTTCTCGCTCTTGAAGCCGCTCACGTTCATGAACCTGTCGGGCGACAGCGTGCAGCCGGCGTCGACGTTCCTGAAGGTCGCGCCGGCCGACGTGGTGCTCGTGCACGACGAGATCGAGCTCCCCTTCGGCGAGGTGCGCGTGAAGGTCGGCGGCGGCCACGCCGGGCACAACGGCCTGAGGAGCACGATCCAGCGCCTTGGCACGCCCGACTTCGCGCGCGTCCGCGTCGGCGTCGGCCGCCCTCCGCCCGGCTTCCGCGGCGCGGTCGCCGACTTCGTGCTCATGGACTTCGACGCGGCCGAGCGCGCCGAGGTGCCCGATCTCGTGGCGCGCGCGGCCGACGCGGTCGACGCGATCGCGAAGCAAGGCGCCGCGGCGGTCGCGGCGGCGTCGCAGCCGGCGGGCAAAGGCGGGGGGCGCGGGCGCGGGAAGTAGGCGCCGTTCGAAACTCGAGACATGCATCGGGGCGCGTGGTAGAAGCGCGCCCCCGAAGTCCCTTGCTCGAGCCTCTGCCAGGCTCGGGCTGCAAGCCACAAGGAGACCCCATGGCAGCTACCACCACGCAGATCCTGAAGTCGAAAGAGTACGAAACGATCTACATCTTGCGCGGCGACGTCGACGCCGACACCGCCGAGAAGGTGCAGACGCGCGTGAACGAGGTCGTCGCGCGCGAGTCCGGCAAGCTCGTCAAGGTCGAGGCCTGGGGGCGGCGCAAGCTCGCGTACCCGGTCGCGAAGCTGAAGAAGGGCGTCTACGTCTACGTGAAGTACGTGGGCAAGGGCGGCCTCGTGAGCGAGCTCGAGCGCAACCTGAAGCTCCAGGACTCGGTCCTGAAGTTCCAGACGGTCCTCACGAACGAGGACGTCGACATGGGCGCGGTCACCGTCGACCCCGAAGAGATCAAGATGCAGCGCCTCGAGCTGCCGCCGGAGGAAGAGGAGAAAGAGTCGCGCGAGCGCGCGCTCGGCCTCGTCGACCTCGGGCCCGACGCGCCGCGCAGCCGCGCCGTCGAGCGTGACGTCGAGGCCGCCGAGGAGTTCGTCGAAGAGGACGCCGCGTCCGACGGCGCCAAGAAGGACGAGGAGGCCGCCACATGAACCGCTCCAGCCTGGACGACGACAAGGACTTCGGCCGAACGCCGGATCTGAACCAGGACGCGCCGGGGCGCCGCCGCACCGGCAAGAAGCGCGTCTGCAAGTTCTGCGCGGAGAAGGTCGCGTTGATCGACTACAAAGATCCGCAGGCCCTCAAGTACTTCATCTCGGACCGCGGCAAGGTGGTCCCCCGCCGCATCAGCGGCAACTGCGCGCTGCACCAGCGCAAGGTGACGTTGGCCATCAAGCGCGCGAGGAACATCGCGCTCTTGCCGTTCACGGTCACGGCCTGAGAGGAGAACCGCCATGCCCGCCACCATCCAAGTCATCCTGCAAGAGGACGTGCCCAACGTCGGCACCTCCGGCGAGCTCGTCAAAGTGCGCCCCGGCTTCGCGCGCAACTTCCTCCTCCCGCGCTCCCTCGCGGTCCCCGCGACCACCGCGCAGATCCACCGGCTCGAGCACGAGAAGGCGGTCGCGGTCGCGAAGGCCGAGAAATCGAAGAAGGAAGCGCGCGACCTCGCCGACCAGATCGGCAAGCTCAAGATCCAGATGGCGCGCCCCGTCGGCGAGGACGATCGCCTGTTCGGGTCGGTCACCGCGAAGGAGATCCATGCCGCCGTCGAGGCGAAGGGGATCAAGTTCGATCGCAAGAAGATGCACCTCGCCGAGCCGATCAAGCAGCTCGGCACGTTCGACGTCCCGGTCCGCCTCGCGACCGACGTCGTCGCGACGGTGAAGGTCGAGGTCGTCAAGAAGTGACGCGCGCGCTCGGCCTCGCGCCGAGCGGCTCGTCGATCGAGCGGCGTCGATAGAGACGGCGTCGACGAAAGCGGAGTCGATGACGGGCGCGGCGCGCCTCGTCGTCGCGTCGAGGGGCGCGATCGCGAGGAGGCGGCCGCGCCCGCGCCGTTTTGCAGCGGCGCGCGCGGCGAGGCCGCCGCCGCGACGAGCCGCGGGTCGAACCCCGAGACCGCGTGTAGAGTGACGGCCGCCGCGTCTTCGTCGTGCACCCGCGCGGCACGCGCCGGCGCGGGGAGTCTTTGCGTGGAGAGACGGTTTCGCGAAAAGCGTGAGGAGCGCGAGCTCCTGCCCATCGAGGGGCGCGTACCGCCGCACGATCTCGACGCCGAAGCGGCGGTCCTCTCCGCGGTCATGCTCGACGGGCAGGCGCTCGACCGCGTCCTCGAGTTCCTGAAGCCGGAGCACTTCTACTCGGAGGCGCACCGGCGCGTCTTCGAGTCGTGCATCGAGCTCCATCGCGTGGGGCAGCCGGTCGACGTCGTGCAGGTCGGGAGCTGGTTGAAGAGCCGCGATCGGCTCGCCCAGGTGGGCGGGATGCCGTACCTGACCGAGCTCTTGAACGCCGCGCCCGCCGTGGCGAACGTCGCCGCCTACGGCCGGACGATCCACGAGAAGTCGCGCGTGCGCCAGCTCATCATGACGTGCCAGCGCGTCGCCGCCGAGGGGTACATCGACTACGGCGAGGCGCAGGCGTTCATCGACGGCGCGGAGCAGGCCGTCTACGAGATCGCGCGGACCCCCGAGTCGAGCAGCGTCGAGCGGCTGCTCGACGTGATGAAGAAGTCGTTCAAGCAGCTCACCGACGCCATGCAGCGCGGCGATCGCATCACCGGCGTGTCGACCGGCTTCGACCGATACGACCGGCTCACCGCCGGCTTGCACGAGGGCGACCTGACCATCGTCGCCGCGCGCCCCGGCATGGGGAAGACGAGCTTCGTCCTCAACGTCGCGGTCAACGTGGCGAGCCCGAAGGGGCGCGAGGCCGCGACCGATCCGTCGCAGCGCTGGGAGGATCCGGGCGTCGGCGTCGTCGTCTTCTCGCTCGAGATGCCGCGCGAGCAGATCGCCAACAGGATGGTCTGCTGCGAGGGGAAGGTCGACGTCGGCAAGGTGCGACAGGGCTTCTTGAACCAGCAGGACTGGAACCGGCTCACCCAGTCGGCGTCGTTCCTCGGCGGCCTGCCGATCTGGATCGACGACACGCCGGCGCTCGGGATCCTCGAGCTCCGCGCCAAGGTGCGGAGGCTCCAGACCGAGTTCGATCGGGTCGACGAGACGGGCCGGAAGGTGAAGAAGATCGGCCTGGTGATCGTCGACTACCTCCAGCTGATGAAGGGGCGCGACGGCGTGAACTCGCGCGAGCAGGAGATCAGCGAGATCTCCCGCGGGCTGAAGGCGCTGGCGAAGGAGCTCAAGGTGCCGGTGGTGGCGCTCTCCCAGCTCAATCGCGCCGTCGAGACGCGGAGCGAGAAGTCGAAGCGCCCGCAGCTCTCCGACCTCCGCGAGTCCGGCGCCATCGAGCAGGACGCCGACAACATCTGCTTCATCTACCGCGACGACTACTACAACAAGGAAGCCAGCACCGAGCCGAACATCGCCGAGCTCATCATCGCGAAGCAACGGAACGGGCCGACCGGCACGGTCAAGGTGCGCTTCGATCGCGAGTACACGCGCTTCGACAACCTCGCCGAGGGCGAGTACGTCGACTCGCCGGAGTGAGCGTAGAAACGCCGGGGCGGGGCCTCCTTCGGCCGCAAAGTCTGGTAAAGAGCCTCCCGTGCCTTCGCCCCTGGAGTCGATCCTCGCCGCGCGGCGCGTCGTCATCGCGGTCGGCGCCGGCGGCGTGGGGAAGACGACGACCGCCGCGGCGCTCGCCGTGGCCGCCGCCCAGCGCGGAAAGCGCGTCCTCTGCCTGACCATCGACCCGGCGCGCCGCCTCGCCGAGAGCCTCGGGCTCGAGCGGATGGCGACCGAGGCGGTGCGGATCGATCCGGCGCGCTTCACCGCCGCCGGCGTGCGCCCGCTCGAGGGCTCGCTCACCGTGATGATGCTCGAGACGAAGCGGACGTTCGACGAGCTCATCGAGCGGTACGCGTCGTCGAAGGAGAAGGCGCGGCGGATCCTCGACAACAAGATCTACGGCTACGTGTCGACGTCGCTCGCCGGCACGCAGGAGTACATGGCGATGGAGAAGCTCGTCGCCGTGAAGGAGGACCCGGCGTACGACCTCGTCATCCTCGACACGCCGCCGACGGCGAACGCGCTCGACTTCCTCGACGCGCCGGAGCGCCTCATGGAGGCGCTCGACTCGGCGGCGATGAAGTACTTCGTCGAGGCGTTCCAGTCGACCGGCAAGCTCTCGCTCAACGTCCTCGCGCGCTCCGCCGCGGCGGTGCTGCGCACCATCGGGAAGATCACCGGCGGGAGCTTCCTGCAGGACCTCGCCGGGTTCATCTCCGAGCTCAACGAGCTCTTCGGCGGCTTCAAGCAGCGCGCCGCCCTCGTGCAGCGCACGCTGCGCGCGCCCGACGTCACGTTCGTCCTCGTCACGTCGCCGTCGCCGATGAGCATCCAGGAGGTGCTCTACTTCGCCGATCGGCTGGAGGAGCACGCGATGCCGCGCGGCGCGTTCGTCGTGAACCGCTTCCACGTCCCGCCGCCCTTCGCCGCGGGCGCCTCGCCGGGCGCCTCCGCGCAGGCGGCGCCGATCACCGAGGCCGCCGCGGGGCGCGCGGCAAGGGAGCGAGGCGTACACCTCGACGACGACGCGCCGGCCCGACTCGTCCGCGCCCACGCCGACGCGGTGAGGCTCGCCGCGCTCGACGCGCTCCACGTCCGCGTGCTCGGAGAGCGGGCGCGCGGCGCCGTGCCGATCGTCCGCGTCCCGGAGCTCGCCTCGGACGTCTACGACGTCCGCCTCCTGTCGGAGCTCGCCGACGTCTTGATGCGCGGCGGCGTGGCTTGATGCGCGGCGGCGTGGTTGATGCGCGGCGGCGTGGGGCGGAGGAGGCCGAGCGAGCCGGGTCAGCCGCTCCCCAGCTTGACCTTGCGCTTGGGTTTGTAAAATACACGAATCGGGACGCCGCGGAAGGCGAAGTGCTTCCGTAGCTGGTTCACGACGAACCGCCGATACGAGAAGTGGATCGAGTCGGGCGCGTTCGAGATCGCGACGAAGGTGGGCGGCTTCACCTCGGCCTGGGTGATGTAGAAGATGCGCGGCGCGCGGCCGCCCATCGTCGGCGGCGGGTGCGTGTCGAGCACCTGCTCGAAGAACCGATTCAGCTCGCCGGTCGGGACGCGCTTCAAGAACGACTCGTGGACCGCGTCCACCGTCTTGTAGAGCTCGGCGACGCCGCGGCCGGTCTTCGCGCTGATCCGCACCACCTCGGCGTACGGAGCGAACGAGAGCTTCTCGCGGGCGAGCGTCTCGGCGGCGTCGAGCTCCTTCTTGCCGTCGAGCAGGTCGCACTTGTTGAGCGCGATGATCATCCCGCGCCCCCGCTCGTGGGCGAGGCCGAGGATCTTCGCGTCCTGCTCGGCGACACCCTCGCTCGCGTCGCACAGGAGCACCGCGACGTCGCACCGCTCGATGCTCCGGATCGCGTGGAGGACGCTCACCGCCTCCACGGTGTCGTCGGCCTTCGCCACCTTGCCCTTCCTGCGGATCCCGGCGGTGTCGATGACGACGTACTTCTTCCCGTTCTTCTCGACGAGCGCGTCGATCGCGTCGCGCGTCGTCCCCGGCTTGTCGTCGACGAGCATCCGCTCCTCGCCGAGGAGGCGGTTCAACAGGCTCGATTTTCCGGCGTTCGGCCGGCCGACCAGCGCGACCTTGATGACCGCCTCGTCCGCCTCGGCCTCCTCCTCCTCTTCGGGAGGGAGGCTCGCGATCACGTCGGCCTCGAGGTCGCCGATGCCGCGGCCGTGGAGCGCGCTGATCGGGTACACCTTGTCGACGCCGGCGCGGTACAGGTCGAACGCCTCCGCGTCGACCGCCTGCGAGTCGGCCTTGTTCGCGGCGAAGAACGCGGGCTTGCCCGACGAGCGGAGGAGCTTGATCGCCGCGTGGTCCGCCGCCTGGAGCGGCGCGGTCGCGTCGGTGACGAAGATGGTGACGTCCGCCTCGTCGATCGCGAGGCGCACGTGGCGCGCGATCCCGGCGCGCATCGGATCGTCGTCGTCGGGGTCGAACCCGCCCGTGTCGACGAGCGCGTACCGCCGCCCGAACGCCTCGGTGTCCGCGTAGTGGCGGTCGCGCGTCACGCCGGGCTCGTCGTGGACGATCGCGATCTTGCGGCGCGCGAGCCGGTTGAAGAGCGTCGACTTGCCGACGTTGGGCCGCCCGACCACCGCCACGATGGGCACGCCGCCGAGCCCCGCCGGCGCCGCCCCCATAGACCGCTTCTTGAAGTGCTTCGTCATCCGTCGTCCCCCCCATACCCCATGTCGCGGAGGAGGCCCGCCGATTCGTACCAGCCGGGGGTCACGCGCACCCAGATCTTGAGGAAGACCTGCTTTCCGAGCAACGACTCGATATGCCGGCGGGCCCCGGATCCGATCTCCTTCAGGAGGACTCCGCCCTTGCCGACGATGATTTTTTTGTGCGCCTCGCGGTCCACGTGCACCGACAGCTCGATCTTCGGCAGCTTGCCCGTCTCGTCGAAGCGGTCGACCACCACCGCCACCCCGTGCGGCACCTCCTCGCGCGTGCGCCGCAGGATCTGCTCGCGGACGTACTCCCGGACGAAGAAGCGCGCCGGCCTGTCGGTGAGCGCGTCGTCGTCGTACGCCTTCTCGCCGCGAGGGAGGCGGTCTCTCACCTCCTTCAAGATCCGGTCGAGCCCGTCCTTCTTGAGCGCGCTCACCGGGACGATCGCCTCGAACGCGAAGCCCCTGGCGTGCCCGGCGAGGACGTCGAGGAGCGCCGCCTTGTCCGAGAGCTTGTCGACCTTGTTGAGGACGAGGATCACCGGGACGCCGGCGGGGAGCCCCGCGAGGATCGTCTTGTCGGCCTCGCGGAGCTCGGCGTCGCGCTTCGGCGTCAGATCCGTGACGAAGACGATCACGTCGGCGCCCTGCGCCGCGTCGCGCGCCTCCTGGTTCATGCGCGCGCCGAGCCGCGTCCGCGCCTGGTGCACGCCGGGCGTGTCAACGAAGACGAACTGCGCGTCGCGATCGGTGCGCACGCCGAGGACGCGGTCGCGCGTCGTCTGCGGGTGGTGGCTCGTGATCGCGAGTCGCTCGCCGAGGAGAGCGTTCAGGAGCGTGCTCTTGCCCACGTTGGGCCGACCCACGATCGCGACGCTCCCGGTGCGTGGCGCGCGAGGCTCGCGCGGGTTCCCGGGGGTCATGGCGCGGATAATTAGCATGGGCCCGGCGTCGCCGATTGGGGTAGTGTCCGCCGCGCTCACAGCCGGACGTGCGTCATGACGAACGACGATAAGGGGAACGACAAGCCTTCGGCAGACGCGGCGGACGCCGTGTCGACCACGGGAGCGGCCGGCGAGGCGGCCGCGGCGTCCGGCGCCGAGCCCGGCGCGGGCGGGAAAATCGCGACGAGCGCGGGCGACGGCGCGGTCCGCGACGCGGTCCACGAGGACGGCGCGAGCGCTCGCCTCGACGAGCGCAACGAGGTCGGCGAGCTCGACGTCCCCGTCGCCGCCGCGAGCAGCGCCGGGCGCGACCCCCGCGCGACCGCCGGGCGCTCCGGCGAGGGGCCGCGCTGGCTCCCGGCCGCCATCGGCCTGGGCTTTCCCGCGCTCCTCTTCTTGCTCCTCCCGCCGCTGTCGAAGAGCGGCCTGTGGGATCCGTACGAGCTGAACGTCGCCGATCTGGCGCGGCGGATCGCGCTGAACCTGTTCCACGCCGACGCGCTGTCGCTCGCCGGCGCGGACAACACGCTCCCGCACCTGAACGACCTCGGCCGCCCCGAGCTCCCGTTCACGTCGATGGCGCTCGGCTTCAAGCTGTTCGGGCTCCACGAGTGGGCGGGCCGCCTGCCGCTCGCGCTGTGGGGGCTCGCCGGGGTCGCCGCGACGTTCGCGGTCGTGCGCCGCCTCGTCGACGCGCGCGCCGCCGTCTACGGGGCGATCGCGCTCGCGACGATGCCGCTCTACTTCGTGCAAGCGCGCACGATGCTCGGCGACGTCGTCATGATGAGCGCGTTCGCGATGTCGTTCGGCGGCCTCGCCGCGGCGGTGCTCGATC
>Ga0105247_10002639_pt1 | contig 12072 bp, 12 predicted proteins | sample KBSS24metaG_FD_81519 | JGI IMG/M metagenome (GOLD analysis project Ga0105247, IMG submission 81519) | Switchgrass rhizosphere microbial communities from Kellogg Biological Station, Michigan, USA - KBS S2-4 metaG | ecosystem: Host-associated > Plants > Roots > Rhizosphere > Soil | place...
ATCGGCAACAACGCGATGTGCGTGGCGGTGCCGCGCGCGGGCCGCGCGCCGATCGTCTCGGACAACGCGACGGGCGTGGTCGCGTGCGGGAAGGTCCGCTGGGCCGCGGCGCTCGGGCGGAGCGTGCCGCTCGCCTACGGCCTCGTGGACAAGGACGGGCAGGCGACCACCGAGCCGTCGGCGCTGGACGACCAGGGCGCGGTGCGCCCCTTCGGCGGCCACAAGGGGTTCGGCATCGGCGTCATGATCGATCTTTTGACCGCCGGCCTGTGGGGCGCTCACCTGAGCACGTCGGTCACGCAGCAAAGGAGCTTCGCGAAGTCGCAGTCGAGCTCGCAGACGGTGATAGCGATCCCCTATCCCGGCGAGGGTACCGCGCCCGCCATCGACGAGTACCTCGGGCGCCTGAAGGAGACGCCGAGCGGCGACGGGTACCGCGGGCGCACGCTCCTCCCGGGGGAGCGCGAGGAGCTGGTGCGCGCCCATCGCCTCGAGAAGGGCGTCCCCGTCCCCCGCAAGGTGATCGCGGACGTCTCGCGCATCGTCGCCGAACTCGGGACATGAACGTCGGGTCGAGCGGCCTCGCGGTCGGGCCGGCGCCCGACGCGGCGGTGCGGCGCGTCTACGCCTCGAACGCCGTGTTCTTCGCGGCTTCTTCCATGCTGGTCCCCGTCTACCCGTTCCTGGTGATGAGCGCGGGCGGCCAGGCGATTCACCACCAGATCATGTCGGTGATGACCTACGTCGCGCAGCTCGCGGCGGTCACGTGGGCGGGCCGCTTCATCGACAAGACGCGCCGGACGCGCGCGCTCCTGATCGGCGCGTGCCTCGTGCTCGGCGGCGCGTTCGCGCTCGGCGCGCTCGCCCACGTCCTCGTCGCGCTCTACGTCGTGCGCCTCCTCGAGGGAGCGGCCACCGGCGCGTACACGCCCGCCGCGGGCGTCGCCGCCGTCAACTCGAGCCGCCGCGGCGCGGGCGAGATCTTCGGCAAGCTCAATGGCATCCGCAACCTGGCGCGCGTCGGCGCGCCGGCGATCGGCGGCGTCGTCGCCGCGCTCACCGGGCAGTGGATGGTGCTGCTCGCCAGCGCCGGCGTCGCGATGATCGCGATGCTCCTCACCGGCGACGAAATCGCGCCGCGCGCCGCGCCCGCGGTGACCCGCGCGGCGCTCACGGGGCAGGGGGCGCGGCTCGCGACGACCCGCGCGCTGACCGCGGTCGCGCAGGGGATCTTGCAGCCGCTCTTCCCGTTCTTCGCGGCGTCGCGCCTCGGCCTCGGATCGCTCGGGGTGGGGCTCGTCTACTCGGTGGCCGGGGTGAGCTGCTTCATCGTCCCGGCGTACGTCGGCCGGCTCGCCGACCGCGTCGGACTCCGCGGCCCCATCCTCGGCCTCACGCTCGCGGCGGCGATCGCCTTGCTCGCGCTGGGCCGCGCGGAGTCGCTGCCGGTCACCGTCGTCGCGTTCTGCGTCGGCCTCGCGGTGCTCGTCACCGCCACGTCCCTCAGCCAGGCGGCGATGCTCGGCGGCGCGGCGCGCGCCGAGCAGGGGTCTTCGCTCGCGAAGGTGGAGGTCGCGGCGAGCCTCGGGCGCATCGCGGGGCCGCTCGTCGGCGCGGCGATCTTCCCTCGATTCGGGTGGGGCGGCGCCTGCGACACCGCCGCCTGCGTCGCGCTCGTCAGCGGCGCGGTCCTCTGGCCGAGCCTTTCACGTTCCGGGAGCGAGGCGTCATGACAGACCAGGTCGTTCGATTCGGGATCCTCGGCGCGGGAGACGCGGGGCGGAGGCACGCCCGCGGCCTGCGGGCGAACAAGGGCGCGGCGCTCGTGTGCGCGTACGACACCGACGCGGCGCGCGCGGCCGCGTTCGTGAAGGAGTTCGGCGGGAGCGTCGAGCCGGACCTCGCGCGGTTCTTCGTGCGCGACGACGTCGACGCGATCGCCATCTGCACGCCGCCCGCGGATCACGTGAAGCTCACGCTCGGCGCGCTCGCGTCGGGGAAGCACGTGCTCGTCGAGAAGCCGTTCTCGCTGGAGGTCCTCGGGATCGACCGCGTCATCGAGGCGAGCCGGCGCGCGGGGCTGAAGGTGGGCGCGATCAGCCAGCACCGCTTCGCCGAGGCGGCGACGACCGCCGCGGCCCTCATCCGCGACGGCGAGCTCGGGGCGATCGTCGCGGCCCGCATCTCGGTCCGCCGCCACCGCGAGCCGTCGTACTACGAGGGGAGCTGGAAGGGCGATCGCGCGATCGCGGGCGGCGGGACGATGCTGAGCCTGGGCGTCCACATGCTCGATCTCGCGTGCTCCTGGCTCGGGCGGCCGGTGGAGGCGATGGCGCTCCTCCGCCCCGCGCCGGCGGGAGACGTCGAGGCCGCCGCCGCCGGCGCGGTGCGGTTCGAGTCTGGCGCGCTCCTCTCGATCGACGTCGCGACCGGCCTCGGGCCGACGCAGGCCGACGAGCTCGAGGTGTTCGGCGAGCGCGATCGCATCGCGCTCGTCGGCGACAAGCTCACCCGCGCGAGCGGGTTCACCATGGAAGCGAAGGCCGATCTCCACGCCCAGCAGATCGCGTCGTTCGTGGCGAGCGTCCGCGGCGAGGCCGCGTCCACCGTCGGGCCCGAGGACGTGCGCCCGGCGATCGCGGCCATCGTCGCGCTGTACCAGAGCGCGGAGCAGCGCCGCGCGATCGAGATCCCGTCGTGAGCGCCCCCGGCCCGACGGGCTCGTGCGTCCCGGGCCTCTACTTTCATCACGTCACGACCGGGATGGATCACTACACGAACTGCCCGCCCGCCGCGTTCCGGAGGTACGTCGCCTACATCGCCGCGCACTACGATCCCGTGACCCCGTCGGCCGTCTACGACGCGCTCTTCTGCGGCGGCCCGCCGCTGCCGCCGCGGCCCGTCACGATATCCCTCGACGACGCGTACGCGGACAACCTCGACGCCGCGATCCCGATCCTGCTCGAGCTCCGCGTCCGCGCCGCGATCTTCGTCATCACCGATTACATCGGGCGGCCGAACGACTGGAACAAGACGCGGTCGCGATCGGCCATGCACATGTCGGCGCACGATCTGCGCGAGCTCCACGCCCTCGGCTTCGAGATCGGCGCGCACTCGCGGACGCACCCCCCGCTCACCAAGATCCCGGCGCGAGACATGGTCGACGAGGTCGCCGGCGCCGGGCCGCGGCTCAGCGACGCGCTGGGCGCGCCGGTGCGCTCGTTCGCCTATCCGTACGGCTTCTGCGACGCGTCGGTCGTGGGCGTGGCCGCGCAGCACTACGACTACGCCCTCTCCACCGTGAAGAGCGATTTCACCGACTGGCGCACCCATCGCCACGAGCTCCGACGCGGCTTCGTCGAGAGCGCCGGCCCCGCTCAGAGCGTCGACTCCGCCCTCCGATTCAGCCCGCCCAACGCACGTCACCGCGACGACCTCCAGGAGAGCACTCAATGATTTCCGTCATCATTCCGACGCGCGACCGGCCCGCGCTCTTGGTGCAATGTCTCAACGGCCTGTTTTGCCAGCAGGCCGACCCGAAGACCTTCGAGGTGCTGATCGGGGACGATCACTCGTCGTACGACGTGGCCGGCCTGGTCGCCGTCCACCCGCTCTCGGCGCGCGTCGCGATCCGCACGGTGCGGGCGAGCGTCCGCGGCGCCGCGGCCGCGCGCAACGTGGCGGCCGAGGCCGCCCGGGGCGAAATCCTCGCGCTCCTCGACGACGACGCCGTGCCCGACGCGCGGTGGATCACGACCATCGAGCGGACCCTCGGCCGCGCCCGCCAGGACGGCGTCGTCGCGATCACGGGGCGGATCGCGCCGCTCCAGAGCGGCATCCTCTCCGACGCGCGCCAGGCGCGCTACGACGCGCGCCGCGAGAGCGTGCTCCGCGCCAAGGACACGATGGTCGGATACCTCGCGGGCGGCAACAGCGCGATCTTCGCCGACGAGTTCAAGCGCCTCGGCGGGTTCGACGTGCGCTGCACCATGATGCACGACCGCGAGCTCGTGCTCCGCCTCCGCGCAGCGGGCCACCAGTGCGCGTACGAAGACGATTTGCTCATCTACCACGTGCACGTCAAAGAGACGTTCGAGGCGGTCACCAACGCGTTCCGCTCCGGCCGCTTCCGCCGCGTCCTCGAGGCCATTCACCCGACCGAGCAGCGACCGATACAGAACGACTTCGCCACGGTGTGGAAGCTCCTCCACGACGGCAACACGAAGGCGGGGCGGCTCCTCAGCGTGATCAACGCGCTCCTCCACGGCGTGCACGTCGTCGGGTACCTGTCGGCGCCCGACGCCGAGCCGGCCGCGGCGCTAGGGAACTGAAGAGACCCGCGGATCGGAGGCGGACATGAGCGAAGTCTGGCTGGACACGGCGCGCGATCTCCTCGCGAAATCGTCGTCATTTCCCCCGGGGCCGTTCCAGGGTCAGGTGGCGTCGTTCATCGCCTCGTGCCTCGAGAACGTCCACCCCGATCGCGAGCTCTTCACCGGGCTCACCGCCCGCGCGATGACGCGAGGCGGGTTCGACGAGGCGCGCGCGGCCGCGCTCGCCGGCGACGTCTTCCGGAGCTACCTGCGGACGCAATACGTCGACAAGCTGCTCGTCAGCACGAGGACGCGCGACGCGCTGTCGCTCGTCCAGGCGAGCTTCGACGCGTCCGCGCTCGCCGGCAAGGTCTCGGAGCAGGGCGGGGCGATCCTCTGCTCGTTCCACTTCCGCGGATATCCGCTCTTGCCGCTCGCGTTCCTCCTGCGATCGTTACCGGTGGTCTTCTTGCGCGCGCGCCCCGACGTGATGGAGGCCAACCGCAAGATCGACGACTTCGTGATCTACGGCACCGATCGCACCGCCCCCGTCCGCATGGTCCGCGCGCTCAGGTCGGGCAAGCACGTCTTCGTCATGGCCGATCAGGTCGACGCGAAGGCGGAGACCGCGGAGGTCCGCCTCTTCGGCCGCCACGTCAAGGCCAACGTCGGGCTCGCGTGGCTCGCCGAGAAGGCGAACGCGCCGATCGTCCCGGTCGTCCTGGGCGAGCGGGGCGGGCAGTTCTCGCTCGAGGCGCTCGACCCGATCATCCGGCGCGGGAGCCGCGCCGACACGATGCAGGACGTCTTCGCCGCGCTCGAGGCGGCGGTGCTCCGCGACCCGTCCTCGTGGCTGACCTGGTACGGCTCGCTCGACGACGCGGACGCGCGCGCGCTCCGCGAGCGGCTCAAGACGAGCAACGACGCGCTCTGGACACGAATGGTGAAGTCATGATCGATCGAGACCGGGTCGCGGCGGCGCTCCGCGACAGCCTCCACACAGTCGCCGAGATCCCGGCCGACAAGGTCAGCCCCGACGCGAGCATCGTCTCGCTCGGCCTCGACTCGCTCCGCCTCAGCGAGGTGATCATGGAGGTCGAGGCGCTGCTCTCGCTCGAGCTCCCCGAGGCGACGCTCCTCCGGTTGAACGACGCGACCACCGTCGGCGCGATCGAGCAGATCGTCTCGGAGGCGCTCGCCGCCCACGAGGAGAAGGTGGCATGAGCCATTGGTTGTCGGTCTTCCGCGGCGCGCTCGAGCGCGGCCCGGAGCGGCCCATCGTCACGATCGAAGAGAGCGCGGAGTCGCAGTCCACGCTGACCTTCGCCGACGTGGCGCGGGGCATGGCGTCGTACGCCGAGGCCTACCGGCAGCGCGGCGTGGGGCGCGGCGATCGCGTCGTCATCGCGCTCCCCACGTCCGCGGACTTCCTGTTCGCGCTGTGGGGCTGCTACGCGCTCGGCGCCGTGCCGGTGCCGGTCTATCCGCCGGGCGGGCGGCGCGCGGCGCTGGCGGTCGAGCGGCTCGACGGCGTCATGCGCTGCGCGCGGCCGTCGGTGCTCGTCACGCTCCCGTCGCTCGTGGAGGCGCTGTCGGCCATCGCGCTCCCCGACGTCGTCACCGCCGGCCTCCCCGGGGCGAGCTTCGAGGCGGCGTGCGCCGGCGCGCCGGAGGCGACCGACGACGTCGCGCTCATCCAGTTCACCTCCGGGAGCACGCTCGCGCCGACGGGGTGCGTCCTCACCCACCGCGCGATGACCGCCAACGCGAAGGCGATCGAGGAGCGGCTCCGGATCACCGAGCGCGACGTCGGCGTGGTGTGGCTGCCGCTCTACCACGACATGGGGCTCGTCTCCGGCGTGTTCATGCCCTTCTTCACCGGCGGCCGCGTCGTCCTCTCGCGCACCGAGCGCTTCGTCGTCGACCCGCTCTCGTGGCTCCAGACGATGGATCGCCACCGCGCCACGATCACCGCCGCGCCGAACTTCGCGTTCTACTTCGTCACCAAGCGGCTCGCGCGGAAGAGCGTGAAATACGACCTGTCGAGCGTCCGATCGATCTTCAACGGCGCGGAGCCGATCGATCCGGAGGTCGTGCGGTCGTTCCTCCGCGTGCTCGCGCCGCACGGGCTCCGGCCCGAGGCGGTCGAGCCGGCGTGGGGGCTCGCCGAGAACACCGTCTTCGTCACGAGCTCGCCCGGGGGGCTCCGCACCGACCGCGTCGATCGCGGGTCGCTCGAGACCGCCGGCCGCGCCGTCCCTCCCCGCGAGGGGGCGAAGGCCGCCGAGCTCCCGTGCCTCGGCCGCCCGTTCCCCGGCGCCGAGCTGCGCGTGGTCGACGCCGCCGGCGCGCCGCTCCCCGAGCGGAGCTCGGGCGAGATCGAGATCCGGACGCCGTCGCTCATGAGCGGGTACTTCGAGAACGCCGAGGCCTCGGCCGCCGCGTTCCGCGATGGGTGGCTCCGCACCGGCGACGTCGGCTACCTCGCGGCCGGCGAGCTGTACCTGGTCGGCCGGTCCAAGGACCTCGTCATCATCGGCGGGCGCAACGTCGCGCCGCAGGACGTCGAGCGCGTCGTCGAAGGGATCGCCGGCGTGCGCCCCGCGGGCGTCATCGCGTTCGGCCGGCTCTCGGACAGCGGCACCGAGGAGCTCGGCGTGCTGGTCGAGGTCGCGCCCGGGCAGAAGGACCCGGACATCCCGCTCCGCGTCCGCGAGCGGTGCAACGAGGTCCTCGGCCTCGTCCCGTCCGTCGTCGAGATCCTCGGCTCCGGCGCGCTGCCCAAGACGAGCAGCGGCAAGCTCCAGAGGAGCCTGGCGAAGGCGATGTTCCAGCGGGGCGAGCTCCGCGGCGCGGCCGCGGCGCCGGCCGAGGGGGCGCGCGAATGATCGCCGACAGCCCCGTCTTCGTCACCGGCGTGCAGCGCTCGGGGACCACGCTGCTCGGCCGCATCGTGGCGTCGCACCCCGAGGCGTCGCTGACCGTGAACGGCAAGATCCTCTACTCGCTCCTCCACTGGTTTCGGCCGACGAGCCCGTCGCGCTGCGAGCTCCTGCACGCGCGGATCGACGAGGTCCTCCACGCGCTCGCGCGGAAGCCGATCCTCGGCGTCCCCGACGACTTCCTCGCCGCGATCGCCGCCCCGGCGCTCCGGGGGTGGGCGCACGATCTCGCGGCCGGCCGCTTCGGCGAGGCCGGCCGCGACGTCGACGTGGACGCCGCGGTGCGCGACGCGCTCGCGCGCGTCCACGCCCGCTGGAACCCGGAGGCGGCGTTCTTCGGCGACAAATACAACGAGTACATGCTCGTCCTCGACGACGTGCTGCGCGTCTACCCGCGCGCGCGCTTCGTCGTCATGGTCCGCTCGCCGATCGAGGTCGCCGAGTCGATGGTGCGCGCGTTCGCCGGGCGGCCGTGGTGCCCGCCCGACGTCGCGTCGGCGGTGAAGAAGTGGACGGCGTGGACCGCCGAGTGGGAGCGGGTCAAGCGGACGCTCGCCGAAGGCCAGTGGCTGGAGGTGCCGTTCGAGCGGCTCACCCTCGAGCCGGAGGCGGCCCTCGGCGAGGTCGCGCGCTTCCTCCACGTCGACGAGGGGGCGATGCGCGACCGCGCGTCGCTCGTCGACCGGGGCGCGATCGCGCGGCGCGCGGCGACCGCGCCGCTCGAAGGCGTCCGACTCGACGCCGCGTCGCTCGACGCACGGGGGGTGTGACGCATGGTCGACAAGCAGCTCGCGATGTACCTCTACGTCATCGCCGCGGTCCTCTTCACGATCGAGATCAGCTACAGCCGGTGGAAGCACGACGGCGTCCACATCCCGAAGGACAGCGTCGCGAACTTCTTGATCGCGGTGATCGGCCGGTTCCTCCTGAAGCCGGTGTTCACGATCCCGAGCATCCTCTTCCTCTCGTATCTCTATTCGATCTCGCCCGTGCACTCGACGTGGGACGGGCCCTGGGCGTACGTCACGATCATCTTCCTGTACGACCTCGTCTATTACGTGAAGCACCGCGTCTCCCACGCCACCCGGTGCTTGTGGATCTTCCACTCGGTGCACCACAGCTCGGAGACGCTGAACTTCTCCGTGGCGGCGCGCGAGACCTGGTTCTCCGTGGTCTACGAGTGGGCGTTCCTCGGGCCGCTGTGCCTCGTCGGGTTCCCGGTGCACCTCGTCCTGGTCGGCAAGACGACGAACATCCTGTTCCAGTTCTTCATCCATAGTCGGTATTTCGGGCGGCTCGGCTTCCTCGAGTGGTTCGTCAACACGCCGTCGCACCACCGCGTCCACCACGGGCGGAACGAGCGATATTGGGACAAGAACTTCGGCGGCATCTTGATCATCTGGGATCGCCTGTTCGGCACCTTCGTGCAGGAGACCGAGGAGGTCGTCTACGGGATCACCAAGCCGCTGCGTTCGACCAACATCCTGACCATCAACTTCCAGGAGATGCTCTGGCTCGGCGAGGACATGGCGAAGTCCGGCTCGTTGCGCAACGCCGTCCGCGTATTCTTCAGCTCCCCCGCGGGCGTCGCGCCGACGCGCGAGGACCATGAACCGCAGCAGCTCTTGACGGAGAGGTAACATGCGAATCGTCCTCATCGAACACGCCCAGCTCGCCATGCCCGCCGGAGAAGAAGACAAGGCGCGGGCGTTCTATCGCGACCTCCTCGAGATCCCGGAGAAGGCCAAGCCGGCGAACCTCGCCAAGCGCGGCGGCGTGTGGTTCGAGCGGGGCGATCTGAAGGTGCACCTCGGCGTCGACAAGGAGTTCCGCGCCGCGACCAAGGCGCACGTCGCGTTCGTGGTGGAGAGGCTGCCCGAGCTGGTCGAGCGCGCCCGCGCCGCCGGCTACCGCGTCGACGACGACGAGCCGCTCGAGGGATACGAGCGCATTTACGTCTACGATCCCTTCGGTAATCGCCTCGAGTTCATGGAACCGAAGGCCTGAGTCGCCTCTCGAAGCCAACGTCCCCGCGCCCTCGGAGAGAAACCGCGATGTGGAGCTGCTCTTTCGTCTCGACGCTCTTCCCCGCCGCCTCGTTCGGCGAGCTCGTGCAGATCGCCCGCCGCCTGGGCGCGCAGGGGCTCGAGCCTCGCCTCGGCGCGCGCCACGCGCACGGGCTCGAGCTCGCGGCCGGGCCCGACGAGCGCCGCGCGATCCGTGACGCGCTCGCGCAGGGCGGCGTGACCGTCTCCGACATCGGCTCGCCGGGCCACATCGGCGAGAGCCCCGCGAGCGACTTCGCCGCGTACGCGCGCCTCGCGACCGACGTCGGCGCGCGCGGGATCCGCGTCTTCTACGACGACCCCAAGGAGGGGGAGGAGCACGCGCGCTGGGTCGACCGGATCCGAGCGGGGCTGCGCGCGGTGGAGGCGGAGCTCGGCGCGGACGCGGCGCGCCTCTGGGTCGAGAACCACGGCGCGAGCTCGCGCAGCGACGCGATCGCGGAGATCGGCGGCGACGCCGTCGGCGTCGTCTGGGACGTCGCGCACAGCGCGTCGGCCGGCGAGGGCGTCGAAGAGTCGTGGCGGGGCTTCGGCCGACGCGTCCGCCACGTCCACGTCAAGGACTGGCGGAAAAACCCCGACGGTTCGTGGGCGCGGGCCGTCCCGCTCTTCGACGGCGATCTCCCGATCACCGACGCGCTCGCGCTCCTCGTCCGCGTCGGCTACGCGGGGTTCGTCTCGGCCGAGGTGCCGCCGGCGCGCGGCGAGGACGACGTGAGCCGCCTCGTCGCGGCGCGGAAGAAGATCGCCGCGGCCGATCGCGCGGTCGCCGCCGCGACCGGAGCGGGCGCCTGAAGAGCGCGCCGGACACCCCGCGGACACACGAGGAGACACCCCGATGACCACGTCGAGCTCGGCCGCCGCGATCGAGCGAACGGCCGGCGCGATCGCGCGCACCTCCGTCAAGGGGGTGGACGCCGCGCTGATCGTCGCCTCGCTGCTGTTCGGCGCCCCGTCCCTCGCGTACCCGTTCGGCCCGCACCAGGGCCTCTTCTATTACATGGGGCGCGAGTGGTTCTTGCGGGGGGCGCTCCCGTACCGCGACATGGTGGAGCACAAGTCGCCCGGCATCTTCGTGATCCACGGTTCGTTGGTCTCCGTCTTCGGCGAGCACCCGTGGCCGATCCGGCTCCTCGATCTCGCGTTCGTCCTCGGGATCGGCGCCTTCGCGGCGAGCCTCCTCGAGGACGGCGCGCGCGGCGGAGGTCGCCGGACGCCGGGGCTCTTGGGCGTCTGCTGCCTGACGGCGAGCGTCCTCTATTTCGGCGTCTTCTCGTTCGGCGAGACGGCCCAGTGCGAGCTGCCGATGCTCTTCTTCGCGATGGCGAGCCTGGTCGCGGCGCGGCGGATCGCCGGCGTCGCGTCGGCGGCGATCGTCGCCGGGCTGTGCGGCGGCGCCGCGGTGATCGTGAAGGCGCCGGTGTTCTGGGTGCTCCTGCTCGCGCTCGCCGCGGTCTCCGCCCGGGCGAAGGGCGCGGGGGGGTGGGGCCGCGCGGCGGCCGCGGCCGGCCTGTTCCTCGCCGGCGCGGCGATCGTCCCGCTGCTCGAGATCGGCTACTACGCGGCGCACCGCGCGCTCCCCGACATGGTCACGTGCATCCTCAAGATGAGCGGCCACTACGCGGACGACGCGGAGAAGGTGCACGGGTTCGTCCAGGTGCTCGCGCGCACCGGCGGCGTCGTCGCCCTGTTCGCGCCGGTGTCCGCGGTGCTCTTGCCGCTCTTCGCGCTCGCCGCGGTCGCGGCGCGCCGGCGCGGCGATCGGGCGGCTTCGTCGCGGTACGCGTGGGCGCTCGCCCTCTTCCTCGCGTCGTGGGCCGCGGTGTACACGCAGCACAAATTTTACCGGTACCACAGCGTGGTCTTCGTCGGCGCGTTCGCGCTGCTCGCCGGCGCGCTCCTCCTCGACGGCGTGGAGCGCTTCGCGCCGCGGCTCCGCGCGCGCGCGCCGCTCCTCTTCGCGGCCGGCGTCGTCGCGGCGTTCTGCGGCTCGCCGGCGCTGGCGGGCGGCTGGCTCTCCGGCGCGTCGCGCGCGCTCCGCCTATGGAGCGGCGGCATCGATCGCGCGCAGTACGCCGCCGAGCTCGACGCGGCCGACGGCCGCTCCTCGCTCGCCGACGCGGAGCGCGCGGCGATCTGGGTCCGCGACCACTCGACCGCCGACGACAGCGTGGCGGTCCGCGGCTTCGAGCCGCAGATCTACGCCGAGTCGGGCCGGCGCTACCGCGGCCGGTTCTTCTCGACCGAGGTGATCACCGATCCGCGCCGGTCGCAGCAGGGCGAGCGATGGCTCGACGAGGAGCGCCGCGCCGTCGAGTCCGATCCGCCGGCCCTCGTCGTGACGCCGTCCGCGTCCGGCGAGATCGTCGGCGCGGACTGGCACGCGTCGTTCGGCTACGTCGAGCGGGCCCGCTTCGGATCGCTCCGCGTCCTCGCCCGCGACCACGCCACGAGCCGGCGCTGAAGGCGCCGGGAGCTCGCCCCGGTCAGGCGCCCCGGTCAGGCGCCCCGGTCACGCGCCCCGGTCACGCGAAGGCGCGGAAGAGGAGGACGGCGTTCGTGCCGCCGAAGCCGAAGCAGTTGGTCATGACGGCGTCGACCGCCGTGTCGCGCGCCGTGTTCGGCACGTAGTCGAGGTCGCAGCTCGGGTCGGGCTCGTCGTAGTTGATCGTCGGCGGCACGACGCCGCGCCGGATCGCGAGCGCCGAGATGACCGATTGCACGCCGCCGGCCGCGCCGAGGAGGTGGCCG
>Ga0105247_10002641_pt1 | contig 12070 bp, 9 predicted proteins | sample KBSS24metaG_FD_81519 | JGI IMG/M metagenome (GOLD analysis project Ga0105247, IMG submission 81519) | Switchgrass rhizosphere microbial communities from Kellogg Biological Station, Michigan, USA - KBS S2-4 metaG | ecosystem: Host-associated > Plants > Roots > Rhizosphere > Soil | place...
CGCGCCGCCGGTAGCTTTTGCCTTCGTTGAAGGGCGAGGGCGCGCTCGTGACGGCGCGCGCGCAGCCGCGGCAGGTCGCGCGGCGACGTCCTCGCGCCGCGGCAGGTCGCGCGGCGATGGTCTTCGTGGCCGCGTCAGGTCGCGCGGCGACGTTCTTCGCGGAGGATGTCCGCGAGCGCGTCCACCATGGCCGCGCGGAGCTCGCGCGGGACGACCGTCGCCGGGTCGTGCACCGGCATATGACTGGACGGAGGGAGCTTCTTCGAGTCGGAACCTTGGCCGCCGATCATGCTCATACCCAAGCCCTATTCAATCTGCGTGCCCCGCGCCAGTTTAAGGTGATGTCCACAGTACGAATTGTTGCGATTTGCACGGCTTAGGTGTCACGACGAGGTCTCTGTGTCACGTTGCCACGCTTCGAAATTCCCCGTGGCAGGACGCCACCATGCGTCATCGAACGTCGACGCGGTACGTCGAAAAATCCACGCCGCCCCGCCCGTCGCGCAGGACGATCCATATGAAGACTTGCGACGGCGCGCTCGGCGCGACCCACCCGTTGGCGGTCGACGTCTCGAGATCGTCCTCGCCGCGACCCGTGCGATCCTCGTCGAACAGGCCGTCGGTGGCGAACCACGAGACGCGCATCGACTCGCGCCGCGGCACGATTGCCTGACGGGCGACATCGAACGAGACATAACGCTCCGCCTCGGCGTCGCCCCATGACGCGGTCATCGTGACGCGGGCGCCGCGAGCCACCGTCGCCGCCGCGAGGTCGACCGGCGCGCCGAGGACCTCGGCGACGAGCGGGGCGAGCGTTGGGTTCCGATTCGGGACGTAGGCCGCGCGGTAGGCGCCTGCCGCGTCGGCCGACGCGTTCGCGAGATCGCACACCAGGCGCTCGAGGCCGAACGCGACCGCGTCGTCGGGGCGCGGGTCGGCGACGATCGCGCGCACCGGCAGGAAATAGCCGCCGGTCGCGTCGGGATCGCGCGGGCGGAAGCCGCCCGGCGGCACGTCGGGGCCGAAGAGCGAGCACGCGTCGGACGGCGTGGCGGCGCTCACCCGCGCCGACGCCGCGATCGCGCGGACGCCGCCCGCGAGGCACGCCGTCGACACGACGCCGTTCTCGGTCAGCGGCTTCGGCGACGCGCAGAACGCCCACGCCACCGAGGGCGACGGCGCGGTCCCGTCCGGCGTCGCGACGAGGACGTCGTAGTCGACCGCGTCGCCCGGCCTCGCCTCCGGCGGCGATCCGCGGACCGCGAGGATCCGCGGCGCCGAGACCCGCGACGATCGCTCGTCGAAGTCGGGGCGGCACGCGATCGCGGTCGCCGCCAAGGCGAGCGCGGCGATCGAGCGGCGCGCCGCTCCGCGGAGGCGCATCGTCACAGGTCCACCCGCGCGCCGAGGACGGCGAGCGTCGGGAGGCCGCGGATGGTGCCCTTCCTCGTGAAGTCGTCGCTGTAGATGATCTCCTCCTTGTTCTGGTGGAACGTGGCGTTCAAGACGTCGAGCGACACGAGGAGCCTCGGCGCGCCCGCGCGGTCGCCCAGCGGAAACATGCGCTCTACACGGAGATCGAGCTGGTAGAAGGCCGGGATCCGCGCCGTGTTCACCGCGCCGAAGATCGGCTCCACCCGGTCGCCGCGCGCGTCGTAGTACCCGCCGGTGACCGGCGTCCGCGGGAAGCCGGACGACGCGCGGAGCCGGGCGCCGAAGACCCACCGCCCGATCTCCTGGCTCCCCACGACGGCGAGGACGTGCGGCTGATCGAAGTCGAAGAGGCGCCACGATCGATCCCCTAGGTACCGCCGCTCGCTCCGCGACATCGCGTACGACACCCAGCCGAAGAAGCCGCGCCACAGCTCCTGGCGCACGAGGAGCTGCACGCCGTAGCTCCGCCCCTCTCCGTCCTGGACGAGCGACCGCGCGAGGCGCGGGTCGACCGACCGCGTGCGCACGGTGAGGTCGCTCAACGACTTGTAGAACGCGGTCATCTCCGCGGCGGCGCGCTCGCCGAGGCGGAGCTGCTCGCCCGCGGCGACGTGGACGGCGCGCGACAGGCCGAGCGCCGGCGTGCCGAAGACGGCGGAGAGCTCCTCGGGCTGCGGCGTCTGGTGGTAGACGCCGGCGCTCACGGTGGTCGCGAGGCGCGGCGTCGCCTGGTAGCGCACCGAGAGGCGCGGATCGAACGCCCCTTCGAGCCGAGAGAAGCCGACCTGCGGCGTCTCGCCGACGCGCGGCGTGAGGCGGCTCCCCTCGATCAGGAACGCGTCGTAGCGGAGCCCGGGCGTGAGCGTCCACTTGCCGAGGCGCGCGTCGATCACCGCGTGCGGCCCGACGTCGAGGACGTGCGTCGACCACGCGTCGGCGTTCACGTCGTCGCCCGGCGGCTGGCCGAAGACGTAGAGATCGCCCTCGCGGGGCGGCAGCGTGAGCGAGCCGCTCCGCGCGAGGTCCGAGCTCGTGCCGAGCGCGTCCACGCCGAGCGTCAGGTGGACGTCGCCGGTGAGGCGCGACCTGTGGTCGGCGCGGACGCCGTACCGGTACGACGCGTCCTCGATGTGCGTCGGCGCCCCGCCGAACGACGTCGTCGTCTGCGTCTTGTCGTATCCGAAGAACGGCGTGACCGTGACGGCCTCGCCCGCGCCGCCGCGCCGCGTGTAGCGGACGTACACGCGGTGGAAGCTCGACGCGTTGTCCTCGGCGCGCACCTGCGCGGGATCGCTCGACGGGACGGCCCGGCGCAGCTCGTCCGCCGACCCGAGGTACACCGCGTCCAGCGTGACGCGCGGCGAGACGTCGTACGTCGCCTTCACCTGCGCGTCGCGGTACCGCGGGATCGGGAAGAAGTCGCCGACGTCCGGCGCCGACACGAGCGACAGGACGCGATCGAGGTACCCGTAGCGCGCCGCCGCGCCGACGCGGAGGCGATCGGTGATCGCGGCCGACACCATCGCCGACGCGTCGAGCGTGTCGACCGCGGCGTACCCGTGCACGCCGGACGTCGGGAGCGGGCGCGTCTCGACGCGGACCAGCCCGCCGAGGCCGCGCCCGTACTGCGCGCCGTACGCGCCGGGGACCAGCTCGACGCTCGTCACGAGATCGCCGTTGACCGTCCCGCGGAGCGCCGCGCCGTGGTAGAGCGCCGGGATCTCGACGCCGTCCACGTACGTCCGCGTGTCGGCCGGGGACGACCCCCACACGACGAGCGCGCCGGACGCGAGCGGCGCGCGCGCGACGCCGGGGAGGTTCTGCGCCACCTTGAGGACGTCGCCCTGCGTCCCCGCGACGCGACGCGCCTCGATCGCCGACACCGACGTGCGCACCGGATCGCGATCGGGGCGCGACGACCGCACCGTCACCTCGGTGACCGGCCCCGCCGCGGCCGGCGGCGGCGGCGGCGCGCCGCTCGCTGCCGCGGGCGGTGACGACGACGAGAGCGGCGGCGGCGGCGACGGAGTCGACGGCGCGCTCGGCGCGGGAGCGGGCGTGGCCGGAGGCGGCTCGGGCTCGAGGGTGAAGTCGTAGCGGTAGGTGATCTTCGACGGCGCGGGCTTGCCGTCGACCTCGGCCGGCTCGAACTCGAAGCGGCGCGCCGCGTCGGCGGCGGCGGCGTCGAAGTCCGGCGCCGCGGGGACGGCCACGGTGACGCGCGTCACCTCGCCCGTCGCGGCGATCTCGATCGTCAGGACGACGCTCGCGGTGATCCCCGCGGCGCGCTTCGCGTCGGGATACGTCGCGGGGACGAACGCCTTGAGGCGCGGCATCTTGGTGATCCGACGACGCCCGCCCGCGCCGACCGTCTCCGACGACGGGTCCTGGGCGTACGCGCTATGCGGCGCGAGCGACGCGCCCATCGCGAGCGCGACGGCGATCGCGCAGGCGGAGCGGACGAACCGAGCGGAGGGGGCTGCGCGCACGCGGCGGCCTCAGCGGACGTCGAACTCGAGCGCGAGGACGCCGGCGCCGCGATCGTGCGGGCCGCGCGTGTCGCTGTCGAAGCTCGCCCCCTCCGCGACGCCGGCCGAGGCGCCGTCGACGAGCGCCTCGACGCGCCACCGCGCGCTCACCTCGTCGCAGAGCGAGAACGTGTCGACGCGCACGAGGTAGTGCCCCCTGGGCGCGGTCGTCGTCCACACGACGTCCTCCATCCTCCGCCCGTCGATCACGCACGACGCGTTCGAGTCGAAATCGAGGACGCCGCCCGCCTTCCACGCGTCGGGATCGGCGGCCTCGCCGGGCGGCGGCGGGACGTACGAGTTGATGTCGTGCTTGTCGACCTCGACGCCCGCGGGATCGACCACGTGGAGATCGAGATCGCTCTCCGTGTCCCACGTGAGCGACACGACGACGCGGCCGGTGGGGACCGCCGATCCGTCGGACGTGAGGAGGCGCACCGACGGCGGCCCGAAGCGCCCCGCCTCGTCGACCGCGCGCGCCACGAGGCCGTGCTGCCCCGGCGCGAGCAGCGGCGAGAACGAGAGCGTCGCGTGGAACGACGGCGCTCCGGGCGACTGGATATCGGGGAATCCGGCGGGCACGATCCAGTACCCAGGATCGCCGTCGAGCCCGAGGGCCACGGCGGTCGCGCCCGGGTCGAGCGCGCCCGAGCACGGCTTCTCCACCTCGCCGGCGTGGATCCGGTTCGAGAGGACGTTCACCGCCTGCACCTTCGGCCCCGCGCCGTCGGTCATCGCGCCGCGCACGAACTGCGCGCCCTCCACGCGGAGCGTCGCGTCGAGCCCGCCGTCGGGGGTCACGCCGTGGCACGCGCCGATCGCGGCGATCGCGCCGACCGCGAAGGACGCCGAGCAAAAACGCGTCGCGAGCCGGCCGCGGCGGTTCAAAAGCTCATCTCCCCGCGCAGCGTCAGCACGTCCGCCGCGAGCGTCGTCGGGGCGCCGGACGACGTGCGACCTTGCGCGTTCGTGTTGCGGTCGTACTCGAGGAGGAGGCGCGCGCCGTCGTAGCGGAGGCCGCCGAGGAGCGCCCACGTCGACACCGACATGTCCACCGGGACGAGGTGCGCGCCGAGCTGCTGGCTCGCGTCGGCGTCGGGCTGGTATCGGTCGTAGCGGACGCCGACGATCCCGTACCGCGTGATCTCCTGCGTCGCGCCGGCGGTCCACCCGATCTCGCGGAGGTCGCGCCCGGCGCTCACCGGGTCGGCGGGGAACAGGCCGCGATCGAGGTTCGTCGCGCGCACGATCTCGCCGCGCAGGACCAGCTCGCCGAGCCGCGGGAGCGCGACGTGGAGGCGCGCGTCCGCGCCGAGCGCGAAGCGATGGTAATTTTGCGAAGGCGTCGCGGAGGTCCCGGGGATCACCTGGATCTCGGTCGGCTGGACGACGCCGTCCTCGTTCACGTCGCGCCACACCAGCGTGTCCTTGGTGGACGGCGTCCCCTTGTGGAAGCCGCTCCCCGTGACGCCCGACACGCCGGCCTCGAAGCGGACCTTCGGCATCACCTCCGTGTCGACGCCGACGCGGAAGACGAGGTCCTTGCTCTGGTTCGGGTCGCGCCCCGGGAACGCGCGCTCGCCGATGGGATCGCCGTTCATGATCCCGAGCGCGTAATTCAGGAATCGATATCCCCCTTGGAGGCGGAGGCCGAGGTCGAACTCGCCGGGGAAGAGCGCGCGGAGGACCGCGCTCCGTTCGAGGAACGGCCGCTTGTTGTCCGCCTCGAGCACCTCGAACCCGAACGGCGTCTTGAAGAGCCCGATCGTGGCCATCGCGAACGGGAGCCCGCGCGATCCGTCGTCCGCCTTCGGCGGCCAGCGGATCGACGCCTCCGCGTCGATCGGCCGCACCTGCGGGCCGCGCACCGTGTTCGCGTCGATCTCGAGCGCGCCGAGCACGAGGCCGCGATCGATCGCGGCGCGGACGTGCCCGCGCCGGAGCGTGAAGCGCCGCTCGTTCAACGGATCGCCGGTCGCCGCGTTCACCTCGTCTTGCGACGTCTGGTTGACGATCGCCCAGTCGCCCTGGACGAACCCCGAGATCGTCACGCCCGCGGGCAGCGTCCAGGCCGTCGCGCCCGGATCGCGCGGCGCGCCGGCGGGCGCCCCTCCGCCCGCCCCTTCGGGCGCGGCGTTCGCGCTCGCGGCCATGGGCGCCGGCGTCGCGGGCAGCGCCGTGCTCACCGGTGATGAGCTCGCGGGCGGCGCGCTCACCGGCGCAGGAGTCGCGGGCGGCGCCGCGCTCACCGGCGGGGAGACCTGCGTCGCGGGCGCCGGGGCGTCCGAAAGCGGCGAGACCTGCGCGCGCGCGCCCCCCGCCGCCGCCGACGCGGCGAGCGCCATGGAGGCGGCGAAGACGACGCGGCGCGGGCGCGTGGTCCGCGGCGCGGCGAGATCGCGAAGAGGCCGGCGCATCGCCGGGAGCCTATCAGGGGAGCGAGGGCAGCCCGCCATCGGCGAGCAGGAGCGGCAGCTTCGGCTGCTTGTCGATCTTCACCGCGTCGGTGCACGCGTTCAAGAGCTCCTCGTGCGTCTGCGGGTCCTTGACGCAGTCGTCGCCCGGGGCGCCGTCGCCGCCGTCTCCACCGCCGCCCCCGTCTCCACCGCCGCCCCCGCCCGTGTCGGCGGCGGCGCCGGAGTCGGTCTGGGGGTCGTCGTGGACGGTGTCGTCGTTCGAACAGGCGGCCTGACCGACGACGACGCTCGCGCCGAGCGTCAGGAAAAGGAAAAGAGCGCGGCGGTTCATTGGGCCTCGCAGACGCCGCGGCGGCACTTGCCGCCGTGGCACGGGCCGTCGTCGGTGCAGGCGGTGCAGGTCGTCGTGGACCCTTGCACCTTGCTCTCGTAGTAGCAGCTGCACGCGGCGGCCGGAGTGTAGAGCGACAGATTACCCCCCTCGAACTGGCGCGAGACCTTCATCGCGCAGTCGGGGATGAGCCCCTTCGAGATGACCGTCGCGAGGCCGTCGACGTCCGGCTTCGGCGCGATCGCGTTCCCCAAGACGAGGTCGACGAACAGCCGCGCGCGCGGCGCAGAGGGCGCGTTCTGCGCATCGACCGCGGTGATGTAGACGGTCGGCGCCCACGGGGTGTAGTGCCCGTCGCGGAGGTTCCGCTTGTCGAACGACGTCGGCGTCGAGTCGGGGAAGTACGCGTACCGCTGCTTGTACGCGCGATAGGCGAGGACGCTGACCTTGTCGCGGTTCGCGTCGTAGACCTCGGCGCCGAGGATGCCGATCGTCTTCTCGGGGTTCGGCGACGTCGCGACCAGGTTGAGCACCTCGGGCGACTTGTCCCGCGGCTGCCCCTTCCACTTCGCCGCGGGGACGCCGATCGCCGCCGCCATCGTGAGCACGGTGCTCTTCGTCGGCGGGCGGATGAAGAGGAGCTGCTCGTCGATCCACGGCTGGATCTGGCCGCTCTGCCCGAAGCCGAAGGTGAAATACCCTTCTTCCGCCGTGATCGCCTGCTGCTGGCTCGCCTTCGGTACGACGAACGTATAGCCCTGGATGGGGCCGCTGATCGTGCCGAGCGGCGCGGGGAGCGCGTTCTGCGTGCAGCTCGAGACGAACGTCGCCGAGATGGCGATGTCGATCGGCAGCGCGGCGTCGACCGTGCACGTGGGCGACGCCTTCGACACGTCCCACGCCGGATCCTCCGTCGTCGACGGGAGATAAAAGAGGTTCGTCCCGGCGGCGATGGGCCGCTTGTTGTACATATCGTCGATGAGCGTGCACGAGCCGGTCGTCACGTAGAGGAGGTTGACCGGGTTCGTCGTCGAGTTGCGGAGCTTCTGCCCCATCGCCTTGAGGAGCGGCTCCTGCGTGTCGCCCGACTCGATGACCAGCGTGTTCGGAAATGTCGCGGCGTCGTTGCACGACACGGCCCGCGCCGGGCGCGCCAGCAGGAACGCCGCGACGAAGAGGAGCGACCCGAGCCAGGGGCTTCCGCGCATGGCGGCGACTATGTCACGGCGGGTTCGGGCGCTCGGTTACATGGTTGTAACAATTATCGGGACGAAATGTTCGATTGGAATCGATCGCGTCACGGTTACAACCAGCTTCATGCGCCGCCCCGCCCTGAGCCTCCTCGTCCTCGGCGCCACCGCCTACGCGTTCTTTGCGTCGTGCTCCGGCGACGACACCACGGCGTCGCCCCAGGACGCAGGCGGCGTCGACGCGTCGTTCGACGGCTCGACCACCACGGACTCGAGCGCCGGCGGCGACACCGGCGCCGACAGCGCGCCCCCCGGCGACGCGGCGGGCTCCGACGCCGGCGGCGTCGACCGCGGCCCCACGTCGATCCCGTACAACGGCCTGCCCAACGGGATCTTCTGGGACTACGGCACGAAGCAGGCGCTCTACATCGCCGACGAGCGCTCGACCAGCGTCTCCAAGTGGACCGACCGGGGCGGCTTCTCCGTCGCGGTCACGTTCCCGCTCCCGCCCGCCGACGCGGGCGACCCGGACGCGGGCGACGCGGGGCCGCCCGGCCTCGGCCAGGTGGTGCGCCTCCTCGACGGCACGCTCGTCGTGACCGAGTTCGGCTTCGGCACCACCGGCGCGATCCTCTACACCGACAAGACCGGCGACGCGGCGGTGGTCCCCGCGCTCAGCCCGAAGAAGCGCCGCATCGGGCTCGCGATGCTCCCCGACGGGACGCTCGTCGACACGTACTTCATCGAAGGCGACGCCGGCCCGGTCGGCGCGATCGCGAAGGTCGCGCTCACGGGCACCGAGAAGGACTTCGTCACCGGCCTGGGGAGGCCGGTCGGCGTCGTCTACAACAACGGCGCGATCGAGGTGAGCGATCCGACGTACGGGGCGATCTTCCGCGCGAGCCTCGCCGCCGGCGGGACGCTGTATCCGGACGGCGGCGTCGACGACGCCGGCAAGCCGCTCGACGGCGGCGTCAACCAGCTCGCCCAGGTGGAGAGCCCGGACCTCCTTTGCCAGGGCCCCGACGGCGTCCTCTTCGCCGGCGGGAACGCGTCGGGCAACGTGTACCGCGTCGACACCGACGGCGGCGTCTCGACGGTCGCGACCGGCCTGAAAGACGTCCGCGGCTGCGCCTACGACGGCGAGCACAAACGCCTCTTCGTCGCCGAGCGCGACCCCGCCGCCGGCACCGCCGCGATCCGGATTTTTCCGATCCAGTGACGCCGCGCCGATCGATCGACGCGCCGGACCGCCGCGCCGAGGCGCGCCGTCGATCCTCGAGGCGCGTGCGCCAGCGGGCGCCCGCGCCGCGATAAGCTCTGCCGGATATCCGCGCTCTTTTTCGAGAGGCGCGAATATGAGGGATACGAGCGACGTCGATTGGACAGCTCGGCCGCAATCGACCACGACGACGGGCGCACCGGCGCCCATGTCAGGGAATCAGCCCGTGGTCTTTCTCGGCAGCGCCCAGGGCGCAGACCACACCTGCGCCGTCAATTCGGGCCGGCAATACGCTTCTCCGTTGGGGGAGTGACGACAGCAAGCAGGTCGATCCCGCGCAGCGGCGCTCCCCCGCCCCAAATGAAAATCGGGGCCCGCGTCGCCGCGAGCCCCGATATCCCATCTCTCCAGCGCGTCTTACAGCCGCGCGAAATGCGCCGTGAAGTGCCGTAGCGCCGGCGGCTCCCAGATGATCTTGAATCCGCGGAGCTCCTTCCGCCGCTTGTACACCTCGTCGAACACTTCGATGATGTAGTCGGCGTGCGACTTCGTGTACACGCGGCGCGGCATCGCGAGGCGGACGAGATCCATCCCGCCCGGCTCCTCGCGCCCGTCGGGCTTTCGGCCGAACATGACGGTGCCGATCTCGCAGGTGCGGATGCCGCCGGTCTCGTAGAGGGCGACCGCCAGCGCCTGGCCCGGGTACTCGAGCGGCGGGATGTGCGACAGCATGGCGCGCGCGTCGACGAAGACGGCGTGCCCGCCGACCGGCTTCACGATCGGCACGCCCATCTTGTCGAGCTGGCCGCCGACGTACTCGTTGCTGTGCGCGCGGTAGCGGAGGTAGTCCTCGTCGGTGATCTCGTCGAGGCCCTGGGCGATCGCCTCGAGGTCGCGGCCGGCGAGGCCGCCGTAGGTGGGGAACCCCTCCGTGAGGAGGAGGCGGTTGCGCGCCGCCGCGGCGAGGTCGTCGTCGTTCAGCGCGAGCCAGCCGCCGATGTTCGCGAACGCGTCCTTCTTCGCGCTCATGGTCATTCCGTCGGCCAGCGAGAACGTCTCGCGGACGATCTCCAGGACGCTGCGCCCTTGCTGCCCGGGCTCGCGCATCTTGATGAAGTAGGCGTTCTCCGCGAAGCGGCAGCCGTCGATGAAGAGCGGCTTTCCGTAGCGGCGCGACACCTCGGACACGGCGCGGATGTTCGCCAGGCTGACCGGCTGCCCGCCGCCCGCGTTGTTCGTGATGGTGAGCATCACGACCGGGACGCGCTCGGCGTCGCGCATCAGGAGCGCCTCGAGGCGCTCGACGTCCATGTTCCCCTTGAAGGGGTGATCGGCGTTCGGATCGAGCCCCTCTTTGATCACGAGGTCGACCGCGTCGGCACCGGTCGCTTCGATGTTGCCCCGCGTCGTGTCGAAATGCGTGTTCGACGGGATCCTTCGCCCCGCCCCGCCGAGGATCGAGAAGAGGATCGCCTCGGCCGCGCGCCCCTGGTGCGTCGGGATCACGTGCTTGAACGGCATTAACTTCCGAACCGCCGCCTCGAACCGATAAAACGACGGGGAGCACGCGTACGACTCGTCCCCCTGCATGAGGACGCCCCACTGCTGCGCGCTCATCGCCGACGTGCCCGAGTCGCTCAAGAGGTCGATGAGGACGTCGTCCGCGTAGACCGCGAAGAGATTGAAACGGGCTGCCTCGATGACCCGCCGCCGCTGCTCGGGCGTCGTCATCCGAATGGGCTCGACCACCTTGATGCGGAAAGGCTCGAAAATTGTCTTCATGCGCGCGAGCTCCCTGACAGCGCCGACCGTGTACCGCGCTTGTGCTCTCCGGCCTGGCTTGTGACTCCGCGCTGCCTGGCCTGCAAGCACTTCCTACAACTTTTCTTTATTGGGTTGTAAAATGCGACCCAAATTCGGAGTTTCTAACGATAGCCCGATATGCCTCTTTTTCGTCGGTGTTTTTCTTGCCCCGTCGAATTGCCCTCGCCGAAACGTTACGGATGAGCTACAGTCGGCTCGTCGACGTGAATACCCATTCAGGTTTGTCAGGTGGACCAGGTTTGACGCGGTCGCACCTCCGACACGGCGCGACACGGCGCGTTCGACGCGCCCCCCGCGACGTGACGGCGCGGCCGCCCGCGAGCCCCGAACGGGCCATGGTGTCGCGGAAATGCTAGCGTGCGGGCGTGCGCGCCCTCGTCCTCGACACCCCGCCCCGCGTCCACGCCGACGTCGACGAGCCGGTGCGTCACGCCGGCGAGGCGCTCGTGGCGGTGCGCGTCGCCGGCGTCTGCGACACCGACTTGCAGCTCGCCCGCGGCTACATGGGTTTTCGCGGCGTCCCCGGACACGAGATGGTCGGCGAGGTGATCACCGCCGATGACGCGCGGTGGATCGGCCGGCGCGTCGTCGCCGACATCAACGCCGGGTGCGGCGTGTGCGAGGACTGCCGCGAGCGCGACGGGCACCACTGCGCGACCCGCACCGTGCTCGGGATCCTCGGGCGATCGGGGGCGTTCGCCGAGCGATTGACGGTCCCCGAGCGGTGCCTCGTCGCCGTGCCCGACGCGCTCGACGACGATCGCGCCGTGTTCGCCGAGCCGCTCGCCGCGGCGCTCCATGTGCTCGATGCGCTCGACGAGGTCGACCGAAGGACAGCGCGCCGCGTCATGGTCCTCGGCGACGGAAAGCTCGGGCTCCTGATCGCGTTCGCCGTCGCGGGCGCCGGCGTGCCGGTCACCCTGGTCGGCCATCACGCGTCGAAGCTCGCGCTCGCCGGGGCGGTGGGGATCGACACCGCGCTCGACGGCGACGTCGCGGGGCGGGGCCTCGCGGACGTCGTGGTGGAGGCGACGGGGAGCGCGGGCGGGCTCGCGCGCGCCATCGAGCTCGTCCGCCCCCGCGGCGCGGTCGTCCTGAAGTCGACCGTCGCGTCGCCGATCACG
>Ga0105247_10002643_pt1 | contig 12068 bp, 9 predicted proteins | sample KBSS24metaG_FD_81519 | JGI IMG/M metagenome (GOLD analysis project Ga0105247, IMG submission 81519) | Switchgrass rhizosphere microbial communities from Kellogg Biological Station, Michigan, USA - KBS S2-4 metaG | ecosystem: Host-associated > Plants > Roots > Rhizosphere > Soil | place...
ACCTTCCACACGTACTACAACGCGGAACAGTTCATCGTAGCGGACCCCAAGTTGCGTAATGCGCGCCTGGCACTCGTCGAGGCAGTCCAACAAGTGACCCGCAACGGGCTTACATTACTAGGCGTATCGTCCCCGGAGAGCATGTGAGAGCGGACGCGCGCGACTATAAGCGCAGGCAGAAGAATTCCCTTGAAGTCTGGCGGGTACGTGAGTTCGCGATGGGCGCCCTGGTGGGGATCGTCATCGCCGGCGGCACGACTGTCTATATCATGGGCAACCGCCAACACGACGCCGCCTCCGCCCGCGAAAAGTCGGAAGCCCCACACCCCGACCCACACCGCAAAGCCCCATCGGACCCCGACGCCGCCACCAAGACCACGACGGGCGAGAAATACGACTTCTACCAGATGCTCCCCAACTTCGAAGTCGTCGTGCCGGAGAAGGAAAAGGACGTCAAGCGGGACCTGCCCGCGACGGCCCGCGTTGAGCGGCCCGGCGTCTACGTCCTGCAGGCCGGCTCATATCGCAACGAAGCAGACGCCGACCGCGTGCGCGCTCAACTCTCGATGCAAGGCATCGACGCCAAGGTTCAACGCGTCGCGGTAGACGCCGACGTCTGGCACCGGGTCCGCATCGGCCCCATCACCAAGTTGGATGACCTGAACAAGCTGCGCAAACAGCTTCAGGCCGCCGATGTCGACGCCATCGTCATCCGTGTAGGCGACTGACTGGCTGCCGCGACTCAGGAGAGCTTCTTAAAGATTTTGTTTTCAAGAACTTCGGCATATCGCCCACTTCGCCGGACCAGCAACTCGACGATCATTTTCACCTGTTCGGTGTCGATCTGCTCCTGAGTGAACATCTTGCCGGTCAGGGGAAACCGTTCAGGGCGTAATGCGGGAGACTTGCGCAGCGTCCAATGATAGTCGTCAAAGTCGATGTGGCCGCCCACCTTGAGCAGTTTGTCCGCGAGAAAGAATGTCAGCGCGTCAATGGCGAAGGTATGGGCACCGTCGAGAAAAATGTAATCGTAGATCGGCCCGCTGTGCTGCTCGAGCAGTTTTGCGAGGCACCAGTTGTAGGAATCCAGCAGCTTGTAGGATGAACCGAATGTCTTGACGTTATTGAACCCGGCTGCGGCGATCTGCTCTCTTACAGTCGCGACGCGATCCGCGTAGTCGAACAGGTGCAGCTCACCCGCGCCGTTCAGGTATTTAGCAAATTCCAGCGATGTATGGCCGTGATAGATGCCGATTTCAGCGATCATCCGTGCGCCGGTCTGACGGACGAACGACACGGTCTTGGCATTGGCCCCAGCGACCGCGACAAAGCGTGGGTAGTTCGCTTTTTCCGATCCGAAATAGCCTGCCCATCGAGCGAGCATGTTTCGACCGTGAAACGCCAAAGCACTGCGCATTGCATGCCCCTTCTGCCGCATCACGGCAAAACGCCCCATTCGCCCCTGCGTCCGATCGCTATCCTACCCCATCTTCGGCAGGCCCGAAGGTCGCCCCGGCGCCACGGCCGTCAGCTCAATTCAAATCCCGCCGCTTGGGCCGCAGCGCCTGCGCCTGCCGCGCCAACATCTGCTCCAGCTGCTCCACCGGCACCGGCCGCGAATGCAGAAAGCCCTGGCTGTGATTGCACCTGAGCTTGCGTAGCAGCTCGAGTTGCTCCTCGGTCTCGACACCCTCCGCAATGGCAACCAGGTTGAACGCCGAAGCGAGACCGATGATGCTGGAGACCAGCGTGCCGCTCGCCGGATCGGCCGGCAGCCCGCTGATAAAAGTCCGGTCGATCTTCAACAGATCGACCGGCAACTTGGACAACAGGCCGAGCGACGAGTATCCAGTCCCGAAGTCGTCGATGGCCACCCGCATGCCCGCGCTTCTCAATTCGCGTAGCTTGCGGCTTGCTCCCTCCACGTCATGCAACAGTCCGGTCTCGGTAATCTCCAGATCCAGGCCATACCCGCCCGTCGTGCACGCTGACGCGGCCGCGAGGCAGTTCTCCACGAAGGCGCGGCGCCGGATCTGTTGTGCGGAAACATTCACCGCGATGCGAATCGGGCCGAGACCCACGCGGCTCCAGCGCTGGCAATCCAACGCAGCCTGGCGCAGCACCCAATCGCCCACCGCGACGATCATTCCGGAGGATTCCAGAACATGCAGAAACCGCCCCGGTAACGTAAGTCCACCTTGTGGATCATTCCAACGCAGCAGCGCTTCGACACCGTCGATGCGGCCGGTTGCAATGTTCACCTGCGGTTGGTAGTGCAGGACGAACTGATGCTCGTCCAAGGCACCGCGCAGGCTGTGCTCCAACGCCAGCCGCTCTGCAAGCTCGCTGTGCACCTCCACCTGATAGTGCAGATAGGGCTCGCCCGAGGCCTTGGCACGTTTCAACGCCGCTTCCGCGCGTTGGGTCAAAGTGCTGGCATCCTCACCGTCCAGCGGATAGCGGGCGATACCCGACTTGAAGGAAGCACGGATCGTGCGGCCCTCGATCTTGAACACATCACGAAACACGGTGCTTTCGAGAAACGTCGTGACACCCTCAGGGGATGACTCGTCCTGCGGCAGCACCAGCACGAAAGTGCCACCACCCAGATAGCCGACCCGCGTGTCATCCTCGATATGTCGTTTCAACTGCTCGGCAACCCGTTGCAACAGAATGTCGCCCACGTGGCGACCGAAAGTGTCGTTCAGGTTGCTCAAATGCATGACATCAAACACGACTACCGTGGGCGCACCCTCCGGCTCGACGCGATTGCGCAAGGCCGTATCGAGGCGCTCGCAGAACAACGCCCGCTTCGCAAGCCCCGTCAACGCATCAAAGAAGGCAAGGTACTGTGCAGTCGTCTCCTTTTGACGGTACTGCAGCGCGAATGACAGGTTCGCAATCATGTCCTGCAGCAACAGCAGCTCTTCGTCGCTGAGTTGATTGCTTTCTCTCGAGGCCAGCGACAGCACACCAACACGGGCCCCATTGACACTGAACGGCAGCGCAACCACCGATTTGAAGCCTTCCGCGAGCAGTTGCTCCCGGGAGGCGACCGGCGGCTCGGTCTTCGTCAGATCAGTTGAGATCGTGATTTCCCCCGTGCGCAGTGCCCGCCCGATCAGGCTGGTATCTGACTCGGTGCCGTCACTGATCGGGTAGAACTCGGCGGTTCTACCCTCGGCCGCCGCACTCATGCCCACCCGATACCAGGGGACCGCTCGCCCCCCAGCGGCATCGACCAGGGCGATCATTACGTGATCGTAGCCTCCCACCTGCAACGCAAGCCGGCACGCCTCACGCAACAGCGCGTCGCGTTCCCGAATCCTGACCACGGCAGCATTGATTCCGCTCTGCATCTGCAACATCCGCGTCAGACGCAAAATCCGCTCTTGTTGGAGCTTTCGCTCCGTAACATCCCGGTGCGTGCCCCGATATCCCGACACGCCTCCGTCCGGTCCGATGAGCGCCAGCAGGTTGCCCTCGAGCCAGCGGAAGTCGCCGCTCGCAGGCTGCCAGCGAGTCAGGATTCCCGTGACGGTCCGCTGCTCGGCAGTGAAGCCCTGTAAGGCTGCAGCGAACGCCTCCCGATCACCTTCGTGAACAAAGGACTCCCAGGCAGAGCCAATGACCTCGGCCACGCTCGTGCCAAGGATCCCGCGGACCGACTCACTGCTGAATACGAACCGCCCCGTCGAATCCAGCTCCCAGATCCAATCCTGGGAGGTATCCACGATGTCTCGCAGCCGCTGCTCGCTCTCGCGAATCTGCCGCTCGGCTAGACGCCGCCGTGTTCGTTCGCTGACCTCTCGGAGCGCCCGTCGGACCGCAGGCACGAGCCGGGCAGGATTCGTCTTCAGGACGTAGTCGACGGCCCCGCGACGAAGCGCCTCGATCGCACGCTCCTCACCGATCGTTCCCGAGAGAAAAATGAAAGGCACGTCCGGCGCTTCCGCCGTCGCGATCTTGAGCGCCGCCAGTCCGTCGAAGCCCGGCAGCGAAAAATCGGAAAGGATGATGTGCGGCTTGAACCCCCTCAGGGCAGCGCGAAAGCTCGGCTCAGAGTCCGCCCTGATGTGAACACAGCGAATACCGCCCCTGGCGAGCTGATGAATCGCGAGATCGGAGTCGACGCTGACGTCTTCGACAATCAGCACACGCAAGCCGTGCAGCTCCAAGTTGCGCGACACTCCTGTCTGACACTGGATGGATTGATAACGGACAAGCCGCGGCTGCTGCCGAAATGGGGGCAGCGTAAGCCTGGCAGGCCCGAGTTCGGGTTGTACTTATCAGGGCTACTGCAGGCAGGGGGCTGAATATCTCAGCCAAATCGCTAAATTGTTGTCATGGGCCAGCGGAGCGAGCCGCGCCGTCCAAACCCTAATCTTCGCTGATGTTGCGAAAATCCACGCCCAGGGAGCGCAGCTTACGGTACAGGTGCGTGCGTTCCATACCCACCCGCTTGGCGAGCTGTCCCACCTTACCATTACATAGCAGGAGCTGCTGCTGCAGGTAGGCCCGCTCGAACTGCTCGCGTGCCTCCCGCAACGGGAGGGCCAGCAGGTCCTGCTTCACCAGGGGCTCGCCCGGCGGCGCCTGGACCGCCAGCTCGCGCTCGATTTCCTCGAGGCGGATCTCTTCCGCGCCCCCCTGGATGAGCAGCCGGTGCACGAGATTCTTTAATTCCCGCACATTGTCCGGCCAGGGATAGTTACGCAGCCGATTCTGGGCAGCGACACTGAAGCGCCGGAACTGCAGCCCCTCGGTATCCACCACCCTATCGACATAGTGGCGCAGGAGCTCGGGGACGTCCTCGGCGTAGTCCCGAAGCGGCGGAACGCGCACGATCAGCATATTCAGGTGCGCGAGTAGATCGCGCCGAAACACTTCCGTCCCGGCCCGATTCTCAATCCCGGGCTGACCGGAGGACACCACGCGGGCGGTCAGCCGGACTGGCTCAGAGCCTCCGATGCGCATGAACTGCCCCGACTCAAGCACCCCCACCAGCAGCCGCTGCGCTGAAGGCGGCAGGTCCTCGACCTCATGAATGAACAGCGTCCCGCCGGCCGCTTCCTCAAGCAGCCCCGTCTGACGTGCGCCACCGTCCGACCCCTGCGTCGGACTCTCGCGCCCGAACAAGCGGCTCTCGGCGTCAGCCTCGCGCAGACTGCTCGCAATTAGAGTCACAAACGGCTGACCCGCACGCGGGCTGCGCTCATGAAGATAGCGAGCGAAAGCCTCGCGGCCCGAGCCAGGCTCGCCAATTAACAACACCGACGAAGGGTTCGCGGCAATCTGCTGCAGCTCGGTGCGCAACTGCTGCATCTGCTTGCTCTTACCCACAGGTACCATCAGCGCGGGCGTCAGCAATTTACCCGACTGCCTGCGGCGCTTCCCCGCATCCAACGCGCGTTCAACGGTACGAAGGAGCTTCGCGAGCGACAGCGGCTTTTCCACGAAATCAAAGGCACCGAGGCGCGTAGCTTCGACTGCGGTCTCGACGGTGCCGTGGCCTGACATCATCACGACAGGGCAACCTTCGGTCGTCGATGCAGACCACTCTCGCAGCAGGCTTATGCCGTCAACATCAGGCATCCAGATGTCGAGCAACACGAGATCCGGAGTCTGACGGGCGCGCGACGCTCGGGCTTGCACGGCGTTCGCGGCGACATCCACTTCGTAGCCTTCCTCGGAGAGGATCTCCTTCAGAAGACCGCGGATGTCCGCTTCGTCGTCAACAACCAAAATGTGCGGAATAGTCATGCCCTTTCCCTCCTCAGCTCGCGTCGAGGACCCCCCGTCGCAGACCGTGTACTGTCTTTCACTGGTAGAACGACGCGCACACGTGCACCGCCCTCGGGACGATTGTCTGCATCGATCCGCCCACCGTGCTCTTCAACGATCTTCTTCACGATGGCGAGCCCCAGGCCGGTCCCCTTCGGCTTGCTGGTGACGTAGGGGTCAAAGACCCTGCCGAGCAGCTCCCGCTGAAACCCCGGACCATTGTCACACACGGTTACCACGGCGTACGAAGCATCGCCACCGGATTCGAGCCGGCTCGCGATTTCGAGCGTCGGAGCCGCCACCCCATCCAGCGACTCGAGTGCGTTCGTCACCAGATTGTTGAGAATCTGCCGAATCCGCCCCCGGTCTGCCTCGATCCCCTCAATGTTGTCGTCTAAATCGAGCCGAATGGTGGCACGCGGATCCTGCGAACGGTACAGGTCAGCGACCTCGGTCACCAGCTGGTTGAGGCTGAACCGCGTGATCTTCATCTCCGGTGCACGCGCATATTCGCTGAAGGCATTCACCATCTGCTGCATGGATTCGACCTGCGACACAATAGTGCGCGTCGAACGGTCGAGTATCTCCGCATCAGTAGGGCTCATGCTGGCCAGAAAGCGGCGGCGCATGCGCTCGGCAGACAGCTGGATGGGAGTCAGGGGGTTCTTGATCTCATGCGCAAGCCGCCGGGCCACCTCACCCCACGCCGCATCCCGCTGTGCCTGCAGGAGCGCGGTGATGTCATCGAATACGATGACATAGCCCATATCCGAGCCCTCCCCCGGCATCGGAGTACACGCACACATCAACGTGCGGCGGCCCGCTGCGCCGTCGAGATCCAGCTGCTCCCGCCACTCATCGCGGCCAGCGGCAAAGCGGACCGCGACGGCTGCAACGAACTGGCCGAGCCGATCATTGCCTGCCGCGAGCTCCGGCAACGACCGGCCCGTCGCAACCGAAAGATCCGTTCCCAGAATGGCCCCCGCTGCCTGGTTCGCCATCCGGACCGTCAACGTACGATCGACCGCCAGGACGCCCGTGGACAGCCTCGCGAGAATGATCGCGAGCCGCTCGCGCTCGCGCTCCACTGCCTGCTGGCTGCGGGTCGCCTCCTCGTGAGCGCGGCGCAGGCGCTTCGTCATGTCGTTGAACGAGTGGACGAGGAATCCCATCTCGTCGCGGGACGGGAGCGGCAGACGAGTACCGAAATCACCCTTGCCGACGGCTCGGGTCCCTGCGATCAGGTTCTGCACCGGCTTGACCAACCTCTGCGCGAAAAATATCGCGCCGTAGATCGCCGCCAGCATCGCCAGCAACAACACCAGAGTCAGTGTCAGCCGGAATCCCGACTTCAGGGCCTCACGCAACGCGGCTAATTCACCGTACTGGGAATAGGAGCGCTGCACGGCCTCTGACAAAGCGGACAGCTGGGGTGGGACCTGATAGATCGCCACAACGTACCGGCCCTCGGACTTGGTGCCGGCATCCCCGAGCGGGGCGGCCGTGCGTATCAAGTACTGGCCATCGGCCTGGGGCTCGAGACTGACATACATCCGACGCTCTCTGATCTGCCTGACCAGATCAGACGGCGGCCGCGACGGCAGCGGCTCGAGAGTATTTTCCATGCTCGCGGCGATGATCCGCTCGTGCTCGCCGAATAAAACGATCTCAATGCCATCGGTCGCGCGCCGCTCCTCGTCGATCCGTGCCTGGATCTCGCCGGGCGGACTGCTCGCGAGAGTCCGCGCCAGCTGCTCGGTGCGCCCCGAATACTCCCGCATGCGCAGATTCAACGCCGCCCCCGACAGCACCAGCGCATCGTTCAAGCCCTGCTTCACCTCGACCTTGAACCAGCTGTCGATACCGCGGTTCAGAAAATCGAGTGAGAACAGATAGACAATGAGCAACGGCGCAACCACGAGCGCGCCAAATATGCTGACGGTCCGTGCCGTGAGGCGAGAGCCGGGAACGTGATCGCGATAGTCACGAACCAGCTGCCACAACTTGCGCGCCAGCAGAATCGTGAGCGCAATGACACCGGTGATATTGAGCAGCAGAATCCACGGCTGCAGCCGATCGAATGCGGTGGAGTTCTGAACGCTCTTCGCCAGCAACAGCAGAGCGCCGACTCCAATCGCTCCCCACAGCAGCACCAGGGCGCGGCCGCCCCACACGCGCGTCGTCGGACCGTCATTCACACTGGGAGGGACCATGAGTACCACTCACTCACACGTCGAAAATCGTCGGTCCAGAAAAACAAGGCTCGCAGTGATGCGGGCAGGCGGCCGCGCCGCACTCCCGCCCGTACACTGATCAGATAGTTTCCACCATTGAGCTGTGGCTCAACCAGTATGGGCCAACTGTCGATCCGGCCGAGAAACGTCAACGCATCTTCCAGAGTGGGAAAGCTCTCCTGCTGACCTGTCTTGACATCGCGCACCACATATCGATCGCTTACTGCGTGATACATCAGTTCCCGTTTGAGCGTCAGGTCCACGATGCTTGCGTTGAACCACAACCGGCGCTCGCGCTCAACACGAGTATCCAGATCGAACGTCAGTGTCACCCCGTCGCGCAGCGCCGAGCGGATAGCTGGATTCACCGGGTACTCGACCCGGGCGTGCAGCAGGAAGACGCCCTTGTCGATATTCACATACGCCGAGCGAACCTCCAGCACGCCATCCAACGCATCACCATAGACGCCCGTGGCCCAACTGCACATCAGGAGGAGAAGTATTGCGCTCCGTATGAAGATGGCTCGATGCATGGTCAACGACGAACGAACTAGCTGTGACCCCTCACGGCCGCCTCAGGTTCCGGCCGTTGTCTTTTCGAGACAAGCATAATAGAAGCCGTCGCTGCCCGCCTGTGTGCCTGGAACCAGCTGTATTCCAATCTTTCTGTCTTGCGCTCCAGGCGCCAGGTCAGCTGCCAGAGGCATCGCCGCAACGCGGGCTGCAGGCTCGGACGCCGCAAATCGCTCGACGACCGCCTCATTCTCCGCTGGCAACACAGAGCAGGTGCAATAGAGCACCCGCCCTCCCGGAGCGAGCATGCTGAAGGCCGAACGGAGAATCTGCTCCTGCACCACGACAAAAGCGGGGATGTCATTAGCCCGCCGTAAGAGCTTGATATCCGGATGACGCCGAATGACCCCAGTTGATGAGCACGGTGCATCCACCAGGATGCGATCGAATGGTCGACCGTCCCAGAACGTAGCGGGGTCACGAACATCGGCAACCTGGACCAGCGCCTTCAGTCGGAGACGCTCGAGGTTCTCCTGAATGCGGGCTACCCGACCCTCATCCACGTCGATGGCGACAAGCTCGGCTAGATCAGGGGTGTGCTCCAACAGATGGCCCGTCTTGCCGCCGGGTGCTGCACAGGCATCCATCACTCTCATGTGCGGCTGAGCATCGAGAAGCCTTGCCGCCAGCTGAGCCCCCGCGTCTTGTACCGAGACGGTCCCTTCATTGAATCCGGGGAGTAAGGCTACGGCTACGGGGCGATCGAGCCGCACGGCGGCGGGCGCCCACTCAACGGGGGTCCCAACGATATCCGCGGCGGCGAGCTGTTCGATGTAGGCAGCCCTGCTCGTTCGGGCAAGATTCACGCGCAGCACCAACGGCGGATGCTCGTTGTTTGCGTTGAGAATGCTCTCGACGGCCTCGGGCCACGTCTGTTCGAGCAGCTTTACGAGCCACTGCGGGTGGGCCGTCCGCCCTGCCAGTTTTCGATCTACGTGGGAGAGCAAACTCGCCCTCTCGGCGACGAATCGACGCAGGACAGCATTCACCAAGCCACTCGCGCGACCCTGGCTGAGTATCCGCGTGGCATCCACGGCCGCATGTGCGGTTGCCTGAGGGGCGTTGCGTGAGTACTCGATCTGATGAGCGCTGACGACCAGCAACGCGCGTATTTCGTTCGCCACTCCCTGCGGACGTGACAGAAGCGTATCGATCGCGGGAGCGAGCCGCAGATACCAACGCAAAGTCCCGAGCGCGATGGCCCTGATCGCAGCGCGCTGCGAAGACTCCTCATAGGCGCGCAGGACTTCCTCTGTTGAGCGGCCCTCGAACGCGACGGCGGAAACTGCCCGGGCGGCATCCGCGAGGGAAGCGGCGCCTGGAGCCCAACGGGATCTTTCAGCCAAGACGCCGCCCCGCCAGATTCAGAGTGTTGATGAGGTCGCGCGCCGCCACCGGCTTACGCCCGGGGCGCTGAAGTTCTGTGAGCGCAATTGACCCCTTACCGCAGGCAATCACGATCGAATCCACGCGAACTTCGGTGATCGTGCCCGGTTCTCTACCGCCATGGGGCCGCCCCCCGCTGGCGGTTTCGCCCCCAGGCGCGCTTCGGGTCACTTGGTCGCCGTGAGCCGCTCGGCTGTCGCCGATCGCCCGCGCGCTGTAGATCCTCAGCTGCTCGCCGTCCAGACGGGTCTCGGCAATTGGCCACGGGTTGAACGCCCGCACTTTGCGCTCGATCTCCAACGCATCCGCGCGCCAGTCGATCAACGCCTCGGCTTTCTCAATCTTTGCAGCGTACGTGACGCCATCCTCGCGCTGAGGGGTCGATTCCGCGCGATCCTCCGCCAACGCATCCAAGACCTGAACCACAGCCGTGCCGCCCAGAGCCGCGAGCCGGTCATGAAGTGACCCTCCGGTCTCTTCGGGCCCGATGTCTGCAACCCGCTCCAGAAACACGGGTCCCGTATCCAGCCCCACATCCATTCTCATGATGCTTACGCCAGTCTGCGTGTCCCCAGCGAGAATGGCGCGCTGAATCGGCGCCGCACCTCGCCATCGAGGCAAAAGCGACGCATGGATATTCACGCACCCCAGGCGCGGCAGCTCCAACGCTGCGCGCGGAAGGATCAGGCCGTATGCCACCACGACCAATACATCCGCTTGCCACGAGGCGAGATCGGCCCTATCCGCTTCCGTCTTCAAGGTAACGGGCTGGGAAACCGGCACACCGCGCTCGAGCGCTGCAAGCTTCACCGGGCTGGCGGCGAGCTGACGCCCGCGGCCCTTGGGCCGATCCGGCTGAGTGAGCACGCCAACGAGTTGGTGCCGGGAAGCTGCCAGCGCCTGAAACGCGGACAGCGCGAAATCCGGCGTTCCAGCGAACGCAACGCGCAATCCGCTCACCTTGGAGGCAACTTTTCGGAGGCTCAGTACGTGTGACCCGAGCGGGTCACCGTGTCACGGGCGCGGGTCGCCCGCTGCTTGCGCTCTTTCTCCAGCTTTTTCCGAATTCGCTGCCGCTTCAGGTCGGACAGGTAGTCCACGAACAGCTTGCCCTCGAGATGATCCATCTCGTGCTGAATACAGACGGCCAGAACGTCATCGAAATCACGCTCGGATACCGCGCCGGTGCGGTCCTGGAAGCGCACCCGGATCTTCGCGGCGCGCTTCACCTCATCGAAGATTCCGGGCACGGACAGGCACCCTTCCTCGGTCTCAGCGACGCCCTCGCGCGCCAGAATCTCTGGATTGATGAACACCAGCGGCTCGTTCCGGGCCTCTGAGACGTCAATTACCAGCAGGCGCTTATGGACATCCACCTGCGTGGCGGCCAGCCCGATACCTGGGGCTGCATACATGGTCTCGAACATGTCGTCGATGAGTTGTCCGAGCTCGGCATCGAACTGGGTCACCGGCTGCGCTCGGGTGCGCAACCGCTGATCGGGGAATTCCAGAATGGTTCTGATGGCCATGGCGCTAACTTCCGCTAAAATACTGAACCCGGGGGAGAAACTGCTAGCAATTTTCACGATTGGGCGGCGACCGGACCGCGCCCCTGAGGCGCGCGCTTGGCTCACATGCTGTCGCGTCGCCACAACCGCCGACCGGTGCTCACCAGCCGTGATCCAGCGCACAAAGCTGACAATAAATCATGTGCCTGCCGGTGCGCTCCAAGTATAACAACCGTGAAGCTGGCGCAGGGTGCGTGTGTGGTGCATCCCCAGCCCCTTCCCGGCGCCTTCCGGCGCGCATCGCGCCGCTACTCGGTGCGGGTCGCTTCGACCCGCTGGGAAGTTGGGCGCAGCCCATGAAGAGTTGCGCAGCGCATGAGGAGTTACAAGTGTTAAATCGGATCCGCCTCGCATCTGCGGGCCTCGCAGTACTGGTGACCATTTCCGGCTGCTCCTGGTCTCATCACCGCAGCGAGCCCGCTGTGGCAGCCATGCCCTCATCACCGCAAGTCCCGGACTCCGGGGAAGCCCTCCCGGTTGACGAGATGACGGCTACTGAGGCCGCTACCAGCGGCGCAGGCGC
>Ga0105247_10002649_pt1 | contig 12055 bp, 8 predicted proteins | sample KBSS24metaG_FD_81519 | JGI IMG/M metagenome (GOLD analysis project Ga0105247, IMG submission 81519) | Switchgrass rhizosphere microbial communities from Kellogg Biological Station, Michigan, USA - KBS S2-4 metaG | ecosystem: Host-associated > Plants > Roots > Rhizosphere > Soil | place...
CCCCCTGTGGCCACATGTGTCGCGCCGGTGGCGAACGGGACGAGGGACGGGCTGGCCGGGTTGCTCGCGCTCGGACTGACTTCGCCGCTGGCGTTCGAGCCCCAGCAGTAGACGGAGCCGCCCTTCGTCAATGCGCAGGTGTGGTTCCCACCCGCGGAGATCTCCACGACGCAGGCCGAGCCGTCGCATGTGCTGGGAACAGGCGTGACGTCTTGGCCGGCGTCGCTCCCATCGTTGCCTTCGTCGCCCCCGTGGTTGCCGTCATCGCCATTCGCGTCGACGGTCCCATCGCCCGAGCTCCCGTCCGTACCGCCGTCCCCCCCTTGGGTCCCGTCCAAATCCACTCCACAAGCCACGACGGCAACGATGGAAACCAGGGACGTGCTCATCGCGAGCGCGATGGCGCGGCGGCGTCTTCGGGAGCTCATGGGCGTCGATTTACCTCAGTCTTTCGCGTCGCCGCGGGCGAAAATGGAGGCGACGTAGTTCAACACGTCCGTCGCGCTGACCTCGTTGTAACCGAAGTTCTTCATCAGCCGCGACTTGATGATGTCGATCTTCTCCTGCGTATCCTTGTCGACCACCGCGGAGACGAGCGTCTTGAGCTTGATCGAGTCCTTCTGATCCTCGAACAATTTCAGCTCGAGGGCGCGGCGGAGGCGGTCGTTCGTCGACCACTGGAACCGCTTCCCCTCGACGGCGAGGGCGCCGATGAAGTTCATGATCTCGCGGCGGAAGTCGTCCTTCCGGTTCTCCGCGATGTCGATCTTCTCCTCGATCGACCGCATCAAGCGCTCGTCCGGGTCTTCGTCCTGCCCGGTGTAGCGGTTCTTGACCCGCTCCTTGAGCGTGTACGCCTTGATGTTGTCGATGTAGTTCCCGGCGAGCTTCGCGATCGCGTCCTCGTCGGCGCTGATCGCCCGCTGCACCTCGTTCTTGACGATCTCCTCGTACTCGCGCTTCACGAGGCTGATGATCTCGGTGTACCGCTTTCGCTGCTCCTCGTTCGTGATGAGCGAGTGGTGGCGGAGCCCCTTCTCGAGCTCGTTCATCACCATGAACGGGTTGATCGTCCCCTCGCCGGAGTCGTTCACGAGCGCGTTCGAGATCTTGTCCTGCACGTAGCGCGGCGAGATCCCTTCCATCCCTTCGCGCTTCGCCTCCTTGCGGAGCTCCTTCACGGTGTCCTGCGTGTACCCGGGGAGCACCTTGCCGTCGTACAGCTTCATCTTCTGGATGAGCGACAGGTTGTGCTTCTTCGGGTCCTCGAGGCGCGTCATCACCGCCCACATCGCCGCGACCTCCAGCGTGTGCGGCGCGATGTGCTTGCTCTTGATCTTCCGCCCGTTGAAGTCCTTCTCGTAGATCCGGACCTCCTCGGTGAGCTTCGTGATGTACGGGATGTCGATCTTGATCGTGCGGTCCCGGAGCGCTTCCATGAACTCGTTGTTCAGGAGCTTTTTGTACTCGGCCTCGTTCGTGTGGCCGAGGATGACCTCGTCGATGTCGGTCTGCGCGAACTTCTTCGGCTTGATCCGGTGCTCCTGCGACGCGCCGAGCAGATCGTAGAGGAACGCGACGTCGAGCTTGAGCACCTCGATGAACTCGACGATGCCGCGGTTCGCGATGTTGAACTCGCCGTCGAAGTTGAACGCGCGCGGGTCGGAGTCGGAGCCGTACTCGGCGATCTTCCGGTAGTTGATGTCGCCGGTGAGCTCGGTCGAGTCCTGGTTCTTCTCGTCCTTCGGCTGGAACGTGCCGATGCCGACGCGGTCCTTCTCGGACAGGACGATGCGCCGCACGCGAATGTGCTTCGCGATCATCTGCGACCAGTCGCCCTCGTACTTGGTGAGCAGGTGCTTCAGGATGAACCGGCTCGCCGGGTCGAGGTCGCCGTCGACGCGCACCTTGAACTGGTCGTTCGAGAGGCCAAGCTCGTCGATCGCCTTGGCGCGCCACTCCGGCGGGATGAGCCGGAGCGGCTCCTCGTTCATCGGGCTCGCGAACCGGTCCGCCTCGTCCTCGCTGCCGGCGAGGCCGGTGCCGCGCAGGTTCACCCAGTCGAACGTGTAGAGCGCGCCGTCCTGCGTGCGCGAGTACGCCTCGATCCCCTGCTTGAGCAGGCGGGCGATGGTGCTCTTCGACGAGCCGACCGGTCCGTGGAGGAGGATGACGCGCTTCTCCGGACCGTACCCCTCGCTCGCCGCCTTGAGCACGTGGACGAGCCGCATGAGCGGGATGTCGAGGCCATAAATGGCGTTCGCGCCCCCGTTCGTCTCGTCCTTGAAGAAGTTGTACCGTACAAGCTTCTTCTTGTTGTCGATGTACTCTTCCGTCCCGTAGCCGATGATCATGTCGTAAACGCGCTGATACGCGTTCCGCGTGACCTGCGGCCGCTCCCGAACGATCTGGAGGTAGTCCTCGAAGGAACCTTCCCAGTGAAGCTCTCGATACAGCTTGTAATCCTGCATCGCAGCGATGCGCTCGGTCATCGTGGTGCGCGTTTCGGGCATCAGGGGTCTCCTCGGGTTCGAGCGCCAGGATACACTTCGAGGCGCAAAGGGAGAGCGGTCTTCGCCGGTCGAACCCGCGCGTGCTACCAAATGCCCCGCGCCGCTCGGTCCTCGCGGCTCGGGTGGGACGATTCGTCCGTCCAGCCCGGCGCGAAAGCGCGAAAAGGCTGGCCCTCCACCTCGATCGTGCCCAGATTGGTCGTGGGACCGCACGTTGCAAGGACATCCCCCGGGAGATTCCAATGAGCCCGACCCGTCACGCTCTGCAGCTCGCCGCCGTCCTCGCCGTCACCGCGCCCGCCCTCGTCGGATGTGGCGCCGTGGACGATGACATGGACGCGCAGTACCCGCAGCAGGCGATCGGGTACGACGGCCCGGACACCCCGCACCAGGCCGCCGCCGCGAGCCTCGCGGCGAACCCCCCGTCGGCCCCCGTTCAGGAAGGTCAAGAAGGCCAGGGCGGCGCGGCCGCCGGACAAGCTGGCAGCCAGGACGTGGCGATCGGCGTCGACTCCGACGCGTACGCCGACACCGACCCGAGCGCGCTGACCGAGTTCAAGCCGGCGCTCGACCCGTACGGCACCTGGGTCGACGACCCGAGCTACGGCACGATCTGGGTGCCGTCGCAGACCGTCGTCGGATCCGACTTCACGCCGTACGTCAGCGCCGGTCACTGGACGTACGGCAGCGACTACGTCTGGGTGTCGGACTACGAGTGGGGCTGGGCTCCGTTCCACTACGGGCGCTGGGTGCACAGGGCGGGCGGCTGGGGCTGGATCCCGGGCCGCACGTACGCGGGCGCGTGGGTCACGTGGCGCACCGGCTACGACAGCTGGGATTACGTCGGCTGGGCGCCGCTCGCGCCGAGCTGGTACTGGCGCTCCGGATACGCGTACTCGCTGTACTTCGCGCCGCCTTCGCCGTTCGTCTACTGCGGCTACCGCGACGTCTTCCACCCGGCGGTCGCCGCGCACGTCGTCGTGGGCTCGCAGGCCGCGGTCATCGCGGGGCACACCCAGCCGTACGTCCGCGCGCAGCCCAGCGTCGCCAGCGGCGGTCCGGCGCGCGTCCCGGCGAGCCCGCGCGTGAACGCCGGCCCGCCGCCGGGCCAGCTCGGTATCGCGTCGAACCAGGTGGCGCATCCGCCCGCGACGAACGCGGGGCTCGCACGGGCCGCGCAGCTCTCGCGTCCGTCCACCGCGCTCGCCGTCGGAGCCCGTGCCCCCGCCGGCACGCCGCCCGCGGCCATGGCGAGCCGGCCGCTCCCCTCGTCCCTCGCGCCGGTCGCGCGGGGGCCGAGCTACGTGAACCCGTCCACCGGCACGGCCTTCCGCGCGCCGACGCCGCGCCCCTCGATGGGGAACTTCAACCGCCCCACGGCGCTCCCCTCGCAGCCCTCGCGCATCCCGTCGCCGTCGTACTCGCACGGCGGAGGGTATGGGGGCTATTCGGCGCCGGCCTACGGGTCGCACAGCTCGTTCGGCGCGACGCCCAGCTACGGCGGCGCGTTCCACGGGAGCTCGCCGGCGCAGTTGCCGACCTACCACACGCAGCCGACGTTCCAGCACGTGCCCGCCCCGCACACGTCGGTCGGCGCGGGGCACTTCAGCGGCGGCGGCGTCGGTCACTTCGGCGGCGGCGCGCGCGGCGGTCGCCACTGACGCGGACGCGCCTCCCCCGCCGCGCGCGTCGCATCGGTCGTCGGTAGGGGCTCGCATCGAGCCCGCGATCGTCGGGGTCGTCGGCTTTCGGGATCTTGGGCTTGAGGAGGCGTTCGATGACACCTTGGACTCTGGGTCGGGCAGCAGCGCTCGGTGGTTTCGTCGCGTGGCTCACGGCGTGCGTCGTCGAGCACGATCGATCGAACGGCTACATGACCGGGGCCTCCGCGGCGCCCGCGCCGTCCGGCGGCACCGGCGGTAGCGCCGCGCCGCAGCCCGTCCTCGTCACCGTCGACACGGGCAAGACGATGAACGCCGATCCGGGCGACGGGGTCGGCGTGTTCGTGGAGTACGCCGCGGGCGGCCACTGGAGCGTGTGGTGGACGTGCGACACGGTGAAGACCGGGCAGTCCTGCGTCTTCGACGTCCACGCAGAGGCCCGGTCGGGCGCGCTGACGAACGCGCAGGGCTACCAGCTCCTCGACGGCGACACGGCGAGCGCCCCCTCCTCGCAAGAGGTGGTCGCGCACACGACGACCACCACGGCGGTCACGGGGATCGCGTTCGACAGCGACCCTGGAGCGATCGTCACGCTGAACGCGACGATCGGCGGCGTGGCCGATCCGGCGTACTTCTTCTTCGTCCAGGACGGCCAGGTGAACGGCGGCTTCCAGGGCAAGCTGACCAATCCGCTCATGTTCCAGGGGAGCGCGCCGTAAGGGCGGGCGGGGCCCGCGGCGCCTCGAGAGGGGGCGGCGTGCGCGTCGTCGTCGGCCTGGGGAGCAACCTCGGCGATCGCCTCGCGACGCTCCGCGAAGCCGTCGAGCGGATCGCGCGCGTCGCGGAGGTGCGCGCGCGCTCGTCGGTCTACGAGACCGCGCCGGTGGGGCCGCCGCAGCCCGACTACTTGAACGCGGCGATCGCGATCGAGTGGTCCGCGCCGCTCCACGCGCTGCTCGACGAGCTCCTCGCGATCGAGGCTTCGATGGGGCGGGTGCGCCGCGAACGATGGGGCGCGCGGACCATCGACCTCGACATCTTGTGGGCCGACGTCACCCTCGACGATCCTCCGCGCCTGATCGTCCCGCACCCGCGCCTCGCGGAGCGCGCGTTCGCCGTCGCGCCGCTGCTCGACGTCGCGCCGGACGCGCCGTTCTCGCTCCCCCCGCACCCCGCGCTCCCGGGCGGTGCGGCGACGGCGGCCCGCGTCTCCGCGCTCTGACCCGCGCGCCGGCGCGCGCATCCGGGGAGGGCGGGGCGGGAGGGGCGCGAGCCCCGAGCAGCCTCGTCCGCGACGCGCGCCTCGCCGCCCGCGATCGGGCCGTCAGTCAGCGCTTGAGCGTGCCGCCGAGCTCCGCGCGGGCGCTCGGAGGGAAGGTGATGCGCGGGCGCGTGCCGGACGCGCTCCCGACGGGGGTGTCGTGGAAGGCGCAGAGACCGACCTCGCGGCTCCGCGGATCGAACGCGACGGACCGGCAGCGGCGGCAGATCGAGAGCTCCGTCATGTAGTCGTGGCGGCGCACCAGCACGTCGACGGCGAAGAGCGACAGGACGCGGTCTTCGAGGCGCATCCTCGGCAGGCTCACCGGAATCCACCCGGTGCGACCCCCTTCGTGCTGGCTCCGCATGATCGCGCCCGCCTCGCTCGCCCACGCGCCGAGGAGCACGACGCGGTCGGGGGGCGCCGAGAGCAGCTCGAGCACGGTCGCGCGCGTCTCGCGCAAGAGCCTCTGGAGCATCACGGTCGGGACCGGGGAGGTCACGGCCGGCGCGGGCTCGGTCGCGCCGGGCAGGGAGCACGCCGCCTCCGAGTACGGGCCGAGGAGCCACTCCGCGAGGTCGCGCTTCGTCCAGCCGCGGGCGACGCCCGAGACGAACGCCAACCCCGCGACGCGACACGCGTCCGCGATCTCCTCCGGCGATGACCGCTCGAGCGCGCAGAACGACTCCACCTCGACGTCGTCCTCGTGGCTGACACTCTGGCTCATCCGGTGTGTTCGCCCTCTCCCTCCGCGCCCCCCAACGCAGAGATGTGAGCGTAAAGATGACCGCGACCCGGGATCCGGGCCAGGAGACATGGCGAAGAGTTGCGCTTAGAGGCCGAAACCGCGGAGCTTTTTGTGGAGCCCTTCGCGCGTGATCCCGAGCGATTTGGCCGCGGCGGTCTTGTTGTTCTGGTGCTCGCGGAGCGCCTCGATGAGGAGCCAACGCTCGAGCTGGTCGAGCATCTCTTTCAGCGTCCCCTTCGTGGGGCGGACCCGCTCCATGACCCCCTCGATCTGCCGGACGCGCGGCGAGAGGAGCTCCGGCGTGACGAAGCCGCCGGAGTCGATCTGGATCATGAGGCGCTGCACCTCGTTCTGGAGCTCGCGGACGTTGCCCGGCCAGTCGTAGCTCTGAAGGAGCTCCATCGCTTGCTGCGAGAAGCCTCCCGCGGGCTTCCCCATCTCGGCGGTGAAGCGCTGGAGGAAGTGGTTCGCGAGGAGCGGGATGTCCTCGCGGCGCTCGCGGAGCGGCGGGACGCGGAGCGGGAACACCTTGAGGCGGTAGTAGAGGTCCTCGCGGAAGCGGCCCGCTTCGACCTCTTTTTCGAGGTTCCGGTTCGTCGCGGCGACGATCCGGACGTTCACCTTGCGCTCCTGGGTCGCGCCGATCGGCCGGATCTCGCCCTCCTGGAGGACGCGGAGGAGCTTCGACTGGAGCGAGATCGCCATCTCGGTCACTTCGTCGAGGAACAGCGTCCCGCCGTCGGCGATCTCGAAGAGGCCCTTCTTCTCCTCGTGCGCGCCGGTGAACGAGCCCTTCTTGTGGCCGAAGAGCTCGCTCTCGAGCAGGTTCTCCGGCACCGCGGCGCAGTTCTGCCCGACGAACAGCTTGTCGCGGCGGCGCGATCGGTAGTGCACCGCCGCGGCGATCAGCTCCTTGCCGACGCCGGTCTCGCCCTCGACCAGCACGGTGACGCGGGTGTCGACGACCTTGTCGAGCTGCTGGAGGACGCCGCGCATCGCCGCGCTGTGGCCGATGATCTCCTGGCCGCCGCCGCGCCCGCCGGTGCGCCGCGACTCCTCGCGCCCCTTGAGGAACGCGTTCTCTTTGCGGAGGCGCTCCTCGGCGGCGCGCAGGCGCTTCACCAGGCGCGCGTTGGCGACGGCGAGCGACGCGTGGTGCGCGAGGACCGCGACCAGCTCGAGGTCGGCGCTGGTGAAGACGCCGGCGCTCTCGCGGTTGTCCATCTGGAGGACGCCGAGGATCTCCGCGCCGCGCCACAGCGGGACGCCGAGGGTCGATCGGATCTGCGCGCCCATCAGCGACTCGGTCTGCGCGACCTCGCGCGGGGCGTCGGCGGCGAGCACCGCGGCGCGCTCGGCGACGACCTTGCGGAAGACGCTGCGCGTGATCGGGATCGGCCCGGCGGCGGCGCGGTCCTGGCCGCGGACGCGCGTGAGCACCGGCACGTAGCCGCTCCCGACCTGGCCGCCGGGGCGAGCGCCGTCCTCGTCGTCGTCGCGGAGGATCAGGCTGACGTGGGTCGCGCGCGGGACGAGGTCGAGCACCGCGTCGGCGATGGCGTGGAGCACCTCGGACAGGTCGCCCGCGGCGCCGATCTTGGTCTGCGCGTCGTAGAGGCTCTTGAGGCGCGCCGAGTCCTTCTCGACCGCGGCGCTGGTGGGCGCGATCTCCTCGATCTTCCGCACCGCGACGACGTGCGCGTCCTCCGCCTCGTCCTGCACCGTCACGGCGAGGTGCACGGCGCGCTCGCCGCTGCCCAGCTCGATGAGGTCGCCGGTCTGGAGCGGGACGTCGCTCGTCGCGCTCGGATCGACGACGAGGCGCTCGCCGCCGCGGACCACCGACGTGCCGTTCGTCGATCGCAGGTCCTTGAGGACGTGCGCCGCGCCGGCGAAGACGATCCGCGCGTGATCGCCGGAGACGATCTCGTCCGGGAGCATCAGGTCGTTCCCCTCGGCGCGCCCGATGTGGAGCGCGTCTCGGGACGACTCCAGGGTTCGCCCGGCGGACTCCCCCTGGGTGACCTCCAGCTTGATCATGTCACGGCATGGCGCGGGCTCGGAGCCGCTGCGCCACCTTCACGAGGGCGTCGTCGCCCCCGGCGTTCCCCGAGGCCTCGTCCGTCTCGACGATCTTCTCGATCGCCGCCGCCGCCGCGTTGTCGCCCTTGGGGGCGAGGTGGTCGATCGCCTCGACGAGCGCGAGGCGGACGCCCGGGTCGCGCACCTTGTCGAGCTTGCCGAGGAGGGCGGTCTTCGCGTCGTCCTTGCCGTACATCGCGGCCATCCAGCACGCCTTCACGGCCTTCGTCGCCTGCGTGCGCGGGGAGGTCGGGATCGGCTCGTCGAGGACCTTCACGTAGCAGGCCGCGTCCTGCCCGCACTGGCCGGCGATCGCGCCGGCGCTCTTGAAGTTCTCCTCTTGCTCCTTCGGCGCCCACACCTTCGACACGAGCGCGGTCACCGCGGGGACCTGCGCCTTCGTCATCAGCTTGATCGCCGCCTCGATCCCGAACACCTGCATCGACCCCGCCTCGTCCCCCTTGGACGACGAGACCTCGTGGACGACCCAGTCGGTGAGCGCCGGATCGTAGAGCGACGCCGCGACCTGGACGAGGACGGGGCGGCCGAACGGATCGCCCGGCGCCTTGAGGCGCGTCCCCGGCGTGAGCTTCTTGTAGGTCGTCATCAGCGCGTCCTCGACCTTCGGATCCGAGGGGTAGCGCGTGAGGCTCTGCGCGATGACGGTGCGGTTCGTGTCGTTGTCGGCGCTCGGCAGCGCGGCGATGAGCGCGTCGCGCCCGGCGGGGCGCGAGATCCACGACACCGCGTCGGCGGCGACGGCCACCCCGGCCTTCTCCGGGATGTCCTTCAGCATCTTCGCGAGCTCGGCGTCGGACCCGTTGATCGCGCCGATGAAGAGCGGCTCGGCGGCCTTCGGCACGTTCATGAGCGCGGAGTTCGCCGCGCCGCGGAGCATCCCCTTGGTGGGCGTGAGCACGACCTTCACGAGCGCGCGCGCCGCCGGCTCGAACTTCAGCTCCTTCAGGACCTGGATGCTCGTCTTCTGCCAGAACTCGGCCTGATCGGTCACCGAGTCGGCGTCGTCCGGGTTGATCGGCGGGGCGAGCTTGTCGACCGCCTTCGGCCCGTAGCTCGGGTGCTTGACCACGAGGACCGCGTCGTGGACGTCCTTCACGAGGTTGATCGACTTCACCTTGGTCGGCTGGAGCTTCGCGAAGCAGCCCCACAGCGCGTCGATCACCGCCGTGTCGGTGAGCTTCCCCTGCTTGGCGAGGCCGCCCGTCGCCTGCGCGGCGAACTTCACGTCGTCGTCGTTCTTGCCCGGCTCGAAGTCGTTGAACGCCTTCGCCAGCGCCGGCGCGGTGCGCGCGTCGCGCATGTCGGCGAGCGACTTCATCAGCTCCTTGCGCGTCTTGTCGTCGAGGTTGCCCGCGACGTACACCTTCGTCATCGGTTCGACGACGTCGCCGAGGAGGCTCGTGACGACCGGATCTTCGCGGTTCTTGTTCGCCTTGGTCATGGCGTCGTCGAAGAACTGGGAGAGCCGCTTCGCCGCGGCGGAGCGCTGCGCCGGGTCGTCGAGGCGCTTCACCCAGGTCTTCGGATCGTTCTCGTCGGCGCAGCCGGCGAGCGGAGCCGTCGCCCCGAAGACCAGCGCGAGCGACGCGGCGCGAAGCGACCAGGAGGCGATAAACCGAAGTGTTCCCCTCTTCATTCGTGTCGTTCCTCGTGGTGAGCGGGTGACGTCGGCGGGAGCGCGCGCGTGCGCCGCCGCGATCCTGCGCGGCGCGGCCGTCACGCGGGCGCGCGTCGCGGCGGGGAAGCGCGGGAGAGCCGGGGGACGACGCTAGCCTATGATCATCGCCTCGGACAAGAGCTTGCCCTCTTTGAAGCGGCGCAAATTCCAGCGCTCGAACATCGGGAGGGGCGTCTCTTCGACGATGTATTGTGCAATCAGCTTCCCGACGACCGGCGCCATCATGAAGCCGTGCCCCATGAAGCCCGACGCCTGATAGAAGCCGTCGACCTCGTCGACCTCGCCGACGATCGGGTTCGCGTCGGGCGTGATGTCGTAGCAGCCGGCCCACTGCCGCAGGACCTTCACCTTCGCGAGCACGGGGCACGCGCGGACCAGCGAGCGCGCGTACCTCCCGAGGAACGCGTGCGAGCTCTCCTGGTTCAGGCCGTGCGGCACGCGCTCCTGGCCGACGCCGCCGACGATCTCGCCGCGCGTCGACTGGCTGAAATACAGGCCGTCGGTGAGGTCGGCGACGAGCGGCTTGAGCCACGGCTTGAGCGGCTCGGTGGAGCAGATCTCGTGGCGGTGCGGCCGGTTCGGCAGCTCGACGCCGAGGAGGCGCGCGACGCCGGGCGACCACGCGCCGGCGGCGTTCACCACCTTGCCGGTGCGGATCGTCGTCGTGGGGCCGTCCGGCGAGGCGCGCGAAGAGCGCGAAGACCGCGGGAGCGCGCGCGTCACGACGCCGGTGATCGCCGAGCCCTTGGTCTCGAAGCCGACCACGTCGGTGAAGGTCGACACGCGCGCGCCGAGCTTGCGCGCGGCCTGCGCGAAGCCCCACACGAAGGGCCACGGAAAGACGACGCCGTCGTCCGGGTTGTAGCTCGCCGCGATCACGCCGTCCGGGTCGAGCTCGGGGACGAGCTTCACCGCCTCGCGCGCGGTGAGCATCCGCGTCGCGAGGCCGCACTCGTTCTGGAGCGCGACGCTCGCCTCGAGCGAGCGGCGCTTCTCCTCGTCGCGCACGAGGAACAGGTACCCGCCCTGCCGGAGCCAGATGTTGATCTTCATCCGGCTCGCGAACTCGCGGCACATGCGGATGCTCTCCTGCATCAAGCGCACGTTCGCCTCGCTCGACCACTGCGCGCGCACGCCGCCGCCGTTGCGCCCGCTCGCGCCGCCGCACAGGTAGCTGCGGTCGACCACCGCGACGTTGGTCACGCCGAGGAGCGCCAGGTGATACGCGATCGAGAGGCCCATGATGCCGGCCCCGACGACGACCACGTCGGCCTGCTGCTCCTCGCGGCTCACGCCCGCATCCTACGCCGATCGGCGCTTCTTCACGAGGCTCAGCATCGCCTCGTGGAGGTGCCCGTTCGACATGAGCACGCCGCGCTCGTTGCGGAGCTTCGGCGCGCGGTAGTCGAGGCGCGCGCCGTCGTCGTCGGTGACGACCCCGCCCGCCGCGTGGACGATGGCCTCGCCCGCGCACGCGTCCCACCGGTAGCCCGCGCCGCCCGGGTGCGCGTAGAGATCCGCCTCGCCGGTCGCGACGCGCATCGCCTTGATCCCGGCGCTCCCGACGTTCGCGATCTGCTTCATCCCGGCGGCGCGGGCCGCCGTGAGCAGGTTCGCGTCGGGGCGCGACCGCGACACGACCATGCGCGCCTCGGCCAAAGACCGCGTGGAGGTGACGTGGATCTCGGCGCGCGTCCCGTCGGGCCGCACCTCGAACGCGCCGAGCCGATCGGCCCCGGCGATCCGCCGCCCGGTGGACGGCGCGTGGATGACGCCGAGCACCGGCGCGTCGTCCTCGACCAGGCCGACCATGACGGCGAACTCGTCGATGCGCGCGACGAACTCGCGCGTGCCGTCCAGCGGATCGACGAACCAGATCGACTTCGAGGCGCGGAACGCCTCGTACGACGAGGCGTCGCTCTCTTCGGCGACGATCGCCTCGCCGGGGAACGACCGCGCGATGGCGTCGCAGAGGAGCGCGTTGGCCTCGCGATCGGCGCGCGTCACCGGATCGTTCGGGCCCTTGTAGTCGACGTCGACGGCCTTCGCCGATGCGTAGATGGACTGGATCACCGCGGCGGCGCGATCGAC
>Ga0105247_10002653_pt1 | contig 12052 bp, 8 predicted proteins | sample KBSS24metaG_FD_81519 | JGI IMG/M metagenome (GOLD analysis project Ga0105247, IMG submission 81519) | Switchgrass rhizosphere microbial communities from Kellogg Biological Station, Michigan, USA - KBS S2-4 metaG | ecosystem: Host-associated > Plants > Roots > Rhizosphere > Soil | place...
ATTTTCTTTTTTACATCCTGTCATTACAAGACCAACAGATAATACGGTGATAAAAAGCAATACAATAGGATTGCCTGTTTGCGATGACGCAAAAGATCTCATGTGGCGGCGCATAGCGTCGCTGGTTAAATTGTTCATTTTTTTATGGTTTTTGTTTAAGAAATAAAGCGGTTGTCAAATGCTGTCCGGATTAAACAGCTAATTCTGCGGTAGCCGGGCTAAGGATTCCGACGATCTCACGTATGTTGTCACAAGGAAATTTTCCTCTTTTTGCATGCTCACGAAGAAGCTCTTCGTTCTGTGCATTGTAAACACACCAAAGATTGTCGATGGTAATGTAAGAACGTTGCCACTCCAGATTATCAATACCCAATTCATCGATCACTTTACATGATCTTTGTGCAATTGCTTTTTTTTCTGCGAGTGTTAATTTTCCTGCACCCGGAAGATTTCGCTGGATCAAATAGGTTTTCATTTTAAATGTTTTTTTAAGAATTAATTGATGACCCAAAAATAGCGGTGCAAGGTGCAGGCAGCCTATAACAAATCATTCAATAAATGGTAATGAGCATGAAACAAATCATTCAATAGATGGTAAAATTTATTCGCAGCGGGAAAACAATTAATGAAGAAGATCAATGTATGCCATTGGGAGCAATCCATATTTCTTTTTAAAACACTTTGTAAAATAAGAAGGGCTTGTGAAGCCGGAGTCAAATGTTATTTGTGAAATGCTGTAATGCTTCTTTTTCATCAGTTCTTTTGCTTTTTCAAGTCTGAATTCTTTTAAAAGCATATTACAGGACAAACCTGTCAGCGCTGTTGTTTTCCTGTAAAGTTGTGATTGACTCATTGCCATAGCCTGGCAATACTCAGGAATATCAAAATCAGGGTCCTGCCAGTTTTCTTCAAGCTTATTGAACAACAATTGCAGCAGTAATTCATCTTGCGGAGATAAGGACATCAAATGATCTCCTTTACTTTGAAAAAAATCTTTTGATACCAATTCTCTTATAGAAGAAGCAACAGCTATATGCGAATTGCCGGCAACGGCACAGAGATAGTTTGCAAACTGTATCGTATCACCAAAAAGTTTATTGCTTTTTTCAATCGGTTCGCCACCATTGATTCCCATTTTAAACTCCAGGGTGCGGGCATCAGCATCGGGTATATCTTTTTGTATAGCTAATGCACAGGAAACCGCTTTGTTTGCTGAAGTAAAAGAAATTATAAATCCTTCTCCCCCATGTTCCACTTCACTTCCATCATGCAGTAAAAGATTTTTACGAACGATCTCATTATTTTTTTTTATTAACTCATTTGTTTTTTCGGCTCCAACCTGGTGTTGCAGTAAAACAGGATCGGCTATTTTAGTTACCAGTAAAGTCCGGAACGAAGGATCGCTGAAAACTTTCAATCCATTCTCTGTCGTTGCATCTTCAGGATCATAGATACGACCTAAAAAAGATTCTACGATTGAACTGCTCACTTCAATGATCTTATTAGGTATCATCCCGTGCGCCTTACTATGCATTTCTTTTACTGCATCTTTGTTTGCTGCATCTATCAGGCAAAAGATGCTTTCCCGCTGTTCATCTATCCAATACGTCATGCAATTGCAGCCATATTCATGCTGATGAAGGAGATCCTTTCGATGAGCTTCGGCAACATCTTTCGCTTTTACACCGGGAGCAATATGAACATCCATATAGATAGGCATACATATTCATTTAAATGGACTTGTGAAGATAATATTTTTTTAAAGTCAGGTTTTATTTGCTCTTACAAAAAGCTAAGTGGATTTTTTCTGAAAATTATCAGATCATCTGTAATTTCTGATGGATGAATTTTAGAGCTTCAATGTAATGTATACTTCGGCAGCTTAATTAATCAATCTGTCGTTTATATCAAGATCATTCATTTTTGCAGTAGTTTGAGCTAATGAATATCCTGCATCAGCATGTCTGATCACACCAATGCCGGGATCATTTCTTAAAACTCTTTTTAATCTTTGTCCAGCATCATCAGTACCATCACAAACTATCACCATTCCTGCATGAATGCTATAACCCATACCAACGCCGCCACCATGATGCAATGAAACCCACGAAGCGCCGCTTGCAGTATTGAGTAATGCATTTAATATCGGCCAATCGGCAACAGCATCGCTGCCATCCATCATAGCTTCTGTTTCTCTATTTGGTGATGCAACACTTCCTGTATCGAGATGATCTCTTCCAATAACAATAGGAGCTTTTACTTTTCTGGTTCTGACCAGTTCATTAAAAGCAAGTCCTGCTTTTTCTCTTTCACCTTGCCCCAACCAACATATTCTTGCAGGCAAACCCTGGAATGCAATTTTTTCTTTAGCCAATCTTAACCATCGTTGTAATGATTGATTTTGCGGAAATAAATTTTTTATTACTTCATCAGTAATTGCAATATCATCAGAATCGCCGCTAAGTGCTGCCCAACGAAACGGTCCTTTACCTTCGCAAAAAAGAGGTCTTATATATAATGGAACAAAGCCTTCAAAACTGAAGCACCTTCCGGTTGGAAAATCCATTGTTAGACGTTCGACGTTCGATGTTCTGACATCAGACTTCATACTTCCAACCTCATATTCATAAGCTCTTGCTCTTATATTATTACCATAATCGAATGTGATAGCTCCTTTATCCATCAATTGCAACATGAGTTGTACATGATGATACATGCTTCGATAGGAATACTCAATGTATTGTTCCGGATTTTTTTCTCTTAAGATCTTTGCCTGTTCATAAGAAATTTCATGCGGCCAATAGCTGATAGGATCATGTGCGGAGGTTTGATCGGTTAGCGTATCGGGAATAATATTTCTTTGCAACAATCTTTCTAATAAATGAACAGCATTGCAACGAACACCAATGCTCTTACTTGCGCCTTGTTCCTTGTATGCTTGTGCCTTGTCTATCGCTTCATCAATATCAGTAAACTTTTCATCGAGGTATTTTGTTTCCATTCGTTTGTCAATTCTCCATTCTTCTACTTCAGCAATAAGAGCAACACCTTCATTCATGGTGATAGCCAATGGTTGTGCGCCACCCATGCCGCCGAGGCCTGCGGTTACGTTAAGAGTGTGTTTGAGAGAACCGTGAGTAGTGAGTAGTGAATGGTGAGTGGGCTGCCTACCGGCAAAGTGCTTATCCGCAATAGCGGCATAAGTTTCATAAGTGCCCTGAACTATTCCTTGCGAACCAATGTATATCCAGCTGCCCGCTGTCATTTGACCATACATCATCAATCCTTTTTTTTCAAGCTCGTCAAAATGTTCCCATGTAGCCCAATTAGGAACGAGTTGAGAGTTGCTTATTAATATTCTTGGTGCATCCTTATGTGTTTTTAATATGCCGACAGGTTTGCCTGATTGAATCAATAAGGATTCATCATTTTCTAAAATTTTTAATGCCTTTATTATATTATCAAGCGCCTCGAAGCTTCTGGCGGCTTTGCCTCTTCCTCCATATACTATTAATTCATCCGGCTTTTCTGCTACTTCGGGATCAAGATTGTTCAATAACATTCTTAATGCTGCTTCCTGTATCCATCCTTTGCAGGTGAGTTTAGTTCCTGTTGGAGTTTTATATTTTATGGGGTCGTATGTTGTGTGAATAGCTGTTGACATAATGAAAGTGTTTTTTATTGAGCTTTTACCTCATCCTCTTATCCTTCTCCTTTCGGAGAAGGACGGCGCTATAAATCATTACTCATCTGTATAACTACCACTTCATCTTAGGTTCTTTGTTCAGCATGCTCGGAATAGTTGATTATTTTAAAGCTATCCGAAAAGCGAGGGCTGTGTGTTGCTCCTCTCCTTCAGGAGAGGTTAGGTGAGGTCTTCATTCGAATTCAAAGAAACCCCGATTCAATTCAACCCCTTTCCCTTTCGCAAAATCATTCAGCTCCTCCACAAAACTAAAATCACTGACAATATTTTTGATCTTCTCAATATCATCTGCAAAAATTCTATCCTCTTCAGCAAAGCCGACAAATTTGCGGACATATTCATGAGCGAATTCCAATATTTCACTGCTTTTTAATGGATGCCGGAATTCAATGGCCTGGCAGGCCGTTAGTAATTCAATAGCCAAAATATATTCCAAATTATCCAGCACCTTACTCAATTTTCTTCCGCTGATACTGCCCATACTTACATGGTCTTCCTGTCCAAGTGAAGTTGGAATACTATCGGCGCTTGCAGGAAAGCAAAGTGTTTTATTTTCTGTAACCAATGCTGCTGTCGTGTATTGAGGGATCATAAAGCCGCTGTTCAATCCCACATTTTTCATTAATAACACAGGCAGTCCCCATTTACCTTCTAATAATAAATAACAACGGCGATCAGATATATTTCCTATTTCAGCAGCAGCGAAACAACAATAATCTAATGGCAATGCAAGTGATTGTCCATGAAAATTGCCACCACTGATCGTATCATCAGCAGAAAAAATAATTGGATTATCAGTTACTGCATTTAATTCTATTTCTGTTAATTCTTTTAAATGAAGCCATGCATTACGGCTGGCTCCATGTACTTGCGGCATGCAGCGTAATGAATAAGGGTCCTGCACCCTTCCGCAATCAACATGTGATTGCATGATAGCAGAATCTTTTAACAGCAATCTTAATCGTTGTGCTACTAATTTATTTCCATTAAATGGTCTTAGTTCGTGAAGTCGTTCGTCAAATGGAGATTTAGTCCCCGTTAATGCTTCAAGGCTCATCGCTCCTATTATATCTGCAGCTTCCAAACAATTATGCATTCTTTGTACGGCCTTTACTGCATAACTTAAAATAAATTGAGTTCCATTAATAAGAGCAAGCCCTTCTTTTGGCCCGAGTTGGATTTGTTGCAGAGAAAATTTATTCAATACTTCCTGTGTCTTGTATTTTGCGCCTTCAAAAAAAACTTCTCCTAAACCAATCAATGGTAAAAACAAATGAGCCAACGGAGCCAGATCACCACTTGCACCGACACTACCTTTTTCAGGCACCACGGGAATCACATCATTTTCTATATGCCAAAGAATTCTTTCAAGAGTTTGTATTTGAACGCCGCTATAACCCTGTGCCAGTGCATGCACTTTTGTTATCAGCATCAGCTTTGCAATTTCAGGAGGGATCGCATCCCCCACTCCTACACTATGACTTTGTAAAATTTTATGTTGCAGCGTTGCTGTATCTTCTTCTGAAATTTTTGTATTGGATAAAATGCCGAAGCCGGTATTAATTCCATAGACTGTTTTATTATTGGCAACAATTTGCTGAACATGTTGCTGACTTTTTTTTATTTTCTGAATAGCTTCTTCATTCAATACAGCTTTTATTTTTCGGTTCCCAATGGCAACAACTTTCTCCACTGTAAGCTGATCAATTCCATAATTAAAAATATTACTCATATGCTGCAATTACTGCTCAAAGTAAACGAATAACTTAAATACCGCCTAAATGGTAGCCCGGCAAGCCATGCACTTTTTATCTTTACTAAAATTTATTTATGAAACGATCATCCCTGTTATTGATTTTCTCCTTATTCATTATTTATGCTCCTGCACAAATAATAAAAAAATATCCTGTCAATAAATCCGGTTGTTTTGTCTATATGTTTTGTGATCCTGCAAAATTTGACGAAGATTTTAGCCAGGATTCATCAAAAGTTTATTCGGCAACCTGTACAAAAGATGAGATTCATTATGGAGTCATTTGCGCCAAACTTTTGAAACCAGTAGATGATCTGGACGAGGCGCAGGAACTGACTGCTTCCTATCTTGATTACCTTAAAGTCGATTTTGAAATTAAAAGTGCAGTGGGGTACGGTAAAGGGAATCATTTGAATAACAATGAAAATACAAGAGGTATTGTTGATTATTGGACCGACAAAGAAAATAATAACTGGAAAGTAAAAGCATGGACAGATGGCAAGTTCATCGGCGTTCTTTATGCATATACTAAAACTGAAGTACCGGATAAAGTGGATGTTTTCTTAAATGGCTTAAGATTCCCGGGAATGTAGATGAGAATAGTGAACAGTCAATGGTGAGCAGAAACTTTAATTCATTTATCTTTGCCGCTCTTTATTGGTCCGGTAGCTCAGTTGAATAGAGCAACTGCCTTCAAATTAGGAGCCGTTAGTGGGAAACTGCTTTCGGGATCCTGGCTGATCAGGAAAGTCTTCGGAATGAATAATCCGATGACAGTTTGCACAAAGAAGCAAACACTTGTCATGTTCTTTTTTTATTGCTGCCCATGATTTTAGTCTTAGCTTAGTCCAATTGCTTTCTTTTTCAATTGGATCCGTATGATGAAACTCGAAGACAGCATAATGAGAATTTTTCAGGTGTAGCTTACATCTTTGACATTGGGAACCCTTGTATTTTATTGCGTCAATCTTACGATTGATCCATCTTTGAATGGCTCTATTGTTGAAACATGATTTGCAATAACACATCACACCAAAAGAATGTGTTGATGATTTGTAAAAATCAACCAAAGGTTTCCTTTCTCTGCAATCTGTACATTGTTTTTTTTGTTCCATGATAATCGTGAGTCTCGCTTAAGCGAGACGCAGAGACTGTACGCCAGGCACCTGTTTCTGCAATTTGCGGAATGGTGAAGAGACAGTCCAGACCACAAACATAATCAGTTAGTGATTATGGTAGTGAAAACTATAGTGGTAAGCTAAGCAGTAGGTCATTGGTTTGAATCCAATCCGGATCACAAAGCCTCCGATTTCGGAGGTTTTTTTATTGGCACATTTCCCTATTTTCACATCTTTACATTATATATGGACGTAAAGATCGAATCTTCATGGAAAGAAATTCTTAAGAACGAGTTTACCAAGCCTTATTTTGAACAGATCGTTTTACATTTAAAAACTGAAAGGCAGCAAGGAAAAATAATTTATCCTCCCGGCTCTTTTATATTCAATGCTTTTAATACCACTCCATTTGATAAAGTAAAAGTGGTGATTCTCGGACAGGATCCTTATCATGGACCGGGCCAGGCACATGGTCTTTGTTTTTCTGTTCAAAACGGTATTCAGCCACCACCATCGTTGGTAAACATTTTTAAGGAACTACAAAGTGATATTGGAATAACTATTCCCGGTCATGGCAATCTTACCTATTGGGCAGAGCAGGGAGTTTTTTTATTGAATGCTTCATTGACAGTTCGTGCTGGTGATCCCATGAGCCATTCAAAGATCGGATGGGCAACATTTACCGATACGGTTATTAAAAAAATATCTGAGCTAAAAAAAAATACCGTGTTTTTATTATGGGGAAAATTTGCGCAGGAAAAAAAAGTATTGATCGATGAAACTAAACATTTAATATTAAAAGCGGCTCATCCTTCACCCTTGTCCGTTACAGGTTTTTTAGGATGCCGGCATTTTTCTAAAACAAATGAATATTTAACTACTAATGGTATTGATCCTATAGATTGGAAATTGCCACCTGCTTAATTATTATGACTATTATAAAAAATATACTTGCAAGAATTTTCGCTTTTTGGGCACTGATACTTTTTATTGTTACTATGCTCATCGTTTTTATTCCTATGCTGATAATAGGCCTGTGGCCGGAACCAAGACGAACCAGGCTTTTTCATCGCACCAGTCAAATATGGATGGCAGTCTATTTAACACTGACAGGCGTTTGGATAGTGAGGAAAGGAAAAAAACATTTTAAGAAAGGAGAACGGTATGTTGTTATCTGCAATCATAATACATTAATGGATGTGCCGGTTACCACACCATTTATACCGGTTGCCAATAAATCTATTGCAAAAATTGAAATGTCACGGATACCTTTATTTGGTATCATTTATAAACGTGGTGCTGTATTGGTAGATAGAAAAAGTGAGGAAAGCCGCAAAGCCAGCTATAATAAAATGAAGGAAGTGTTGCAGATAGGCCTGAACATGTGTGTTTATCCTGAAGGGACACGGAATAAAACAAAAGAACCTTTGCAACCCTTTCACAGCGGCGCCTTCCGGCTTGCAGTTGATACAGGCTGTGCTATTATACCGACTGTATTGTTCAATACTAAAAAAGTATTGCCCAATGATAAAACTTTTTACTACTGGCCCGGTAAAATAGAAATGCATTTTCTTGAACCAATTGCTGTGGGTTCAATGACTGCGGATCAATTGAAGGAAAAATCATTTAACCTGATGAAAGAATATTATCTTCTGCATCGTCATTAATAATTCTGGAAAAATCTTGAACGATTGATCTTGAGATCCTGGAGAATAGAGGATTTAGGGCTTATTGAAAAATTAAATGAGCGATATAATCCTATCGGGGTTACATTAATAGACAATTGCCAGCAATGCATTTCCCTGTTGATACTCATTTGAAAGGTTTGTAGCTTATGTGTATTGAAATCATAATAGCCATTTACACTAAAGTTCCATTTAGGAGTTAAGCTAAAGCTGCCATTAAAATTTATGTTGGAATTAATTTCTTTTTGAAACCCACTATAATCACTCTTTAACCGGTGAGCAAAATAAAGTGAATAACCAAAGGATACCTGCCACGGAATATTAAAGTCAACAAACTCCGAAGGATTTTGCCGCATATAATCAAGTAACCGGTTCTGGTCTCCTATCAATGAAGGATCATCCAATCTCTCCTGTACCTGCTTTTTCCTTTCTTCATCCTTCTTTGGATCTTTTGGTTTGCTTTTGAAACTACTGCTGATTGAGATGCTTCCATTCGTTAATCTTCCCGGCGTAAACTTACGCCCCTCCCAAGCATATTTAGAGATATCGTTTCCTCTCGCATCAACCTGGTAAGGATCAAGAACTGCCTGAGCATTGATATTTATTTTTTCAAATAAGGTTGTGTTGAAATAAAAATTGATCATGTCCAGCTTCATTGAATCCCTAAGAAAATTATAGCCGGTTCTCATTCCATATCCATCTATCAGTTTTATTTTTTTTATGGCTTCTGCACCTGTATCCTTTTTTGATCTGTATTTCATTTCAAGATTATTATCAAGGCTAAAGCTCATACCTCCTGTTTGCCCTTCCGGATAATAACCATATAAACTACCGTCAAATTCGGAGAAGCGAAATTGATATCCTGTTGTATCAATCTGTGTAGAATACCAATGACTCTTTGAAAGATCGGGCTTATAATTAAGACTCAGTGTTGGTCTTATTACATGCCGTATTGCAATTATCCTTGAATGCTTGAAATTATAAGTTCCAAAAACCGCAGTGCTAAGACTAATGGAAAAAGATGCAGTATGATCAGTAAAAAACCCTTTGGTCACGGTTGTATCAACTTTTTTTTGCGTGGTATCCCATTTGCGACGAAATTTTTGTGCAATCCAGATCTGCGAATAAGAAACACCGGGCGATATAATAAGAGCTCCTCCAAAAAGAGGAGGCAATGAAACAGAAATCGGAACACTATGCTGTGCGCCCCATTGCAAGGTATCAATGAGTTGCTTTAATTTAAATGCAGTATCATAAAAAGAAACCTGGTTTCTGAAACTTCCATTGTATCCGATTCCTAATTTCTCATACCATTTTGCTGTACCGACAAAATCTTTTTTCTGAAAAGGATATAATGTATTAACTGAAAAGCCGGCGTCGGGTAAACTTACATTGATAAGATGGGTAAAATTATTCTGATTATGATTAGCACTTAGTGTAAGATTAAAAGGTTTATCTGCCCATGTTTTGGCATAAGCAATGGATGACCCCAATTGATTATTAAAGTTTGCCTGTGTATTATTTGGTATAAGACGGTTAAACCTTGTTGAACCGGCATTTACATTTGCTGAGAAAGTAGTTCCCGGTCTTGCACGGCTATCAACCGAATGATTCCATGTTAAAAAATAAGTATGGGTTTTTGAAAAATCAGGGTCGCCTTTAAAATTCAACTTTGTCGTTTGCATACTGAAATTAAAAGCGCCATTGTAGCGATAACGTTTGCGATAAGTTGGATTGACATTTAATGACCAGCCCCCGTAAGAATAAACATTGCCGAAAAGTTTTACATCCCAATAATTGCTAAGCACTTTGTAATATCCCATTCCTTCTAATCCAAGACCATATTGTTCATTAGTGGTAAACTGCGGTGGTATAAAACCAGAATGACGGCCTTGCCTCAGCGGGAAAAAACCGAATGGTAAGTAGATTGGAACAGGCACTCCTTCAAATTCAGGATGCACAGGGCCAGACACAGCGAGCTTTTTATTGATCACTTTCATTTTATTAGATACAAAAGAAAAGTGCGGATCGTCCAAATCGCAGGTTGTAAATCTTGCTTTCTTAATGTATGTAGTATTCTCATTTACTTTTTTTGCAATACCTGCATTAAACATAATTTCTCCCTGCGGCATATACGTATTTTGTGTAAGCCCCACCTGTGTTTTAAAATTATACCGTATTGTATCACTGGTAAATTCTTCACTACCGCTTTTAAAATTTGCATTTTCTGTTATCTGACCTGTACTGTCTTTTTTATTTACCGCAGTTACTATTTGTGTTTCCTGGTTTATGTTTACTTCGGGAGCGGTTAGCGTTATGTCTTTATAATCTGTTTTGGTTTTACCATACATGATAATTTTTTTATCCTGCACCAGTACTACAACAGAATCTTCAGCAGAATATTTTAGCGGCGCTTCCAGGGAATCCTTTGATATCTTAAGTTTGAATGTGTCAGTTTTTACTTTCACAAGAGAACTATCATTAATTATTAATTTAGGTGTATCGATGGGAGTTAGGATCTTAGCTGAATCTTTTTTAATCAATGGAGGTATTGTGTCGATGATTACTGTTAAAGGTCTGCGAAAATATTTTGGAGATACATGGTTGGCAGCCGTTTTCCACGTTAGTGTGCATAATATAACAGCAACGAGGGTCCCGGATAAAAAATAATTTGGTCTAACTTTGCGCAGTTGTTGCATAATGGTATAAACAAAAGTAAACCTTTATCAATACGAGTCCTATGAGTAACCCTAAACAATTTGTGAAGATTCATTGACCCTTCGAAGATATTCTTCGAATATAAAAAAGAAAGACCCATGTTGAAGCGAACCGTTTTAGTTTTACTTTTTGCATTGCCTTGTTGTGTTTTACTTTCATTTGCTCCGAAGAAACAACCGCAAAAAACTATAAAGACAATTATAGTAGATGCCGGTCATGGCATTATGGATAATGGAGGGCATAACGGCGCTAAAGGCTCCTATTCATATGAAGACGAAATTTGTTTAGCTATTTCAAAACAACTCGTTACTGAATTAAAAGATCGTTTTCCTGAGGTAAAAATTGTAGAAACAAGGCCGACGGAAAGAATTGTGGCCCTGCACCGTCGTGCAGAAATAGCTAATGAAAATCATGGTGACCTCTTTCTTTGCATTCATGTAAATGCAATGCCGCCTATACATCATTCAGAATTTACAGGATATAAAAAAGTAACCAGCTATGTTGGCAAAGGGAAAAAAAGAAGAAAGGTTACCAAAAATGTTCCGCAATATCGCCGGTGGACCACGCCCAATACAACTACCAAGGGAGCCGAAACATATATATGGGGTGCACACAAAAATGATGATAAAGAAGTAGCCATGCGTGAAAACGCCCCAATGCTGGAAGAAGACAACTTCAAAGAAAACTATGGTGATATCGATCCTAATTCTCCCGAGTTTATTGCTTTATCCTTATTAAAAACAAAGCAATATTTCAAACGAAGCGCTACGTTAGCCGGGTTTGTACAGGATGAATTTGCAAAAGCAGGCCGTGTTGATGGGGATGTTCGTCAGCGTGGAGTAGGCATTTGGGTATTGCAAGCTACCGCTATGCCAAGTGTATTGGTTGAAACCGGTTATATTACAAATCCGGGGGAAGAAGATTATCTTAATAGTAAAGAAGGACAAAAAGAAACTGCACTATGTGTTACTAATGCAGTTGAAACTTATATCTCATGGCTGCAAAAACAGCAGCAATCAGGAAATAATAATGTTAATGTAAAAAATAAAAACAGCACCGGCACCGCACTCAA
>Ga0105247_10002654_pt1 | contig 12051 bp, 6 predicted proteins | sample KBSS24metaG_FD_81519 | JGI IMG/M metagenome (GOLD analysis project Ga0105247, IMG submission 81519) | Switchgrass rhizosphere microbial communities from Kellogg Biological Station, Michigan, USA - KBS S2-4 metaG | ecosystem: Host-associated > Plants > Roots > Rhizosphere > Soil | place...
CGGCGGCTGCGCCACGCGCTGGGCCAGCGCGCCGCGCAGCCGCTCCAGCGGGCCGTCGAGCACACTCCGCGCCTTGTCGACGATGAGCTGGTTGAACTCGTCGAGCATCGGATCGATGGTGCGGCCGGCGTCCTCGAGCGCCGCATCGGCCGCGTCGAAGTCACCGCGCCCAAGCGCCACTTCGATGCGCCTGGCACATCCCCCAACCAGCGTGATCCCCGGCTGCTGCGCCGCCCGCACCGGACTATCCGGCGGCAACTCGTCCAGCGCGTCCTGCAGCCGGCCCCGTGCCGTATTGAGCAGAGCGAGATATTGGCGCAGGTCCTGCTTGAACTCGCGCGCTTTGGCGGGATCGGCGTCCTCGGGCACGCGCGGCGGCGGGTTGTTCTTGACCTGATGGATCGCCTCGTGGAGCCCCTTGTAGCATTTCAGCTCCTTGACCGAGAGGTCGAGCTGCTTCGCCAGGGCCTTGTCACCCAACAGCGTTGCGACCGCTGCAGCGTTCTCGTTGAGATACTGCGCTGCCGTGTCGACCGTGGCGGCGAAGGGCTGACCGGCGACCTGCAATTCCGGAAACAGCGCGGTCGCCTGCTGCCGTAGCTCGGCGCTGCAGCGTGGGGACGCGAGCACGAAATGCAGGAAGGCGATGGTGAGCTTTTCGCGTTCGACCAGCGCGATGCTCTGTATGCCGAGCTCGTGCACCGTGGGCGGGGCTTGGTTGGCCGCGCCGTAGAGATCCGGCAGATCGCCGAAGCATTTTTGCAGGACCGCCTGCAGGTCGGCTGTGGTCAGGCAGGCTTCGATCGCCGCGATCAGCTTCTTCGTCTCGATGGGATCGAGCGCTTTCGGATCGATCGGCGGCGCGCTGGGCGCGCGTGCCGGATCGCCTGCGGCGGCTGCGCCACCAAGGCCAGTGCGCCGCGGCGCCGCGTCGGCCTCGTCAGCGCATGCGGCAAAGTAGCTCGTCCGATCGGAGAATTGCCGGGTCTGGCTCGACGCGTTGCGCAACCAGATCGCCAGCGGGATCTTCTCCCCGACCCATCCATCCGCGCTCATCGTCTGCAGATCGGAGAGGGTCTGGTCGGCGGGATTGTTCTTGGTCTGCAATTGGGCGACGTAGTCGATGGCCACGCCGAACATCAGAAGGTTGCGCTTCTCCGGGACATGCAGCCCGGCCGCGATGACCCGCTGATGAATCTCGCCGATTTTGTCTGGCCCGAAGATCATGCCGGCCACCCATCCGGCCGAACGCCCGGCACCGGCTGCGGCAAGCGTCCCCCTGCCGCGCCGGCACAGTGCGTGGGAAACGCCACTTCCTCACGCATGGCGTCACGCGAAACGAATCTGCTCGAACGCCATCAGCGGCGCCGGCCCGGCAACGCTCTCCTCCTCGCCGCCCAGCGGATCGAAGCTGGACAGCCGGCCGAAACTGAGGCCGCTGCGCGCCTCGATCGAGCGGATCGAGACCTGGGTCGCGATCTGCAACTGCGGCGAGGTGAAAGCGCCGAACACGAATTCCTCCTCGGGCTGCAGGGTGCTCTCCTGGTTCATTTCGTAGCCGGTGGCGCACAGCTTGCCGGTCTCGTCGTGAATGAAGGCGATGATCTTCCAGAACGCCAGCGGGATGCGCACGCCGTACATCTCAGGGTCCTTGCGCGCGAAATAAGGCCCAGTGAACACCGAGATCTTCATGTCGTCCTCACGGGCGTGCTGCAGCGCGTAGTCCTCGAGGGCGAGCCAGATCGGGGAATTGAAGGCCTGCATCTGCGGCGTCGTGTTGGTGACGTGCATCGAGTCCTCATTGCCAAGCTTGGATTCCGTCGGATTGCCCCAGCATGGATCCTCGCGCCGCGTCATGTGTCCGCGGCTGAATTTCGGCGGGCTGCCGTAGCACTCCTTCATGATCTGCTGAGCCTTCGGAATCCGCGGGTCCCATTTCCACCCCGCCCGCGGGCTCTTGCGCGAGTTCTGGCCATCGATGTTGCAGGCGCTGAAGAAGCACATCCGCCGCTTGCGGCTCATCACCACCGAGTAATGCTGATAGCGCAGCTCGGTTTCCGTCTTGCCGCCGACCTCGAAGTCCAGCACGTCGCCAGCATCGCGCGTCACCTCGGGCAGTTCGACCTTGAGTTTCTTTCCCAGGAAGTCCGGGTCGTAGCCGACCCGGTCGTCGTAATCGGCAGCAACAGATTCCGTCTCGGCGATGAAATCCATGGTCTCCACGCCGCCCGCTCCGGGCAGGATGCGGCCGCGCGGCACCGATGGCATGCCGTCAAGCGCGATCGACACGGTGACCCGAAGCGGAATGCTGAGCGTTGCGGTAGTGCCGCCACCGCGCTGCGGCGTGAGCGTTGCGGCAGCGGCGCCCTGCCCTGATACGGTTGGACCTGCCGTGACCGTCGCGATAGATGGTGTTTCACGCCGCGGCCTGGCGCGGCCCGAGCGGACATCGGCAAGAATTCGCTTCACGATGTCGGCGCGCACCGCATAGTTGGTCGCGAGAAAGCTGCCGCTGAAATGCAGGCCGATCGCCTTGCCCTTGTCGAGATCGAACACCACCGAGCCCGAGCTGCCGCCGAGCGTGGTGCAATTGTGCCAGATCCGTGTCTCCTCCACCCGGGTGATGCCTCCGGGTGACAGGCGCTTCTTGTTGTAGACCTTGCCGTAGATCTTTTCCATCAGGTCGGGCTCGGGTATCCGGCTGTCATAGGCGGGATAGCCGATCGCGGCGACACTCTCGGTTGCGGTGATATCGCTCGCGAGCTCGATCGGTATGGCGAGCTTGGCATCGCCCGACACCATCTCGATCTCGAAGAAGGCGAGATCCGGCCCGCCGTCGTCTTCGATATGCAGCGGCCGGATCACGTTGAAGACGAGCCTCGCCGGGTTGTCGATCTCCTGCAGGAAATCGACCGCGCTGCTCATCGGGCCGGCGGCACCGCTGCGGAAGACGAAACCGTCGCCGCGCCGCAGCGCGAACTCTCTCGCAACATGACGATTGGTGACGATGACGTTCTCAGCCACCAGCCAGGCGGTGCCGACGAAACCGAGCGGCGCGCCCCGCAGGTCGACGCGGCCCACGGCCGGGATCGCCTTGTCCAAAACTGTCTTCGCCTGGGTGAGCCGCTCACCCCAGATCTGGCTGTCCGCCTTATCGATGAAGACGAGCTGCGTCACGTTCTCCTTGATGGCAAGCACCGGGCGCTGCGCGCGCATCGCGATGCTTTCCAGCTCGAACTGCCGATCGATCTCCTCTGGGGGAGCGGCGGACTCGGTGACCACCTCACCGGTCGTCACGCGGTCGCGGACCTCCTCCGCGAGCTTCGGATCACGCTCCTGGACGGATTTGTTGTAGCCCCGCAACAGCGCGAGTTGTTCGTGCAAGCCACTCATCGCCCCTCCCGATCTGAAATTTGATAGGTAAAAAAATGCCGCAGCACGGCGAGCGTGTGCAGGTTACCAGTTGCACGCTGTTTGTCGAGCTGGCATCATCGCAAGCATGATGATCGTCGCGGATTTTTAATCGTCGCAGATTTTTCACGTCGGCCCGCCGCCCTGCGGCGGCAGGAGGGGCCATGCTGCTCACTGTCGACGACATCTACGCCATCCACGATCAGGCGCTCAAGCTGGGGCTGCAGAACAAGCGCGATCTGCTGCTCTTCGGGATCAACATCGAGTACATCGCCAATCTTCCGGACCTTAGCGCCCCGGCCAACCAGCTGCTGTCTGACCTGCAGAACATGAGCAATGACGAAGCTGTGGCCGGCGGCGTGCCGCTCGAACGTTGGCTGCGCAACGCGGCCTATGCCACCAGCCTGCGTCCGGACAAGCAGCAGTTCTTCCGCGAGTATGCCGACAAGGCTGCCAAGGCGGCTGCCTTCGGCGACGAGACCCCGCCTCCGCCTGCGAAGCCGGAACGCATCCTGTTCGAGAGCGACCTGCTGCCGTTCGGCTTTCTCGCCGGTGCCGCGCGGACCGGGCGTTCGGTGGCGCGGCTGAGCGTGCCCCGCATCGAGGATGGGCAGCCACGCCTGTTTGCGTCGGGCAAGCCCGTGCTGTTCTTCGGCACGGGATGGCTGATCGGGACGAAGCACGTGATCACGAACCATCATGTGATCAATGCGCGGACCGATGGTGAAGCACCGGCGAGCCCGAGCGATTTCGATCTGCAGGCGAAGGGCGTGGTGGTGCAGTTCGGTTATGACGACGAGCAGGCCGAAGGCGAACCGCTGGAGATCGCCGCGCTGACGGCCAGCGACGCGCAACTCGACTATGCTCTGCTCGAGCTCGCCGCCGAGCCCGCAGAGCGCAAGCCTCTTCCGCTCTGGGCCCGGCCGATCGATCTCGCCGGCGGGACGCGGCTGCCGGTGAACATCATCCAGCATCCCGGCGGACATCCGAAGCAGATCGCGATCCGAAACAATCTCGCCGCCGCGCTGGAAGGCGGCGAACTGCGATACTTCACCGATACGGCAGAGGGATCAAGCGGCTCCCCCGTCTGCAACGACCAGTGGCAGGTGCTGGCCCTGCACAGGGCTTCGACGATGTCCTACGGCAAATACAACTACCAGGGCAAAGACACCGCCTGGATCAACATCGGAACCACAGTGACGCGGATCGTCGAAGACCTGAAAGCCAAGGGCAAATGGGCTGGTCTCGGGGCGGTGATGGTGTAGACTTTACATGGCGATCAGTTTTCGACCACCGACCGATCCCTCGTCCCAGGACAGTGCGATTGATCGCGCTCGGCCGGCCATTCTCGTGCGCGACGGAACCTTCCAGAGCGGGTCAGGTGAGCCGTGGACGAGCATGCTGGATCGGGCCCGGGCGAATGTGGAGCGCGCCATTCGCGCCGTTGGTCGTCTGGAGATGGACAATGCGACCATCCCGTGGGTCGGTACCGCTTTCATCATCGGGCAAACGCGCGCTCTAACAGCTTCTTTCGTCGCTGAGGCGCTGGTGCGCGGGCGCGGCGCGGACGGACCGGTCGACGGGCCTCAAAGCCGCCTTGATGGCGTCTGGCTAAATCTGAAGGCCGAGCACGGCTCGACGCTCATCGAGCGGATAGCAATCGACCACGTCCGCTTCGTTCATCCCTACTGGGGCTTCGCCTTTCTCGAGCTAGCTCACCCCGTCGAGCCAAACCGTGTCTTGTCGCCCGCAACCAAGCCATCGGAGGAGGACGTTGCCGGCCGCGACATCTGCGTGATCGGATACCCTGGCCGGGATATTCGAAACGAGCCTGACGTCATGAACGCGATTTTCAAGGACATCTACGGCGTCAAGCGCATCATGCCGGGTCGGTCGACAGGCCTGCAGCGGTGGGGCGCCGAGCAGACGATTGCCCTGATGCATGACGCCACCACGCTCGGTGGCACCTCCGGGGCTCCGATCGTCGACATCAAGACTGGCGATGTTCTCGGCATCCAGATCGGCGGAACGTATCTCGTTTCCAACTACGCTGTGGCCGCCTGGGAGATCGATCGAGATCCACAATGGTCGGTCGGATCACACAACGGGACCGACAGCCAAACCCGCAATGCCACGGCCGCCGCGCTACAGTCGATCGAATCCTCGCCTCAACAGCAACCTCTTCTGCAATTCGAGGAGGTCTTGAGCCTCCACGAGGCGCTCGTGAAAATCGGGATGACTGACCAGGACAAGATCCGCGTGCTGTTCGGCGGGCTGCCGCCGGAATATGTCAGCGCGCTGCCCGATCAGGGTGGAGGAGCGGCTGATCGCCTGCTCTCCATGCTCCACGCGATGAATGAGATCGGCGGCCGCGTCGGAGCGCATTCTGGATTCTACTATGTGCTCAAGAATGCCGAACGGATGCGATCCTGGGACTCGGCATGGACGCAGAAGGTCAAGGACTGGACGACGGTGATCCTCAATCGCGAAGCCGCGATAGTGGGCGGATAGATGTGACACGGCCTTGCACGTTGAGTGCAGGACCAGGCCGGAAATGCCTCGGCCGCGGCCTGCGGCACTGGGTGGCCAAGAGGAGCACGCCGCTGATCGCTCATTCCTCGTCGTCGCTGTCGTCGTCAGCCCGAGGCCGGCGCCGTCATTGGCGAATCGCTCCAGCACTCCCGCTGCATCAGGTGTTTCAGAAGCGTTAATCTCTCGGAGCCATGCTCCCTGGCGCAACAGGCCGGAGAAGGCGCATGAATGCTGTGCTGGGAGTTTATGACACGCAGCGGCCGGGTGCCGAACCGGCGCTGCGCCACCGGCTCGACTTGCCGAGCGAACGGATCACAGCCCGCGACCTGATCCGATGCCGCATTGACGCGGACGTCGCCCTGCACAACGCTGCTGAGCGCGCGCGTCTCGAGGCCCGGATCGCTGCTCAGGAAGACAATTCATCCACCCCCTGGCTGGTCACGCCCGGCGAGGTCGAGCAAGCCTTGAACGGCCCGCGGGGCGCCTACGGTCCCGGCGCCGCGGCCCGCAAAGCGTTGGCCCTGATCAAGAGCGAGCCTTTGGTTGCTGCCGCACTCGTAGCGTTCGCACGCAACGGCTTCTTCATGATCTTCGATGGCCGACAGATCGTCGACCTCGACGAGGTGCTGACGATCGAGCAGGACAGCAGCGTAACCTTCCTGCGCCTCGTACCTCTGGTCGGCGGCTGAGCAGGCGGCCGAAGGGGGCGTCGATCCGAATGCCGGAGTACCCGTACGGTCGCTTTCTCTCTTTCCCGCCGGAACGAGGCCTCGTTGCGCGGGTGCAGCGCGCGTGGCACGCGACGCGGATTCCAACGGAATGGACAAGTCTCAAATATCGCCTGAGGGGCTGGTCGAACCGCAACCGGTATGAGCCCCTGGTCCGCTTCGATCCAGTGAGCGGACAGCCGGTTCTCACCGGTGTTCCCGACAGCGCGAGCAGTTGCCGAACACGTCACCGCCGCGCGACCATCGTGTGGTGGATCGATCGATCGCGCCGGACGTGCAGGCTCTCGCGGGCTCGTCAGATCTTGACCGCCACTGGTCAGCGCATCGAAACTGCCCAGCCCAGACGACCCGATCCCTCGGGCGACGGATGGATCTGGGGACGGTTCGAGATCACGGCGGACGATGTCGTCCTCATCGACGACCCCACGGCGAAGCCGACATACAATCCCGACTCCGACCCCGAGACAACCCGGCTGGAGAAGCTGCTCGCGACCTCACCGCGGTTTCGCACGGCGGTGGCGGATCGTGAGTTCGCGACCGTCGCTTTCCTGATGCTGACCCAGCTCGAATGGTTCAATGTCGGTGATCCCGACGAACTGCCGCCCTTGAGCGGAAGCACCGCAGCGATGATCGCGGGCCTCCGCGATCGCGGCGAAACCTATACGGACTACAAGTTCGGCGTGACCACCAGGGGCATATCAGGGGCCGATATCCGCCGTCACTCCCTCGAGCTCCGCGCCATCATGGGCGAATTGCGCTGGCGCACCCACACGGACGAGGAGCTTCGGCTCAAGGCGCGCGCCGACTTCGACAGTCGCGTCGCAGAGAGGATCACGAACTGGAACAGCCTGGCAGAGTTGGAGGCCCGCGCCGCCAACTCGTACGAGCCGACAGGCCGCCGATATGCCGAGCTGCCGATGCCGATCTACGAAGGTGAAGAGGCCTGGGCCGCGCAGCTTCCGCAGCACACCAGGCTCATGGTCTCCGAGGCGTATGCCCGGCGGGTCCGCGACCTGATCGCGACCAATCGCATCTCTGACGACGAGTATCGAACCCTGACTGGTTTGCTTTGGTAGCCGCGGTGGCCAGCACACCGGGGTTCTCACGCCCGAGTGCGTTCGTTCCCTGACGTCCGACGACAGAAGGATCAACCATGGCATTGCTCGACATATTGAAGCCGAAGGTGCGGACCCTCGACAAGTGGTCTCCGGACGTCCCGCGCGAGCGCATCGACATCGATGCGCTCGTAGCCGATATGAGGCCGACGGGCGTAGCCGCGCTCGACAGCCTGCTGGCAGAGGCCCTGGACGGGGAGCGTGTGCCCTTCATGCTCGACTACAATCGGCCGCGGCAGATCGCCGACACGCTGTCCGAGACCGACAGGCTGCTCCTGCTCGCGCGCACGGCGCGGACCGCTGCAGCCGTCAGGTATATCGAGCTGACGTGGCCGGACGTGATCCCTGCGAACAAGGCGCGCGCGTGGGCCATGCTGCTCGATACTGCCGTCGGGTCCATTGCCGACAAGTCGCCCCAGATCGACGATAGGACCTTAGCCGCTTTGGCGCGCGCCGCGCGCATCAGCGCGCCGATCCCGAGGCACAAAAGCGGTCGGACTCACCCCTTCTACTTCGCGGACGTCCTTGTCGCCGGCACGCCCGAGTCCATGAGCGACATGCAGCGGGCAGCCCTGACCGACGTCGCCGACCTGATCGATGGCTTTGCGTGGGAGCCGAACAGCTATGCGGACGCGATCCGCGCGCTCGAACCACTCTGCCTTCGACTCGGACGCCGGTTTTCCGACAGCGCTCTGTACTTGCGCAGAGAGCGGGCCAAGGTGACGGCCCAGTCGGCTGTTGCCTATGTTTGTCAGGAAGCGCGTCCACCGATCAAGGACTGGATCGAGGCGCTTTGCCAGAGATCTCCGGACGACACGACGCTGGCGATGCGAAACTCCTTCCCGTCAGAGATCCTGGCTTTTCCCCCGGCGGACAGGGCGGAGGCCCTCGGCATGATGGCCGAGGCGAACCGCCGCAAGAAGGCACTGGAAGCGGGACGCGTCGCGGGTTTCCCCGCATTTTCAGAGTACAGAGATTACGCATCGATCAGCGGCGTCACGAACCACGGTTCCGGCCCGTTCGCCGACCTGCTCCGGGCGCTGGTGAAGACCAAGCTCGTCGCCAGCGACGCTGCAGCGGCCGCCATGCTCACAGCGATGCCAACGGTCGAAGTCCTGGAGGATCTCCGGATCATCAACGCTGCGGTCGCGACGATGAAGGCCGAAGCCGCGCCAAACACCACCGAGGCAGCGCGCGAATGTCTCGCGTGGCTCGAAAAGAGAGATCCGGCCTATTTCTCTGCCAAGAAGAAGTCCTTCACCGAACAGGCCGTGCACCGCCTCAGGACCGTGCTCGCGAGCCGTGATGGCCGCGACGAAGCTGCCGTGGCGCCGTTGCCGCCTCGCCCGGTCTTGAAGGGTTGGGCCAACTCCGTCGCCTTCGAGAAGGCGCTGGTCACCTACTACGGCGACGTCAGCGACCTGCGAAAATGTACCCACGACGACGTGGCTTTCGTCGAAGATTACCTCCGGGGGCCGGAGCAACCCGAGACCCCGTTCCGGGCGACGGAAGGGATGACGCATGAACAGTTCGACGAAGGCTGGGCCATCCGTCAATGGCCGACATACAACCGCCTGTTCCCGGCGGCGCTTTTGGACCGCATGCGTGCCATCGCGCAAATCCCGGCGGAGTTTCACGCGCCCTGGAAGGCGCTGCACGCCTGCAGCTACGAGCTCGAAGGCAAGAGCGCGCCGTCCATCAAGTGGCTGAAGGCCGCGCGAGAGGCCGTGGCAGCCCTGAGCGCGGAGCAAAGGATCGCCTTTCTGACTACGATCCTCGACGTCCTGACGCCGGCGCAGGCCTGTCCGACCGACAACCTTGCACGCGCGGTGGTCTATGTCGCCGCCGACGGGCCTGCAGACGCCGTCGGACCGATCCTGACGCGCCATGCCCTGAAGCACTGCTTCGACACCATTCCCAACTGGGGCATGCGCAACGAGCGCCTCGGCAACGCCTGTCTGTGGGCCCTGATCCACATGCCCGGGGGCGGCGGTGTCCACTATCTCGCCCGCCTGCTGTCGCGGGTGAAATATCCGAAGGTGAAGAAGCGCATCGAAGCGGCGCTGAACGAGGCGGCCGCCGCTGCGGGCATGACCCGCGGCGAGCTCGACGAGCTGTCGGTTCCGACGCATGACCTCGATGCGCATGGTCGCGCGGAGATTGCTGTTGGGGACGGCGCGGCGCTGCTGGCCGTCTCAGGCACGGCCGCGCTCGAGATCACGTGGCGTACAGCGAACGGCAAAATCTCGAAATCAGTCCCGGCCGCACTCAAGGCGTACAAGGACCAGATCAAGGCGGTCAAGGCGCTCGCCAAGGAGATCGAAGCCGATCTGTCCATCCAGCCGCAACGCCTACAGCGGCTGTGGCTCGATGATGCCAGATGGTCCGCCGCGACCTGGCAGCAGTGCTACGCGGAGCATCCGCTGATGGGCGCGCTGAGCCGTCGGTTGATCTGGAACGTGTGCCGCGAAGACGAGCGCATCGCTGCTGTGTGGTCGGGCGACCGCATGATCGACCTCGATGGCAAGCCGGTCGCGATCGGCGGCGCCGAGATGACCCTCTGGCACCCGATCGGCTGCCCGGTCGCGGAGGTCATGGCCTGGCGGGCGAGACTCGCCGCGCTCGACCTCACGCAGCCGTTCAAGCAGGCGCATCGGGAGGTGTATCTCGTCACCGACGCCGAGCGGCGCACGGCGGCCTACTCGAACCGCTTTGCCGGACACATCGTCAAGCAGCACCAGCTCATGGCGCTGGCGCGCCTGAACGGCTGGATGGTGACGCACCGAATCTGGGCCGACACGCCGAACGATCAGCCGACTCACATCGTGCTGCCGCGGCATGGTCTGGTTGCTGAATTCTGGACAGCGGGCGCCGGCGGCGACGATCCAGAGGTCTCCGATGCGCAGGCCTACCTCTACCTGACGACCGACCAGCTTCGCTTTCACCGGATCGCGGATCCCGCCAATGCCGTCATGTCGGCCCGCGGCCCGCAAAGAGGAGCCGCCGTCGATATCGCGGATGTCCCCTCCCTCGTCCTGTCCGAGGTGATGCGGCATTGCGACCTGTTCGTCAGCGTTGCCTCGGTGGCAAACGATCCCACCTGGATCGATGGTGGGCGAGCCGCGGAGCATCCCAACCAGTGGCGCGGCACGGTCGGCGCCGACTATTGGCGGGCAAAGGCCTTTGGCGATCTCGGCGCGATGGCGGAGACGCGCCGTGCGTTGCTGGAGACGCTGCTGCCGAGCCTGGCCATCGGCAAGGTCTCACGCATCATCGACGGCAAATACCTGCGCGTGCAAGGCAAGCTGCAGGCCTACAAGATCCATCTCGGCTCGGGCAACATCCTGATCGAGCCGGCCGACCACTATCTCTGCATCGTGCCGGCGGCAGCGGGCGCGCCCGATGTGCGCCTGCCGTTCGAGGGCGACTCCATGCTGTCGGTCATTCTGTCGAAGGCCGCGATGCTGGCCGCCGACGACAAGATCACCGATCCGACCATCTTGAGCCAGCTCAGGCGGGCGACGGGCTCGTAGCCCATATGAGCACTGGCGATGTTCAGGGACAGAGTGGTCCGCATCGACACTCTCTCGCTAAGAGTCCGGATCCTCACCGCGTCATTGCGAGCGCAGCGAAGCCATCCAGAGTCCTTGCTCGGCCCTGGATTGCTTCGCTGCGCTCGCAATGAGGTTGAGAGACGATGCTAGACTAATCGGCCCGCGCATGTCGCGTCGCTCATGCGCTTTGCGAGACTATTCCTCGTCGTCCTCATCATCCTCGTCGTCATCATCACTATCGTCGTCGGCCTGATCATTCCGGCTCGGCTGATGGCCCTGGTCGTCCCAGAGCTTGCGATAGGTCCCGTTCTTGGCCAGCAGCTCGGCGTGGCTGCCGCGTTCGATGGCGCGGCCGCCGGAGATGACGATGATCTCGTCCATCTCGACCACCGAGGTCAGGCGGTGGGTCGACCAGATCATGGTCCGCCCCTTGGCAACCTTGAGCAGCGTGCGATTGATCGCGGCCTCTGTCGTCTGGTCGAGCGCGGAGGTCGCCTCGTCGAGCAGCAGCACCGAAGGGTCGCGGATGATCGCGCGCGCGATCGCGATGCGCTGGCGCTGGCCGCCGGACAGGGTGTCGCCGCGCTCGCCGACCGACGTGTCGTATTTCTGCGGCAGGCTCATGATGTGTTGGTGGATCTCCGCCTTCTTGGCCGCTTCCTCGACCTCCTCGTCGGTGGCGCCCTCCTTGCCGAGCCGGATGTTTTCACG
>Ga0105247_10002658_pt1 | contig 12031 bp, 14 predicted proteins | sample KBSS24metaG_FD_81519 | JGI IMG/M metagenome (GOLD analysis project Ga0105247, IMG submission 81519) | Switchgrass rhizosphere microbial communities from Kellogg Biological Station, Michigan, USA - KBS S2-4 metaG | ecosystem: Host-associated > Plants > Roots > Rhizosphere > Soil | place...
AGAATACCTGTAGGCTTCTTTCCTAGATCGTCGAGGAGAGAAGTGTATGGTCGTCAAGTCAGAGGACAAGCAAACGGAGTTGATGCAGGGGACGCTGGACCTGCTGATTTTGAAGGCGGTGTCTCTGGGGCCGTTGCACGGGTATGGGGTGCTGTTGCGGATCCAGCAGATCTCGGGTGAGGAACTGCTGATTCAGCAGGGGTCGTTATATCCGGCGCTTTACCGGCTGGAGCATCAGGGGGTGATCGCGAGCGAGTGGGGCGACAGCGAGAACAACCGGCGCGCTAAGTACTACCGGCTGACGACGGCCGGTCGGAAGCGCCTGGAAGCGGAGACGGAGAAGTGGAACCGGATGGCAGGAATTATTGCGGGGATTCTTCGTACGACGCCGGAGAGCTTATGAGTGGGCAGAGTTGGCTGGGGCGTAAGGGCGCGGAACTGCGGTCGTGGATGCGCGCTGTGAGGTACCGCAGTCGAGTGGAACGGGAGATGGATTCGGAGCTCGAGTTTCATCTGGAGGCGCTGACGGCGGATCTGATTCGCGCGGGACAGACGCCGCAAGAGGCCGCACGAAAAGCACGGGTCGCGCTGGGAGCTTCTTTGACGCACAAAGAGGAGATGCGGGCGTCGCTGGGATTGCGCTGGGTGGATGAGCTTGGTGCGGATTTGCGGTATGCGGTGCGGATTTTGCGGAAGAGCCCGGGGTTCACGGCGATCGCAGCGGGGTCCCTGGCGCTGGCGATCGGGGCGAACACTGCCATCTTTTCGGTTGCGAAAGTGCTTCTCTACGACCACCTGCAGATTCCGCATCCCGACGAGTTGAAGATGCTGCGCTGGATAGGAGATGACAAGGTAGTTGCGCACAATTCGTGGGGAGATTTCGACAACCTTGCCGATGGTACCCAGACGAGCAGCGTGTTTGCGTATCCGGTCTACCACGAGATGAGCTTGCATCCTGCGGGAATGGAGAGCCTTGCAGGTTTCAAGGAAGATGGCATGAACGCCACGGTGCGGGGAGCAGCGCGCAGGGTGACGGTGGCGGAGGTGACGGGGAATTACTACGAGACGCTGGGAGTTCGTCCGCAAATCGGACGAGCTGTTCAGCCATCAGACGATGCGACAAAAGGTTCCGGCAACGTGGCGGTGATCAGCGATGCGCTGTGGAGCAAGGAGTTTGGACGGTCGCCTGATGCGCTGGGACAGACGATCACTTTGAACCAGGCGAAGCTCACGATCGTGGGTGTAAATCCGCCGCGCTTCACGGGTGCGAAGAATGTGCTGGAGTCACCTGATCTGTTTGTGCCGATCAGCCTGGAGCCTCTGCTGACAGTGCAGAGGGAGAAGGGATCGGACCTGGTCAATCCTGATTTCTGGTGGCTGAACGTAGTTGGCCGGGTGAAGCCCGGAGTGCCCGAGAGCGAAGCGCTGCAAGGCCTGCGTGTGCAGTTCGAGGCAGCCGTGCGAGCGCTGTCTACGGTGAAGAGCGGCGATACGATTCCCCGGCTGCAGCTGGCGGATGGAAGTCGAGGCCTGCACTGGGCGGACCGGATGTTCAAAAAGCCGATGTTCGTTCTGCTCGGGCTGACGGGGCTTGTGTTGCTTCTGGCGTGCGCGAATATCGCGAATCTACTGCTGGCACGCGGAGCGCAGAGGCAGCGCGAGATGAGCGTGCGGATGGCCCTGGGAGCAGGGCGCGTGCGCGTGGTGCGGCAGTTGCTGACGGAGAGCCTGCTGCTCGCGACGCTGGGCGGTTGCGGAGGTTTGTTACTGGGATATTTTTGCCGCAACGCCCTGCCAAGCCTGCTGACGAACGCGTGGGATGATGCGAGCCTCCGAGTCTCATTTGACTGGACTGTCTTTGCCTGCACCACGGTGATCATTTTGACGACGGGAGTTCTGTTTGGATTGGCGCCGGCATGGTTTGCCGCGAGGACCGAGGTCTCAAGCAGTTTGAAAGAGGCGGCGCAGACGACGACGCGGCGCCGGAGGGGAATGAGCGGGAAAGCGCTCGTGGGATTGCAGGTAGCGCTTTCGACGATGCTGGTGGTGGGTGCGGGACTTTTCCTGCGGACGCTCACGGCGCTGAATTCGCAGGATGTGGGATTCAATACGGAGCACCTGGTGCTGTTCGACATTAATCCGCCTGCAGCGCGGTATCCAAGGGGCAAGGACGTTGCTCTGCACGCGGAACTTGAGAAGAGGATCGGATCGCTGCCGGGCGTGCAGCATGCGACGCCGGCGGCGACGGCTTATCTTGGGGACTCGATGAGCAATTCAGATTTTCTGCCGGATGGGGAGAAATTCGTGGAAGGAAAACATACGGCAGAGGACATCAATGTTGTTGGCAACGATTTCTTCCCGACACTGGGAATCAGGATGCTGAGTGGCCGAGGGTTCAATTCGCAGGATACGGCGACCTCGCCCAAGGTTGCGGTGATTAACGAAGCGCTGGCGAAGAAGCGATTCCCGGGTGTGAATCCAATCGGACGGATGTTCCGCGATGACCGCGACGAGAAGGCCGATCTGATACGGATTGTCGGCATCTGCGCGGATACCTACTACTACACGCTCCGCGAGGGTCCGCCTGCCCAGTTCTTTCTGCCCTATGTGCAACAGAAGGAGGTGCACGGGATGACGTATGAATTGCGGACAGCGATGAGCACGGCTTCGCTGGTTCCCGTATTGCGAAGTACGGTTCAAGGGATCGATCGTGATTTGCCGGTGACGAATCTCAGGACGCAGCGTGAGCAGATCGATGCAACGCTGCAAATCGAGAGGGCTCTGGCAGCGCTTACGTCGGGGTTTGGTGTGTTGGCGCTGGCGTTGGCCTGTGTGGGGATTTACGGGATCATGGCGTATTCGGTTGCGCAGAGGACGAACGAGATCGGCATCAGATTGGCTTTGGGTGCGCAGCCGGGGCAGGTACGAAAGATGATCCTGCGCGAGAGCACGTGGTTGACGCTGGCGGGGATTGCTGTGGGAGTCGGGGGAGCGCTGGCATGTACGCGGCTGGTGCAGTCGATGCTGTACGGCGTGAAACCAAATGATCCGACGACGATTGTGGCTGGCATAGCCGTGCTGATGACGGTGGCATTGGCGGCGACGTGGATACCGGCGCGGAGAGCGGCGGCGGTGCAGCCGATGGATGCGTTGAGGCACGAGTGAGGCAGGGAAAAAAAGGGCAGGGAGCAAGGGGACAAGGATTAGGGATTAGATAAAGGATCCCTCGTTGAATGCTGATCGGATCATCACGAAGACACATTCCGGAGAGAACCATGCGCATGCAGCCTGTCATTCCCCTTGCATTTGGGGTAGTTTTATCGGCGCTATATACCCTTGCCCAGACCTCGGCTTCTGCAACGCTCAAGGACACGTTCGAAGACGCGTTCTATGTTGGCGTGGCGGTCAATTCGAGCCAGATCACAGGAGCAGATGCAGATGGCGACGCACTGATCGTCGAGCAATTCAACTCCATCACGCCCGAGAACGTGATGAAGTGGGAGGTTATTCACCCACGAACTGACGCCTACAATTTCTCCGTCGCTGACAAATACGTTGAATTCGGCCAGCAGCACCGCATGTTCATCGTCGGCCATAACCTGTGCTGGCACTCGCAGACGCCGGCTTGGGTGTTCAAAGACGACAAAGGCAATCCGCTTACTCGTGATGCCTTGCTACAGCGCCTGCACGACCATATCCAGACGGTGGTGGGGCGCTACAAGGGCAAAGTTCAAAGCTGGGATGTGGTGAACGAGGCTTTGAATGAAGACGGCACGATGCGGCAATCACAGTGGCAGAAGATCATTGGCGACGATTACGTCGTCAAGGCTTTCCAGTATGCGCACGAGGCTGACCCTGCCGCGCAACTGAACTACAACGACTACAACCTTGAGAATTCGGCCAAGCGCAAAGGCGCCATCGAGTTGGTGAAGAAGCTCAAGGCAGCGGGAGTTCCCATTGCGGTAGTTGGCAGCCAGGCGCACCTGCATCTTTCAACCGGCACCGCCGCCGACGAAGAGGCCGCGATTGAGGAGTTGTCGGCTGCCGGAGTGAAAGTGGCGATCACGGAACTCGACATCGATGTGCTGCCTGCCGCGTCGGGCCAGACGGCCGATGTCGGCGTGAAGATTCAAGAGAACGCAAAGCTGAATCCATATTCGAAAGGATTGCCGCCTGAAGTTCAGCAACAACTGACCAAGCGTTACGCCGATCTGTTCGCTGTGTTCTGGAAACACCGCGACGTGCTGAACCGCGTCACGTTCTGGGGCACCACAGACAAGACGTCGTGGCTGAACAACTGGCCGGTTCGCGGCAGGACATCGTATCCGCTGCTGTTTGATCGCCAGGGCAAGCCGAAGCCCGCGTTCTATGCCGTGCTGAAGGTGGCGCGGAAGTAGCTGCTCAGCCGGTGGCTTCGATGCCGACGGGGAGGGCGGGGAGGCCGCCGAGCTGCTTACCTTCGGCGACTATGCTGTCGAGGTGGGCAAGGGTTTCGTCGAGGGAGACGGTGTACATCTCGCGAGCCGCATCGTAACCTTCTTCAATCAACTGCTTGAGGTGTCGGCCGGCAATCTGAACGGCGATACGATCGGTGATGACTTTCCCCGAGCGCTTCTTTTGTTCGACCCAGGCTGTGCAGGGAAGGGCAATCGACATCGGGCGACCATTGACGTCGAAGCGGATATCGACGGCGTCGGCGTGGCGGGTGGCGATGGCTACAATGTTTGCCCTCCACTGGCAATGGAGGTCTTCGCCGGTCCAGCGGTCGGTCACGTGGAAGTCTTCGTACATGTGATTAGCCTATCGCCTGGGTGGTTTGAGGGCAAGGACGGGCGGCACGTCTGGTGGACTGCGTTCTTCGGCCACTGTTAGACTAGTAGGGTTGCAATGGCAGTGCCCCGCCTGTACGGACCCGCCTGCAAGTTGATCGTAGAGAAGGACAAAGAAACAAGTGGATACACAGACACGTCATGCCTTAAAGGGCGACAAATTTGCCCAGGCCACAAAAACCAGCGTTACCTGGCTCAGCGGACATCGCACCAATGTGGTTCGGTGGGCAATCGGTGCCGGAGTGGTCCTGGTTGTGGGAATTGGGTTTTTGGTTTTCTGGAACATGCAGGAGAGCGCGGCGGAGCAGGCCCTTGGGCAGGCACTGGATATTTACACGGCACCGCTTGCATTGCCGAACGTCCCCGCTGAATCTGGAACTTACGCGACCGTGTCCGATCGTGCGAAGGCGGCGAATCAACAGTTCAAGGCGGTTGCGGATAAGTACGGGTGGCTGACAGAGGGTTCGAAGGCTCGGTACTTCCAGGGTGTGACCGAGCAGGAACTGGGTCAGACGGCAGCGGCAGAGGGCGACCTGAAGAAGGTGGCCGGCTCTTGGAATCGGAACCTCGCGAACCTGGCAAAGGTGGCGCTGGCATCGATCTATCACCAGACCGGACGCGATCAACAGGCCATCGATCTCTACAACGAGATTATTGCGAAGCCATCTGAAACCGTGACGGCCGGGGTGGCGCAGCTGGACCTGGCAGATCTGTATGACGCGACGGGCAAACAGGCCCAGGCGAAGGCGTTATGGGCGAAGCTGAAGGATTCGGACAAAGATGGGGCGGCCGGATCGATTGCAGCGCAGAAGCTGTCGGGGAACAAGTAAAACGCGCAGAATGAGAGCCCAAAGCTGAATAGGCCGGGCTTGGTCGAAGACGGCCCGGATGGGCTGGGCTGCCGGTTTGCGGATTTTGAGCATTTTCTTGTTTGACTGCGTCTGGTGTCTGTATGAGCGCCAGCCAGATACTAGTTCCAGGTTGGATGGAGATCGTCGAGAGCGCTGTGCATGACGAGGCCCGCCAGCACGCGGAGGAAGCAGCACTGGCGGCGCTGGTCGACCAGTACGCGAGCACTCTGTATCGCGTAGCCTTCTCTGTTTTACGCAACCAGCAGGATGCGGAAGATGCCGTGCAGGAGGCGTTTCTGCGCGTGCTGCGGCATCGCGAGACGCTGGGTGAGATTCGCGATCATCGTGTGTGGCTGGTCCGCATTGTTTGGAATATCGTGCTGGACCGGAAACGGCGCGCGAAGACACGTCCTGAAACAGATGACATTGCCGACCTGGCGCGGGTTCTGCCCGCAATGGGACTGAGCGCGGAGCAGAGAGCGTCCGCATTGCAACATCATGCGCGGGTGCTGGGGTGTGTCGAGAAGCTGCCGGCACGTGAGCGCGAGGTGATGCTGCTGTCGGCGTTCGAAGAGCTTTCAAGTGTGGAGATCGCGGCTGTTCTCGGAGTGACCGAGTCGAGCGTGCGGTCCCGGCTTTTTCGGGCGAGGAATTTACTGGCTGAGCTGCTCCAGCACAAGAGGAGTGCAACATGAACCCATCAACAGAAGATCGATTTGACCGGAATGCCGGCGCGCTCGCGGCGGAAGAGACTTTGCGGATGATAGCGACGCTGCCTGCGCGAGCCGGATTGGAAGATCGCGTGAAGGCTGGGCTGCGTTCCTCGGCACGACGCGGGATGGTCATTTCCTGGCCGTTTGCATCAGCGGATGGGTGGATGCACAGCACCGGGATGCGCACGGCCGCGGCTGCAGCGATCGTGCTGGCGGTCGCTGGCGGAGGCTGGGGAGTCTACTCACATATCCGGGTTGCGCCAGTGCCATCTGCGTTGGTTGAACCGCAGTTGCCGAATGGGGCGGGTCGGTTCAGCACAGCGGGTGCCATGCATGTTCCCCAGACGGTGGAAGGGCCGGTAGTGACTGCTCCTTTGACAGAGAAGCAAAAGCAACGGGCAAGTAAGGTTCCTCAGAGTCCGAAGCATGCAGCGACGAGCGGAAAGGGACACGAAAACGCCCCGGGCTCCGAGAAGCAGCGGAACGTCATAGAGTGAATCGGTCTCTCGTTATCAGATCTGTTTGGGATCCTGTCCTGCGACAGAGGGTTCATCTAACTCGCTCATCGAATATGAGGCAGGGATGAACGGGGACAGACTCAGCAAAACGTCAACACAACTTGCGATTCACCGACACGGTTTAAGAGGCAGGTGCTATTCGTCCTTCATGATGGAGCGGATAAGCATGCCTAAAACTGCGAGAACAACCGCGGCCCAGAAAGCCGGGACCCATCCGTAGACATTGAGTCCACTCACCATCTTTGAAGCAAGCAGGATCATTGATGCGTTGATCACGATCAGAAACAGGCCGAAGGTGAGGACGGCGAAGGGGAAAGTGACGACCTTCATTATGGCGCCAATGGTCGCATTGAGTGCGCCAATCACAACTGCAGCGAGCATCGCGGAACGAACGTCGTTGACGTAGAATCCAGGGACTAACTGAGCTGTAACGACGACTGCGATGGAGCTCAGGACCCAATGGATAAGCGCCCGAAACATGCTGGGTTCATCTCCTGATGCGCCGGTTTGCGCGCGTGGCTTCTACTCTTACTGGTAAGCAATCATAACGCGAGGGGCAATCGCTGAGCGCGTTTTTGTGCGACCATTCTAGTAAGTAACAGCAGGGTACCTTCTTTAGTACGTGTGACTTCGAAACGTCTGTCACCAAGGGCCAATCTCCTCCATGCACGGTTGTAATCATCTTTTTCGATTCGTCGCCGGGATTGTTTGCGTGATGTCGGTGCAGGGCGCGGTCTGTCAGCAGACAGCCGGGCAGGCGCCGTTGCCGGACATTCGCGAACTGATGCGCGAGGTGCAGGAGCATCAGAAGAAGCTCGACCAGGTTCGCGAGAACTATACGTACACGTCATACCAGGTGGTGCAGGATGTGGATGCGAACGGGCAGGTGAAGAAGACGGAGAGCACGGAGTACGAAGACTTCTTTGTGAATGGGCACGTGATCGAGAGAAAAGTGAAACAGAATGACCAGCCGCTGGATGAGAAGGCGCAGCGGAAGGAGACGGAACGGGTTACGAAGCTGGTGGAGAAGGCGGAGAAGACCGCGCGGGACAAGCCGCTCGAGGGGCCGAGCATCAGTGTCAGCCGGTTGCTGGAGATCATGGACGTCCGCAACGAGCGGCGGGAGCTATACCGCGGCGATCCGACGATTGTGTTTGATTTTGTTGGCCGGAAAGATGCGAAGACGCATGGGTTCGCGGAGGATGCGTCGAAGAAGCTGCAAGGAACAATCTGGATTAACGAGGCGGACCGGCAGGTGGCACACGTGGAAGTGAGCTTCATCGAGAATTTCAGGATGGTGGGCGGGATCCTGGCGACGGTGCAGAAGGGATCGAATTTCCGGTTCGATCAGGCGAAGGTGAATGGGGAGATCTGGCTTCCGACGGGAGCCGAGGGAACGATGCAGGCGCGGGTGCTGTTGCTGAAGAGCCTGCGGCAGCGATTCAGGGAACGCGACTACGACTACAAGCGATTCAGAGTCGATGCGCGGGAGGAGAAAGAAGCGAAGGTTGGAGCGGGGAAGAAGTAATGTTTGCGAGAAAGCTGGCGATTCTGCGGATCGATTTGGAAGGGGTGGTTCACCCTTGTCCACAGAAGTGGATCGACAACTTCGCTATGCGAAATTTCACGAATGATGCAATTTTCGACGACACGCTTCCCCTCGCTGACGGACTGATGGAGGCTGGGAAGAGGGTTCCGCTGGATCGGCTGCAGCCGGCCATGGAGGACTGGTTCCGGCGCAAGGGATACATTGGCGTGGGAGAAAGCATTCGGGTCCGCGAGGAAGCAGGCTCTGAGTAGCCCCCCTCCCCCCGGTAGTTTTTTGCACGTAATACATGCGAAACGACTTGTGAGCAGGTTTGGAAGGCTTTTCGGACCGGAACTGTGTACTCCCCCGTCTATTTCCCCCGGTTTTCTGTACTTAATAGATTCTAAATGAGTTATCTGTACGTAATAGAAAACATGATACTTAACTCACCCGGCCGCCCCACCAGAATGGCAGGGAATTATTTTCTCGTTTCTTGCAGTTAATATCATAGGACTTAGCCGTACCTAATAGAAAATGAAGTACTTAGTCTGACACGGGTTCGCGGACTGTTGGTGAGAATCAGATCCTTCGCTTACCACCCCCAGACTCTGCCCCAAAGAGCGACGGCGCCTCTTTGGGGACCCCTCGAAGAAAACGTCTGGGGCCCCGTGCGCTCAGGATGACAGCATGTGGGAGAGGTGGAGTTGATGACAGCCGCAGAGGTGACGCTGCGGCACGACTAAAGAGCTTGCTGAAGAAAGCTGTTAAGGGCGAAAGTTCGCGAAACCATCCCTCAGCGGCTAAAGCCGCGCTCATTGCGCCACTTGGCGGCACGGATAAATCCGTGCCCTTTCAAAACCGCGATGAACTGGGAGTTTTTCAGCAAGCTGGAAGTCCTTCCCGAAGAACGAGCCGCATGCGAGATCGAATCAGGCGGCCTGGGTTTTGGGTGAGGTGGGGGACCAGAGGCGGAACTCGGATTCGCGGCGGAGTTTGAGGGCGGGGAGTTCGCGGGAGCCGGCGTGATCCCAGGCGAGGAGTTGCCATGCGGCGTCGTCGTACTTGCCGGCGTTGAGATAGCGCAGCAGGGTGGAAGAGGCGAGGCGTCCGGAACCCAGATTGAAGGTGAAGTCGACCAGGGCGTCGAACTGGCCCTGGTTGAGGGGGACGCGGACGAGGCGCGTGATGGCGGCTTCGGCGATGGCGATGTCGGCGGTGAGGATCGACTCGGCCTCGGCGAGGGTTATGCCGTTTGGGTAAGACTCCGCCGGGTTGAGACGGTGACCATAGCCGATGGTGCGGAAGCCAGCGACGTCAGAGTAGACGCGGTTGCGGAAGCCTTCAGATTTCTTGAGCAGTTCAAGCCCAGCGGAGCTCATGCGCATGATCTTCCTCCAAAACAGAAAGGCCGCTCGGCTGCCTTTCCGGTTGGAAAGGTCAGACGAACGGCTTATAGTTCGAAGCTAGCAGGTTCGTCGAATCAACCTGCAAATCCCGGATTAATTTTTTGAGGGCGTGGCGGATGCTGGGGACTTGTCCGCAAGTTGCTGGAAATCAAGCAGAAGCGCAGAAAGAGCCTGATCAAAATTGCGGTCGTGGGTCTTCTGGAGGTTGGCAACTCCTATTGACTCAGCCAACGTCCAAAGTATGTAGTGGGATTTTCTGTCGTAGATGGTAAGGCGGAACTCCGGAAGTGGATCTGAAGCCCCCTTTTGTTTGTTGGCATTGGTCGGGCCCGCCGGAGCAATGAGTTGGAGTTCAAGTACGAGATCCGCATCAGACGGATCGGTTACCAAGTGGTGGTGGCCAGCGGCTTTCAAGCCAGAAACGAATTGGGTGTAAGCCCGATCGGGAGTGCCGCTGAACGGCCTTGGAAACAGTCCCCTTTCCGCTCCTGCGTTGGAAATAAAGACGTTGTTCGCCGAACGGATGGCTGGAGGAACTCCAGCTGTATCATCCTGTGCCTTGGCGATGTTCTCGAACAGGGGTACCAGGCAAAGCGACGCCAGGAGGACGAAAGCCGTGGATTTCAACGAGATACCTCCCTTCCCCATTCACTGCACTGAGATGACGGTGCGTACGGGAGAAAAGTTCCTTTCCGAACTGGAGTTTGGCGTGGTAGTCTTTGCGGCTACGGGGATCTCCGCGCGTTCCCGCAGAGTTGCCAAGGCGCGGTTGACGTTCGCGGTTGAGTGGTCAAACAAAGGCAAAAAGACGATTCTTCACCAGGATTGTTGCAACCCTAAATTGCGTTATTAAGGGGCTTGGACTTAGGTACCGTACTTCGATCCGTCCTGCCTCATTTTGCCTGGATCTCATTGACTTCAATGGAGGATACCGTCCGTTGGCGACTGCCGGGAGCCCCGGTTTTTGCCAGGCGGGCTGGTAAACTTAGAAGATGCTCAAACGACCAGAAGCAACCAACATGAACCCCAAAAGATCGCTGCCGTGGTGGCTTCTTGCGGGGACTTCCTGCGTGGCATTGGCCGGGATGTTTTGTACGCTGCCTCCCCGGACAGTGCAAGCGGATGCTGGAGTGCCGCGGCCAGCAGCAACAGCTTCGCCGACGGTAGTGGTGAATGCGACTCCGCAGATGGCGCCAGCTCAGAAGCCGAAGTCGAAACTGCTGAGAGGAATTGCCTCCTGGTATGGCGATCAGTTCGATGGTCGGAAGACAGCGAGCGGTGAGACGTTCAACATGGACGAGATGACGGCCTGCCATCCTTCGCTGCCGTTTGGGACTGAAGTGAGAGTCGTGAACCTGCGGAATCACAAATCGGTGGTGGTGCGGATCACCGACCGGGCCGAGCTGGTGAAGGGACGGGTTATCGATCTGTCCCATGCAGCAGCAGAGAGACTGAACATGACGGAGACGGGGGTGGCACGGGTGTCGATCGAGGTGCTTTCGCTGGGGCATCCGGGGGTTTAGGAAGCCAGAACTCACGAATAGAATAGGGCCGGCCCGGTGCCGGCCCTTGGTGTTTCTGTGGCGAGTGACGTGGATCCCGCCTGCCAGAATTTCGTCCGGAACGCGCTCGCTTGGGGCGGACTTCTCATTGAGTGAATGCTGGTTACAATGAAATGCCACGAGCCGGTGCTATCAACCGGAATCAACTGGTTGTTTACTGAGTAGTAATTTCCGAGTGGTCCACCACACTCCAACTACGCGAAATCGCCGCTCAGTGCGTTAGACAGCTTGTGGCAGAATCATGACAAATGAAATTGCTGATTGTTCCGCTTGCAATCCAGACAATTGCTGGAATGGCGCTTGCGTTTCGCTCCATTTCTTTCAACATGTGGGAATCGAACGAGGGAATCCATAGTCGTGGCGATTGGTTCTCGCTCTTGACGGGAATAGTTTTCTTAAGCAGTGCTGGCCTGGGTTGGTACGGCTACTCACAAGGCGCGGCTTGGTGCTGGGGGCTTTCCGGTTTGCGATTGATCAAGAGCTGTGTAGATGCAGTCGGACTTGTGCTACTGCTCTTTGTTTTTTTTCGCGCAAAGTGGATCGCTCAAAGTGAAACGACAGAGGAGCAATAATCGCATTGTCTCGGTTCCGCTGTGGCCGTTCTTCGCGTTTTGAGCGAGTGAC
>Ga0105247_10002659_pt1 | contig 12031 bp, 8 predicted proteins | sample KBSS24metaG_FD_81519 | JGI IMG/M metagenome (GOLD analysis project Ga0105247, IMG submission 81519) | Switchgrass rhizosphere microbial communities from Kellogg Biological Station, Michigan, USA - KBS S2-4 metaG | ecosystem: Host-associated > Plants > Roots > Rhizosphere > Soil | place...
CACAGATCGCTGCATCACGTACGGCTTCCCCGATCTCTTCGCCGCGTACATGAGCGTGTACCGGATCATCCAGACGCCCCAGAACGTCGTCATTCAAATGGAGAAGATCCACGACGCGCGCGTGATTCCGCTCGACGGCCGGCCGCACGTATCGCCGACGATTCGGCAGTACCTCGGCGATTCGCGAGGCCGGTGGGAGGGCGACACGCTGGTCGTCGAGACCACGAACTTCCCGGCGTCCGGCAGCCCGATGGGCGGCTACTTCCGGTTCTCGGATGAGAACCTCAAGCTCACGGAGCGATTCACGCGCGTGAGCGACGACACGCTGCGCTACGAGTTCACGGTGGACGACCCCACCGTCTGGACGCGGCCGTGGACCGCGGCGATCTACTGGAAGAAGAGCAGCGGCCAGATTTACGAGTACGCCTGCCACGAAGGGAACTACAGCCTGCGCGGGATGCTGTCCGCCGCGCGCGCCGAAGAAGCCGCCGCCGGCGGGCGGTAATGGGCGAGCCGATCAGCGTCGCCCAGTACTTCCCGTGGGACGGCGGCGCGATTTTTCTAGGTACCGCAGGCGCGATTCCCGCGCACGCGCATCAAGCGATCCAGATCTGTTTCCGGTTCGAGGGCTGCATACGGCTACGGACGAGCAACGACGAGCCCTGGACCGAGTACGAGATCGCGATCGTTCCGTCTCGGCAACGTCATGCGATGGATGGCGCGCGCGTCCATTACGGCGCGACGATCTTCGTCGAGCCGGAGACGCGCGAAGGCCATGTCCTCACTGAGCGGTACGCTCGGCAAGCCATCGCGGAAATCGGGCGCGCGCTTGTCGTAGACACCCTGCCCTCACTGCGCGCGGCAGCGTTGGAACGGCGTGGTCGCGCCGCAATCGTCGAGCAAGCACGTCGCGTGGTGCACGCGCTCACGCAACAGGCCGAACCGAGCGCGGCTAGCGACGAGCGGATCATCCGTGCGGTGCGATACGTCAACGATCACTTGTCGGCACCACTCACGCTGAAACAAGTCGCCGACGTTGCGTACCTCTCGCCGAGCCGTTTTCGTCATCTGTTCGCCGAGCAGACCGGAATGGGCCTGCGCCAGTACGTTCTCTGGCGCCGTTTCGTGAGCGTGTGGGAGCACCGGATGAACGGCGCGTCGCTGTCGACGGCTGCTCATGCGGCCGGCTTCGCGGACTCGGCCCATCTCACGCGCACGAGCCGGCGCATGTTCGGCATGCCGCCATCTTCGTTGGACATTTCGGCAGCTCCGACCGCCCGGACACCGTGACGGCGAGCTGAGCCCTATCCGCAGACGGCGATCTCGCCCGCCCGGTCGCGACACCGAATAGCCCTTTCGTTCAAGGCGGAGCCGCCAGCGCGCCGTACATTGTGCTCGCACCTCAAATTCACCCAGAAGGAGACCAGCCATGAACGAAGCCAACAACGATCGCTGCCGTTGCAACCCGTGCACCGGATCGGAGTGCAATTGCGGGTGTCAGCAGAGGGCAACGCAGGAGTCCGTGGCACGAGCCGGCTGCACGTGTGGTCCGGAGTGCCGCTGCGGGAGCGCGTGCGGCTGCGGGACCGCGCGCCACGCCTAGTTGCCGCGAAGCGCGGCAGCGTCGGTGCTGCCGCGCTGAACTCGCGACCCAGACGACGGTCCCGACTCCACGAGGTGCTGTGATGGCCATCTGCAACGAAACCCGCCCCGGTCTCTCCGCGCAACCGCCTGACCGCACGTTCTACATGCGCCCGCTACCCTCTGCGCAGCCCGCGTTGGACTCGGAGACAGGTCGCCGCCTGTTCGCCGAGGCGTTGATTGACGGAGGCATGGCTAGCTACTTCAAGATCGCGCAGCAATTCCACACGCAATCGGAACCCGCGTATTGCAGCCTCGGGACCCTCGTTTGCGCGCTCAACGCGCTCGGGATCGATCCGGCGCGGCAGTGGAAGGGGCCGTGGCGCTGGTTCAGCGAAGAGTTGCTCGATTGCTGCAAGCCCCTCGAAGAGATACGCCTCGTGGGCCTTAGCCTCGACGAAGTGGCGTGCCTAGCGCGGTGCAGCGGCGCGCAGGTCGCGCTGCATCGGCCCGGTTCCGAGTACGGCGTCGAGCGCTTCCGTGAGCCCGTCATCGAAATCGCGACGCGAAACGAGCCGGCCGTGCTCATCGTCAACTACTCGAGGCGCCCGCTCGGGCAAACGGGCGACGGACACTTCTCTCCGATCGGCGGCTATCACGCGGCTTCGGACTCCGTCCTCGTGCTCGATACCGCCCGATTCAAGTACCCGCCGCATTGGGTTCCGGTCGAAAGCTTGTTCGCTGCGATGCAGGCTCTGGACGACGCAACCGGATTACCTCGGGGCTGGATCGCCCTGCACTCGCGCGCGACGTCATTACCGAACTAGGCTGGTGACGATCTGTGCAGAGCACTGATCACGACCGCATGCGGACGCGTTTGTGACTGTGCAGTCGCGTTCGCGGTGGCCCGTGTCGCGTTTGCGACACGCGTCGCCTTTGAACCACCGCCCGCTTCGCCGGCACTCAGTCTTTGCGTGAAGCGTTCACGCTCGAACAATCATTTAAAGGAATCGAGTCATGAAGACTTTCGCTCCCACTACGGCGAAATGGTCACGGCTACTCTCACTATCCGCAGTCGCGGTCGCGCTCGCCGCTTGCGGCAAGGACTACAACGGCTCCAGCAACGCCGGCAGCACTCCGGCGCCGACTGCGACGCTGAGCGTCGCACCGACGACGATCACTCTCGGGCAAAGCGCGAAGCTCACATGGACGGCGAGCGCGGGCACCGACTGCACCGCTAGCAACGGCTGGACCGGCGCGCAGCAGACGAGCGGCAGCGTCGACGTCACGCCGACGGCGACCGGCAACGTCACCTACACGCTGTCGTGCTCGGGCTCGGGCTTCCTCGGCACTGCGACGCAGAACGCAACGCTCGTCGTGCAAGCCGCTAGCGCCTATCTCGCGACGACGCTCGTGGAAGACTTCGCCGGCGGCGCAGCGCGGAAGCAGGACACGAATCTCGTGAACCCGTGGGGACTCGCGCTCGGCGCGACGTCGCCGATGTGGATCGCGAACAATCACACCGACACGTCGACGCTCTACAACGGCAACGGCGACCTCCAGCCAGTCGTCCCACTCGTCGTGCATCTGCCCGCCGGATTCGACCCGACGGGCATGGTCGCGAACATATCAACGACGGACTTCGCCGTGACCGCCGGCACGACAGCTGTAGCCCCGTTCATCTTCGCCGGCGAGAGCGGCAAGATCGCCGGCTGGGCGCCTACCGTAAATGCAGGCGTCCCGGTCGTGCCGTTCACGGCGCCGGACGGCGCCGTCTACAAGGGCCTAGCGATCGCGAACAACGGCACCGGCAACTTCCTCTACGCCGCCGACTTCCACAACAGCAAGGTCGACGTGTTCGACAAGGCGTACGCGAAGCAGACGCCTTCCGCCACGAGCTTCGCGTTCGCCGATGCGACGCTCCCGGCCGGCTATTCGCCGTTCGGAATCCAGGCGGTGAACATCGCCGGCACGACGCGCATCGTCGTAGCCTACGCGAAGCACGACACGTCGAACCCCGACGACGAGGCGGGCGGCGCCGGCCTCGGCGTCGTGAACGTGTTCGACACGAACGGCGTTCTTGTCACGCACCTCGTCGCCGCAGGCGCCGCGGGCAAGCTCAACGCGCCGTGGGGCGTCGCGATCGCGCCGTCGGACTTCGGCACGCTGAGCAACGCGCTGCTCGTCGGCAACTTCGGCGACGGCAAGATTCACGGTTACGACTCGGGCACCGGCCGCTATCTCGGCGAGCTCGGCGACGGCGCGAGCACTCCGTTCGCGCAGCCCGGCCTCTGGGGCATCTTGTTCGGCAACGATGCCGCGAACCAGCCGCACGCGACACTGTTCTACGCCGCCGGCATCAACGGCGAGGTCAACGGCCGCTATGGCCGCATCGATCTCGGCACGACTCCGCCCGCGTTCGGCACTCCGCCGACCGTGACGTTCACCGCGCCGGCCGGCAATCAGACCGGCACCGTCGCGTTGACGGCTACCGCGACCGCGCCGGTCGCGATCGCGAACATGAAGTTCTACGTCGGCAGCACGTTGATCGGCACGGCGACCACATCCCCCTACACCGTGCAGTGGGACACGACGAAGGTCGCCAATGGTCCCGCGGCGCTGAAAGCCGTCGCGACGGACGCGAACGGCAACCTCAACGCTGTCGCACGGACGGCGACGGTCGCGAACTGATATCGGAGGTCTACCGGTGCCAGGGACGGCGCCGGCCTCTTCGCTCCAAAGCCCCGCTCTACCGCTTGCGGACCGCGACGGTCCGCTTCAGCTCTTCCGTCCAGTTCAATACGACGTTGATCTGCGTCGGTTCATCCCGCTCCTCGACCGGTTTCACCATGAGGAAGCGTTGACCGTCGGCTGAGACGTCGTAGTTCGGACGAGCATAGCCGTTGGTATTCGGAAGGTAACGGCGCTCGAACAGCTCGTGCGGCTTGCCCATCGAGAAAGGCGCCGTCGCGACATCGACGGCCATCATCTTGTCGCCGACGCGATAGAAGATCTCCCGGCCGGTCGGGCTCCAGAGGGGCTCCGTTGCGCCGTCGCTCGCGATTTCACGCTTCCCTCCGGGACCGGGATAGGGCTCGACGTAGATCACGCGTCGGCCTCCCACCGTCGATGCATACAAGATCCAGTGCCCGTCCGGGGAGAATTGCGGAGCGTCGTTGAATGCCGACGCGTCGGGCGGGAAGCGCTCGCGCTTTCGGTCATCGATGTGCAGGAACCAGATCGCCGGATCCTTCGAGGTGTCGACCGTGGCCAAGATCTTTCCGTCCGCAGACCAGGAAAATGGCAGCTCGATGTCCCCGCTCGTCAGCCGCTCCAATCCGCCGCTGCCGTCGGCGAGTTGCCAGAACGTGCGCCCCGGCCCTTCGCGGTTCGAAAAGTACGCAATCCGCGCACCGTCGGGCGTCCACACCGGACTGCCGTTGATGGATCCCTCGAGAGGGAAACGCGACAACGTGTCTTGGCGAACGTAATAGAGCCAAAGCTCGACGCGCGCGTTGTCGTACAGATCGATCGCGATGCGCTCGCCGTCTGGTGAGATCCTCGGTTGGCCGTAGTTGCGCGCGGCGGCGTGTAGCTCAGTCTCGGCGCCGGAGCGGTCGACCCACACGAGCTTGGCTGCGAGTGATGCCGCCTGCCCGGACACGTAAGCCAAGGTCCCGGTCTCCGAGACGGTGTATTGCGCGGGCGAAATTACTTGCGCCCATTGCAAGACGCTCGACACGACCGGGACAGCAGAACCTCTCACTTCCAATCGTTCGGCGTCGAAAGGCGCAGCCATCAGCTTGCCCGCCTGCGCGTAGATCAAGTGGCCGGACGAGACATAGTGCGGGGCGGTCACGGCGGGGCCTTCCATCAGCACGCGCGGCGCCGCCTCCCCGATTGGCTCGACGAGGATTGCGGGACTCGGAGCGAATCGTGCGAAGACAACCGCCTTGTCGTTCGGCAGATACTCCGGATAGAAAGATCCTCCGTCGCCCGCCTCCCCCTTGGTCAGTGACCGGACGAGGCCGCCCTGCTCCGACACGTCGTACAGCTTGCCATCCGCTTTCGGGGAGAAAACGATCGTGCCTCCGCTTCCCCAACTGGCGCCGGCGGCTGCCCACGCGTCCGTCAGCGGTTGCGCTACACCGCCGCTGACCAGCACCTTTTTGAGCTTGTCTTCCGCGAAGAACCCCAACCACCGGCCGTCCCGCGAAAAGAACGGCTCCGTCGCCCCTTCCGTGCCCGCGACCGGCCGAACTTCCCCGCTATCCATGGCTCGCGCGTAAATCTGCTGGGCCTTGCCCGCAGCGGTCGCGACGTACGCGAGCAGAGAGCCGTCGGCCGAAAGGGCCAAGGCCGAGCCCCGCGTCGTCAGGCGTTGCCCCGCCGGTAGCTCAATCGCGAAACGGACCACGGGTCGCGATGGCTCCGGCGTCGGTTTCAGCTTCCACGTCGCGACAACGGCTATCGCCACGGCGGCGAGCCCGATGGCCATCGCGATACGACCGACGCCACGCGCGACGATCGGCGACGCGCCCGCGAATTCGGGTGACCTTCCGGCAACGAGATCGTCGAGGACGATGCGAGCGTCACCGATGTCGCGGAGGCGCAGCCTCGCTTCCTTCTGCAAGCAGCGCCACAACAAAGTGCGAAGCACCGGTGGCGTGTCCGCGGGCAATAGCGACCACTCGGGCTCGCCGCGGATGACTGACGCGAGCGTGTCGGTTGTCGTGTCGCCGTGAAAGGCGAGCTTGCCCGTCAACATCTCGTACAGCACGCAACCGAAGGCCCAAATGTCGGCACGGCGATCGACGGGTTGCGCTCGCGCTTGTTCCGGCGGCATATACGCCGGAGTCCCGAACCACGCGCCCTGCTCCGTCGTCATCCGGCCCACCGTCGTCGCCTTCCCGTTGTCGATGGCTGACGGATGCAAGCCCACGGCTTTCGCTAGGCCGAAATCGAGAATCTTGACGGTATCGTTCGCGCCAATTTTGACGTTCGCGGGCTTCAAGTCCCGGTGGACGATGCCCTTCTCATGCGCGTACTCGAGCGCGTCGGCGATTTGCCTCGCGATCACGAGGACTTCGGGAAGCGGGATCGGCCCCCGCGCAATACGTTCCGCGAGCGTCGGGCCTTCGGCCAGCTGCATCACGAGCGCACGCGTTTCGCCGGAATCCTCGAAGCCGTAGATAGAGGCGATGTTGGGGTGATCGAGTGCGGCAAGAAGCTTTGCCTCGCGCCCGAAGCGCGCCACACGCTCGGGTTCACGAGCGAACGAGTCGCCCAAGATCTTCAGCGCGACATCGCGGCCGAGCTGCGCATCGCGCGCGCGATAAACCTCACCCATCCCGCCCGCCCCGATCAGGCCGACGATCTCGTAGGGACCGATCTTCGAACCTTTGGTGAGGGCCACAGGTTTGGGTCAGACGACGATGCGGCGATTATCGTAGATCAGCGTGCCCGCCGGGTAGCCTTATGTTCGACGACGGTCGCGCTTTTCGCGGTCAGCTTGTGCCAAACGCTGCCGAATCACACGAACGACGTGCGTGGCCCCGAGTAGCCGCGGGATATCGAGACCGAGCAACACGCGCGCGATCCAAGTCCCTCGCTGCTGACGGGCCCGAGCGATTTCGGCTCGCCCACGCTCGGTTAGCAGCAGCTGCACGATTCGGCGATCGTCGTCGTTCGGCGCAAGCTCCACGAGACCCGCATGCGCCGCCTCGAAGCCGACACGCTGCGCGTGCTGGCGGGAGATCTTCATGAGCCGCGCGACGTCGGACAGCGAGCAGCAATAGCTCGACCGCTCGATCGTGGTCAGCAGTCGCCAGACGGGATCCGCCCGGCGAGCTCATCATGCGGGCCCGTCGCGGCGGCGAGCTTCTCTGCCGCCTCGGCGATCTCCTCGATTAGCTCAGCCTGCTGCATGGCTAGGCGGTCCCCCATGCGGCGCCGTTCGGCGCGCGTCAGCGGTTTGCTGAGATCACGCTTCACGGTGCCACGGTTCGAATGGCGTCAAGCCGTGGCTCGCGGAGCAGGCCGCGATTGGAGCGCTGGCGACCATAGCGCGGTGCGCGGGCGACATACATCGAGTATGGGTGCCGGTCGATTGTCACCCGAAGTTACAAATCCGCTTAGATTGTCCAGGAATGTGACAATCGCGCGCGACATCCCATGACGTTCATTGCGACGCAGCGAGCAGCGAGCCGCGCGCATGCAGCGGCAGGCGTACCGCCCCGCTATACTCGACTCCGGCAGGTCCCGCCGGCACTCCGCCGCTGGTCCCTCGCCACTTCGGGGGCAATAGACAATGAGAACTCCGCCAGGGGTCAGTTCAGCCGACTTCGCGGCAGCCGTCGAGCAGTTCGGCGCCGCGGTCGGCAAACAGTGGGTGTTCACGAGCGACGAAGCCGTCAACACCTATCGCGACGCTTACTCGCCGCTCTGGGGCGAGCCCGGCGAAAGAATCGCCTCGGCCGCGGTTGCGCCCGAGACGGTCGAGCAGGTTCAGCAAGTCGTGAAGATCGCGAATCGCTACTCGATCCCGCTCTACACGATCTCGACCGGCCGTAACCTCGCGTACGGCGGCTCGGCACCGGTCTACTCGGGCAGCGTCGTGCTCGATCTCAAGCGCATGAACAAGATCCTCGAGGTCAGCGAGGACCAGGCGTACGCGCTCGTCGAGCCCGGCGTGAGCTACTTCGATCTCTATCGCTACATCCGCGAGCACAAGCTGAAGGTCTGGATCGACTGCCCCGATCCAGGCTGGGGCAGCGTGATCGGCAACGCGCTCGACCACGGCGCGGGCCGCACGCCGCTGCCCTATCGCGATCACTTCGGCGCCCACTGCGGCATGGAAGTCGTGCTCGCGAACGGCGAGGTCGTGCGCACCGGCATGGGCGCGCTGCCCACGGCGAAGACGTGGCAACACTTTCAATACGGCGCGGGCCCGTCGTCGGACGGCTTGTTCGCGCAATCGAACATGGGCGTCGTGACGAAGATGGGCTTCTGGCTGCTGCCGGAGCCGCAAGCATCGATGACGGGCCAGATCCGCGTGTCGAAGCACGACGACATCGTGCCGTTCGTGAAGATTCTCGCGAGCCTCGCGTTCCAGGGCGTGATCAACTGCGTGTTCTCGCTGCAGAGCCCGGTGTTCGCGGGGCGGCTCGATGCCGAGAAATCCGCGCTGCTCGACAAGCCCGGCGGCGGGTCCGCCGCGGAGTGGGACGCGTACGCCGCGTCGAAGGGCCGGACCTTCTGGCAGACCGAGCTGCGCTTCTACGGTCCCGCGAAAGTCATCGCCGCGCAGTGGGACCACGTGAAGGAGAAAGTGTCGGCGATCGCGGGCGCTCAATTCACCGACGGCCAGACGATGCACTTCCCGCTCACGGACGAGCAGGTCGCGAAGCTCAACGATCCCGGATCGTTCGGCGTGCCGAGCTTGAACGTATTCTCGACGCTGCAAGGCAGCTCGGGACACCTCGACGCGTCGCCGATGCTGCCTTACGACGGGAATGCGATCCTCGAGGCGCACAAGGTGTTCATGAAGCTGTTCCGCGACGCTGGCACCGAGCTCTTGCTCGGCTTCGCGATGAGCTATCACTGGCGCGCGTTCATCATGTTCCAGAGCATCAACCTCGTGCGCGACCCGGCGCAGATGGCGAAGGCGCGCTCGCTCTACGAGCAGGTGATCAAGGTCGCGTCAGCGCACGGCTGGGGCATCTACCGCGCGCACGCGGCGTTCATGGACACGGTGATGGAGCAGTACTCCTACAACGACCACGCGCTGATGCGCCTCAACGAGACGCTGAAGGACGCGCTCGATCCGAACGGCATTCTCTCGGCGGGGCGCTACGGCATCTGGCCGAAGCAGCTGCGCAAGGGGCGCGCATGAGCACGACACAGGCGGCTCGGCCGAGCACTCCCGTAACGAAGTTCGCGATCGTGTTCGCACTGGCGACGGTCGGTTGCCTGCTCGGCGCGACGATGGCGACGGCGGATCCCGCGTCATCGGCGCAGACGGCTTGGGCGCCGTTGCCGGCGAGCGCGGCCGCGGCGCTCAAGGATCCGCGCGAGCAGCGCGGCCGCGAGGTATTCCAGCAACGCTGCGTTGCGTGCCACGCCGCGATCCCGAAGGACGGCATCGGGCCACCGTATCTGCCGGCGATGGCCGGCACGCAGGCACTGCAAGCCCGCTACAAGGGCGCTAAGCCGGCGGAGCTCGACCAGCGCACGGATCTCACGGCGGACTTCGTGAAGGCCATCGTCCGCGGCGGCTTGAACTCGATGCCGTTCTTTCGGCCGACCGAGCTCAGCGACGACGACTTGAGCGCGCTCGGCGCGTACCTCGCGCGCAAGCAGCGCTAGCAACAACCGCGGGCGCGGCACCCCACTGCGCACCTATTCATGCGAACCGGGAGGGTTGGTGTGCGGGCGCTCGCGATGACGGCGCGCGATGCCTCGTCGGCGCTCATCGTCACGGCCGCGCGCGGTGCCTTAGCGGCGCTCGCGGTCAGCCGCGGTGCCTTGGCGGCGCTCGCCATCACGGCAGCGCTGCCGGCGCTCGCGGCCGAGACGTTCGACGTCGGCCTCGCCGGCAACGGCACGCGGATCGACGCGCTCGCCGTTCCGGGCCCCGCCGCCGACGCGCCAACGGTGTTGCTCGTCGGCGGCCTCGACGGCGACGACGCCACGGCCGCAGCCGTGCGCGCCGCGATTGCTAACTACGAGAAGCTGCGCGCGCGCGACCGCGCATTCAATCTGGTTGCGGTGCCGGTTGCGAATCCCGAGCGCGCGCCGCTCGAGTTCCCGCCGACCGGCGTCGCGTATCGCGAGCACTCCGAGTCGCACGCGCTCTGGCGATGGATCGGCGCGCACGGTCCCGACCTCGTGCTGATCGCCGGCGGCGCGCCCGTCGGCGGCGCGCCAGCCGGCAGCGCGCCAGGCGACGTGCTCGCCGCCGCGCTGAGCGGGCAACCCGTCGCGGGCATCGGCAAGATCCCGAGCCGTCGCTGGACCAGCAGCGACGAGCTTCGCACGCTGCGCGCCGCCGACGTGCCGATGTCCGAAGCGCATCGCGAGCTCGCGCGCCGCGCCGCGCGCTCACCGCGCGCGCTCGCCGAGGAGCTCGCGCAGCACTACGGTCACGACTTCGACCCGCCGTGGTACATCGGCGCGATCGCGCTGATCGCGCGGATCAAGCTCGGGCAGATCGACGACGTGCGCCGAATCGTCGAGCCGTACGTCGACGGCACGAAGGACAGCCTCGCTAGCCCAAGCTCCCTCGTGCTCGGCGGGCACATCGTATTCACCGAGCTCGCGCGCCTAACCCACGACCCACGCTACGTCGCGGCGGTGCGCAAGGTCGGCGACCTCGGCTTCGAGCCCGACGGCCAGATGAAAGAGTCGATGCCGTATCACCAGGAATTCAGCGACTCGATCTTCATGGGCACGGCGATCGTCGCGCAGGCCGGCGCGCTGACCGGCGACCGTAAGTACTTCGACATGGCCGCGCGCCATCTCGCGTTCATGCAGAAGCTCGACCTTCGCGCCGACGGCCTCTACCGGCATCAGCCCGCGACCGACGCGGCCTGGGGCCGCGGCAACGGCTTCGCGGCGCTCGGCCTCACGCTCACCCTCGCCGAGCTGCCGCACGATCATCCCGCCTACGCGAGCACGCTCGCGAGCTACCGCTCGCTGATGGCGGCGCTGCTGCCGTATCAGGACCGCGACGGACTCTGGCGCAACGTGATCGACTATCCGGGCGCCTACGCGGAGCTCTCGGGCACCGCGATGATCGGCTACGCGCTCGCGCGCGGAATGCGCGAAGGCTGGATCTCGGGCCGCGAATATAAGCGCGCGATATCGCGCGCCTGGAGCGCGGTGAATGCGCGCGTGGCATCGAGTGGCGATCTCGTCGACGTCTGCGAGTCGACGGCGCGGATGACGTCGCTCGAGCAATACGTGCGCCGCGCCGCGATCTTAGGACCGGATCCGCGCGGCGGCGCGATGGCGATGCTATTCGCCACCGAGCTGATGCAGAGCGCCGCTCCCCGCTGACGAGGCCGCGTTGCCGAAAGCTGCGATACGCTAGCGACGCACGGCGGCGTCTCCTTTAACATGCGCGCAACGCCGTTGACCGCGGGAGCCCCATGGAGCTGAAGGTCGGATCGCGCTTGGCACACTTCGAGATCCTCGGGCTTCTCGGCGCCGGGGGCATGGGCGAGGTGTACCGCGCGATGGACACCAAGCTCCGGCGCGAGGTCGCGATCAAGGTGCTGCCGCCGCAGTTCGCGGAGCAGTCCGACCGGCTCGCGCGCTTCGAGCAGGAAGCGGTGCTGCTCGCGTCGCTCAATCATCCACACGTCGCGGCGATCTACGGTGTCGAGCACGTCGACGGCGTGCCGTTCCTCGAGCTCGAGCTCGTCGAGGGTCCGACGCTCGCGGACCG
>Ga0105247_10002660_pt1 | contig 12023 bp, 10 predicted proteins | sample KBSS24metaG_FD_81519 | JGI IMG/M metagenome (GOLD analysis project Ga0105247, IMG submission 81519) | Switchgrass rhizosphere microbial communities from Kellogg Biological Station, Michigan, USA - KBS S2-4 metaG | ecosystem: Host-associated > Plants > Roots > Rhizosphere > Soil | place...
CGTAGGCCAGGTCCAGTGCCGCCGAGCCCATGCGACGGATGTCTTCGGCCTCGGTGAGCAGGGCCGCGGTCATCGCCAGCTGCGATTCCAGATGGTTACGTGCGCGGTATGGGTAGCCGGTGGCGATGAGCGCACCGGAAAGGCCCTCGCGCTTGCCAACGCGGATGCGGCGGTCGTTGAGGTAGGCGCCATCGCCCTTGCTGGCGGTGAAGAGCTCATCGCGCAGCGGATCGAAGACTACGCCATAGACCGGCTCGCCCTTCTCGACGAGGGCAATGGAGACACAGAAGTGGGGAATGCCACGCAGGTAGTTGTGCGTGCCATCGAGGGGATCGATGACCCATGTCAGCGGTCCCTTGCCGATCTGCCCCGATTCCTCGCCCAGGATGGCGTGGGTGGGGTAGGCGCGGCGAAGTTCCTTCACGATCTCGGCTTCGGCGAGGCGGTCGACTTCCGAAGCGAAGTCCATGCGCTGCTTTTCGACGACCGCGAGGCCTTCGAGGCGATTCATGTAGCGCAGGATGATGTTTCCTGCGGAGCGCGCGGCGCGCGCCGCAACGTTGACGGCGGGTCTGGGCATGGGGATCGACTTGGTAAAAGAACAGGTGAGCGCGGTCGGGCCGCGTCGGTCGGGCAGTTTAACACCGCCTTGCGGCTCACCCAAGTCGTTGCCGTTGTAGACTTTCCGGTCCTCCCGTCCAGCCTCTCCACGCCATGGCCCTTTCCGAGCTCAACGACCGCCTCCGTTTCGTCCTCGTCCGAACCTCGCATTCGGGCAATATCGGCTCGGCAGCGCGCGCCATGCGGACCATGGGCTTCGACCGGCTGACCCTGGTCGCCCCCCATCGCTTCCCCGATCCGGAAGCGACAGCCCTGGCGGCAGGTGCCGACGATGTGCTCGGCAAGGCGTCCATCCAGGACGATCTGGTGGCAGGCCTGACCGGTACGACCTTCGCCCTGGGCCTGTCGGCGCGTCGCCGCGGGGTGAACATTCCCGAGCTGGATCCCCGTGAAGGTGTGGCCCAGGCTCTTGCCGCCGCCCGTCGGGGCGAGCAGGTCGCCCTGGTCTTCGGCAATGAGCGCACCGGCCTGGAGAACGACGAGCTCTCTCGCTGTCACGCCATGATCCGCATCCCCAGCGTGGACGATTTCAGCTCGCTGAACCTGTCACAGGCGGTCCAGGTCGTGGCTTACGAACTGCGCACCGCGCTCCTGGCCGATGAGGCGAAAGTCCCGGAGGCCGAGATCGATCCGGACGAGGTGCCGGCCGACGCGGAGCAGCTCGAGCGATTCTTCACCCATCTGGGCCAGACCCTCGACGACATCGAGTTCCACAAGGGCCGCTCGCCGGTCACGATCATGTTGAAGCTGCGCAAGCTCTTCCTCAGGGCCCGCCCCGAACTGCGCGAACTGCGCATCCTCCACGGCATCCTCGCCGACGCCCAGCGCATGGCCGAGATCGCGCACAAAAAAGACTGACCCTGTGGAGCCGCCTCAGCGGCTCCCACATTGCCACCGCCCTAGAACAGGTCGCGAATTAACCCGGCCAGCGCCCGGCTGAACGTCGCCGAGGCGATGACGACGGCGAGGGTCGCCGTCCAAACGGCAACCAGCAGCGCCCCATCGCGCTCGACCAGGGCGAACGCGAAAGCGATCAGCATGCCGCCGAACACGTAGTTGGTGAACGGGATCGGCAGGGCGAGCAGGATGCCGATGAGGATCATGATCGCGCCGGAAACAAGGGTGAACGGGCGTCGCGTGAGCCGTTGCAGACGCGGTTTGCAGATCGTTTCGAGCCGCCGGGTGATCGGCTCGGCGCGATCGAGGAAACGCAACAGGCCCTCGCGAGACACCGTGCGTCGGCGCAGGAAGCCCGGGATCCAGGGATGTTCGAGGCCGAGCAGCATCTCCAGTCCGAGGGCGATCACCAGTACGCCCATGATGCCGCCGATGCCCAGCGGCACCGGAATAAAGTTGGGAATGGCGAGCAGGAGCAGCACGAAGCCGAAAGCCCGGCGCTGCAACGGCTCGAGCAAGGCCTCGACGGAAATCCGCTCCACGGGGGTCGCCAGCAAGACCGCCCGGAGCAGGGCGGTGGTCTTCTCTTCGCGCGCTTCGTTGGTGGTCATGAAACGACGATCACCGGCCGTGCTTGAACCGCGCCTTTACGCTCACTCCTGCGTGAGCGCCGCGCTCTCGCCGACCACGCTGACCAGCAGCTTGTCGATGCGGGCGCCGTCCATGTCCAGCACTTCGAAACGGATACCCTGCCAGACGAAGGACTCGCCGGCGTGCGGGATGTGTCCGAAATTGGTCGTAACCATGCCGGCGGCCGTGCGGAAATCGTGCTCTTCCTCGTTGGGGAGGCGGTCGATCTGGAGAAGTTCGCGCAAGTCGTCGGCCGGCAGTGCCCCATCGACGAGCCAGCTTCCGTCCTCGCGACGGACGATGGGACCGTCGTGCGTGGTGTCGACGGTGGAGGGCGCGGTGGCACCGACCACGGCCGAGAGCAGGTCGTTGAGCGTGACCAGGCCTTCGATGTCACCGTATTCGTCCACGGCCAGGGCGAGCTGGGTGTCGGCGTCGCGGAAGGATTCGAGCAGGTCCAGGGCGCGCGCGGTCGCCGGCACGAAAAGCGGCCGGGAGACATGCTTGAACAGGTCCACCTCGCCCCGCTGAAGGGAGCTGAATAGTGACTTCACTTCGACGGTGCCGATGACCTCGCTTTCGTCGCGGCGATAGACCGGGTAGCGGGAGTACGGCGTTTCACGAAGGACCTCGAGGTTGTCTTCCTGCGAGGCATTCATGTCGAGCCAGGCAATCTTCATCCGCGGCGTCATCACCGAGCCAACCGTACGGTCGCCCAGGCGAAGCACGCGGTTGACCATATTGCGTTCGTCGAGGTCGAGGATGCCTTGCTCGGCGCTTTCCGCCACGAGCAGGCGGATCTCTTCTTCCGTGGCCGCCGACGCATCGCCGCGGCGCAAGCGGAGCACATGCAGGATGCCGCTGGAGAGATGGTTGAGCAGCCAGACCATCGGCAGGGTGATCCGCGAGATGACCAGCATGGGCACGGCGATCTGCGAGGCGATGCGCTCCGGCGCGGTCAGCGCGGCGCGTTTGGGCACCAGTTCGCCGATGACGATCTGCACCAGCGACATCAGCAGGAAGCCGAGCAGCCAGCCGATGATCTTCGCGTAGGGCTCCAGCCAGGCCGGCTCGCCGTCGTGGAGGAGGGCGGTGAACTGCGCGCCCAGCGTGTCGCCCGCGACGGCGCCGGTCACCAGGATGATCAGGGTCATGCCGACCTGCACCGTCGACAGGAAACGCTCCGGCGACTCGGCCAGGCGCAGCGCCACCCCGGCCCGGCGACTGGTCCGCGCCATCTGCTTGAGGCGGCTCTTGCGCGAGGCTACGACGGACATCTCGGACAGCGCGAAGAACGCGTTGCCGAGGGACAGGACGAGGACGAGCAGGATTTCGGAGAGCATTGGGGGGATATATATCAGACCGGAGGCAATTCGGTCGTGGAGGTTGTGGCGTCGCCGCTTCGTTGGCTTTTCGCCGATGAATCGGCTCCTACATGTCTCTTCCGGTAACATAACGGTCACAAATCCCCCAGGTTCCCCCAGGCGACCCCATGTTTTCACTCCAGACGATGTTCGGTAAGGGCGACAAGTTCTATGGCCTGCTCGAGGCCAGCGCCGAGGCCGCACGCGAAAGTGCCAAGGCGATGCACGAACTGGTCACCCAGACCGACCGTACCCCGATCATGGCGGCCTTCAGCACCGCGCGCGCCCGTGAGAAGGCCCTGCACGGCCAGATCGGCGAGGAACTGGTCAATACCTTCGTGACCGCCCTGGACCGCGAAGACATCGAAGCGCTGAATTCCGCGCTATACAAGATTCCCAAGACCATCGAGAAGTTCGCCGAACGCTACGTGATCGTTGCCGAACGTCTCCAGGGCATCGATTTCGGCCAGCGCGCGGCCCTGCTCGAGCGGTCGGCCGAGGTGGTCGTCGCCATGATCGGCCAGCTGCGCCAGGGCCTGAAAATCGACCCGGTGAAGAAGCTGCGCGACCAGCTGCAGGCGCTTGAATCGGAAGCCGACCGTCTCCTGCTCGATCCCTATCGCACGCTCTATGCGGAGGGCACCGACCCGCTGCGCGCCATTCTCGCCAAGGACCTGTTCGAGCTGGTGGAAAAGGCTGTCGACAAATGCCGCGACGTCGGCAACGTCGTCTATTCCATCGTGCTCAAGAACTCCTGAGGGCGGCGGTCCCATGAGCATGGTTATCGCGGTCGTCCTGATCGCCCTCGCGTTCACCTATATCAACGGTTTCCACGACACGGCGAACTCCATCGCCACCGTGGTCGCGACCAAGGTCCTCACGCCCGGCCAGGCCGTCCTTCTGGCCGCGGTCACCAATCTGGCGGGCGCCCTGTGGGGAACCGCCGTGGCGGCAACGATCGCCTCCGGGCTGATCGATACCGGCGTGGTGGATGTGGGCTCGCAGCTGCTGATCAGCGCGCTGCTCGGCGCCACCATCTGGAACCTCATCACCTGGTGGATGGGCCTGCCGTCCAGCTCCAGCCACGCCCTGGTCGGCGGACTGTGCGGCGCGGCACTGGCCGCCTCGGACGGCAACCTGCACTCGATCATCTGGTGGCAGGCCGGGGCACACTGGTGGCTGGGCAAGGGCGTCATGCCCAAGGTCATCCTGCCGATGATCGTCTCGCCCTTCCTCGGCTTCGTCATCGGCTACCTGCTGATGGGCGGGCTGTACGCGCTGCTCGGCTTCTTCTCGAGCCGCAAGGGCCCGCTGCACCGTTTCGGCCGTACGCCCTTCGTCAACAGCTTCTTCGGCAAGGCGCAGATCGTCTCGGCCAGCGCGATGGGCCTGTCCCACGGCATGAACGACGCGCAGAAGAGCATGGGCATCATCGCCCTGGCCCTGGCCGGCGCCACCGCGGCCGGTCACTTCGACCACCTGCCGACGATCCTGCATTTCCTGCGTATTCCGCACGATCCGGCGGCGCCGGGTGGTTTCCCGATCCCGGTCTGGGTCAAGGTGGTCTGCGCTCTGACCATGGCCGCCGGTACCGCTGGCGGTGGCTGGCGCATCATCAAGACGCTGGGTCACAAGATGGTCAAGCTGCATCCGATCAACGGCTTCGCCGCAGAAGGCAGCTCGGCGGCGGTGATCCTGACCGCATCCATGCTTGGCGTGCCGGTGTCGACCACGCACAACGTATCCGCGTCGATCATGGGCGTCGGTGCGGCGAAGCGCTGGAACGCCATCCGCTGGTCCGTGGTCGAGCGGATGGTGTGGGCGTGGATCCTCACCCTGCCGATCACGGCGGGTATCGGCTACGGCCTGGTGAAGCTCAGCCGGCTCTTCCTCTGATTCAGAGCGCGTCGGCTTCGCCGTTGACGACCTGTTCGAGCTGGTCGCCGGTCGCACCGAGTTCTTCGATCAGGCGGGCGAGTTCGCGCTCGTCCAGGTAATCGTAGGGCCGGTTCTCGCAAAGGTGCAGATAGGGCGAGCCGTCGAGGTCGGCCTCGGCGAGGTAGCCGGTGCGCTGTTCCCAGTTGAAGCGAAGGCAGCGCCGCGCGTCCACGCCGGCCAGCGGGCCGATCGGGGTCGACAGGCGCAGGAAGCGCAAGCCCTCGGAATCTTCCAGCTCGGCCAGGTAGATGCCCTGATGGCGTCCGTCCGGCAGCTCCAGGTCGAAGCTGATGACATAAGGCTCATTCTGGCGGAGCTTGTGAACGCCGCCGACATGGGAGCGGATTGCCTCGAAGTGTCGCATGGCCGTGGGAAGGTCCGTCACTGGGAGGGTCGATGGTACGCTCCCTGCCGTTTCCAGACATGCACGAAACGACCATGACGGATGAACTCGACGACGACGAGGCCCGCGCGCTCCGCGCGACACGGATCATCGAAGCGGTGGCGGCGATTCCCCGCGGCCGCGTTGCCAGCTACGGGGCCATTGCCGCTCGCGCCGGTTACCCGGGACGCGCCCGCCTGATCGGCCGGGTCCTCGGCGATGCGCCCAACCGACTCGACCTTCCCTGGCACCGTGTGCTCCGGGCCGACGGACGGATTGGCATCCCGGCTGGGACACAGGGCTTTCGCGAGCAGTGCCGGCGGCTTAAGGCGGAAGGGGTCACCGTGAAGGACGGTCGCGTACCGATGAGTGCCTTCGGCCTTGACCATGACCTGGATCGCGCCATCTGGGGCTGACGCGGTGCAGGTCGCCTCAGCGATAAGTGATCTCGACCACCTGCCAGGCGGCGGAACGGTCCCGTTGCTGCGCATAGGCCAGGAGCGAGGCGTGAATTTGGCGCCGCGCCGACGCCATGTCGAGCGAGCGGACGATGGCATCCAGCCGGCGCCCGGGCGGACAATCGAGCGTGCCGTTCCGAAGCGGGCAACCCGGCTCGACAATGCTGCCAGCGAAGACGATTCGGCCACCTTGAGCGTGAGCCGACAGGGCGCCTCCGATCAGGGAGCACGCAAGAAAGGAAAGGGTGAGGCATCGAATCTGCATGTGCCTTCTCCACCGAAGGACGCGAACGGCCGATGGGCTGCGGATGCGGGCCCGGCTCCATTACCTGCTCCCTCGCCGTCAAAGAACATCGCTTTCATCCCAAATCGGAGTGAGCCCACAGCCCGTTCAGCTGTCAGCGCATAACGGATGAAAGCGCCGGTTTGTTAGCATGGAGGGATGCAGTCCCAGGCCCACGACCTCCTTCATTCCGTTTTTGGTTACCCCGAGTTCCGCGGCCAGCAGCAGGCCATCGTCGAGGAGGTCGCCAACGGTGGCGACGCCCTCGTCCTGATGCCTACGGGCGGCGGCAAGTCGTTGTGTTTCCAGATTCCCGCGCTGATGCGCCATGGCACCGGCATCGTCGTTTCGCCGCTCATCGCCCTCATGCAAGACCAGGTCGACGCATTGACCGAGGCCGGTGTCCGCGCCCGCTACCTCAACTCCAGCCTCGACTCGGCCACCCAGCGCGAGGTGGAGGAGTTGCTCCTCGCCGGCGATCTGGACATGCTCTATGTCGCGCCGGAACGCCTTCTCACCGGCCGCTTCCTTGGCCTGCTCGATCGCATTCCGATTGCCTTGTTCGCCATCGACGAGGCGCACTGCGTCTCGCAGTGGGGTCACGATTTCCGCCCCGAATACCGGGAACTGGCGATCCTCCACGAGCGCTTTCCCGAAGTACCGCGCATTGCCCTCACCGCCACGGCGGACGACCGCACGCGCGAGGAAATCGTTGAACGGCTCGGCTTACACGCGGCCCGCCGCTTCGTCTCGAGCTTCGACCGCCCCAATATCCGCTACCGCGTCGCACCGCGGCAGAATGCACGCCGACAGCTGCTCGACTTTCTGGATGCGCATCGCGGCGAAGCCGGCATCGTGTATTGCCTGAGCCGCCGCAAGGTAGACGAGACCGCGGCGTGGCTGGTCGAGGCCGGCGTCGAGGCCTTGCCCTACCACGCCGGTCTCGACGGTGAGACGCGTACGCGCCACCAGCAGCGGTTCCTTCGTGAGGACGCCGTGGTAATGGTGGCCACCGTCGCCTTCGGCATGGGTATCGACAAGCCCGACGTGCGCTTCGTCGCCCACCTGGATCTCCCTCGCAGCATGGAGGGCTACTACCAGGAGACCGGTCGTGCCGGTCGCGACGGGCTGCCGGCCGAGGCATGGATGGTCTACGGCCTGGGCGATGTCGTCACCATGAGCCAGATGATTTCGCAGTCCGAAGCCGGCGACGATCGCAAGCGGATCGAACGCCTCAAGCTCGACTCCCTGCTCGGTTTTGCCGAGGCCACCCGCTGCCGCCGGCAGTTGCTGCTCGAGGCATTCGCCGAGGTCTATCCGCAACCCTGCGGAAACTGCGACAACTGCCTGGTTCCCCCCACGACCTGGGACGCCACCCTCGCCGCGCAGAAGGCCATGTCCTGCATCTATCGCAGCGGCCAGCGCTATGGGGCAGGTCATCTCATCGAAATCCTTCGCGGCGAGGCGGGCGAACGAGTGCGCGACCTGCGTCACGACCAGCTCACCGTGTTCGGCGTCGGTGCGGATATGGATGCCACCCAATGGCGGTCGGTGTTTCGACAGTTGTTGGCGGCCGGCCTGATCGAAGCTGACCCCGAGGGCTATGGCACGCTGCGTCTGTCACCGACCAGCGGCCCCGTGCTGAAGGGCGAACGCAAGGTGTGGTTGCGCGAGGACGCACGTCCCGCCAAGGGCCGTCGGACCTCGCGGCCGTCGCCGGCTACCACGGGTGGATCGCTGGGTATCGAAGAGATCGAGCAGCCGCTGTGGAGCGAGCTGCGTCGCGTACGCTCGGAGCTCGCCAAGCAACATGGCGTGCCCGCGTATGTCATCTTCCACGATGCGACCCTGCTGGCGATGCTCCGCGCACTGCCGGCGAACGAAGACGAACTGGGATCGATCAGCGGTGTGGGCGAGAACAAGCTCAAACGCTATGGCAAGGATTTCCTCGCGGTGCTGACGGCGAGCGGGGCCTAGCTTATTCTCGGCGGGCCTGAGCATATTCTCCGCGGAAGCTGAGCATATTCTCGTAGAAGCTGAGCATATTCTTAGATGTAAGGGGCCAAGCATGTGGGAGCCGCTTCAGCGGCGATAGCCAACGAAGCGGTGTAGCGGGCGAGTCCATCGGCCGGCATAGCCGGCTCCCACATGCATGCTGTAAAGGAGTCCTCATGCACGACGCCACGCCACTCATCGCCACCATCGTCGGTGGACTCGTTCTCGCTTTCATCTTCGGCGCCATCGCCAACCGCCTTCGATTGCCGGTCCTCGCCGGCTATCTCGTTGCCGGTGTCGTGGCGGGGCCTTTCACGCCCGGCTATGTGGCCGACGCCGGTATCGCCCAGGAGCTCGCCGATCTCGGTGTCATCCTGTTGATGTTCGGAGTGGGGCTTCACTTCTCGTTGAAGGACCTGCTTTCGGTAAAGGCGATTTCCATCCCTGGCGCGGCCGTGCAGATGGGTGTCGCCACCGGCCTCGGCATGTTGCTTGGTTGGGCACTGGGATGGCCCCTCGCGCAGGGTTTCGTCTTCGGCCTGGCGTTGTCGGTCGCCAGCACGGTGGTGCTGCTGCGTGCGATGGAGGAACGCCGGCTGCTCGACAGCGATCGTGGCCGCATCGCGGTCGGCTGGCTGATCGTCGAGGACCTGGCCATGGTGCTGGCGCTGGTGCTCCTGCCAGCGATCGGCGGCTTCCTGGGTTCGGAGAAGGGCGGCACTACGCCGTCGATGGGCGAGTTGTTCGAGACCGTGGCCTGGACCATCGGCAAGGTCGTGGTTTTCATCGCCCTGATGCTCATCGTCGGCAAGCGTGTCATTCCCTGGACGCTGCAAGCCGTGTCGGCCACCGGTTCGCGCGAGCTGTTCCGCCTCGCCGTGCTTGCGATGGCCCTTGGCGTCGCCTTCGGCGCCGCCCACCTGTTCGACGTGTCGTTCGAACTGGGCGCCTTCTTCGCCGGCATGATGATGGGCGAATCGAAGTTGTCGCAGCAGGCGGCCGAAGAAACCCTGCCGCTACGCGACGCTTTCGCCGTGCTCTTCTTCGTTTCCATCGGCATGCTGTTCAATCCGCACATCCTCGTCGAGCATCCATGGGTCGTGTTGGCTGCCTGCCTGATCATCATCGTCGGCAAGTCCGCCGCCGCGTTCGTCATCGTGCGGGCCTTTGGCCGGCCGGTGAAGACCGCGCTGACCATCGCGACCAGCCTCGCGCAGATCGGCGAGTTCTCCTTCATCCTCGCCGCGCTCGGTGTGTCGGTGGGTCTGCTCAGCGAGCAGGCGCGCGACGTGATCCTTGCCGCGGCCATCGTTTCCATCCTGGTCAATCCGCTGCTGTTCGTGGCGCTGGATCGCTGGATCGCGAAGCACGATGCCGATGCGCCGGAGCAACATCCGGCAGCCGTCGGTGGCCACACCGTGCTGGTCGGTTTCGGTCGCGTCGGTCGCCGTGTGTTCGCCGAGCTGCGTGCAGCCGGTGCACGTGTACTGGTTATCGAAACCGACGAGGACGCCGTAAGAGCGTTGCGCGACTCGGGCGAAGCGGACGTGGTCATCGGCAATGCCGCCGCGACGCTGGTCCTGGCCGAGGCCAACCTCGTCAGCGCGCGGGCGCTGATCGTCGCCGTGCCGGATCCGTTCGAAGCCGGGCAGGTGGTGCGTGCAGCTCGCCAACTTCGTGCGGACTTGCCAATCGTGGCTCGCGCCCACTCGCAGGAATGCATGGATCACCTCGCGGGGCTCGGTGCCAGCGAAGTGATCTACGGGGAGCAGGAACTTGCGCACAGCATGTTCGAAGCAGCACACGGCGATCGCGCGCCGGTCGCCACGTCGGGTCACTGATCGCTACGCGGTTGTAACGTACCGGCGGCTACCGTAAACGGAATAGCACCCGCGACGAGGACTCCATGGCATCCCGGATCGAAGACTACGCGATGCTCGGCAACTGCCGAAGCGCCGCCCTGGTGGCACGCAATGGTTCCATTGATTGGCTGTGCGTGCCGCGCTTTGACGCAGCCGCCTGTTTCGCCGCGCTGGTGGGCGATGAAAGCAACGGACGATGGCGCGTCGCGCCCGCCGATCCCGATGCCGCTTGCCAGCGTCGCTACATCGACGGCAGCCTCGTGCTGGAAACGGAATGGCGAACCGCCACCGGCCGTGCCCGCGTCATCGACTTCATGCCATTCGCCGGTGAACAGGTAGGTGTGACCCGGATCGTGGAGGGTATCGAAGGGCGGGTGGACTTCGAAAGCATCCTCACCATTCGCTTCGACTACGGCAGCGCGGTGCCCTGGGTGAGCCGGGTCGACGAGCAGACGATCACGGCGGTGGCGGGGCCCGATCTGATCGTCGTTCGCAGCCCGATCGCGGTCGAAGGCGAAGGCATGCACAGCGTGGCCCGCTTCGTTGTGAACGCGGGCGACTCGGTGCCTTTTGTCATGGCCTGGGGGGCATCGCACCTGCCGCCGCCCGTGGCCCTGGACGCACACCAGGAACTGAAGGATTCGCTGGCCTTCTGGGAGAACTGGTCGGATCGTTGCAACGACTCCGGCGAATGGAGCGATATCGTGCGTCGCTCGCTCATCGTCCTCAAGGGCCTGAGCTACTTGCCTACCGGCGGTATCGTCGCCGCTCCCACCACCTCGTTGCCCGAACAGCTCGGCGGCGAGAGGAATTGGGATTACCGCTTCTGCTGGGCCCGCGATGCCACCTTCGTCCTGTCGGCCCTGGTCAACGCGGGCTACCACGATGAAGCCAGCGCCTGGCGCGAATGGGTGCGCCGCGCCGTCGCCGGCTCGCCCGACCAGTTGCAGGTGCTATACGGTCTGGCCGGCGAGCGTCGGCTCGAGGAATATGAACTGCCCTGGCTGGCCGGCTACGAGGGCGCCAAGCCCGTCCGCGTCGGTAACGCGGCCTCCGCCCAGTTCCAGCTGGATATTTTCGGCGAACTCGTCGGTGCCTTCGCGCACGCGGTACGCCATGGTGTGGCCTTGCAGCCCGACGCCGACGACGTGCAATCGGTGTTCCTCGAGCATCTCGAAAGCATCTGGCGCCTGCGCGACGAGGGCATCTGGGAAATCCGCGGCGAGCCGCGCCATTTCGTCCATTCCAAGGTAATGGCCTGGCTGGCATTCCAACGCGCGGCCGAGCAGAACCGTGACGGTCGCGACCCGGGCTTCGTCCGCCGTTGGCGCGCTGTTGCCGAAGAGATCAAGGCCGACATTCTCGCCAAGGGCGTGGACCCCGTGCGCGGCTGCTTCACCCAGTCCTACGGCTCGACGGAGCTCGACGCGAGCCTGCTCCTGGTGACGCTCACCGACTTCCTCCCACCGGACGATCCGCGCATTGTCGCCACCGTCAGAGCCATCGAGGAGGATCTCCTCGTCGAAGGCTTCGTCCGTCGTTACGACACGCGCAGCGGCGTGGATGGCTTGCCGCCGGGTGAAGGCGAGTTCC
>Ga0105247_10002664_pt1 | contig 12019 bp, 13 predicted proteins | sample KBSS24metaG_FD_81519 | JGI IMG/M metagenome (GOLD analysis project Ga0105247, IMG submission 81519) | Switchgrass rhizosphere microbial communities from Kellogg Biological Station, Michigan, USA - KBS S2-4 metaG | ecosystem: Host-associated > Plants > Roots > Rhizosphere > Soil | place...
CCGCGCCCCTACCATCGCACAGTTGCGCGCAGCCGCCGACAAGATGAGACGACATCTACGCGAACCACCACGAAAAACCAGGGAATATCAACGATTTAAACTCCAATGTTAGCGCCTATGCGCGAAGGCGGGGGAGAAGCTGCAAGGTTGGACAGGAAGGGTAAGTTCACCGCGCTCCTGCATCATATTGGTATCGACCTTCTCCGGCGGGCATTCCTTGCATTGAAGCGGGACGCAGCGCCGGGCGGGGACGGTGTCACATGGTCGGACTACGCATGCGATCTGGAGTCTCGGCTCGACGATCTGCACATGCGAGTCCATCGGGGGACGTATCGGGCGCAACCGTCACGGCGAGTTTATATTCCGAAGGCCGACGGGAAACAGCGTCCGCTCGCGATCGCCGCGCTCGAGGACAAGATCGTCCAGAAGGCGGTACAAACGCTGCTGAATGCCATTTACGAGGAGGAGTTCCTCGGCTTCAGCTACGGGTTCCGACCCAAGCGCGGCCAGCACGATGCGCTGGATGCGTTGATGGTCGGGATCACCACCGCGAAGGTGAACTGGATAGTAGATGCCGATATCCAGAATTTTTTCGGCGCGGTCAGTCAGGCAGAACTGATCGGCTTCGTCGAACGGAGAATTGGCGACAAGCGCATCATCCGTTTGATCCAGAAATGGCTGAAAGCGGGCGTATTGGAAGACGGTGTCGTGAGCGTGAACGAGACGGGTACGGGTCAGGGATCGGTGATCTCACCGCTGCTGGCCAACATCTACCTGCACTACGTTCTCGACCTGTGGGCCGCGGACTGGCGACGTGAAGAGGCCGAAGGCGACATGATCATCGTGCGATATGCCGACGATCTGGTGCTGGGCTTCGAGCATGAAACCGATGCGAGGCGCTTCCTCGACGAGATGCGTGAGCGGTTAGGAGTGTATGCGTTGTCGCTCCATCCGGACAAGACCCGTTTGATCGCATTCGGTAGACATGCGGATGCCGATCGTGCGAGGGCCGGTCTTGGAAAGCCGGAAACCCCCGCCTTCGCGGGGGCAGGCTTTTCAATTTCCTGGGGTTCACGTTCATCTGCAGTCGATCACGCCGGGGCGGCTTTCTCGTCAAGAGGAAGTCCCGGCGCGACCGCGTGAGAGCCAGACTCCAGGCGATCAAGGAAGAGTTGCGACGACGAAGACATCAGTCCATTCCCGAGCAAGGGGCATGGCTGGGAATTCTGGCTGTTCTCTTGCTGCTTTCGTTTCTCGCTCTGGCTGCGTTCGCCTTCTGGATTTTCAAGATCCTTGTTGAGATCGGGAGGCAAGGCGACACTGGGCACGTTGTTGGGGATGCCGCAGGTCCTCTAGCCAACGGCATTGCCTTGTTTGGCGTCTTCATGCTCGTCACGTTCATTCCATCAATCGCGGTGCAAGTTCGCCGCTTTCACGATCAGGACAAGTCCGGCCTTTTTGTGCTGCTGAATCTGGTTCCTGTTGTCGGCGGCTTTATTGTGCTGGTCTTCATGTGCTTGGAGGGGACGAAGGGTAGCAATCGATTCGGACCAGACCCGTTGGCAGCCCACGCCCGCATGCCGTCTTGAATCTGCTTCCACCGACATGCCACCACCCTGTTTCACCGTTTCAACGCCTAAGGCGTGAAACGGTGAAACAGCGCGTAAGGTCGGTCCACCGGCAAGGGCTGGCGGCCGGACTTCGTAGGACAGGCCAACGCCTACCATGTTCACACATCTTTCGTCGTCGGTTGAACGGGTTAAGCCCCTCCCCTTCAGGGGTGGGGTTGGGGTGGGGGCGAGCGAAGCGAGCTTTTTGCGTTGGAGATCAATCGCTTAATCCGACATTGCGTGCGGCAGCTGACTGCCCCACCCCAACCCCTCCCCTAAAGGGGAGGGGCTTAAACATCTCAGATTACGCCGAAAAATGTGTGAATACGGTAGGGCCAACGCCGGGAGAGGCAGACTGGGTCGATCCGCGACGATCCGCGTCTGGCCCCGACGCCGCTCGGTCCGCCGCGGCAAAATGCGCCATCTGGTCCGCATGCGCCTTGATGAAAGCCGGGCGAGCCCGGCGCGCGCACGGTCGCCGGCCATCTGCCGGTGGTCGACGGCGGCCTCAGCGTGATCAACCAGGACGGCTTCCTGCCGCCGCCGGGATTGCTCTGACGGCGCTTCGCCCGGCGCGTTTCGTCGTTCAATCCCCTACCACCCGAAACGGTGAAACGCGCCCGCGAAGCGGATCGGCACGAATCCGCGTTGGCCCGGACCCGCCTGGTCAATCTCTCGAAACGGCTCTTGTTTGCAGGCAGGCGTCCAGCGCGGAGGCGAAGAAGCCGGGCGGGCATCGGCCGAAAAGGAAGCTGCCTGATTTGTCGATGGCACGCAGGTCGTGGCCCACCCAATCGAAGGCGTTGAGTTCGCCAGGGACAAGACTCGATCCGGCATCGCCGCGCAGCCCCATCGCTCTGGCGACGGGACCTGGAATTGGCAGCGATGACACCGGATTGTCCTCGCCTTTGGTTGTCAGAGGCATGACGGTGATGCGGCGGCCGACGACCGACATCACCATCACTGGCCTGGCTTTGGCGCCTTCGTCGCGGCCCGCTTGTGCCTCACGGGCGAAAAGGAAGACGTAGTTCAGAACGTCGCCCACTCTGGGCAGCGGCGTCCCCGTCGTCGTCCCACGTGTCGGCGGCAATTTCTGCGGCGCCTGGCCGGGCAGCTTCAAGGTGGGCCTTTTGCTCATCGGTCATCGTCTCGGGGGTTATGACCTCACGGTAGCCGTGGAGGGCTTCCAGGGCGTGCTTCAGAAACTCCATGCTGACGATCGCGGCACGCGGCCGCTGATGCTTCTGCAGGATGATGGGCTCACGCTGGCAGTCATCGACGATCTGGCCGAGCCGATTATGGGCTTCGGTCAGTTTAACCGCGGTGAAATTCGAGAAATCCCTTTCGCTGGCAGCGATCGTCATCGTCGGTCTCCCGCCCGCGCCTCGGCCAACCCCCAGTCCCCGGTTTGTGGAGACGGTAGCGCATGCACGGGCATTCTCGACAAAATAGCCATTTTATATAAAATGGCAAGAGGCCGCTGCGGCGGCGCTCAGTCCGCTGCTGCGAGGTGCGCCATCTGGTCCGCATTCGGCACGGCGTCGATCTGTTGCACGCGATTTTGCCCCTGTTGCACGGCTGCATGGTGGACAGGAAGATCCGACGTAGACCGCGATCGAAAGATGCGCGGAGGCAAAACCGCTCGCCAGACATCGTCAAACGCCGAAAGTGACATGCCCATCATCATCGATCGTCCAGGCGGGGTTCCACGCGATTTCCCACGGATGTCCGTCGGGATCGGCGACATAGCCGCGGAAGCCCCCGTGCGGAGGCGCGCTCGCGGCGCTCATCAATGTGTCGCCGGCTGCGACCAGCTGTTCGATGAGCGGTGCCACCTGCTGCTGTTCGGCGACATTATGCGCCAGCGCGTAGGACGATGATCCTGACCGTTCGGTTTCGTTCATGTCGCCGTTCAGCGCCTGGCGTAGCCAGGTTCCGAGCATGAGCCCGTTCATCTGGTAAAAGACGATCTCGTCCGTCTCGAAGACCGGAGACCAGCCAAAGCCATCGCCGTAAAATCTGCGGGACCGCCCGATGTCGTCGACGCCCAGCGTGATGATGGAAATCTGTTGCTGCATGACCATCACCCTCCGATCGCAACCGCACCAGATCGTGAGCAGCCATGGGACTCGTCGCCAACAGCGAACGCCAGGACCTGCGAGGCGGGGGCCGGGCGAACCGCACCGGCCGATCCTTTTCTGACAAGGATGAAGATAGTGGCCCTGGCTCGACCGTCCAGCGTCTGCGATCGGGTGACGCGTTCGGCCGTGCCGAATGGCGGACCAGGAGTCGATGTCTGTCGATCGGGGCAACCGCGTCTGCCGCCGCACGCCGTTTCATCGTTTCAACGCTCAAGGCGTGAAACGATGAAACGGCGTGCGGACGCGTCACAACCCTGGTCGGTTGGGCTATCGCGACAAGGCGACTGGTGCCTTCGCTCAACCGCGCAGTCATGGTATCCCACCGTCGCCAGCGTGACGGAATTGGTAGACGTATCGCGACAGCGATCCCGGCAACGGGCGCGGGTTCGATCCCTGCCGTTGGCAATTGTAGCACAGGAGGGCGCATGGACTTCGAGAACCGAGACTTCACGCTCCTGGTCAAGAGCACCCGTGAAAAGTTCGACGTGAGTATTGACGAAGCGCACGACCTCATCTTCGCCGATCCCGAGATGCGACGCCTCATTGCGTGGCGCATCAATCGAGATGCCGCATGCCGCAAACAGGCGCTCCGGGATGTCCGGCAAAAAGGCGAGCAATCGCGTTTCGTTCTGGACGGTGACCGCATCAGATTTCGTGAGACCCTGGCCAAAGCATAGGGTTCGCTTGCGGGCCGTCAGGAGGGGACAAGCCGGACCATGTCGTTCTTGCACGCTGCGTGGCGGAGGACCGCGTGATCGTGACCGAAAACGCAGTCGAAAGCCAAATCCGCTATGGTCGATCCGGGCCGCATTCACCGATGGATCTGCGACAGCGTGCGCCCAGGGAACATGGTTCCCCTCACCCCCGCGGTTCGAGCACCACGCCGCGCTCCAGCAGATCGGCGACCTGCGCCTCGTCAAACCCCTGGCCAGCCAGGATCTCGCGCGTCGATTCGCCGATCATCGGCGCCGAGCGGTCGGTGCCGGCCTGCGAGCGCGAGAAGCCGACCAGCGCCGCCAGCTCGTTGATCACGCCGAATTTGGGATGGGTGGCGGCGCGGACGGTGCCGCGGGCGAGCAGGACGGGATCGGTGAGAATCCTTTGTTCCTTGTCGTCGTCGCAGATCTCCACCCACACGCCGCCAGGCACCAGCAAGGCGACGAGATCGGCGGCGGCGTGGCCGGCGACCGCCGCGGCGATCGCATTCTCGGCCGCATCACCCCAGCTGGCGACATCGTCGTCGAGCGCCAGGCCCAGCCGGTCGCGCAGCGCCAGCGCCGCGGTGTCGCCGCGCGCGACAATCGCCACCCACTGGTCCTTGGCCTCGTACAAGGCCTCGGCAGGATGATAGCCGCGCAGGCTGCCGCCCAGCGCCGCCGCGCCCTCGAAGCGGCCATCGGGGCGCTGGACCAGTTCGGAGAGGCCGAAGATGCCGGCGTTGACCAAGGGCGATTCGAGCGAGACGCCATTGCCGGTGCGCGCGCGGTGGACGAGCGCGGTCAGCATCGCCACCGCGCCCAGCATGCCGCCATGGACGTCGACCAGATTGGTGCGGTTCCACAACGGATCATTGCCTTTGCCCGCCGCCTTGGCCTCGTGTCCGCACCAGGCCTGCATCACCATGTCGAAGCCCGACTTCAGCGCCAGCGGCCCGGCGCTGCCATAGGCCGGGCTTTCGAGCACGATCAGGTCGGCCTTCAGCGCGCGCAGGCTGGCGGGGTCGACCCCCAGCCGCGCCGACACGCCGGGGCGGAAATTGTTCATCACCACGTCGGCGCTGGCGCAGATGCGGTCGACGATCGCGCGGCCGTCGGGCGCCTTGAGGTCGACCGCAATGCCCTTCTTGCCGCGATTGGCGGCGGCATAGGATTTGAAGATCGCGCGATTGGGATCGCCCGCCTTGGCCTCGACCTTGATCACCTCGGCGCCGAGATCGGCAAGGAAGGAACCGGCCAGCGGCCCGGCGACGAACGCGCCGCAATCGACGATGCAAACGCCGTCGAGCGGCCGGATTGCGCCGGCCGCCGGCGTCTTCGGGGCGCCGTCCGGTACGATCTCGAACGGGAAGGGCAGGCCGACATGGCGGGTGCCGTCGGGATCGGTGACGATGATGCCGTTGCGCGCGATCTGCGCATCGTCCCAGCACAGGCCGGGCGCGAGGATCGGCTCGGCGGGCAGGCCCAGCGCCCAGATCGCTTCGAGCAGATCCTTGCTGTCCTTCTTCGCGACATGTTCGGCGAGCAGGTCGTAATCGCCGAAGAAGTTGCGCGCCGATCCGCCGGGCTGCGGCATGCTGTTCGATTCGGGCGTCACGCTGGGGTCGTCGATCTCCAGCGCCTTGTACATGCCGTATTTGGAGCCGGCGCCGCCGATCACGATATGGACGAACACGCCGTCCTTCGCACGGAACACCAAGGGCGAGACGCCGCGCGGGATGACGAAGTCGGCGGCCGGCGTCGGCTTTTCCAGCCGCGCCCAATAGCCTGCGATCCACACCAGGCTGCCCTCGAACAGCGAGGTGGTGACCAGTTGGCCGCGGCCGCTGCCCTCGCGTTCGTAGAGCGCCGCGAGGATGCCGATGATGCCGTGCATCGCCGCGCCATAGCTGGCGGGTTCGAAGCCGTTGACGATCGGCCGGTCGGGCCGCTGCTCCCACACCAGGCCCGTGCGGACCTGCGCCAGCAATTCAGTCGACGGCCCGGCGGCCAGATCGGAGCCGGCCGGTCCTTGCGTGATGTCGAGCACGACCAGCCGGGGAAAAACGCGCGGCGATCGCGGCGGCGTCGCTGCGGCGGACGAGAGCGGGATGATCCTCGCCGCCGATCACGCAGACGTCGGCATCGGCCAGCAGCGCTTCGAGCGCCGACTCGTCGGCCACGGCCGCGCCGCGATGCCAGACGTCATAAGCCGGATAATGCGCCGCGAACGGATCGCCGCCCGCCAGCGCCACGCGGGTGACCGCCGCTCCGGCATCGGCGAGATATTTCGCCACCAGCGCGGGCGCCATGCCCGCGCCCAGATCCACCACCCTCAAACCGTCGAGCAAACCGGTCTCAGCCACGTTCCATCATCCTCTGTCGATTGATTGCCGGCCCGTTCGGGACGGGCCGGGCCGGCGGACGCCGTGCACCGATAAGGTTCGTATATGAACGATAATCGTCACGTAACAATGTCGCAAGTCCCGGCCTGGCAGCGGCACGCTCATGCCGCTTCGGCGCGCATCAGCACGACGATCCGGCCCGTCGCTTCGCGCGCGGCGAGGCGCGCCAGCGCGCGCGGCGCGTCGGCGAGGGCGTAGCGCTCGGTGACCCAGGGCCGGAGCTTGCCGTCGCGGAACCAGCCATACATCCGCGCCATCGCGCCGGTGACAAGGCCGGACGAGCGCGTCCTGGGGTCGGCCGGCTGGATGCCCAGCAATTGCGCATTCTTGAACAGCAACGGCCCCAGCGAGACCTTGGGCACGCCGGCCGAGAAGCCGACCGACAGATAGCGGCCTTCCCAGCCCAATGATCGCAGCGCCGGCTCGGCATAGCTGCCGCCGACCGCGTCGTAGATCACATGATAGCCCGCGGCATCGTCGACGGTGCTGATCGTGCCGATCGACTCGCGGGGCGGGCGCTTCGCCAGCGCGAGCAGGCTGGCGACCAGCGCCTTCTGCTGCGGCAGGTCGAGTTCACCGCACGGATACAGGATGAAATCGTCGGCACCGGCCCGTTTCGCGAGCGCGAGCTTCTCCTCGATCGAGGCGGCTGCCACCACGCGCGCGCCGATCGCCTTGCCGATCTGCACCGCCGCCATGCCAGCGCCGCTGCCGGCGCCCAGCACCAGCAGGATCTCGCCGGCCTGCAGCCTGCCGCGCTCGACCAGCGCATAGTCCGAGGTCATCGAGGCGATGTAGAAAGTCGCCGCGGTCTGCCAGTCCATGTCGTCGGGAATCTCGGCGACGTCATGCTCCTCGAACACCGCCTGCTCGGCGAGCCCGCCGTTGAGCGTGTGGCCCAGCACGCGCTGCCCGGGCCTGATCCGCGTGCAAGCCGCGCCGACCGCGCAGACGATGCCCGCCGCCTCGACGCCGGGGATCATCGGCAGCGCGCGCGAGCTGCGAACGGCCCGTGACGCTGAGCACGTCGGTGTAATTGAGTCCGGCGGCCTGGATGTCGACCAGCACCTGGCGCGGCCCCGGCACCGGTGCCGCGACGTCCTCGACGCGCATCGTTTCGGGCGGCCCATAGGCGTGACAGACCAGCGCGCGCATTCGGATCCTGCTCCTGCTCCTGCCGGTTGCTCTGCGGATCGGTGCCGCTGGCCTGCTATCGTGATGCAACGGACTATAAGCTAGCTAAAGACTTCGGGCAAGAGCAAGGCGCGGCAAAGGCGCGTTGCCGGGCGCATGGGCGATCCGATTTTTCTGCGTGGATTGCCGGCCCGGCGTCATGCCGACGCCGGCGCCAGTGGAGCGCTGCAGCCCGGCTTAGCCTGCGCTGCCGCTAAGTGTTTGAAATTGGATGCCCCGCAAGGATTCGAACCTTAATTGACGGAGTCAGAGTCCGTAGTCTTACCGTTAGACGACAGGGCATCGAAGGCGCGCGAAATAGTGAGCCTCGGCGGCGATGTCAACGTTGCAAGGGCGCCGATTGCGTCGGCTTGCCGCGCGGGCGCCCAGGCACTAGACTGGCCTCAAGTACGGCGGGATTCCCGGCCGGAGAAGAAAAGTGACGTACGGCATGGCCGAGCCCTTTGCTCCCCTGCCGCTTTATGCCGGTCATAAGCCGGCGGCAGCGGCTCCCCCGCCGGCGCGGCCGGCGGCCCATCCGACCGTCACGTCGCGCCGCACCTATGCCGCACTCGATCTCGGCACCAACAACTGCCGGCTGCTGATCGCGCGCCCGGCGACGACGGGCTTCGTCGTGGTCGACGCCTTTTCGCGCATCGTCCGGCTGGGCGAGGGGCTGGCGGCGACCGGCAAGCTCTCCGACGCGGCGATGGACCGCGCGCTCGCGGCGCTGTCGATCTGTTCGGACAAATTGCGCCGCCGCCATGTCCATATCGCCCGTTCGGTCGCGACCGAGGCGTGCCGGCAGGCGGTCAACGGCTCCGATTTCGTCGAGCGCGTGCGGCGCGAGACCGGCATCGCGCTGGGCGTGATCAGCGCCGAGGAAGAAGCGCGGCTTGCGGTGCTCGGCTGCCACGTGCTGCTCGAACCGGGCAACGGCCCGGCTTTGGTGTTCGACATCGGCGGCGGATCGACCGAGCTCGTGCTGATCGACGCGTCGGGTCCGCTGCCGGTCGTGCTCGACTGGTACAGCGCGCCGTGGGGCGTCGTCTCGCTGACCGAGAGCGAGCCGTGCGACGCGCCCGACCGCGACGACCGCATCGCCGCTTATGCGCGGATGCGCGCGCGCGTGCGCGACAGCTTCGCCAATTTCGCGCCGCGCTTGCCGGCCTTCTGCAGCGAGGCGGGGCCGGGCCGGCTGCTCGGCACCAGCGGCACGGTGACGACCCTGGCCAGCCTGCATCTCGGCTTGTCGAGCTACGACCGCTCGGCGGTCGACGGGCTGGTCGTGCCGGCCGAGGCGATGCGCGCGATCAGCGCCCGCCTGTCGGCGCTGTCGCCGGCCGAGCGCATCTCGCTGCCCTGCATCGGCAACGAGCGTGCCGATCTGGTCGTCGCCGGCTGCGCGATCCTCGACGAGATTCTCGCGATCTGGCCCGCGCACCGGCTGGGCGTCGCCGACCGCGGCATAAGGGAGGGCATATTGCGATCATTGATGTCGTGCGACGGGATCGCGAAATGAGCCGGGGCGGTTCCGGCGGCCGGCAGCGCGTGCGGACCGCGCGCGGCCGTTCGGCGCAGTCGACGCGCTGGCTCGAGCGGCAGCTCAACGATCCCTATGTCCGCCAGGCCAAGGCCGAGGGCTATCGCAGCCGTTCGGCGTACAAGCTGATCGAACTCGACGAGCGTTTCGGCTTTCTCAAGGGCGCGCAACGGATCGTCGATCTCGGCATCGCGCCGGGCGGCTGGGCGCAGGTGGTGCGCAAGCGCTGCCCGAAGGCGATCCTGGTCGGCATTGATCTGCTGCCGACCGACCCGATCGACGGCGTCGAGATCCTCCAGCTCGATTTCATGGCCGACAGCGCCCCCGGCCTGCTCGCCGATTCGCTGGGCGGGCCCGCCGACCTGATCCTGTCGGACATGGCGGCCAACACCGTCGGCCACACCCAGACCGATCACCTCCGCACGATGGGGCTGGTCGAGGCGGCGGCCGATTTCGCCGCGACGATCCTGCGGCCAGGCGGCGCGTTCGTCGCCAAGGTGTTCGCGGGCGGCACCGATCACGAACTGCTCGCACAGCTCAAGCGTGATTTCTCGATCATCAAACATGCCAAGCCGCCGGCGAGCCGCAAGGACAGCTCCGAATGGTATGTGATCGCGCAGGGTTTCAAGGCCAGGCCGGCCGCAACCGATTGACGGCATCCTCGTTGTGTGATGTTATCACCTCACAGGCAACGGGAGGATGCGATGCGCAGGACGGCCAGGATCACCGACGATTTCGCGCCGATGTCGGGCATGAACACGACGCCGCTGATCGACGTGATGCTGGTGCTGCTGGTGATGTTCATCATCACCATCCCGCTCGCGACGCATAAGGTCGCTGTCGATCTGCCGTCGGAGACGCTTGGGCCGGGCGTCCCGCCCCCGGTGCGTCTGCTCGAAATCGATGCGGCCGGCGGTCTGGCGTGGGACGGCGCACCGGTCCCGCCCGCCGCCCTTCAGCCCAGGCTCGCGGCCATGCTGGCCGATCCGGCCGCGCCGGTGCTCCACCTCAAGACCGATGCCGCGACGCGCTACGAGCGATTCGACGAGACGCTGGCGGTCATCAAGAAAGCCGGCGTCACCAGGCTCGGCTTCGTCGGCAACGAGGCGTTCGCCAGGGCGATCGACTGACGGGTCCGGCGGCAGGCGCCGCCGGACCCTCAGCTCAGCGGCAGCGCAGCCCGCCGCGATCGAGTTCGCGGCCGAGCAGCGCGCCGATTCCGGCGCCCAGGATCGTGCCGCCCGAACGGTCATAGCCGCGATCCGCATTGCGGCCGATGATCGCGCCCAGCGCGCCGCCGACGATCAGTCCCGTCGTGCCGTTCGAACGCCGGCAATAATAGCGGCCGTCGCGTCCGCGCCAGTAGCGGCCGCCATAGCCGTAACCGTAGCCCGACCCGTAATAGCCGTAGCTCGACCCGTAATAGCCGCCATAGCGCGGGCCCGAATAATAATTGTAGCGCGGACCGCCATAGCCATAGCCGTAATAGCCGTACCCGCGACCATAGCTGCGATAGCGGTCGCCGCGATACCGGTAATTGCCGTAGCGCTCGCCGCGATAATTGCGGTAGCGATCGTCGCGATAGCGGTCGCCGCGCCAGCTATCGCCGCGGCGATAGCCACGATCGGATCGTCCGCGGTCGCCGCGCCACTCGCGACGGCCTTCGCCGCGATCGCGATGATCGCGGATCTGCTGGTAATGGCCCGATGGCGGATCCGCCAAAGCCGGCGCCGCCGGGACCGCAAACGCCGCCAGGATGGCGGCGATGATGAACTTTCGCATGACCTTCTCCTTTGCATGCCTGTCGGAAACACTGGCGACATAGTGCGACAGCTTGCCTGAACCTGACGCTACGGGCCGTTCAGCCAGCGTATCGGGAACGGACCTGCCCGGCCAGGGGTTCTGCGTCACACCTCCGGCAAGGATCTTCGCATGCCCGACATCGATGACAGCGCACCCGAACTCGACAATAGCGAGCAGGACGACGCCAAATGGGATGAAGGGAGCCAGGCGCAGGACGTCGCCGAGCAGGCCCGCGTCCGCGGCACCGACATGTCGGAGGAGAGCGAGCATGGCGGCAGGCCCAATCCGGCCGCGATCACGCCCGACGATACACCCGACCTCGTCGATCGCATGAACGAGATGGTGCGCAGCGGCCGGATCGACAATGACGCGTTTGCCGGCGAACCGCAGCATGACGACGAGGAAGACCGGCTCGGCAATACCGACAGCGACGATGGCGACGCATGAAGGAGGCTGACGTCAGGCCCACCCTGCGTCAGCGACGCAGCGTGGATCAGACGAAGACGTCCAGCGCGTGCAGCAGCAGGCCGACGAGACCGCCGACCAGCGTGCCGTTGACCCGGATATATTGCAGGTCGCGGCCGACCGCCGCTTCCAGCCGGTCGGTGATCGTGTGCGCGTCCCAGCCGCGGACGGTGTCGGACACCAG
>Ga0105247_10002665_pt1 | contig 12014 bp, 8 predicted proteins | sample KBSS24metaG_FD_81519 | JGI IMG/M metagenome (GOLD analysis project Ga0105247, IMG submission 81519) | Switchgrass rhizosphere microbial communities from Kellogg Biological Station, Michigan, USA - KBS S2-4 metaG | ecosystem: Host-associated > Plants > Roots > Rhizosphere > Soil | place...
CGAACGCCCGGTGGCGCTCATCGTGACGCCGTGGGGCGAACCCCGCGATCCGCTGTGGCGTCTCGCCGTCACGCAAGCCGCGCGGCGTGATGCGTCCTGGTGCCTCCTCTTCGACAGCATCCATCTGCGAAGCGTCGACGCCGGGCGACTGTATGCGCGGCGTCACCTGGAGATGGACCTCGACCTGGCGATCGACAATCCGCACCTGTTTCGCGTCTTCTTCCAGCTGTTCGGCGCCCGGACGCTGGCGGCCGCCGCAGACGACCCGCGATCGCTCCACGCGCTCGCCGCGGCCTCGGATCGTCACGCGGCCGGCGTCTGCAGATCGCTCCGCGATGGCGTGCTGATCGCGTCCGCGGAGGTGTTGCGCGCGTTGCTCGCGCACAAGGTCCGGCTGAAGCCGGACACTACCCAAACAAGTCACAAGGTCCGCCTGAAGCCGGACACTCCCGAGGCACGGCGCACGCCCGATGGCGGCGCTATTCCGGTAGTGTCCGGCTTTAGCCGGACCGTCGATGCGGGCCGGACCGTCGACGTGGGTGGCTCTTTCGAACAGGCGCTGACGATCGTCTACCGGATGCTCTTCCTGCTCTTCGCGGAGGCACGCGCGCTCGTGCCGCTGTGGCATCCGGTCTATCGCGAGAGCTACAGCCTCGAAGGTCTGCGCGATGCCGCAGAGCGATCGTCGGCGGAGCCTGGTCTGTGGGACGCGTTGCGAGCCATCGCCCGCCTCGCGCACGCCGGATGCCGGGCCGGCGACCTGCGCGTCACGCCGTTCAACGGTCGGCTGTTCGCGCCCGCGCGGACACCGCTCGCCGAGCGCCGCGATCTCGACGATGGCGCGGCCCGCCGCGCCATCGTGGCGCTGTCGACGCGGCCCACACCCGATCGGTCGGGGCGCGAGCGCATCGCCTACCGCGATCTCGGCGTGGAGCAGCTGGGCGCCGTCTACGAGACACTGCTCGACTACGAGCCGTCCATCGAACGCGGATCGGTGTCGCTGCAGCCGGGCTCAGGCGTCCGGAAGGCGACCGGCACGTTCTATACGCCACAGCCGATCGCCGACTACCTGGTGCGCCGCACGCTCGGTCCGCTGGTCCGCGACGCGACGCCCGACCAGATTCTGCGCCTGCGGATTGTCGATCCGGCGATGGGCAGCGGTGCGTTCCTCGTCGCCGCCTGCCGGTTCCTCGCGACCGCGTACGAGGCGGCGCTGGTGCAGGCCGGCGGTTGCCACCCCACCGACATCGGCGATACCGAGCGCGCCCGCATCCGGCGAACGGTCACCGAGCGCTGCCTGTACGGTGTCGATCTGAATCCGATGGCGGTCCAGCTCGCCCGTCTTTCGTTGTGGCTCGCCACCCTGGCAGCCGATCGACCCCTGAGCTTTCTCGACCATCGTCTCCAGGTCGGCGACAGCCTGCTCGGTACGTGGATCGCCCAGTTGCGGCATCCGCCCGTGGCGCGGCGCCACCGTCCATCCGGCGGTTCGTTGCCGTTGTTCGGCGAGGAGGCCGTGTCGCACGCGTTACGGGACGCGTTGCCGATCCGCTTTTCGCTCGAGGCGATCCCGAACGACACGCTGGAACAGGTCCGGATGAAGGAGCGGGCGTTCGCGGGGCTGACCGCGCGCGACGCGGCGATGTCGCGCTGGAAGCGAATCGCGCACTTGTGGTGTGCCGCGTGGTTTGCCGAGCCTGGCGGCGCGCCTCCCGCATCGGCCTTCGGCTCGCTGTCCGACGCCGCGCTCACAGGCCAAAGTGCGCTGCCGGTCCGGACAGCACAGGGTTACCTCGATCGGGCCGATGCGATCGGAGAAGCCCGGCGGCTGTTCCACTGGGAGCTCGAGTTCCCGGAAGTGTTCTTCGATCGCGACGGAGCCCGTCTGCCGCATGCCGGCTTCGATGCGGTCATCGGTAACCCGCCGTGGGACATGATTCGGGCCGATCACGGAGAGACAGGCGCCCGTTCGCGTGCCAAGCTCGACGCGACACCGGTGATCCGCTTCACGCGTGACGCCGGCGTCTACACGGCGCAGTCGGACGGCCATGCGAACCGGTATCAGCTGTTCCTCGAACGGGCTATCGCCCTGACGCGTCGCGGCGGACGGCTGGGCCTCGTCCTGCCGTCAGGGCTCGCGACCGACGTCGGCAGCGCCGCGCTTCGCCGGCTGCTGTTGTCGCAGTGCCGCGTCGATGCCATCGTCGGCATGGACAACCATCGCGGCGTCTTTCCGATCCATCGCAGCGTCCGGTTCCTGCTCGTCACCGGGTCGCCCGGGACGCCGACCGAGGAGATCGCCTGCCGTCTGAATCTCGACGACCCTGCAGACCTCGAATCGATCGGCGACGAATCGTCCACGCATTTCCCGGTGCGCCTGTCGCCCGCACTGATCGAGCGGATCTCCGGACCCGATCTGGCGATCCCGTCGCTGCGCAGCGCCACCGACCTCGCGATCGTCGAACGGGCGGCATCGCTCTTCCCGCCGCTCGGCAGTCCGGTGGGCTGGGCAGTCAGCTTTGGCCGCGAGCTCAACGCGACCGACGACCGCGCCGCGTTTCGGCCTGCCTGCAGGCCGCGTCCTTTCGGAGCCGGGGGGGCCAAAAGGACCCGCCCCGCATATCTGCCGGTCGTCGAAGGCAAGCACGTCGAGCCATTTCAGGTCGCGCTCGCCGCGGCGCGCCACGGGATCAGCGCGGCGGCCGCTCGCCGGCTCCTGCGGTCGGATCGCCATGAACATCCGCGGCTCGCGTATCGCGACGTCGCCAGCGCCACGAACCGGCTGACGCTCATCGCGGCGGTGCTGCCGGCGCATTGCGTCTCCACGCACACCGTCTTCTGCCTGCGCACGCCACTCCCTCTGCATGCGCAGCATCTGCTTTGCGGACTGTTCAACAGCTTCGTCGTCAACTACTTCGTGCGCCTGCGTGTGACGACGCATGTGACGACGGGGACGGTGGAGCGGCTGCCGATCCCGAGGGCCGAGGCCGCGCCCGCGGCGTGCCGGGAGATCGCCGGTCTCGCGCGACTGCTCGCGCGACGGAGGGATCCGGGCGCCCTCGCGCGCCTGAACGCCCTGGTCGCCGGTCTCTACCAACTGAGCGCGGCTGAGTTCGAACACATTCTGAACACGTTCCCGCTCATTCCCCAGACCGAGCGCGACGAGGCTCATCGCGTGTTTTCAGCGACGACACGGAGATAGTGAGAGGACACAGATGGATTTGCCACAGAGACACGGAGACACAGAGCTCGCTCACATCAACAAGATCACGGAACGCATCATCGGGTGTGCCATCGAAGTGCATCGCGTTCTGCGGTGCGGACTGTTCGAGACCGTTTATCGCTCGGCTCTGGCGATCGAGTTCGACGCCGCCGGTTTGGCCTACACGAGCGAGGTGTCGGTTCCTGCGCTGTACAAGGGGCGGCGACTTGGCTCCTATCGTCTCGACTTCATCGTCGAAGATTCCGTGGTCGTCGAGGTCAAGAGCGTGGAACGCATGAACGCGATTTTCGAGACTCAAGTCATCACATATCTCGGACTGACCAACAAACGAGTCGGGCTCCTCATCAACTTCAATTCGCGGCTCTTGAAGGACGGTGTCCAGCGGATCATCCGATGAGGACAGACGTCGCACGACGCCGCGCAGCGGCGGGCCGGACGGAAGATCGACGAAACGATCAACCCGAAACCAGCCACCGCGGGTTGTCGTTTCGTCGGTCTTCCGTCCGACACCCGACCGGCTTCGCCGGTCGGTCGTGCGACACTCAGTCTCGGCAGGAGATCTCCGTGTCTCCGTGTCTCTGTGGCTTGTGATCCGTGCGTGATATATTCGCAGCCCCGCATGTCCAACTACGGGTTCGCCATCGATCTCCGAAAGTGCATCGGCTGTCACGCGTGCACGATCGCCTGTAAAGCCGAGCACGACATTCCCGTTGGCGTGAATCGCTGCTGGGTGAAGACGGTCGAGAAAGGCACGTTCCCGGAGACCCGTCGCTTCTTCTTCCCCGTTCTCTGCAATCAGTGCGACGAGGCGCCCTGCGCGAAGATCTGTCCGACCAACGCGCTCTTCAAGCGCCGCGACGGCATCGTCGATCTGCACGGCGACTCGTGCATCGGCTGCCGCGCCTGCATGGTCGCATGCCCGTACGATCAGCTGTTCATCGATCCGAACACCCACACCGCCGAGAAGTGCAACTTCTGCGCGAACCGCGTCGAGAACGATCTGCTGCCGTCGTGCGTGAGCGTGTGCCCGACCGAGTGCCGCATCTTCGGGGACCTCGACGACCCGGCGAGCGAGGTCGCGCAGATCGCCCAGCGTGAAGCGATCAGCGTCCGCAAGCCCGAGAAAGGCACCATCCCGAAAGTCTTCTACATCGCGGCCGAAGAGAGCGCGATCCACCCGGAGATCGCCACGCGCCCCTTCATCTACAAGGAAGGCCAGGTGCTGCTACGGCCCCTCGGCTCACCCGAGGCCGATCCGAGCCGCCCCGGCGACGCGCGCGTCGACTACGACACGCCGCACGCGAAGCCGTGGGGCTTCGACATGGCGATCTATCTGCTGACCAAGGGCATTGCCACCGGCGGCATGATCGTCAGCGTACTGCTCTGGCTGTTCGAGACCCGCACCCCGCTGACGCTGTATATCGGACCGTCGATTTCGCTCGCGTTTCTGATCCTCACCACCGGCATCCTGATTGCCGACCTCGAGCGTCCCGAGCGCTTCTACTACATCCTCACGCGCCCGAACTTCCGCTCGTGGATGGTCTGGGGCGCGTACTTCCTGACGCTGCAGGGAATCCTGACGACGCTGTGGATCGGCGCCGGCTGGTTCGGATGGAACGGCGTGCTCCACGCGCTCTGGATCCCGGCGATCATCTCGTCGCTGCTCACCACCGGATACACCGGCTTCCTGTTTGCTCAGGGGCTGGCGCGCGACCTGTGGCAGGGACCGCACGCGACGATCGATCTCGTCGCGCAGGCGATCGCGGAAGGCGCCGCGGTGCTCATGCTGGCCGGGCTGATTCCATCCACCGGCGGCGGCGTCGGACTGCCGTGGATCCTCGCCGGCGCACTGGCGGTCCACCTGGCGCTCATCGGTTTCGAGAACGTGCTGATGCCGAGCCCGACGCGTCATCACAAGCTGGCGAACGCCGCGATTCTGCGGGGCGCCTTCTCGCGCCTCTTCTGGGGTGGCGCAGTCGGCAGCGTCGCCATCGCCATGGTGATCGCCGCGATGGCCGGCGGCGACCAGTCACCGATGGCGCCCGTCCTGGCGGCGGCCGCGCTGCTCGCCCTCGGCGGCACGTTCTCGTGGGAATACATCTGGCTCGAGGCCGGTCAGTCGGTGCCACTCTCATGACATTCAGATCCCATCCCGACCCCTCCGTCTGGGACCACTACGTCGACTTCGAGTCGACGAGCTGGCCGAAAAAGGAGAAGCGCAATTACTGGATCATTCCCAGCATCTGCTTCAACTGCGAGTCGGCCTGCGGGATCCTCGCTTACGTCGACAAGGAAAAGCTGACCGTCCGCAAGATCGAAGGCAACCCGCTGCACCCGGGGAGCCGCGGCCGCACCTGCGCGAAGGGGGTCGTCACGCCGAACCAGCTCGAGGATCCCGATCGGATTCTGTATCCGCTGATCCGCGACGGCGAGCGCGGGTCCGGTAAATGGCGGCAGGTGTCGTGGGACGAGGCGCTCGACGACATCGCGGGACGGCTGCGCAAGGCGATCGTCGAGAATCGCAGGCACGAGATCATGTATCACGTCGGCCGTCCGGGCGAGGACGGCTACGCGAACCGCGTGCTGCAGGCGTGGGGCGTCGACGGCCACAACAGTCACACGAACGTCTGTTCCTCGTCGGCGCGGCTCGGGCATTTCCTGTGGTGCGGCAACGATCGGCCGTCGCCCGACTACGCCAACGCGAAGACGATCCTGCTGCTGTCGTCGCATCTCGAGACCGGCCACTACTTCAACCCGCATGCGCAGCGGATCATCGAAGGGCAGACCGCGGGCGCGACGCTGATCGTCATCGATCCCCGCCTGTCGAACACCTCCGCCAAGGCGAACGTGTGGATGCCCGCGTACTCGGGGACCGAGGGCGCGCTGCTGCTCGCGATGGTGAAGGTGATTCTCGACGAGGATCTCTACGACCGCGAGTTCGTGCGCACGTGGGTCGACTGGCGCGGCTACCTGCGCGCCGACCGACCCGATCTGGCCGTCACCTTCGACAACTTCATCGTCTCGCTGAAGGAGCTGTACGCGCAGTTCACGCCGGAGTTCGCCGCCGAAGAGACCGGCGTGACCGCGGCGCAGATCGTCGAATCGGCGCGGGCGATCGGCCGCGCCCACGGCACGTTCAGCACGCACAACTGGCGCTCGGCCGCTGCCGGCAATCTGTGGGGCTGGCAGATCACGCGCTGCCTCTATCTCCTCGTCGTGCTCACCGGATCGGTCGGCACCAGGGGCGGCGTCGGCCTGCACCTGTCCAACAAGTTCGTGCCGAAGCATCCGACGCAGCCGGCGCCCGCCGACTACTGGAACGAGCTGCTCTTTCCGAAGGAATACCCGCTCGCCTTTTTCGAGATGAGCTTCCTGCTGCCGCATCTCCTCAAGGAGAAGCGCGGCAAGCTCGAGGTCTATTTCACGCGCGTCTACAACCCGGTGTGGACGAACCCCGACGGTTTTTCGTGGATGGAGATGCTGACCGATCGCGACACGATCGGCCTGCACGTCGCGCTGACGCCGACGTGGAGTGAGACGGCGTGGTTCGCGGACTACATCCTGCCGATGGGCCTCGGCACCGAGCGGCACGACACGATGAGCCAGGAGACGCACGCCGCGCAGTGGCTCGGGTTCCGTCAGCCGGTCCTTCGCGTCGCGCGCGAGAAGCGCGGGGAAACCTTCACGGCGACGCACGAAACGAATCCGGGCGAGGTCTGGGAAGAGAGCGAGTTCTGGGCGACGCTCACCTGGCGTATCGATCCCGACGGCTCGCTCGGCATCCGCAAGCACTTCGAATCGCCCTACCGTCCTGGCGAGCCGGTGACGATGGACGAGTATTACGGGTGGATGTTCGAAAACTCCGTACCCGGCCTGCCCGAGGCTGCGGCGACAGAAGCGCTGACGCCGCTGGCCTACATGCGCAAGTACGGCGTGTTCAAGGTCAAGGATCACGTCTACACGCAGTACGAAACGCCGCTGACGGTGGACGCGCTCTCCGGGGCTGCGATCGACGAAGACGAAGAACGGATCCTGAAAGACGGCAAGCCGATCGGCGTGCTCGTCAACGGCGTGCCGCTCGCCGGCTTCACGACGCCGTCTCGACGGCTCGAGTTCTACTCGCAGACGCTCGTCGACTGGGGATGGCCCGAGCACGCGATCCCGCGCTACGTGCCCGGGCACGTGCACTGGCGCGACCTGAAGCGCGAGGCGCACGAGTTCGACCTGCTGCCGAACTTCCGGCTGCCGACGCTCGTGCACACCCGATCGCCCGTCAAGTGGCTCTACGAGATCTCGCACGACAACCCGCTGTGGATCGCGACCGCCGATGCGCAGCGCTACGGGATCGAGACGGGATCGCTCGTGAGAGTGACGACGCGGATCGGCTACTTCGTGACGCGAGCCTGGGTGACGGAAGGGATCCGGCCCGGCGTGCTCGGGATGTCGCATCACCTGGGACGCTGGCGGCTGGACGAGAAGCTGGGCAACCGGAACGCGTCCGCGCTCGTGACCATCGATCGCCAGGGCAGCGGCTACAAGGTGTCGCAGGTCCACGGCGCCCAGCCGTTCGTGAGCAACGATCCCGACAGCTCGCGGATCTGGTGGAGCGACGTCGGCGTTCACCAGAACCTGACGTTTCCGGTGCAGCCGGATCCGGTGAGCGGGATGCATTGCTGGCATCAACGCGTGACGCTTGCGAAGGTCGGGCCCGCGGACAAGTACGGCGACATCTTCGTCGACACCGGCAAGTCGCACGAGATCTACAAGGAGTGGCTCGCGATGACGCGCCCCGCGCCTGGTCCTGATGGCCTTCGCCGTCCGCTCTGGTTCGACCGTCCGCTGCGGCCTGTTGCGGACGCCTACAAGCTCTAGTCGCCGCGTCTGATATCCTGCGATCACATCATGCTGAGAGCCGGAATCGTCGGGCTGCCCAATGTCGGCAAGTCCACGCTGTTCAACGCCATCACCCGGACGCGCAACGCCGAAGCGGCCAACTATCCCTTTTGCACCATCGACCCCAACGTCGGCATCGTGTCGGTGCCGGACGCGCGGCTGGCGGCGCTGAAGCGCATCGCCAAAACCAACGTCGTGATCGCCGCCGCGATCGAGTTCGTCGACATCGCCGGCCTCGTCAAAGGCGCGAGCACCGGGGAAGGGCTGGGCAATAAATTCCTGACCCACATCAGAGAAGTCGACGCGGTCGTGCAGGTGGTGCGGTGCTTCGACGACCCGGACGTGCACCACGTGTCAGGCACGATCGATCCGGTGCGCGACATCGAGGTCATCAACACCGAGCTGATGCTCGCCGATCTCGAGGTCGTGCAGAAGCGGCGCGAGCGGCTCGCGAAAGACGCGAAGCGCGGCGACACGAGCGCCGTGGCCGAGGAGGCGGTGCTCGGCAAGATCGAGGCGGCGATCAACGAAGGCAAACCGGCGCTCACCGTCACGCTGACGCCGCAGGACCGCGCGCTCTCCGCGCCGTTTTTCCTGTTGTCGGACAAACCGACGATCTTTGCGTGCAACGTCAAGGAGGGGGACCTTGCCACCGCCGACACGAACCCCTACGTGATGAAGGTGCGCGAGTACGTGAAGACGCATCTGTCGTGCGAGGCGGTCGTCATCAGCGCCCAGATCGAAAGCGATCTGGTCGACCTCGCGCCGGACGAAGCCGATGCGTTTCTCAAGGCGCTCGGCGTCGAGGAGAGCGGCATCGGCACCCTGATCCGCTCGACGTACCATCTGCTCGGCCTGCAGACGTATTTCACCGCCGGCGAGAAGGAGGTCCGCGCGTGGACCATTCACCAGCGCGATACGGCGCCGAAGGCCGCCGGCGTGATTCACTCGGACTTCGAGCGCGGCTTCATCAAGGCGGAAACAGTCGCCTACGAGGATCTGGTGAAATGCGGCTCGGTCGCCGCGGCGCGCGAGAAGGGGCTCTACCGCATGGAGGGTAAGGACTATCTCGTGAAGGACGGCGACGTGCTGCTGTTCAAGTTCAACGTGTAATCACGATCAGATCACACCGAGGAGAGCGCGGAACTCGCAGAGACAGATCCGATCAGCTCGATCGTCGGTGCGGCCCGTTCGGGAATCGCGAACTCTGAACGCATCCATCAGTGGAGGTCATTCATGGCCGATCGTGACGCTGCAACGCCGCTGACCGGCCGCCTCTCCGGCGAGGGCGCGCCAATCGGAGCGGCGCTCAAGCCGGCCGTAGAATATTCACGCCGGCTGTACGACGATGTTCTTGGATGGTACCGGAGTGCGGACGCCAAGGCGCAGGTTGTGATGGGGCTGGATGGTGCCTTTCTGGCTTTCATCGCGGCTGGTGCATTCCGAAAGCCCGAGGAGCTCGCGAGCCTGTTCGCCACGTTTCAGCCGCTGACGTGGCGGCTGCTCGGGCTCATGGCCCTGACACTCGTGATGTCGATGGCATCGGCGATCTACTGTCTGTGGTCACGCGTTTATCTTCGACCATCGCGTCTTGTTGAATCGATTTCAGCAGAGAGCGGGTCCGGGACAGTGACCACGTATCCACCGGCCGTCATGTGGTTCTTCCAGCTCGTTGCGCTGCATGAGCCGGCGATGTTCCGGCAGACACTTCTGGGCGTTGATGCAGGTTTCGAGATCGAGGCGCTGTCGTCACAGATCAATACTCTGTCGAAGAACGTGCGACGAAAACACATCGCCGTCAATGTCGGGTTCGCGTTAGGGATCGTGACGCTGCTGCTGTTTGCAGGCGCGGCGGCATCCTACGGTCTGGCTGCGAAATCGGCGCAGTGACCTGGCCTGGACTCGACCACAGCTGTAGAACCGCCAGGCGCGGAGCCGGAACGGGAAGGGACCTGCGATGACTGAGGCCGACCAGTACGTTCTCGGTTACCGGGAAGCGGAACAACGACGGTTGCAGCAACAGGCCCGGCAGCTGGCGCACGAGTCGAGCTGGCTGTTCGATCAGACAGGCGTAGCGCGCGGCGCACGCGTGGTCGAGATCGGCTGCGGTCCGCACGGTTGTCTCGAGCTCCTCTCCGAGAGGGTTGGGCCGACGGGAAGCGTCGTGGGCGTCGAGCGCAGCGCGGATGCTGTCGCTCTCGCTCGCACGCTGGCGTCGGAGCGCGGCCTTAGCAACGTCGAAGTGATCGAGGGGGACGCCCGATCCACAGGATTGGCCAGAGGCTCCTTCGATCTTGCGACGGCGCGCCTGGTACTGGTCAACGTGCCGCAGCCGGAGCAGATCGTTGCCGAAGCGGTCGCCCTGGTACGGCCGGGAGGCTGGGTGGCGTTTCATGAGGCTGACTATGTCAGCCACATTTGCGATCCCGCGTCGGATGCGTGGACCAGGTTGGTCGAGCTACTCGAGACGTACTCTGCGAAGAATGGGATCGATCCCTTTATCGGACGGAAGCTTCCGCGATTGCTTCGCGACGCCGGTCTCATCGAGGTTCGAGTCAATCCGATCGTTCACACGTATCCACCGGGCCACGGTCGCCGCAACATCCTGCTGGATTTTGCCGAGAACCTGAGCGAGCGAATACTCGCGCAAGGGCTGGTCGGAGAGCGAGAGCTTGCAGACATGAAGACGGCGCTCGGGCGGCATCTTGCCAATCCCGACACGCTGGTCGTTTCACATCTCTTCTTTCAGGCATGGGGACGCAAAGCTGAATAGCTGCCGCAGCCAACATGTCACGATCACCACGAAATGCACCAACAGCCTTGGGCACGAAACCGGGATTCGACGAACCATGGATAACACCACAGCCGTAATCGACGCCCTCGAGCGGGCGCCGGGAATCGTGATTCCGCTCGTGCGCGAAGTGCCGAGCGACGTCCTCAAGCGGAGGCCGGCACCGCGGAAATGGTCGGCCCACGAGCATGCCTGTCATCTCGCGCACGTGCATCAGCTCTTTTTCGATCGGCTGGACCTGATGCTCGCCTCGCCGGCACCGGTGATCACCCCGTACAATCCCGGCGAGAGCGACGCCGACGATCTGCTCCTGCGCATGGACCTGGACGATTCGCTCCGGCATTTCGCCGAGGATCGCCGACGGCTGATCGAACGGCTTCGGGGGCTGTCACGCGAGAAATGGAACCGGACGGCGGAGCACGGCGAGTACCGCCACTACTCCGTTTTCATCATGTTCCGCCACCTCGCGCTGCACGACTTCTTCCACGCGTACCGGATCGAGGAGTTGCTCCTGAAGAAAGAGTGGGCGTAGGCCACATGGCGATCAAGCTTCCGCCGGAAACGATCACGCGGCTCGTCGCGTCGATCAAGCGATACGCCGCGGAGAACCTGGACGAGGAGATCGGCGATCTCAAGGCCGGCCTGTTGCTCGAGTATTGCCTCGAGGAGATCGGCCCGTCGATCTACAACCAGGCCATCGCCGATGCGCAGTCGTACTTTACAGGGCGCGTCGCCGACCTCGAGGGCGTGTGCCACGAGGCGGAGTTCGGATTCTGGCCGCGCTCCCGGCAATCGTAGGAAGATGAAGACGTGTCTCGATGGCTTCGCCTCGCCGCGGTCATCGTCGTCGCTGCCGGGGCCGACGCGGCGCAGCGCGACGCCCCGGGCCGGCCCCATCGCACCGATGTCACCTACGACGGCCAGTTCACGTTCGTCCGCCTGCGCTGGAAGTCCGACCTGGGATTCTCTCGACGCGGTGGATTCAGCTCGGCGTGGAACCACGACTATCCGCGCGCCGAGCAGCACCTGTCGCAGATCCTTCGCGAGCTCACTGCGCTCGACATCCATACCGACGCCAGCCGGATCCTGACACTCGACGATCCCGAA